>JADHEF010001330.1_pt1 | contig 15974 bp, 12 predicted proteins | sample 8952391 | NCBI WGS metagenome assembly JADHEF01 (sample SAMN16124439, study PRJNA663245) | bioreactor sludge metagenome | isolation source: sludge (nitrite) | place: India:Bengaluru | collected 2019-02-28
GGGGGCTGCACCACATGCCGGTGGTGGAGGGGGAGCAGCTGGTGGGCATCATCACTCAGTCCGACATGGTGGCGGCCCTGTTCACCCTGGCCCTGCAACCGGGTCAGGTGGAGGAGGCGCACGCCTGTGAGCAATAAGAATGAGCCATAAGAAACGGGCCCCTTGCGGGGCCCGTGTCATTCAGGGTCTGGGATAGACGGTCTCCCCCATGAAGACCGTCTGCTCGACCTGGGTATCGGCGATCTGCTCCGGGGTGCCGGCCTTGACCAGGGCGAACAGGTCCCTGTCCAGCACGATGAAGTCCGCCGACTTGCCCGCCTCGATGGAGCCGGTGATGTCGCCCTGACGCACCGCCCTGGCGCCGTTGATGGTGTAGGCGGCCAGCATCTCGGCCAGCGAAGTGCGCTGACTGGCCCTAAAGCCGTCGCCGCTGTCGGCCGCCTGCACGATGCCGGCGGCCATGTTCTCGAACGGACGCGGGTCCCGGCTGTCCACCGGGGCGTCGCTGCCCGCCACCAGCACGGCGCCAGCCTGGCGCGAACGCTCGACCGGGTAGAGGGCGTCATGAAGATAGCCCATGGGATCGTAGATGGCCTCGCTCAGGGACTGCCCTGCCTTGGTTGGCTGGATGAAGGGGCTGACCAGCATGTCATAGGCAAGCTGGGGCGTGGTCCAGGCATAGGTGAAGGTGAGGTAGAGACCCAGCTCGCCGAGGCGCTGCTGATCGTCCGGGTGCACCACCTGCAGGTGGGCCAGGGTGTGGGGAATGCCGCTGTTGCCGTTGCTGGCGCGGGCCGCCTCCAGGGCATCGAGGGCCACCCGGGTACTGCGATCGCCGATGCTGTGCATGTGGATGCCAAACCCGGCCCCATCCAGCGCCGTGACGTAGCGCGTCAGATCCGCCTCCTTGTAGTTGACGATGCCGTTGCTGCCCGCATCCTCGCTGTCGGCGGTGATGCTCACCTCTCCGCTGGCGGGATCCAGGGCCAGATGGGGATGCTGGTAATTCTCCAGCATGCCGGCATTGGGCAGGAAGGGGGGGCTGGTGAAGGGATCCCCCTCCAGCACGCCGTCGAGGAAGATCTTGACCGCATCGGCCTTGATGAGGGGATTGCCTGCGAAGGCGTCGCGCACCTGGTTCGCCTTGGCCAGGTGCCCGTCGATGTCCAGCTTGCCGCTGTAGTCATCCTGGTTGAAGCAGGTGGCGGCGGTGACGCGCATGTGCAGCAGATCCTGGTCCTGCATCTTGAGCAGCCGACCCCGGATGAAGTCGTTGGCGCAGGCATCCTGCACCCCCGTGATGCCGCGCGACGCCATCAGCGTCGAGATGGCGGGGAGTATCTTGTCATACTGGGCCGCGTCCCGGACCACGCCGGTTGCGAGATCCACATAGGGGATGAAGGCCTCGAACACGCCGCCTGGAGCCAGGGTGGTGGCATTGAAGCCGACCACATTACCCTCTTCGTCCTGTGCCTGCGCCAGCGCCTGGGAGTTGTAGCCGCCGGCATGGCCGTCGACCCCGGCCAGCATCACGGGGTTGTTCGGCGCCGCCGCATCCAGAGCCGCCAGCAGGGTGGCATGGGTGGCGGTGGGGGTGTTGCCGTCATAGGGCGACCACTGGTTGACCACCAGCCATTCACCGGGAGCCGGGGCGTGGCGGGGCAGGCACTCGCCGATCTTGGCCGCCAGCTGATCCAGGTTGACGCTCTGGCCGTCCAGGTCGCACATGTCCAGCGCCACGGTGCCGAGCAGATGGATGTGGTTGTCGTGCAGGCCCGGCAGCACCATTTTGCCTTGCAGATCCACCACCTGGGTCGCACTGTTTTTCAAGGCCTCGGCCCCTTCGCGAGTGCCCACGTAAGTGAACTTGCCCCCTTGCACCACCATGGCCTCGGCCTGGCTGCGTTGCCCATCCTGGGTGTGGATCTTGCCGTTGAGATAGAGGGTGTTGCCGAGCGGTGGCTCACTGCTGTCTTGCTGGCAGCCGAGCAGGCCACCTAGCAGCAGGGCGATGGTGCCCAGCCTGAGATTGGGGTGTTTGCTATCCATAGCACGCTCTCCTTGGGTTAATTGCAGTTCTTACTGCAGATATGAGCACCTATGGTTATTGCAGCTATTCTGAAAAATGCCAGCGATTACTGCACTTTTTTTGACTTGTGTTTACCTTGTCTCATCATGTAGTTATGAACACCAGTTGCCCCTTGGGGGCGGACACCGCATCGGGGGAAGAGAATGTCACAACACGTGCTGCCGGCCGAACTTTGCATGCGGCGCCAACCCAGGCAACTGCGCAGCCAGGAGGTGGCGAGCCGCATCGAGCAGGCCACCCTGGCCCTGTTGCAGGAGCAGGGGTTTGCGGCCCTCAACACCAATGCCATCGCCGCCCGCGCCGGGGTGGGCATCAAGTCGCTCTACCATCTCTACCCCAACAAGGAGGCCATTATCTGCCGGCTGGCCATGGACTGGCTGGCGGCGGTGTGCGAGGCGCAGGAGCGCATCCGCGAGCAGGCCGACAGCTGGCCCCAGACCCTGCTGCTGCTGGATCAGGCGCTGGAGGCGCTGGATGAGCGCTTCGTCGGGTATGGGGCGCTGTGGCAGGCGATGGATCTCATCCCCGCCCTGCACGGGGTCGAGCAGGAGCACGAGGTGCGCCAGATTGCGTTCTGGTCCGAGCGGCTGCGCCACTTTGGCTGTCGCTGGCCCGAGCCCGAGCTCACCACCCTGGTGCGCTACTTCTATCGGACTGCGGACGTGGCCAAGCAGTGCACCAAGGGGCAGGGGGAGGCGGGCAGCGCGCTGTGGCAACTTCATAGACGCTGGAGCGAGCAGCTGATGATGGCGGCCATCGAGGAGGCGGATCCCGCCCGGGTCTGGCAGTCGATGCCGGGGCTGGCGCCGGGTTGCCAGACCCCTGCGAAGAGGAGCGAATAGAAGGGGGGCGAATAAAGAGAGGGAGTGCCAGGCACTCCCTCTCTTGTCCTCGGCGCGGCGGGTCAGCCGTAGCGGGCCAGGGTGAGCCCCTCGTCGCTGATATCCGGGGTATTGCCCGAGATGAGATCGCTGAGCAACTGGCCCGATCCGGCCGCCATGGTCCAGCCCAGGGTACCGTGGCCGGTATTGAGCCAGAGCCCGGGAATGGGGCTTGGGCCGACCAGGGGTGTGCCGTCCGGCGTCATGGGGCGTAGCCCGGTCCAGAAGGTGGCCTGCTCCAGATTTCCCCCCTGGGGGAAGAGATCCCTCACCACCATGGCCAGGGTATCGTGGCGTCTGGGGTTGAGCGCCAGGTTGAAGCCCGAGAGTTCGGCCATGCCGCCCACCCTGATCCGTTCGTCGAAGCGGGTGATGGCGACCTTGTAGGTCTCGTCCAGCACAGTGCTGCGCGGCGCGCCCTCGGCATCCGTCATCGGCAGGGTGAGGGAGTACCCCTTGACCGGGTAGACGGGGAGCTCAATTCCGAGGGGGCGCAGGAAGCCGGTGCCATAACTGCCGAGGGCACAGACGATGGCGTCGGCCTGGAAGCGCTGCTCGCCGGCACGGACCGCCACGGCGCGTCCCTTCGCGATCTCGACCTCGTCGATGGCGCAGTTGAAGACGAAGCTCACCCCGAGCTTGCGGGCCTCGTCCGCCAGGGCCTGGGTGAAGCGGAAACAGTCACCGGTTTCATCTCCCGGCAGGCGCAGGCCCCCCACCACCTTGCCACGCACCCTTGCCAGGGCGGGCTCGACCTCCTCGCAGCCGTCGGCATTCAGAGACTGATAGGGGACGCCGTACTCCTCGAGCACGGCGATATCGCGCTGGCTGGCATCGAGCTGCGCCTGACTGCGAAACAGTTGCAGGGTGCCGAGCTGGCGCCCTTCGTAGTCGAGCGCCAGCTCGCCCCGCAACTGCTTCATGCAGTCGCGGCTGTATTCGGCCAGCCGTACCATGCGCCCCTTGTTGACCGCATAGGCCGCTGGCGTGCAGTTGGCGAACATCTTCAGCATCCAGCGCAGCTGGAAGGGGTCCGAGGTGGGCCGCACCGTGAAGGGGGCGTGCTTTTGCAGCAGCCATTTGGCGGCCTTGAGGGGAATGCCGGGGGCAGCCCAGGGGGAAGCATAACCCGGGGAGATCTGACCCGCGTTGGCATGGCTGGTTTCAAGGGCCACCCCGTCACGCCGCTCCAGCAGGGTCACCTTGTGACCGGCCTTGGCCAGATACCAGGCGCTGGTCACACCGACCACGCCACCACCGAGTACCACTATGTCCATCTTGTCTCTCCTTGACTGGGGCCTCCACCTTAATCAGCCGCCACAGGATATTCAACTGGTGTCGATGTCATTGGTGGTTATCGCTATTCACATTTCGTTAACTGGCTCTCAATGTTGTCATTTGCTGACTTTCTGGCATGAAATCCGGTCGATTCAGAGCCGCTCCAGATGGAGCAGATGATGCTCTGCCGTCGTCAGGATGACTTGCTGTTGTTCTGTGGTTTGGCCATCCCAGTTGGCATAGGGCAGGGCGAGGCGAGGGTTGTTGCCAAGTTTGTCCCGGTTGCGCCAGAGAAAGTGCCAATAGAGGCTGTTGAAGGGGCAGCTGTCCGGCCCGCTGCGGGCCTTCACCTGATAGTGACACCCCTTGCAGTAGTGGCCCATCCGCTCGAGATAGGCGCCGCTGCTGGCGTAGGGCTTGCTGCCCATCAGACCGTCATCGGCAAACTGGCTCATGCCGCGGGTGTTGGGCAGCTCCACCCACTCGATGGCATCCACATAGATGCCCAGATACCAGGTATCCACCTCGTCAGGGTGGATCCCCGCCAGCAGGGCGAAGTTGCCGGTCACCATCAGCCGCTGGATATGGTGGGCATAGGCGTGCTCCAGAGACTGTCGAATGGCGTGACGTACGCAGGCCATGCTGGTTTCTCCATTCCAGAAAAAACCGGGCAGGGGTCGCTCGGCCCCGAGAAAGTTGGTGCGCTGATACTCGGGCATCTTTTCCCAGTAGAGGGCGCGGACAAACTCGCGCCAGCCGAGGATCTGGCGGATGAACCCCTCCACCTGCGCCAGGGAAATGGTGGCCTGATTGGCCTGCCAGTGAGCTTGCGCAGCGCGGATCACCTCGAGGGGATGGAGCATCTTGCTGTTCATGGAAAACGACAAGCGGCTGTGGAACAGGCTCCAGCCCCGCTCGCTCAGGGCGTCCTGATAGCGACCGAAGTGGGGCAGGCAGTGTGCAAGGAAGTGTTCAAGCAGTGCGCGGCTCTGGCGCCGGGTGACGGGCCAGGGCAGGGCGTCGGCATCGGCACTGCCAATGGTGGCGACGCCGTGGCGGGTCAGCATGGCATCGATGTCGCTCACCTCGTTGGCAAAGGTGAGGGGCGCCGGGATGGGTTGGCTCGCCGGCAATTTGGCGCGATTCTCGGCATCGAAGTTCCAGCGCCCCCCAAGGGGTTGGCCGCGCTCATCGAGCAACACCCGGTACTGCTTTCGCAGGGCGCGGTAGAAGAACTCCATCCGGCTGTGAGGGTAGCGTCGCCAGCCATCGCGGGGGGTGAGAAAATGTTCGCTGTCCACCTCAGCGGTCGGGATGGCAAGGCCTGAGGCCCACTGGGTCAGCTGGCTTGCAAGGCGCCACTCGTCCGGGCTCTGCCAGGCGAAGCGCTCGGCCTGATGCGCTTCTAGCTGGGCCGCCAGCAAGCTCGGCAAATCGGGCCAGGGGGCGCTCTCATCGAGAGTCAGGTAGCAGACCCGGTGGCCCGCCTTGGTGAGGGCGGCGGCGAAGGCGCGCATGGCGGCAAAGAAGGCGAGCACCTTCTGGCGATGGTGGCGGCAGTAGTCCGTCTCCTGGCGCAGCTCCGCCATCAGGTAGCAGACAGCGGGATCCTGCGTGCGAAACCAGCTGTGACCTGCGTTCAGTTGATCCCCGAGAATGAGGCGCAGCTCCATCAGGGGTGCTCCTTCCGACGACGGCAGCGTTCGCTGCAATAACGCACTTCCTGCCAGCAGCGGGCCCACTTGCGCCGCCAGGCAAAAGGACGCAGGCAGACGGGACAGATCTTCTCGGGTAGATGGGGTTTGAGGTGCATGTGGCGGCCCTGTTGATGCCCTTGGTTTCTCTCTGCCTCCTTAACGAAGCACCATACGGTCGGGATCACTGGGAGAGCAGAAAGAGGCAATAGGGGGGGATTGCCACTCATGAAAAAGGCCCCCGAACCTGCCGGTTCGGGGGCCCTTGTTCTCGTAGCCGTTACTGGCTGCTGAAGAGCCTGGGCTGGGGAGTGGACTGCGCCGTCAGGGTCATGCGGCCCGAGGTTTCCAGCCAGCTCTTGATCTTTCTGGCATCGGCGACCCGTTCATCCGTGGTGTTGGCGTGAAGCAGCACCATGACCACGGGCTCGTTGTTGACCCGGGTTCCCATCACCAGGCAGCGCCCCGCCTCGCGGATATAACCGGTCTTGGAGACCAGAATGGGCCAGCTTCCTTCCCGTACCAGGCGGTTGGAGTTGAGGTAGTGCAGCTGGCGCTTGCCGTTGCGTACCAGACGCTGCTCGGAGGCGGTGTACTGGCGGATCAGCGGGTAGGTGGATGCGGCAGCAGCCAGTTTGGCGAGATCGTGTGCGGTGGAGACGTTGCGGGGGTTGAGCCCGGTGCTGTCGGCGAAATGAGTGCTCCACATGCCGAGCATGCGGGCCTTGGCGTTCATTGCCTCGATAAAGGCTTTGCGGCCACCCGGGTAGTGCCGTCCCAAGGCGGAGGCGGCGCGGTTTTCAGAGGACATCAGTGCGATGTGCAGCATGTCGGCGCGACTCAGGCGAGAGCCCACCGCGAGGCGCGACCCCGTGCCCTTGAGTCTGTCCACGTCATCCATGGTGACGGTGAGGGTCTCGTTGAGGCGCTGATTGCCGTCCAGTACCACCAGCGCTGTCATCAGCTTGGTGATGGAGGCGATGGACATCACCCGGTTGGCGTTGCGCTCTGCCAGTGTCTCGCCGGTTTTCGGGTTGACGACCACGTAGGCATCGGATCTCAGCGGAAGGTTGCTGCGGGGTTCGAGCAGGCTGTTGGTGGAAGAAGAGGTCGCAGAAAACGGGTTGGCATGGGCGCTTTCCATGCTGGCGGGAAGGAGGAAGGCGCCGAGCAGCAAGGGAAGAAAAGGACGAAGGTTCATGATTTGACTCTACTACGACTCACAGGGACATTTCGCTAAGTTATATGACGGTAATTGACGCTTCACAACGTCTGGTGGCCGGATATTTCCATTTTATGGGCCAGCGCACCTTGAAATCCCCCGCATCGGGGCTATTAGGCCCGATAAAGGGAGTCATAGAGGCCTGTCAGGCCATGCCAGACACGCCACCACGGGGGCGCACTATATGCTGGCGAGGGGCGGGATGACGACTCTTTTTGCACCTTTCGGCGCCTTGGGATGATGAAAAGGTTGTTCATGGCGACCATGGCGATAAAAACGGCGCCCGGCAGGGAAGATGGCCCGCTGCATTATCGCCGTTTTGCCCCGCTTCATCCTCCCATCATCCGCGCGGTCTGAATGGCCTGGATCAACGCGGCCCGATTGATGCGGGGGCGCTCTTCGTCCAGCAACTGCTGCCAGAGGGCGATGGCCTGGGAGTAGCGGCCGTGCAGGAAGTGATCGGAGGCAAGCAGCATCAGGGCGCTCACCTCGCCCTTGTCCTGCTTGAGCGCGCTATCAAGCAGACGCAGCGCCTCCGGGGTGAGCTGCTGGCCTGCCTGGTAGTAGAGCACGGTAGCCTGGGCGGCCTGGGTCGCCGCGCTGGCGCCCCCTTCTTGCAGGGCGAGGCGCTGGTAGGCGAGCAGGGCGTTGTCGTACTCGTCCCGATAGAGATAGAGCTGACCGAGCGCCGCCCAGCCGTCGAGATCGGCGGGGTTGGCTTGCAGGCGCTGGTGCAAGGCGCCCAGCTCCTTGTCTTGCAGATCCCGCGGGCTCAATCCTGCCAGCGGATCGGGGCGCGACTGATAAGCCTGCCACGCCTGATAGCGGCCGGTGCCGGCATAAATACCGGCCATCAGCGCCAGCAGCAGGGTTCCAAGCAGTATCCAGGAGCGCAGCCAGAGCAGCGGACGGGCGGTGCGGTCCTTGGCCAGCCGCTCGCGCAGGGCCTGTTCGGCAGGTGGGGTGGCGTTGGCGAGGCGAGCCAGCTCCAGCTCCCGGTAGAGGCGGCTGTGGGGGGCAAGCCCCGCCTGCTGCTCGGCCATGATCAGCCGGTTCAGCTCGGCCCTGGGGTCGTGGGCGAGCATCCCCTCTGCTCTGTCGCCGACAAGCGGCACCCGCGCCGGTTGCCGGCGATGCAGGCTCCTGCGCAGGCGATTGAGCGCCAGCAACAGCAAGAGGGCGGGCCCCCCCCACAGCAGCGCCGTGCTGGCCTTGAAGGGGGGATCGTAGCGCACGAAATCGCCAAAGCGCTCCGTCATGCGGGCGATCACCTGCTCATCAGACTGCCCCTCGTCCACCCAGCGGTAGACCTCGAGCCGCAGATCCCGGGCGATGGGGGAATTGGACTCCACCAGGTTCTGGTTCTGGCACTGGGGGCAGCGCAGGGCGCGGGCCAGATCCTGAGCACGGGTCTGCCGCTCGGGGTGGCGAAACTCATAGGTGTCGACCCCGCTGGCAAGGGCCCCGAGGCTCAAGGCCAGCAAGAGCGGCGCTATCAGGGCGTGGCCGAGACGGCTCATGGCATGCTCTCCTGCACTTGTCTCCCCACTTCTCTCTCCACTTCTTTCTCCACTTCGGGCGGGCTGGCGGTGTTGCTGCGGACCTTTGCAAGCAGGGGGGCAAACTGGCGTTGCCAGATGTCCCGGGTGAGCAGGCCGGTATGACGGGTCAACAGGGTGCCGTCGCCGGCGAAGAGATAGGTCTCCGGCGTGCCGTAGACGCCTAGCTCCAGTGCGAGTCGGCCGTCGGGGTCGGCCAGCACGGCGCGATAGGGGTTGCCCGCCTGAATAAGCCAGGCGCGGGCGGCATCCCCCTTGTCCCGATAGTTGAGGCCATAGAGGGGCACGGCGCTAGCCAGCTCACCCAGCAGCGGATGCTCGGCGCGGCAGTTGGGGCACCAGCTGGCCCAGACGTTGAGCACGAAGGGCTCCCCCTTGAGCGCCGCGGTGTGGATGGGGGCGCCGCCAAACAGGTCGTCACTCTGCCATGCAGGCAGGGGGCGCCCGGCGACGGCCTCATCCTGGCTGTAGGGGTTGTTGCCAAGGCCGAGCCAGAGCAGGGCACCGAGCCCCAGGGTGAGCACGAGCGGCACGAACAGGCGCAAACGGGTGTTCATAAGGACTCCTGTTCAAGCCGAGGGCAGGGGGCGGCAGCTGGGGCAGGATGGTTAGCCAGCAGCGGCCGGCGGGCGAGCAGGCGCAGGGTGCCACCCGCCATCATCAACAGGCCACCTAGCCAGATCCAGCGCACCAGCGGCTTGTAGTGCAGTCGCATGGCATAGGCGCCTGGCCCCATCTTTTCGCCAAGCACCACGTAGAGATCGCCGAGCATTCCCCATGCGATACCGGGCTCGTTCATGTTCATGGTGCGCACGCTGTAGTGACGCCGCTCCGGCGTCAGCCGCGCCACCTCTTTACCGTCCTTATGCACGCTAAGCGTGATGCGCTCGGCGGTGTAGTTGGGGCCGATGATCGGCTCGCTCCCCTCGTAGCGAAACTCGAAGGCGCCGAGCCGATAGGGCTGGCCTGCGGCGAGTACCGCGCCCCCCTCCTGACTGTGGTGACTCACCTGCGCAATGCCGAGGGCGCACACCGCCACCCCGAGGTGGGCCAGCAGGCTGCCGAACCGATTGAGGGTGAGCTCGTGCCGCGACGTCGGTTGCAAGAGCGGGAGCAGCAAGCTGGCCATCAGCCAGAGGCTCAGCACGTTGGCCGCAAGCCCCAGCCAGCTTGCCCGCAGCGGCTCGGGATAGGCGAGGCTCAACAAGGCGCCCCCTAGCAGGCCGAACAGGCATGGGAGCTGCACCTTGATGCGGCGCTGGGCTGCCAGATGCTGCCAGCGCAGGCGCGGCAGCTGGGTCATCAGCGCCATCAGGCAGAGGGCTAGCGGCACGAAGATGGTATTGAAATAGGGGGCGCCCACCGAGAGCGAGCCCAGATGAAGCGACTGGAACACCATGGGGTAGAAGGTGCCGAGCAGCACGCTGGCGCAGGCCACGCAAAGCAGCAGGATGGCGGCGCCGAGCAGCCCCTCTTTTGACAGCAAGCCAAAGCGGGCATAGGGAGCGCGAATGTCCGCCCGCAGAGCAAACAGGGTGAGGGCGCAGGTCAATAACAAGCCGAGCAGCAACAAGAGTGTAAGGCCGCGGCTGGGGTCGACCGCAAAGGCGTGCACCGAGGTGAGCACCCCGGAGCGCACCACGAAGGTACCGAGCAGGCTCAGTGAAAAGGTAAAGATGGAGAGCAGCAGCACGGCGTGGCCGTAAACGCCACGCTTCTCGCACACCACCAGGGCGTGCAGCAGGGCGGTGCCGAGCAGCCAGGGCAAGAGTGAGGCATTTTCCACCGGATCCCAGAACCACCAGCCGCCCCAGCCGAGCTCGTAATAGGCCCACCAGGAGCCCAGCACGATGCCGGCGGTGAGAAACACCCAGGAGCCGAGCGCCCAGGGGCGGCTCCAGTGGGCCACAGCGCCATCGAGCCTGCCCGAGTGCAGCGCCGCCATGGCGAAGGCGAAGTTGACCGCAAAGCCGACATAACCGAGATAGAGCAGGGGCGGGTGGATGATGAGGCCGATGTCCTGCAGCATGGGGTTGAGATCGCGCCCCTCCAGCGGCCCCGGGAACTGGCGGTCAAACGGCCTGGAGAAGATCAGGGTATAGAGGCCGAACAGCCCGACGATCAGCCCCATGATGGCCAGTACCCGGGTTGTGATCAGCGGATCGACCCGCCTGGAGCAAAGGGCCACCAGCGCGCCCCACAGCCCCAGCGCAAAGACGAAAAAGAGCATGGAGCCCTCGTGGCCGCCCCACACGGCCGCCAGCTTGAAGCCCAGGGGCAGGGCGCTGTTGGCGTGCTGGGCCACATAGACCAGGGTGAAGTCATCGAGGCCAAAACAGCTGGCGAGCAGCAGCAGGGCGGCCACCAACAGGAGCGCGACCAGGATGGCCAGCGGCTTTGCGCAGCCCAGCAGCGGGCGTGAGGCGAGCCGCAATCCCAGCCAGGGCAGCAGCCCTTGCAGCAGGGCGAGCCCGGTCGCCAGCGACAGTGAGAGATAGCCGAGCTCCGCCAGCACACAACCTCCAGTCAATCATTCGTCTATGTTATGCCGCAGCGTCTGCACCGTACCGGCGCTGGGGGATAACATCCACATTTCTGGCAACAATCAATCGCAACAACTCATCGCAACAAATAAGCGCCAGTCACCCGAGGGTGGCTGGCGCTGGTGATCATACCGTTATACGACTGTCATTTGACCGGCATAAAGCACGAAGTAGCGCAGCAGCAGGATCCCCACTAGGGTCAGGCTGCAGACCAGTACCAGATAGCCGTTTTTGGCCCGCAGCGGCGCGGGGGCCAGCAGGGCCAGCAACTGGGGCAGCAGCATGCCGATGCCCACCACCCCGAGCCAGAACACCTGAGCCCAGAAGCCGCTGCCGATGGCGGCCCACATGGCAGCCTCCTTCTGGCCGCCACCGAAGTAGAGGCCGGTAAAGAAGCAGACCAGCAGCAACATCTCCACCGCCAGTACCGGCCGCTCGAAGCGGTGGACAAAGCTCACCCCCTGGCTGTGATGGTTCTCCTTGAACAGGGTGACCGCCAGCAAGATGGTGGAAGCGATGCCGGAGCTGACACCGGAGATGAGGAACAGCACCGGCAACACAGGGTTGTTCAAGAGCGGATAGGTCTTGAGCGCGGAGAGCAGAAAGCCGGTGTAGGCCCCCAGCAGCACGGCGAGCAGCAGCAAGAGCGGCGCCAGCAGCCGCTCGATGCGGGCAAGCCAGCCAATCAGACCATCCACAAAGGCCAACTTCTCTTGCAGCAGGTGACTGCGCAAGGTCTCGATCTCGGCCCGAAACACCACCGCCAGCCAGGCAAACAGCACCGCCATATAGACCTGAAACAGCATGACCCCCATCGACATCACGGAGTCGAACTGGTAGTGGAACATCAGCTTCCAGAAGGTCCAGGGGCGGGCCAGGTGGAAGATGAGGATCAGTAACCCCAGCACCACGCTCACCGGCGCCAGAATGGCGGTCGCTTTGATGATGCCGCTCTCGCTGCCGGCCCCCTTGCGGCGCAATAGCACCGAGAGGGTGGTGGCCCCGGCGGAGATGCCGAGCAGAAAGAGATAGATGGCGATGGGCCAGTCCCACACCAGCGAGGAGAAGTGAAATGCGTCATGCAACATGATCCATTCCTCTTTCTTTTACTGCGGTAGATGGCGATCGGACAAATCCCCACACGAGGGAAGGGAAGTGAAACGCCTCTTGCATCGTCATGACTTTATCTCCCCTTTTGGCACGCGGTACATCTTGGGCGAGGTGCCGAGTGCCTGCTTGTAGCGATAGGTGGTCTCCTTTACCAGCCGTTTGGCGATGGGGCTGTCCGGGTCATCCAGATTGCCGAACACCAGCGCCTTGGTGGGGCAGGACTCCACGCACGCCGGCTCCTTGCCCGCCGCCAGGTTGGTCTTGCGGCAAAAGTCGCATTTGTCCGCCACTCGGGTGACCGGGCTGATAAAGCGCACCTGATAGGGGCAGGCGGCCAGACAGTACATGCAGCCGACGCAGAGATCCGGGTTGACGTCGACGATGCCATCCTCCTTGCGGATATGGGAGGCACCGGTGGGGCAGACGTGCACGCAGGGTGCGTTGTCGCAGTGCTGGCAGGACTTGCGAAAGAAGTGGTACTCGGCATCGGGAAATTCACCGATGGGGCCGGAGCGGATGATCTCGAGGCGTGAGACCCCCTCTGGCACCTGATTCACCTCCCGGCAGGCATCCATGCAGGCGGTACAGCCGATGCAGGCCGTCTCGTCGTGGATCATGCCAAAGCGGACCCCGTCGATGGTCTGGCTGTGGGCGAGGGTGGTGGCACGAGCAGCCCCCGTCATCATGATGAGGGCCCCCGCGCTCATCCCCGCCATGAAGTGACGGCGAGAGCAGCTCATTGTGCCTCCTTGCCCGAGGTGGTGTTCGCCTTGGCCGCCTTGACGGCCTCATGCTGCTTGCTGTGGCAGTCGACGCAGAGCTTGATGCGGGACTTCTCCGGAATTGCCACCATGGGCTCCTTGGCCGGGTGCAGCTGGTGGCAGCTAGTGCAGGTGAGCTTGGTGGCGTGCACGTCGTGGGCCCAGAGCGCCTCGCGCAGCACTTTGGGCTCGTGACAGCTCATGCAGACCCCGTTCTGCTCGGCGATGGGGTAGCTCTCGGTGCTCTGCTTTTCTGCCAAGGCGCTTTGCTTGTCTGCCAGGACGCTTTGCTTGTCATTGAAGCTGTCGCTAAAGCGCATCACGTCCTTGACCCCTTCCCGGTGTTGGGGGGAGGGTTGACCGTGGCAGTTGGTGCAGGTGACCGGCGCCAGGTTGTTGGGGTTGGTCGCCTGGCCGTGCTTGCCGTGCATGCCTTCGACCTGCTCCTTGTGGCAGTCGGTGCAGGCCTTGTCGGCACTGCGCAGAAATTCCACTTCATGTGTAGTCGGTGCCGGGGCGGTTGCCGCATCGGCCGCCTGGCCCTGCAGGCTGGTGAGCAGCATGGCTGCCATCAGCATCAGTCGTAAGAAATCCATCGTTAAATCACCCATAGGAAGCCTCCATCCGGCTGCGGGCCCGACACTGGGGGCCCGCATGCCTCGTCATTGTGCGAGCCGTCCGGCCGCTTTGGCCTCGGCATCCCAGGCGGGGACAGTGGTCTTGAGGAACTGGGCCTTGTCGCTGTTCATCTGTTTCATGTCCATGCCAAGAGCGGCCTGGGCCTTCTCCTTGCTGGAGATGTCAGGAATGGCGATCTCGTGGCTGATCCCCTTGGCGGCCAGCAGGCGTGCCAGCTTGGTGCGAGCATCGGCGGCTTTGTCCAGGGCGGTTCCCAGCATGCGCAGCGCCACTTCCGGGGCGTGCATCTGCACCCCGTGGGAGGCGATGGAGAAGTCCCAGCGCCATTGGGCGTGACGGATGTCCTGCAGAATGTCCTTCATCTCGGCCTCGGTGGCGCCGGCATCCCAGGCGGCCTTGGCTTCAAAGTGGGCGTGCACCAGCTGCTTCTCGACTTTGAGCTTGATTTCGGTGACGGCGTCCTTGCGCTGCTTGACCACCCCTTGCAGCATCTCTTTGCTCTGGGTGTGGCAGTTGCGGCAGGTCTGGTCGAAGCGATCGAAGGGGTTGCCTACCTTGTGGTCGGTGTAGACCTTGCCTTGCTCGTTCTGCACCTTGGGCATGTGGCAGTCGACGCAGGCGACGTTGTTCTGGCCGTGAATGCCGGCGCGCCAGGTCTCGTACTCGGGGTGCTGGGCTTTGAGCATGGGGGTCTTGGAGAGGGCATGGGTCCAGTCGGCAAAGCCTATTTCATCGTAATACTGCTCCATCTGCTCCACTGTGGTGCCCTTGTCCCAGGGGAATTTCACCGCCTTGGTGGGGCCGCTGAAGTAGTACTCCACGTGGCACTGGCCGCACACCTGGGACTGCTGATCGAAGCGCCCCTGCTCCTTGAACGGCTTGCCGATGGCGGTCATGGCCCGGTCGGCATAGGGACGGGAGAGGTGCAGGGCAGGTTTGCCCTCCTTGAACTCTTTCGAGGCGGTGTCGTGGCAGTCGGCGCAGCCTATGGTGTTGACGATTTCCGGTCCGCCCTTTGCCCACATCCCTTTGAAGTAGCCATCCTCACCCTTCTCGTCGATGACGCGGGCCACGTCCGGGCCTTTGCAGCTCCAGCAGGCCATGGGCAGCGGACCGTCTTCGGCAGTTTTTGGGGCGCCGGTGCGCAGGGTTTCCCGCACGTCGGTCAGGGCATAGAAGTGGCCGCGCGGCTTGTTGTAATCCTTGGAGAAGGGGTAGCCGGCCCAGAGCACCACCATCTGCGGATCTTCCGCCAGGGCGTCGGTGCGCTCGCGGCTCTCGCTGGTGCCTTTCCAACTGGTGAACTGATCGGCGTGATCCTTGGCGAACAGCTCGCTGCGCGCCTCAATCTTCCCTTTGGGGGCGCTGTCGTCTGCCTGCGCCAGACTGCCTGCACCCAGCAGGGCGGTCAGCAGCAGGGCCGCCAGCCCTGGTCGAAATAGCTTGTCATATGAACCCACGGTCATCACTCCCAGATAAAAAGTCCATGTCGGGCCTGACCGTTCCATCTTGGTGTGGACATCTGTGCTCATCATCGACGGGCATGGCAGGCCGATCCATTGTTATGGCTGCATATAAATTGGTATTTATGCAATTGCTCGAGGGAATAATACCAAATGGGTAAAATGGATAATCATTTATCCCCGTGAGAGTTGCGCTAGATCAATTGAGGGGGATGAGGGATGCTAAAAGTGCGATCCAGGTGGAATTATTGAACCTCATCCAAGGGTTATTTCCACCCGTTCTCTTTTGATGAAAATAGGTAAAAACGATGTTCATCATGTTGGCGAGGAGGGCTGGGCGAGAGGCGGCGGAGAGATACACCGCATGCAGAGAGAGAATAAACTGCTGATATTGAATTTAAATTCAATATTAAGCTTGCGAAGGGGTGAGGGGGAGGCTTCGGTTTTCCATCACCATGGTCCCTGTCAAGGGACTTTGTGACAGAAGCTGTCGTAGAAATGGGTGCCAAGAGAGCCATCTGTTTTCATGAAAGGGAAAATAAGGGCTTTATTCCAGCATATTCGCGGCTTGATAGCGTCTTATTGAATTTAATAGGACGGTTGGCGGCATTTACTTTCGATATTTTCGAAAATGACGAAGGGTTATAGGGGGTTATTGACGGTAAAATAGCCGCCTGTCACGGCAATGCTGATCAGTTAAGGATCCATTGACCGATCCTTCTGCTGTAGGACAAT
>JADHEF010001331.1_pt1 | contig 15969 bp, 10 predicted proteins | sample 8952391 | NCBI WGS metagenome assembly JADHEF01 (sample SAMN16124439, study PRJNA663245) | bioreactor sludge metagenome | isolation source: sludge (nitrite) | place: India:Bengaluru | collected 2019-02-28
TGTGCGTAGAACACCTCAAAAATTACTTGATCCGGAAACACACTATCTTTGAAGGAGGATTTAGGGGGATGTTGAGCCTTCATCTCCTTCCCCGTCCATATTGTCTACTGGGTCCGTCTCGTCCATCCTCCCACCCCTGCGACGGTCATTCATCCTTCGCGCCTTTGCTCTTCCGCAGCAACGCCAGGAATTCCCGCGCAGTCCGGCCCAGATAGGCGCCCCGCCGCCAAATAACGCCAATCTCTATCTCCGGCAGACCCTCCATGGCCACGGCGGCCAGGCTACGGTCGCGGGACGCAATCACCGCCTCGGGCAGGAAGGACACCCCCATGCCGTCGGCGATGTACCGCTTGATCACCTCGAAGGATCCGCTGTCCAGCACCACTTTCGGCGTGAACCCGGCCCGCTGGAAAAAGGCGCGCAGCAGCGTCCCCGTCCGCGTCTGGCCGTCCAGCAGCAGCATCGGCGTGTCCCGCAGCTCCCCCAGCGCCACCCGCTCCCGCCGCGACAGCGGGTGGGCGCGCGGCGCCACCAGCCGCAGCCGCTGCCGGAACACGGGCTCCTCCTCCAGCGCCGGGTGCCGCTGCGGCAGGGTCACCAGCCCCAGGTCCAGCTCGTCCCGCGTCACCTGCGCCGCTATCGCGTCCGAGTTGCGGCTTGTCACCGAAAGGCGCGCCTTCGGAAAGCGCGCTGCAAAGCGCCGCACATAAGGCGGCAGCAGGTACACCGCCGTCGTGTCGCTCGTGCCCAGCCGCAGTTCCCCCGCCGCGTCCGCGTTCTGGTCCGCCATCTCCCGCTGGATCGCCGCCGATTCCCGCAGAATCTCCCGGGCCCGGTTGTGGAGCAGGTGGCCGTGCGCCGTGGGCGCGCAGGTGCGCCGGTCAATCAGCACATGGCCCAGTTCCCGCTCCAGCGCCTTGATTTGCTGGCTCACCGCCGGCTGCGACCGGTAGACCAGCCCCGCCGCGGCCCGGAAACTGCCGCTCTCCACCACCGCGCAAAAACATTTCAACCCTTCCAGCGTCATGGCTTGCGCCCTTTCCTTTTCGCGTCTTCGCGCCTTCGTGTAAAAAGATAAGCAAATCTTATCACATTCATCAAAACATTTCATTGGACTTATTAAAGCCGTTTCCCTATCCTGTACGCCTGTGTCATTGACCCGCAGGGCAATTCATAAGGTGGTACACCATGACCGAAGAAAAAAAAGTCTCCCTGAGTTACCGCGACGCGGGCGTCAACATTGACGCCGCCACCGAGGCGCTCGCCACCATCAAGGAACTGGTCAAGAAGACCTACAACGACCAGGTGCTGTGCGACATCGGCAGTTTCGGCGCCATGTACCAGCCCGATCTCACGAACCTGGAGGAGCCCGTGCTCGTGTCCAGCGTGGACGGCGTCGGCACCAAGCTGAAACTGGCCTTCATGACCGGAAAACACGACACGGTGGGCGTGGATCTCGTGTCCCACTGCGTGAACGACATCCTCGTGCAGGGCGCGCGCCCCCTTTACTTCCTCGACTATTTCGCCGTGGGCAAACTGGAGCCGCAGGTGGCCATTGACGTGCTGCGCGGCCTTTCCGCGGGCTGCCGCTACGCCGGCTGCGCCCTCATCGGCGGCGAGACCGCCGAAATGCCCGACATGTACCAGCCCGGCGAGTACGACCTGGCGGGCACCATCGTGGGCATCGTGGACCGGAAGAAGATCGTGGACGGTTCGGCCATCCGCGAGGGCGACGTCATCATCAGCCTGCCCTCCACCGGCCTCCACACCAACGGCTACAGCCTCGCCCGCAAGATCGTCTTCGAGGTGGCCGGCCTCGGCCCCAACGACGAGATGCCCTATACGGGCCGCACCGTGGCCGAGGCGCTCATGGAGCCGCACATCAGCTACGCCAAGCTCATGCAGGTGGTGATGAAGGTCGTCGAGGTGCGCGGCATGGCCCATATCACCGGCGGCGGCATCACCGACAACTTCCCCCGCATCCTGCCCGACGGGCTCGCGGGCGAGGTGGATTTGACCTCCTGGGAGGTGCCCGGCATCTTCCGCTACCTCCAGGAGACGGGCAACGTCGAGGAGCTGGAGATGCTGCGGACCTTCAACATGGGCCAGGGCTTCATGCTCGTGGTGCCGCCGGAGCAGGCGGCAAAGGCCGTGGAAACCATCGAACTGACCGGCAAAAAAGGCATTGTGGCGGGGCGCATCGTCAAGGGCGACAAGCGCGTCATATACAAAGGAAAACTCCGTTATGCAGGCAAACAGGATTGAAGTCGACCTGAAGGGCGGCAGGCCCGATCCCGCGGGCGCGGCGCTTTGCGCGCGGCTGCGCGAGGACCTCGGCATTCATGTGGCCGAGGCGCGCGTGCTGGACGTGTACACCATCCTCGGCGATCTCGCCGCGGACGAGCTGGAGAAGGTCCGGGAGGAGCTCTTCACCGACCCGATCATCCAGGAGTCCGCGCTGAACAAGTCCCTGGCCCTGGGCTGGGACTGCGTCATCGAGGTGGGGTTCCTGCCGGGCGTCACCGACAACGTGGGCCGCAGCGCCCGCGAGGGCATCCAGGACACCCTGGGCCGCGCGCTCGCGCCGGACAACGTGGTGTTCAAGTCCACCCTCTACGCGCTGCGCGGCGTGGACAAGGCCGCGGCGGAGCGCATCGCCCAAAAGGCGCTGGCCAACGAGCTGATCGAGCAGTACGCCGTGAAGACGGCGGACGAGCTCGCCGCGCTGGACGGGAAGCCCCTCCTGGCGCTGCCGCTGGTGACCCAGCGCAGCGAGGCGGTGGTGCGCGAGATTGATCTGGAAATCGGCGACGACGCGCTCCTTGCGCTGAGCCGCGACATGATGCTGGCGCTGGATCTCACAGAGATGAGGGTTATCCAGGCCCACTTCGCCGACCCGGCGGTGCGCGCGGAGCGCGCGAAGCTCGGCATGCCGCCCCGGCCCACCGACATCGAGCTGGAGTGCCTGGCCCAGACATGGTCCGAGCACTGCAAGCACAAAATCTTCAGCGCCGACATCGAGTTCACGGATGAAAACGGCGAAACCCGCGTGGTCAACGGCCTCTTCAAGTCCTATGTGAAGGCCGCCACCGAGACGGTGTCCAAACGCGTGGACTGGCTCGTGAGCGTGTTCGAGGACAACGCGGGCATCATCAAGTTTGACGACAAGTGGAACTTCGCCCTCAAGGCGGAAACCCACAACAGCCCCTCGGCCCTCGACCCCTACGGCGGCGCCATGACCGGCATCGTCGGCGTGAACCGCGACGTCCTCGGCGCGGGCCTCGGCTGCCAGTGCATCTTCAACACCGACGTGTTCTGCTTCGCCGCGCCCGACTACAAGGGCGAGATTCCCGCGCGCCTGCTCCATCCCCGGCGCGTGCTGCGCGGCGTCCACTCCGGCGTGCGCGACGGCGGCAACCAGAGCGGCATCCCCGACATCAACGGCGCCATCGTGTTCCACGACCGCTTCCTGGGCAAGCCCCTCGTCTTCTGCGGCACCGGCGGCCTCATCCCCGCCGAGGTGGCCGGAAGGCCCAGCCACGTGAAGGGCGCGCTGCCCGGCGACCTGATTGTCATGACCGGCGGCCGCATCGGCAAGGACGGCATCCACGGGGCCACCTTCTCCTCCGAGGAGCTGCACGAGGGTTCCCCCGCCACGGCCGTGCAGATTGGCGACCCCATCACCCAGAAGAAAATGGCGGACTTCCTCATCGAGGCGCGCGATCTCGGCCTCTTCACCTGCGTCACCGACGACGGCGCGGGCGGCCTCTCCTCCAGCGTGGGCGAGATGGCGCGCCATTCCGGCGGCGCGGCCATCCACCTGGACAAGGCCCCGCTCAAGTACGCCGGCCTCGCGCCCTGGGAGATCTTCCTGTCCGAGGCGCAGGAGCGCATGACCCTTTCCATCCCGCCGGACAAGATTGACGCGTTCCTCGATCTCGCCAAACGGCGCGAGGTGGAGGCGAGCGTTCTCGGCGAGTTCAACGACTCCGGCCGCCTCGAGTGCTGGTTCGGCGGGAAGCTCATCGGCGCGCTCGGCATGGACTTCCTCCACGAGGGCCTGCCCAAGATGCGCCTGGAGGCGAAACTCGAACCCGCCGCCGCGCCCGTGGCGGTCGAGTTCCCGGCAAGCGATCCCGCCGGGGATCTCAAGGCCGTCCTCGGCGCGCTCAACGTGTGCAGCAAGGAGTCCTTCGTCCGCATGTACGACTGCGAGGTGCTCGGACAGTCCGTGCTCAAGCAGTTCCAGGGCGTGCGCCACGACGGCCCCGGCGACGCGGGCGTCATCCGCCCCGTGGCCGGGTCGAAGCGCGGCATCGCCGTCGCCTGCGGCATCACCCCCAAGTACGCCGACCTCGACGCGCGCTCCATGATGGCCTGCGCCGTGGACGAGGCGGTGCGCAACCTCGTCGCCGTCGGCGCGCGCATGGGCATGATCGCCGGCCTCGACAACTTCTGCTGGCCCGATCCCGTCCAGAGCGACAAGACCCCCGACGGGCGGCACAAGCTGGCCCAGCTCGTGGTGGCCTGCGAGGCGCTCTACGACCTCTGCGTCGCCTACGACATCCCCCTCATCAGCGGCAAGGACAGCATGAAGAACGACTACAAGATCGGCGACACGAAGATCTCCATCCCGCCGACGGTCCTCTTCACCGCCGCCGCGATCATCGAGGACGCCACCAAGTGCGTGTCCATGGACGCGAAGCGACCCGGCGACCTGGTCTACGTGCTCGGTGACACCCGCGACGAGATGGGCGGCAGCGAGTACTGCGCGGTCAGGGGCCTTGCGGGCGGCGTCGCGCCGCTGGTGGACCCCCTCGGCGCGCGCGCCCTCTACGAGCGCCTGCACAAGGCGATCACCGCCGGGCTCGTGGCCTCGTGCCATGACTGCTCCGACGGCGGCCTCGGCGTCGCCCTCGCCGAGTCGGCCTTCGCGGGCGGCCTCGGCATGAAGCTCGCCCTGGGCGCGGAGATCGGCGTGGCCGACCACCGCGCCGCCCTCTTCAGCGAGACGCAGAGCCGCTTTGTGGCCACGGTCCGCCCCGGAAACGAGGCGGCCTTCCTGGACGCGATGAAGGGCAGCCCGGTCCACCGCCTGGGCGTGGTGGACGCGGCCCCCGTGCTGGAGATGTCCTTTGCCGACGGCGCCGCGCTCCGCGCGGACATCGAGGAGTTGCGCAGGGCATGGAAGACCCCCCTCGCGTGGTGAACACATAAACAGGCGCGGGGCGCCGGCCGCGAAGCCGGCCCCCGGCCTTCGATTTGGAGACAGACAAATGCCAGTGAAAGCGATTGTCCTGACCGGGTTCGGAATCAACTGCGACAACGAGACCCAGCGCGCCCTCGACCGGGCGGGAGCCCAGGCGCTGCGGGTGCACCTGAACGACGTCATCGCCGACCCGGCGATGCTCGACGGGTTCCAGATCATGGCCATTCCGGGCGGGTTTTCCTTCGGCGACCACGTCGCCTCCGGAAAAATCCTGGCGAACCGGCTCCGCTGCAAGCTGGGCGGTCCCGTCAAGAAGTTCGTCAACGACGGCAAGCTCGTCGTAGGCATCTGCAACGGGTTCCAGGTCATGGTGAAGATGGGCATCCTGCCCCTCTTCGAGAACGAGTTCCGGCAGGAGGTCACCCTCGCGTGGAACGACACCTGCCGCTTCGAGAACCGCTGGGTGCACCTGCGCACCGCGCCCGGCACCAAATGCGTCTGGCTCAGGGGCATCGAGTCCCTTGAGGTGCCCGTCCGCCATGGCGAGGGCAAGTTCATCCCCCGCGACGCCGCCGTGCTCAAGCGCCTGCAGGACAACGGCCAGGTGGCCCTGCGCTACGTCAGGGCCGACGGCTCCCCCGCCAACGGCGAGTTCCCCTTCAACCCCAACGGCGCGGCGGACGACATCGCCGGGATATGCGACCCTTCCGGCCGCGTCTTCGGGCTCATGCCCCATCCCGAGGCTTTCCAGGACCCCACCAACCATCCCACCTGGACCCGCCAGGACAGCCTGCCCGCCGAGGGCATGGGCCTCCAGGTCTTCCGCAACGCCGTCGAGTACGCCGCCGCCAACCTCCTCTGATCCCATTTGCCCCAACCCTCCCCGGAGCTAATCTCGTCACCAAGTTGTACTTGGTGACGTCCCTGTCTTGGAAGCTGTGCTTCCCTCCACCCCATACTTGCCGCCAAACCATTAGATCACCCATACTTTTTCCATGCGCTCACGCTACAAACTTGTGGACTCGGAAGGCGTCTACTTTCTCACCTCCACCATCGTGGAGTGGATACCGGCGTTGACCGGAAAAGACACACTTGACATGATGGTCCGGTCGCTCGACTATTGCAGAAGAATGAAGGGGCTCAGGCTGTATGCGTATGTGGTCATGGACAACCATTTTCACATGATTGCTGAAGCACCGGATTTGGGTGGTGTCATGCAGTCGTTTAAGCGGCACACCGCCGGGGAAATCCTCCGCACGGCGGAAGAATCCGGAAGGGAATGGCTTATCAACCAGTTCTCCCACTACATGGATAGGAACAAACAGTCCAGCCGGCATCAGGTGTGGCAGGAGGGTTACCATCCCCAGTTGGTGCAGTCTGATGGGATGCTACGCCAAAAGGCGGAGTACATCCACAACAACCCCGTGCGCAGGGGCTGGGTGGACGCCCCCGAGCACTGGCGATATTCATCCGCGCGCAATTACTTGCTGAACGATCACTCGGTCATGGAACTGGACGTGATTCCATGGTGAGGGTTCTGCGAAGTGCAACTTCGCCCGCATTTGCGTCACCAAGTGCAACTTGGTGACGAGATGCCGCAAAACCACACCCCCCCGGGAGTATCTCGTCACCAAGTCGCAGAGGCCCCTGTCTCGTCACCAAGTTGCACTTGGTGACGCCCCTGTCTTGGAAGCTGTGCTTCCCCCCACCCCCGTCCTTGCCGCCAAAGCGCCGGATCACCCATACTCATGCCACCGGACAGGCGGGACAAACCGGGCCATTTCCTCGGCCTGCGCCTCGCCTTCATCCACCGCTGACGGGCCGTCATCACGTTGGAACTTTTTTTGGATTTTGGTGTTTTCTTGGGTATAATGCAATTTCACAGGTTCCCCTTGTGCCGGTCAACGCATGGAGTGCGCAGCAATGATGTGTCCGGGCCAAAACAGCATGGTGCGCGCTCTTGTGATGGGCTGTGTCGTGTGGGCGGCGTGCCGGGCGGGGGCCGCCGGTGTGCCGGACCGGCCCATGGACCCGGTGGTGATGACCGGTGCGCAGGCCTCCCCCCTGACAGGCATTGCCCCCGGCAACCTTGCGGCGTTCCGGTACGACGGGGCCTGGACCCAGATTCCCGTGCAGGTGGACGAGCGCGCCGTGATCAGCTTCACGAACGTGTACAAGGGAAGCACGACCTACGGCAGTTTCAGCCGCCTCGACTACACGGATGACGGCACCTTCGCGGGCGGGGATCCCAACCCGCTGCTGGACGGTGACGACGAGATTGTCTTTATGGCCAAGGACGCGGGGCAGCAGTGCGGAACCTCCACCGCGCCGCCCGCCCATGTCCTGCCAACGGGCGCGCTTGAGGTGACCGTGGCCGATCCCCTGGGCGGGGATGCGGCTTATGTGTACCTCTTCGAGCAGGACGGCACGCTGGACCCCTCGGCCGGGGTCCGCTATGTGGACTACAGCTTCACCCTCCTTTCGGGCGACTACAAAACGACCTATAAAACCAACGCGGGGCCGAATCCCGAAGATTCTTACATCACCACGGCATTCTACAAGCGCCATTTCTCCGACCGCTGGAAGGACGACGGGTTGTGGATCAGCGCCGGGACTGCGTCTAACACGGACATTCTCGACCGGCACAAGAGCCTCTTCGCCCCCGGCGTCTGCGGGCGCTCCGAGAATACCTTCTCCAGCGGCGAGGGCGCGTTCATCATCAACAAGAACGGTCCCGTCCGCGCCATCCGCAGTTATGTGGGCGCGAACAGCGGCCCCCGGACGCAGCGGGAGCATTTCTTTTACGGACAGCGGGAGGACGTGGTGACTTACCTGCGGGTCCACGCGATTCCCGGCATCATGGACTTCCAGGACTACAACAGCGCCGCCGTCGGGATGACCTATTTCAACAACAACACCCCGGCGGGGGTCACCATTGACGGCGTCGCCGACACGGTGGGTTCTGGCGTTATTGACTGGGAGCTGGTCACCGGAACCCCCGGCTCCCTGTTCATGTCAAACGTTTATGACACCAACGTGACGCCGTTTTCGGTGACGACTTACTATCTGGACGACACCACGCCGTCCGACACGCAGTGCACCGGGGACGATTTTGCCTACGGATCCAGCGGCAACCGGGTCGTTTCGGCGGTTCCCAACACGGACCCAAAGACCGGGAACAACTATGACCTTGCGCTGAGGGGCACGCGCTACTTTGAGGCGCCGGGGTTGACGCCCGCCGACGCCCTGCTGCGCAAAAGCCTTGTGGACAACCCGCTGCAGGCCGCCTGCAGGACATGGCCGGAGGGGGTGGATGTCGAGGGTGAGGGCGAAGGCGAGGGTGAGGGCGAAGGCGAAGGCGAGGGTGAGGGAGAAGGGGAGGGCGAGGGATGCGTCCCGTCCCCCATCTGCGAAGCCCTGTGCGAGAGCGCCGGGATTAACGCCGGATTTGAGGCGTCCATGCGCGTTGTCTACGCAAACAAGTACCTGAAATTCAACCCGGACACGATGGACTGGAACAACAACGGCATGGTTGACGCGGCCCAGGCCCGCCTGCTTGACACGGTGCTGGCCTCGCCCGCCCCGCCGGTCCACTGCTGCGTCCTTGCCGTCTACCAGTCCAATCTTGACGGCGTCCAGGCGTACTGTGATCTGGTCTACCAAAAGTACCCCACCCTGGGAACGATCATCACGAAGCCGACGATGGTCGCCTTTCTCGCGGGCCTGACCACGATGGGGGACAAGGCCACCATCCAGTACATCCTCACGCTGGTGCAGCTTGCGGGCAGCGGCGTCCCGCCCTTCGATCTCAACGCCTATGACTATTCCATGGAAAGCTACCTGGGGGTTCTCGGTGACGGGGACCTTGACGGCGTGTGCAATCTTGGCGAGTATGCCGCCGCCGCGGGCAATTTCAGCGGATTCGCCGCCGCCGCCCTGAATCCGAACACCGTCTTGGACGGGGGCGGATGCCCGGTCTGCGGCGTGGAAGGCGAGGGTGAGGGGGAAACTGAAGGTGAAGGCGAGGGTGAAGGTGAAGACGAGGGTCTTTTGGTTGATTTCGTGGTGCCGTCCGAATGGTGCAAACCATTCTCCAGGGTCCAATTCACCGGTCTCATCGGCACCGCCAAGGCGGACACCGAATGGCGGTGGGACTTTGGCGACGGCACGGTTCTGGTGGGGGACTATCCCAATCCGGTCCATGTGTACAACACCATGGGTTCCTATTCGGTGAGCCTGACGGTGGAGCTTCCCGACGGGCAGACGGGCACCATCACCAAGCCCGGCCTGATCCTGGTCACTGCGGCGCTTCCGCTCGCGGAGGCCGCCCCGTGGGCTGCGGCGCTGCTGATTGCCGCCGCCGTGCTGTTTTGGAGGCGCGGAAGGCTTTTTTGGGGGGGCAAGGCCGGATAGATACCCCGCATGCGGGAGCGGCCTCCTGTTGCCGCTGCGTGGGCAATCGCTTATCATCTTCCCGTTGGCTTTTGGCCGGAGAAGAGGATAAAGACCGTCCCCAAGGCTGAACCGATGAGGGTTTTCCCATGAAGCGCTTCCTTGTGCCGCTCCTCCTTGCCCTGGCCATGTCCGCGCCGCTTTGCCTTGCGCTCACCCCGGTGCCGGACCCGCTGACGGGCGGCTTCATGGCCCCGCCCGACGACGCGAAGCCCTGGGTGTACTGGTTCTGGCTGAACGGAAACATCACCCGCGAGGGCATCACCGCCGACCTGGAGGCGATGGCGCGGGTGGGCATCGGCGGCGCGCTCATCATGGAGGTGGACCAGGGCGTTCCCCTTGGCCCCGTGTCCTTCATGGGCGATGAGTGGCGCGCGCTCTTCAAACACGCCGTGGACGAGGCTGCCCGCCTCGGCCTCGAAATCAACATGAACAACGACGCGGGCTGGAACGGCAGCGGCGGCCCCTGGATCACGCCCGAACTGTCCATGCAGAAGGTGGTTTTCTCCACCGTGGAGGTTACCGGCCCCGCAAGGTTCGACGCCGTGCTGCCCCAGCCGGAAACCGTCCGGGGCCACTATGCGGACATCGCCGTGCTGGCCCTTCCGGCGGTGGGCGACTACCGCATCGACAACATCCTCGTGAAGGCGTGCTACCAGACCGGCGGCGCGGGCCCCGCCGAAAAGAAGGACCTGCCGGAGGGGATGACGGCGGATCCGGCGCGGGTCACGGACCTCACGGCGAAGATGGGCAGGGACGGGCGGCTGGTGTGGGCCGCGCCGGAGGGCAAATGGACCGTCATCCGCTTCGGCCACACCAGCACCGGCGTGGAGAACATGCCCTCGCCCGAGAGCGGGCGCGGCCTGGAGTGCGACAAGCTCTCCGTCGCGGGCATCGAGGCGCAGTTCGCGGGCATGATGGCGAAGTTGATCGCCGACTGCGGGCCCCAGGCGGGGAAGGCCCTCGCCGCCACGCACATTGACAGTTGGGAGAACGGCGCGCAGAACTGGACCCCGAAGATGCGGGAGGAGTTCCAGCGGCTGCGCGGCTACGACCCGCTGCCGTGGCTGCCGGTCATGACAGGCCGGGTGCTGGGCTCGCTGGAGCGGTCGGAGCGCTTCCTCTGGGACCTGCGCCAGACCGTGTCGGACCTGATCGTGGAGAACTACGCGGGGCGGCTGGCATCCCTGGCGCGGGAACACGGCATGCGGCTGAGCATAGAGGCCTACGGCGGCCCCTGCGACGACATGCCCTACGCGGGCGTGTGCGACGAGCCCATGGGCGAGTTCTGGATCGGCGGCAGCGCGCTGACCACGTGCAAAGAGATGGCGTCGGCGGCGCACACCACCGGGAAGAACATCACCGGCGCGGAGGCCTTCACGGCGGGGGACCAGGAGCGCTGGCGCGAGCACCCCGGCTCGATCAAGGCGCTGGGCGACCGCGCCTTCTGCGCGGGCATCAACCGCTTCGTGTTCCACCGCCACGCCATGCAGCCGTGGCTTGACCGCGCGCCCGGCATGACCATGGGCCCTTGGGGCATCCACTTCGAGCGCACCCAGACCTGGTGGGAGGAGACCCCCGCCTGGAACCGCTACCTCGCGCGGTGCCAGTTCATGCTGCGCCAGGGCCGCTTCGCCGCCGACATCTGCCACCTCCAGCCGGAGGCCGCGCCGCAGGGCTACAACGGCCACAACCCGCGCGGGTACGACTTTTGACAACATCAGCGCCCGCGCGCTCATGGAGCGCATGTCCGTGCGGGACGGGCGGCTGGTGCTGCCCGACGGCGTGGAGTACCGCGTGCTCGTGCTCCCCGATGTGGACGCCATGACCCCGGCGCTGCTGGGGAAGATCAGGGAACTGGTGGAGGCCGGGGCGACGGTCATCGGGCCGCGCCCGCGCCGCGCGCCGGGGCTCACGGATTATCCCCGTTGCGACGAAGAGGCGGCCCGGATCGCGGAGGAGCTTTGGGGCGGCGCGGGGAGGGTCAAGACCGGGGTGCAACCGGAGCGGGTGCTGGCGGAGATGGGCGTCGCGCCGGATTTCTCCAGCCGCATGCGCCTCGGCTGGATCCACCGGAAGACGGACGAGGCCGACATCTACTTCGTGGCCAACCCCATGCCCTACGCCGTGGAGATGCCCTGCACCTTCCGGGTGGCGGGGAAGACGCCCGAACTCTGGCACCCCGACACGGGCGAGATGGAGACGGCAACGGTCTACTCGCGCGACAACGAAAAGGGCACCGTCACGCTGCCCCTTTTCTTCGACCCCGCCGGGTCGGTCTTTGTGGTATTCCGCAAGGCGGTGGTTTTTGAGGATCCCGTTGTGGCGGTTCTGAGGGACGGGAAGCGCATCCTTCAGGCCTCCGCCGCGCCGGGGATGAACGTCACCCGCGCCGTCTACGGGGTGGCGGATGAGCCCGCGCGGTCGCGGGACTGCCGGGGGGAGGTGCAGCGGCTCATTGACTCGGGTGCGTCCGAAATCAGCGTTGCCGAACTCGCGAAGGGGGGCGATCCCGCCTTCGGCGTGGTGAAGACCCTCACGGTTGAGTATGAGACGGGCGGGCGGACGGGCCGCGTGTCGGGCCGCGACGGCGGCGTCATCCACCTCACCGGCGAGACGGCGGCGATTGCCATCACCCGCGCGCGCTACGGCGTGCTCAACGATCCCGCGCGCACCCGCGACGTGCGCGACAAGGTGCAGCGCATCGTGGACGGCGGCGAGACGAGCTTCGAGGTGCCCCGCCTCGCGGCGGGCGATGATCCCGCCGTGAACGTGGTGAAGTCGGTGGAGATCGAATACACCGTGGACGGCAAAGCCCACAGCTCCAGCGGAACGGACCAGGACATGCTCCTGCTCGCCTATCCGGCGGAGCCGCACCGCGCGGCGGACTACCGCGACGGCATCCTGGAGGTTTGGGAGCCGGGCCGCTACGAGATGCGCACGGCGGCGGGCCGGGTCATCCAGATGGACGCCACCGGACTGGAGCCGCCCATGGAGATTAAGGGCCCGTGGGAACTCTCCTTCCAGGCGGGCCGGGGCGCGCCGGAAAGCCTCCCCCTCGAAAACCTGGTGTCCCTTGAACAGCACGCCGACGCCGGGGTGCGCCATTTCTCGGGCACCGTCACCTACCGCACCACCTTTGACTTCCCCGCCGCCCTCCTGCGGGACGACCGGCGCATTTGCCTGGACCTGAGCGGCGTGGGCGTCATGGCGCGGGTGCGGCTGAACGGAACGGATCTCGGCCTGCTCTGGAAGCCGCCCTACCGGGTGTTCCTGGGCGGCCCGCTGAAGGCGGGGGGGAACACGCTGGAGATTGCCGTGACCAACCTCTGGGTGAACCGCATGATCGGCGACGAGCACCTGCCCCCGGACAGCGAGCGCTGGCCCGAGGGCAACCTCAGGGAATGGCCGCAGTGGCTTGCCGAGGGCAAACCCAGCCCCACGGGCCGCATCGCCTTCTCCACCTGGAACCTCTGGAAAAAGGAAGACCCGTTGCCCCCGTCCGGCCTTGCCGGACCGGTGCGGCTGCTGCCGGTGGCGCGGTGAAGTTTGCCCCGCGCGCGGGCTTGGGTATAATCGCCCCGCGCCGTTTTGCGGCGCGGACACCAACAAGGAGGCGTTTCATGTTCCGTGTTTCTTTGCTTGCGGCGGGTGCCGGGGTGCTGTGCTTCACGGCCGCGTGCGGCGCGGCGGGTCCGGCGGAGTTGCGGGTTGACGCGGCGGCGGAAAAGGCGCCCGTGTCGAAGTACGTCTACGGCCAGTTCATCGAGCACCTGGGCCGCTGCATTTACGGGGGCATATGGGCGGAGATGCTGGAGGACCGGAAATTCTACTATCCCGTGGACGGCGCGGGCCCCGGCTGGGAGGCGCACACGGGCAAGAAGACGAACTGGGAGGGGGAGGGCATCCCCTACGAGATTTTGAAGGCGTCGCCGTGGCAGATCATCGGTCCGAAGGAGGCCGTCTCCATGGACACGGCGAACGCCTACGCGGGCGAGCACTGCCTGGCCGTGGCGCTGGACGGTTCCTCCGCGCCGCGCGGCGTGTTCCATCCCCGCATCGCCCTTGAGGCGGGCAAAAAATACACGGGCCGCATTGTGCTCCGGGCGGAGGCGGGCGTGGAAAGCGTGGCCGTGTCCATCGCCTGGGGCGGGGGGCCCGGCGACCGCGACACGGTGGTGATCAAGGCCCCGGCGGATCAGTACGCCACCCTTCCCCTTGAGTTCACCGCCCGCGCCGCCGCGGAGGACGGGCGCTTCGTCATCGAATGCCTTGGCAGGGGCACGGTGCGCGTCGGCGTGGTGTCGCTTATGCCCGCGGACAACGTGAAGGGCTTCCGCCCGGACACGCTGGCGCTGCTGCGCGAGCTGGACTCGCCGGTCTACCGCTGGCCCGGCGGCAACTTCGTGAGCGGCTACAACTGGCGCGACGGCGTCGGCGACCGCGACAGGCGGCCCCCGCGCAAGAACCCGGCCTGGACCGGCATCGAGCACAACGACGTGGGCATCCACGAGTACATGGACCTCTGCGAACTCATCAACACCGAGCCCTTCATCGCGCTGAACACCGGCCTGGGCGAGGTTTCCGCCGCCGCCGAAGAGGTGCGCTACATCACCGGCGCGGCGGACACGCCGGAGGGCGCGCAGCGCGCCGCGAACGGGCGCACCGAGCCGTGGAAGGCCTCCCTCTGGGCCGTGGGCAACGAGATGTACGGCGACTGGCAGCTCGGCCACATGCCGCTGGAGGAGTACGTGAAAAAGCACAACGCCGTGGTGGAGGCCATCCGCGCCGTGTCGCCGGAGGCCCGGTGCGTCGGCGTGGGCAGCGCGGGCCCCTGGAGCGAGACCATGCTCACCCACTGCGCGGGGCACATGGAATACCTCAGCGAGCACCTTTACTGGCAGCGCAAGGACAATGTGTCCGACCACGTGGCCGCGGCGGTGGACTCCATTGAAAAGCTGGCAAGCACGCACCGCGGGTACCGGAAGGACCTGCCGTCGCTCCAGGGGAAGGACATCCGTCTGGCCCTGGACGAATGGAACTACTGGTACGGCCCCTACGTCTTCGGCGAGCTCGGCACGCGCTATTTCATGCGCGACGCCCTGGGCTGCGCCGCCGCGCTCCACGCCATGATCCGCAACAGCGACCTGTTCTTCATGGCAAACTACGCCCAGACGGTCAACGTCATCGGCGCGATCAAGACCACCCGCACCTCCGCCTTCCTGGAGTCCACCGGCCAGGTGCTCAAGCTCTACCGGAGCCACTTCGGCGAAACGCCTGTGGCCGTGGCGTGCGGCGCGAAAAATGTGGACGCCGCCGCCGCGTGGACGAGGGAGCGCGACGCGCTGACCGTCGCCGTGGTCAACACGAACAAAAAGCCCGTGGAGTTGAAGCTGGACCTGGCCGGGGCGGTGCCTGGCGGCGCGGCCACCGTCTGGACCATCCAGAACGACGATCCCGACGCCTTCAACGACACAACCGCCCCGGACCGCGTGGCCATCGTTGAATCCGCGTGGGATGCGGGAAAGGACGCGACACTCAAGGTCAAGGGGTACAGCGTGACCCTGCTGCGCATTCCGGCGGCGGGGAAATAGTGGATGCAGTGGACAGGGTGGGAGGGCCATGAAGTTGCGCAAAGTATGCCGGGGCTGTCTGATTGCCTTTCTCATCATGGTTGTCGCTGTTGGCGCGGCCCTGTCTTTGCTGGCGTATTTCGGCCCCAAGCGGGCGTATTTCTATGAAGGCGCAAACGTTGGCGAGCCCTTTTCCCCGGACGGATGGGAGCCCCACGGACGGGTAAAATGGCGGCATTGCACGGTTTGGTATTACTTTGGCTGGAAGCCTTTCGCGCAAACCGTCCCGCTCCCCAAAGAGGTCAATGAACTGTCTGAACTGCCCTTCGCCTACGATGCCCGGCAATTTTTGGTCGCGCCCGATGGACGCCTCTTGGCAAAGGGCTGGTGCGGGGAGACAACCCTTGTGATTACGGTAAGTGGTGTCTTCGAGGGAAGCGATCTGAGCATCCTCAAAAACCTTTCTTTCGGCGGCCCACCATAAAAAGACTTCGTTTCCTTCCCCTCCTTATGTGCCCCTTCCCATTATCGGAGATTCCGTGGTTTTCCTTTGCGGAACGGCATGAGCGGCGAGTGTATAGGGGCTGGTGGTGGACGGAATGGACGGGGTGGACGGGGGAGCAGGAGAAAGAGTGGCAGCGGACGCGGAGATGGTGGTGGCGGTGAGGGCGGGAGCAGGCGCGGGCGCGGGGGTGGAGTCAAGGGTAACGGTGCGGGTGGTGGCGGGGACGGAGA
>JADHEF010001332.1_pt1 | contig 15967 bp, 12 predicted proteins | sample 8952391 | NCBI WGS metagenome assembly JADHEF01 (sample SAMN16124439, study PRJNA663245) | bioreactor sludge metagenome | isolation source: sludge (nitrite) | place: India:Bengaluru | collected 2019-02-28
CAACTTGTTAATAACTTCGCCATCTTACGCTTTACATCCTAATAGCTTGTCTAAATTGAATTCCGGAGGTGAATATGGACTTGCCATCAAAAAGGTCTACTACGCGACTTAAACTCTATGAGCAGATATGGAAGCGGCCGACCATTCTGGTTGCGAGGGAATTCGGCTTGTCTGACGTCGGTCTCGCGAAACTCTGCAAACGCAACGGCATCCCTAAACCGCCTCGCGGCTATTGGGCGATGTTGCAGGTGGGAAAAGCGCCTCCCCGTGAGGAATTGCCGATGCCCGGCCGTGACTGGGAGATCGAGATGCCAGGACAGTCGGGCGGCGGCGATATCGTTGAACCGACGGCAATCACGGACTCGGCATCGGAAAAGAAGCCTGCCGATGTGCAGGTTCCGGTTGCCGAAACGCTGTATCACGCGCATCCAATCGTGAAGGCGTCTATGCCACTTCTTAGGGTCGCTAGCTGTAGCGAATACGGTCTTATTGCCCCGGTTCCCGGTTGCGTCTGCGTCAGCGTGTCGAGATCGCGGCTACGCCGGTCGCTGTTGATCATGGATGCGCTGATCCGATGCTTCGAACGCCTCGGATACACGGTCACCTGTCCGGTGGAGGAGGATAGGCCATGTCAGACCCGTGTGGAGTTGATGGGCGTCGGAGTGCCTTTCAGGATCGACGAGTATCTTTTGGAGAAGAGCGACGGACAGACGGCAATGTCCAGTTCTAAGGAGTCGTACCGCCTGCACCGGCCTCATAGATACGGTACGGTTAATCCCTCGGGTCGGTTACAGCTCTCGATTGACGAAGACCGATGCAAGTGGTGTGTGCGGTGGAATGGTTTTCGTCTGAAGTGGAGTGACGGCAAGAGTCAGCGGGTTGAGGATCTGCTTGGAGACTTTGTTGCCGAGACGGTTCGTGTAGCCTGCTTTATGAAGACCAAGATGGAGGAAAGTGAGAAAAGGGAGCGCGAGCGGAAGATCGAGGAGGATCGGAAAGCAGAGGCGGAGCGTCGGCGGCGGGCGATGGTCGAGCGGATCAAAGAGGAGCGTCGGCGGGTCAATGAGTTGATGGAGGAGGCCGATGATTGGAGCGAGAGCCGGATACTTCGGCAGTACATTGAGGCGGTCCGGCAGAGCGCACTGGAACGCGGAGAGGATGTCGGTGCGGACAGCGAGCCGGGAAAGTGGCTGGCATGGGCGTCGCAACAGGCTGACCGTCTGGATCCTCTCACCGCCAGCCCGCACTCCGTCCTAGATGATGCTGACAAATTCAAGGAAGAACGTCCGGTTATATTCGGGGGATATGGGGTCGGGGCGGCTACTCAGTACCAGGACGAAGCCGAACAGAAGAGTGCGTTTTTCCGCAAGCGCTGGCTCTATGACCGGTTTCACGGGCAGAGTAGGTGAGGCTCGTCCGCGTTTGAGGATCGTCGCATACGCGAGCGCGCATGTATGTGGGTCACGTGTCCACCTTCGTACATGTTTGAGACGAATAGGTTGGATGGCTGGTTAATTGTTGCTTTTCCTGAAACAGTGCAATAGGAGGGGCAAGATGGTGATCGGCGCGCTCCATGTTATCTGGTTTCCATCCAGCCCGTCGCTCGCTGCGATAGCGTCTCGCGCCGGGTCCCCTGGTAACATCGAAATCAAAGTTAGTATTAACAAATAACAGCAAAGAATGTAGCTGTTTGCGAATAGTAGCTTAGGCGGCCAACCCGCTTGACCTTGGTTGTTCCAAATCCTATAATGTTGTCAACTTTGTTAGAGGTTTTGGTTTGTGAAACGACTTGTCACCATAGACGACATCTTCGCCAAGCACAGCATGGCGCGTTCCCGCGACTTCGAACGCGCGGGCATCGGCCGCGCCCGGCTCCGCCGCGCTGTGCTCGAAGGCTCTCTCCAACGCCTGTCGCGGGGCGTGTACGCGCGGGCCGACCAGTCGCCGGGCGACCACTGGAGCCTGCGTGAGGTGGCCGTGCGCTCCCCCAACGCCGTCATATGCCTGCTTTCCGCGCTTTCTTTTCACGGCGTCACCACCCAGCAGCCTCATGAGGTGTGGATCGCGCTCGAAGGCACCGCATGGGCACCGCGGATCAGCAATCTGCGCCTGCGTATTCTGCGCTTCTCGGGCAAGGCGTTCAGCCTCGGTATCGAGACCCACACGGTCGAGGGGGTCCCGATCCGCGTCTACGGGCTCGCGCGTACCGTGGCGGACTGCTTCCGCATGCGCAACAAGATCGGCCTCGACATCGCCATGGAGGCCCTGCGGGAGGCGCTGCGCAGCCGCAAGGTGACGCGCGACCAGATTCTTGAGATGGCCCGCCAACTCCGGGTCGAGCGCGTGATCCTGCCGTACATGGAAATGGAGGCCGGTTCGTGAAAGACAGAAACGTTCCTCACTCGGTCGCAGTCCGCTTGCTTCAACGCGCCCGCGCGCAAGAGGAAGATTACGAGTACCTGTTGCTCCGCTATGGCGCGGAGCGCCTTCTGTATCGCCTCAGCCGGTCGGATGCCGCAGACCGGTTTTTGCTGAAAGGCGCGAGCCTCTTCTTGGTTTGGAACGGGTACAGCTACCGACCCACGCGCGACATCGATCTTCTCGGTTACGGCAGTCCCGATCCTTCCGATCTGGCCAGCCTTTTCAAAGCCCTCTGCCAAGAGGACCTGTCGCATGAGGACGGACTGGTATTCCTTCCCGATTCCGTCCGGGCTGAACGGATCAAGGAAGAACAGGATTACGAAGGCGTACGCATACTGCTTCGGGCCCTGCTGCTGAACGCGCGGATCGACCTGCAGATCGACATCGGTTTTGGCGATTGCGTCTCACCCACCGCAACAATGGCCGAGTTCCCGCCTCTTCTCGACGCGCCCGCCCCGCGCATGCGCGTGTATCCCAAGGAAACCGCCTTCGCTGAAAAACTCCAGACCATCGTCGCCCGCGGCCTCGCCAACAGCCGTCTGAAGGACTATTTGGATCTGTGGGTGCTGTCCCGGTCCGGTATCGGCGAAGAGTCGTTGGCCAAGGCCATCCAGTCGACCTTCGCGCATCGGGGCACCGCCATACCCCGTGACGTGCCGCCGGGCTTGAGCCCTGCTTTTGCGCGGAACCCCGACCGCGTCAAGCAGTGGGCCGCGTTGATCAGACGAGTGAACGCTATTGCGTGCCCGTCATCACTGGATGCCGTCTTGTCCGACTTGGCCCTTTATGTGGTGCCTATCTTTTCCCGCCTTGCGGCAGAACAGGCTTAGGTCTGCCACGCCATCCCGGCCCGCCGTGCCGCCTGTCCGGCCCCCCCTGAAACACCCTCAGAGTGTCACCTGTTCATCCGTTTGCAACGGTCTGTTTGGGCGTGCACAGTTCGGATAATCGGCAAGCGCCTCAATCTCTTCCATCATATGCCGTTTTCTCTGGTATTCACCCCCCTGTGGTGGTAAGTTAACAAACCATGATGACAGTGTATCGCCCCATGGCGGTATACTCTTGTCAAATGATGTTTGACGCATTTGGGGGAATCCACAGAATGACCGGAACGAAATCACAGGGGAATCATGCAGTTCGGCAGCAATAGCGAGTCAATCTGTTCCCTGCTCACTCTCTAACCAATCAGCCTTTATGCCACGCATTTTCGACAATATCGAACTCGAACTCCTGCCCGCTCTGCGGCAGACCATCGAGATTTCGGAGCGTGCCGACTTCTGCGTTGGGTACTTCAACCTGCGCGGCTGGAAGTCTATCGATTCGCTGATTGACCGGTGGAGTGGGGGGCCGGGCCAGCAGTGCCGCTTGTTGGTCGGCATGCAGCGCTTGCCGCAGGATGATCTGCGGGAAGCCTACAGCCTGCTGCCGCACGAGGACCAGATGAGTAATCAGGCCGTCATCCGCCTGAAACGCCGGTTGGCCGAGGAGTTCCGCGCCCAACTCACGATTGGTGCCCCGACCGATAACGATGAAGCCGGATTACGCCGTCTCTCCGCCCAGCTCAAGGCGGGCAAGGTAGTTGTGAAGCTCCACCTTCGGCACACCCTCCACGCCAAACTCTACCTGTGCTTCCGCCCCGACCCGAACAATCCCGTTACCGGTTTTGTCGGTTCCAGCAATCTTACGCTCTCCGGCCTCTCCAAGCAGGGCGAACTCAATGTGGATGTTCTCGACCACGACGCGACCCAGAAACTCTCCCGCTGGTTCAATGACCGCTGGGGCGACAAGTGGTGCGTGGACATCACGAAAGAACTCATCCAGGTGATTGACGAAAGCTGGGCGCGGCTCGACTGTCCGCCGCCATACCAGATTTACGTCAAAATGGCCTACCACTTGGCAGAGGAAGCGCGTGCGGGCCTTTCGGAGTTCACCATCCCGGCGGATATGCGAGGCATTCTTTTGGAGTTCCAGTCGGCCGCTGTCCGCATTGCGGCCCGCCATCTTGAAAAACGCGGCGGTGTGATCCTCGGCGATGTTGTCGGCCTTGGTAAAACGCTCATGGCCACGGCGCTGGCCCGCGTGTTCCAAGACCCGCCCCGGTCGCTCGAAACCCTCATTCTTTGCCCCAAGAACCTGGTCGGCATGTGGGAGCACTATGCCCACCGCTACCGCCTCATCGCCAAAGTCGTTTCAGTGACGCAGGCGCAGAACAGCCTGCCCGATCTCCGCCGCTACCGCGTCGTCATCATCGATGAAAGCCACAACCTGCGCAACCGCGAGGGTCGCCGCTGGGCCGTGATCCGCGACTATATCTCCCGCAACGCCTGCAAGTGCATCCTTCTTTCCGCCACGCCCTACAACAAGGCCTACCTCGATCTCGCCAACCAGCTCCGTCTGTTCCTCGAACCGGAGGATGTTGTCGGTATCCGCCCTGAGGAGTATATCCGCCAGGACTGTAACGGCCGCCCCGATGAGTTCACCCGCCGCCATCAGTGCCCGCTCAACTGCCTTTCCGCCTTCGAGAAGAGCGAACACCCCGATGACTGGCGCGAGATGATGCGCCTCTTCATGGTCCGCCGTACCCGCAGCTTCGTTGAAAGGAATTACGCCTACACCGAGTGCCCCGCCTGCCAGACCATCGTGCAGGCCACTCAGGAAGCGTGCCCCGCCTGTACCCGCGTCAAGGCCAAGACCGACCGGCGTTTCCTCGTGTTGGAGGGCGGTTCCCGTTTCCATTTTCCGAAACGCCTGCCCAAGGCGCTCCACTTCCGCATCCGCGATAACAACCCCGATGACCAGTACGCCAAACTATATTCGCCGACCGTGGTTGACACCGTCCGGCTGCTCCACCTGCCCCGCTACGGACTGGCGAACTACCTCAAGGCCACGTTTGATGTGCCGCTGGACGCCGACGAAACCGAGATTGTGAAGGATCTTTCCCGCGCGGGAACACGGCTCATCGGTTTTTGCCGCACCAATCTCTTCAAGCGCCTCGAAAGCAGCGGCCACTCCTTCCTCCTTTCCGTTCGGCGTCACATCATGCGCAATTACATTTACCTCCATGCGCTCGAAAAAGGCCTCCCGCTGCCCATAGGAACCCAGGACTCGTCGCTTTTCGACGCGCAGGCCAATGATGGCGATACCGACAAGGACGGCACCAAGCAGCAGAACACGGAAATCACCGCCCAGTCACTTGAAGACTTCGAACGAGCCGCCGCTGGCGGTTACGCCCTTTTGAAGACCAAGCATGGCTCTGAATTCGAGTGGCTTCGTTCCGACCTGTTTAAAGACACGTTGGCCGCTGAATTGACGCAGGACGCGGCGCGGCTCTTCACGATTCTGAAGCTTGCCGGCGACTGGCGTCCGGAAAAGGATGAGAAGCTGGCCGAACTCCAGAAGCTCCTGACGAAAAAACACCCCAACGAGAAGGTCCTGCTCTTCTCCCAGTTCGCCGACACCGTCGACTATTTGAACGCCAACCTCAAGGCGCGCGGCCTCACGAAGTTTGGGGCCGTCACTGGCGACACCGAGGCCCCTTCCCATTTTGCCCGCCTCTTCAGCCCGGAATCCAACAAGGCGCGGGACAAGGTCGCCGCCGACGACGAACTCCGGGTGATCATCGCCACCGACGTTCTCAGCGAAGGCCAAAACCTGCAGGACGCCGCCATCATCGTCAATTTCGACCTGCCGTGGGCCATCATCCGCCTCATCCAACGCGCAGGACGCGTGGACCGCATCGGCCAGAAGGCCGAGGAGATCCTCTGTTACTCCTTCATTCCCGCCGACGGCGTCGAGCGCGTCATCCGCCTTCGCGCCCGCGTGCGCCAGCGTCTTCAGGAGAACGCCGAGGTTGTCGGCACCGACGAGACCTTCTTTGAGGACGAAAAGCACGATGATCTCGTGCTCGACCTCTTCACCGAAAAGTCGGGCATCCTCGATGATCCGGACGACGACGAGGTCGACCTCTCCTCGCTTGCCTACCAGATTTGGAAGAACGCCTGCGACGCCGATCCGTCCCTCAAGAAAACGATCCCAGACATGGCCAACGTGGTTTATTCCACGAAAGCCCTTTCAACTCTCGGCTCTCGGTCTTCAGCCCTCAGCCTTCATCCTTCATCCTTGTCCCCTGCTTCCGGCGTCATGGTCTATGTCCGCACCGCCGATGGCAATGACGCGCTCGCGTGGGTGGATGAGCAGGGCCACACCGTCACCGAAAGCCAGCACGAGATACTTCGCGCCGCCGCCTGCGATCCCGCCACGCCCGCGCTCCAGCGGCTCGCGGCTCACCACACGCTCGTTCAGCAGTCCGTCGCAGGCATTCAGACCGAACACGCCTCCACCGGTGGCCAGCTCGGCAAACCCGCCAGCGCCCGCCGCCGCATCTATGAGCGCCTCAAGGACTACGCTTCCCAGGTCAAAGACACTCTGTTCGATATCAAACCCCTTCACCAGGCCATCGACGCCATTTACGGAGCGCCCCTCACGGAGGCCGCCCGCGACCTGCTCAACCGCGAGATGAAAACCGGCATCAGCGACGAGAAGCTCGCTGAACTCGTGTTCTCGCTTCACGAGGAAGACCGCCTGTGTGTGCAGCAGGATGACGCCGAGGCCCGCGAACCCAAAATCATTTGCTCCCTCGGAATCCGCAAGGAATGACCCATGAAAAAAGGCGCATCCATTATAGAGGTCAAAGGCAGCGCGGTCGCGGTCATCAGCCAGAACAGCGCTGATTACATATCGCTGACCGACATCGCCAAGCACAAGGAACCGGACCGGGCGGATCACGTTGTTCAGAACTGGATGCGCAACCGCAACACGGTTGAGTTTCTGGGGATCTGGGAGAGCTTGAACAACCCGGCTTTTAACCCCCTCGAATTCGAGGGGGTTAGAAACCAGAAGCTTAAAGGATGACCCTCATCTATGCCGTTCGATCTCCAACACGCCCGACCGCTTCTGCACGCCTGTAACCTGACCAAGCTCTTTATTGAAGAACTCGGCTGGGAGCCATGCCGCAAGACACTCATTCTCCGCGTTGCCGAGAATGACTTTGCCCTCACGGCGCTCGCCGAGAAACGCGGTTTCATCGTCTGGCTGTGCGAATCGCCCGATGGCGGCCTGCCCGATCACTCTGCCCGCCTCAAGCTCGACCGCAAGCTCTCCGAAACCAGCTTCGAACATCTCATCGTTTTCGTCACGCACGACCGTTCACGCCAGTCTTGGGTCTGGGTCCGCCGCGAACCCGGCAAGCCGCTCGCCGCCCGCACCCATGAGTACCGCGTCGGCCAGCCCGGCGATTCCCTGCTGCAGAAACTCCAAGCGCTGTACGTCTCGCTGGAAGAGGAGGAGGCCGGCGAGGTCTCCACCGTGACTGTCGCGGGCCGCGCCCGCGCCGCGTTCGACATCGAGCGCGTCACCAAGTCGTTCTACCGCGATTTCGACACCCACCGCAAAGCCTTCTTCAAGTTCATTGACGGCATCGGGGTTGTGGCCGACCGCGAGTGGTATGCCTCCGTCATGCTCAACCGCCTGATGTTCGTCTATTTCATCCAGCGCAAGGGCTTTCTCGACGGCGACCGCGATTATCTGCGCAACCGGCTCGCCCGCTGCCAGAAGGAGCAGGGCAAGGACCAGTTCTACACCTTCTATCGCTATTTCTTGCTCCGCCTCTTCCATGAGGGATTCGGCAAGCGCCGCGCTGACCGCGCACCCGATTTGGAGAAACTGCTCGGCAGCATACCCTATCTCAACGGCGGTCTGTTCGACGTGCATGAGCTGGAAAAGCCCGAGCGCTACGGCAAGGACATTCAGATTCCCGACCAGGCCTTCGAGCGCATTTTCGATTATTTCGATCTGTACCAGTGGCATCTTGACGAGCGCCCGCTCCGCCAGGACAACGAGATCAACCCCGATGTCCTCGGTTACATTTTCGAGAAATTCATCAATCAAAAGCAGATGGGCGCGTATTACACCAAGGAAGACATCACCGAATATATCAGCAAGAATACCGTCATTCCGTTTATCTTCGACGCCGCCCGGTCTAAGTGTAAGGTCGCTTTTGAGGAATGTGGTGCAGGCGTCCCGCCTGCTGGTCTGGTGGCAGCCGGGACGGCCGCACCACGATCACTAGCCCCAACCGTCTGGGGCCTCTTACAGGAAAATCCTGACCGCTACATCTACGCCGCCGTCCGGCACGGCGTCGATCTGCCTCTCCCGCCCGAGATCGCTATCGGGCTCGACACCGCCAAACCTGACCTGCTTGAACGCCGCAAGGCGTGGAACAAACCGGCTCCCGCCGAATACGCCTTGCCCACCGAGATCTGGCGCGAGGTGGTCGCCCGTCGTCAGCGTTACGAAGAGGTCAGCAAGAAACTGGCCAACGGCGAAGTCCGTGAGATCAACGACTTCATCACCCTCAATCTCGATCTCCGCCAGTTCGCGCAGGATGTCATCCAGAACTGCGAAGGCCCGGATCTGCTCATGGCGTTGTGGCAACCCATCACCGCCATCACCATTCTCGACCCCACCGGCGGCTCGGGCGCGTTCATCTTTGCCGCGCTCAACATTCTCGACCCTCTCTACGAGGCTTGCCTCGACCGCATGGAGGCTTTCTTGGCCGAGTGGGGCGAGTCCGGTAAGAAGCATCACCCCAACTACCACAAGAAATTCACGGAAGTGCTGGCCCGTGTCGATGCGCACCCCAACCGGCGTTACTTTGTCCTGAAATCCATCATCCTCAACAATCTCTATGCCGTGGACATCATGGAAGAGGCGGTGGAAATCTGTAAGCTGCGCCTGTTCCTCAAGCTTGCCGCCCAGGTAGAGCCCGACACCGCCAGCGACAATCTCGGCATCGAGCCGTTGCCGGACATTGATTTCAATATCCGCGCAGGTAATACCCTCGTTGGTTTCGCGACAGCTGATGAGGTGCGAAAGGCGTTCAACCAGTTCGCAACCGAATCAGCTACGGGTGATGATGGTAAATTCAGAACGCAGGGCAGGCTCCTGCTGGGAGAGGAATCAGATGCTTTTGCAGCCTTCAACACCCGATGTGCAGATGTGGAACAAGCCTTCGCGAAATTCCGCCAATGCCAGACCGATGGCGACGGTTCGATTCCCGCAGAGCACAAACGCAGACTTCAGGAGCGACTTAAGGTTCTGGAAGAAGAACTCAACAGCCACCTTGCCAGCGAATATGATGTCTCATCTGGCAACAAAACAGCTTACGCAAAGTGGTTGAAGTCTCATCAGCCTTTCCATTGGTTTATTCAATTCTACGGCATACTCAACAATGGCGGTTTTAATGTTGTCATTGGAAATCCGCCCTATGTGGTGAATACACCTGAAAAAGTCCACTACAAGATTCAAGCGGATCTTTTTACTACTTACGCATCGAAAAACCTCTATGCGTACGTCTTCGAACGGTCATTGCAGTTGGGCAATTCAAGTACAGCCGTTGGAATGATTGTGCAATTGACGGCGCTGTCTGCGGAAAAAATGTCGTCTTTGCAGGATCTGCTTCTCCGTAGGGGCATGCTAGTGAGTTCGGTTTTTCCACGTCGGCCCGAATCGATCTTCGATGGTGTAGAAATGCCAGTCACGATTATGATCTCGCGTTCATCAACACCAACCCTGCATACAACTCGGGTCAACCGATTCTACACTGAGGAACGCCCCAGTGCTCTAGCCATTATGCCATTCACGCGGCACACCTTTCGACTTCATGAGCACCGGATCGCAAAGATTGGTTCGCCTATAGAGGCCGCTATTTATCGAAAGATAGCAGTTCAAAAAGGTGTCCTCGGCTCGCTAACGTCATCAGCTTCAACACACATTCTGTACTATCAAGAAGCCTGTCGATATTGGGTGAAGGCTTGTGTAGGAATGCCGTTCTTTCAGCGTAATGGAATGCACATGGATCCACCACACGGAAGAACATTACTCCTCCGCGACGCCGGTTCATGCGCATTCGCGGGATGCTTAATTAATTCGACGCTGTTCTATTGGTTCTATAGTGCGTTTTCTGATTGCGAACACATCAACGATGCGTTGATTCGAGATTTTAGAATTCCACCAGAACCGAATCCGTCAAACTGGGTTGTTCTCGAATCAAGGCTTGCCAAAAGTCAAAAACATCACGCATTGCGCAAAACCATCCTCACCAAACAAGGCCATAAGATTGAATATGATGAGATGGATGCTCCTAAATCAAAAACCATCATAGACGAAATCGACACGCTACTTGCGCGGCATTACGGGTTCACGGATGAGGAACTGGACTTCATCATCAACTACGACATCAAATACCGCCTTGGGCGCGATGCTGAAAGCGAGGACGAATGACCACGTTGCCTTTGCGCCCATCAGATGAAACTTGCCCGATATGCGGCCGCTATAAAATCAGCTATGTGGCCTTGAACCCGATTCTATTTGCTGTGAACTGTCAGCGTTGTGGGCAATATAATATTTCTGGTCGCTTGCTTAAAAAAGTATCCGAAACCGCTCCCAATCATATTCTTTCTGGCATCACACGAAACCATTGGGAGGCCTCAAAATGCGGGTTCTCGATTAAGTGTGACAACTTTGAATCATTGGACGCTTTCTTTAAGCAGTCGCCAATTGAAATTCCTGATGAGGCAAACATTCCTGCCAAAGCCGATTTGGACCTGAAACACATTCGCCGGGAATCAGAGTTCCCCGGCAGCTCTGTCAATATTGATCCAGAAGCCGACTTCTCGCTTGGCTTTTGCAAGAACTCGATAGAGTTTAAGTATCTAATCAGTTATTTGGAGAGCCTAAAGTTTATCATTGTAGCTCCGCCAGATTCTTTTAACGACGTCACCGTAAATTGCCAAATAACTCCAACTGGCTGGGCTTATTTATCCGGCATTGGTGCCGAAGCCAAAGATCAAGGCTTCATAGCAATGGCATTCTGCCTTCCGATATCTGACGTGTTGCATACAGATGGCCTTAATCCCGGCATCTCGAATGCCGGCTACAATCCCATGCGGATCGACCGCAAAGACCACAACAACCGCATTGACGACGAGATCGTGGCCGAGATCCGCAAGTCGAAGTTCGTGGTCGCCGACCTGACGGGTAAGAACGCCGGCGCTTATTTTGAAGCTGGATTCGCCATGGGTCTTGGAAAACCCGTCATCTGGACTTGCAAGCAGTCTGAAATTGACGCGGGCAACGTCCATTTCGACACCCGCCAGTACAGCATTGTGTCATGGGGCCCGGATAACCTTGCAGACTTTGCCACGCGCCTGACCCAGCGCATAGAAGCTACCATCGGCCACGGTCGGTATGTGGCAGAGGCCGATAAGGCAAAATGAAAGACATGTTCGCCAACGGTGTCTTAGTCAGGAGAATCGATTATGTGTAGTATATGCAACACCGCTTTTGAAGGCATCGTTCAAGGTGTTGCTTCCGGTTTAGCATGGCTGTTGTTGGCCACGGGGTTCACTTATGCCAGAGATGTGTATATTCGGAACAGATTGCGAAAGGCTTTTTCCTACATCAGCGCGGATCGGACACACCATGGATTCGGAATCTCAATTCATAACCGTTCGTCTTATGATGTGATAGTTAAAGACGTTACTTTGTTCGACAAGGGTAACACGGGTATACGACTGTTGTTTGTAAAAGAGGATTTAGACCTCACCGTTTCAGAGAAACCATTCAAGGATCCTAGGAAATACGTTCTATATGGTGCCATGTTGAAGTCATCAGATAAGCCAGCGTGGCAACTCAGTACTAAAGAATTGTGCGCTCATTCGACAGCATCGTGGCTAGCGCCTACTGTCGTTTTTGATAAGCACCCAGATTTTCGGCCTACTCGTTGCCACTTTGCAATTCAATACCAAAACCTCTTGGGCACGCCACGCATAATCGTCGTAGATGCGATGCCACCAAACAACACAGACATCGCCGTTGAGTTTGATAAGTTCTTGACAGAAAAGGCTTCGGGACTTCTAGGCGACAGTAGTTCCGGTTTTAACGAGGATTTCATCCTTGTGACCACAACAAAATTGCGCAACCAGAAGACATCTATCTAAGCAAACTCTTGTTCGCTTAAGTCCGTTAGGAACTTGAACAATGAAAGCGACGCAACCAGACCTGCTAGTGAACGAAACGACCGACGGCGACGTGGGTGTTGCCCTCAGTCTCTCACTTGAAGCGCTTGGCGCGGAAGAGCAGCGCATCCGTTGGGAGGGTTCTCAGGCAATGGCCAAGGGCGATTACGAAACCGCCGAGGCGGTTCTCGACTTCGCCAAACGCCTTCTCGCCTTCACCAAGAAAGTCGACGCCCTTGGCAAGGAGTGGAAAGGCTTGGAAAAACTCCGTGACGACGCCACGCCCAAGGTGCAGGAGATCGTCAGCAAGCGCTTCTTCGGCCGCATCGGCAAGGGCGAGATTACCCCTCAGCAGGATTTTTGTCGCCCCATCCTCGAAGCTTTGGTTGAAATGGGCGGCAGCGGTAAAGCCCAAGCCGTTATCGACCGCGTCGGTGAGAAGATGAAGCCCGTCCTCAAACCCAAAGACTTTGCGTACCACCAAGCGAGCGTCAGGCAGATCCGTTGGCGCAACTCTGCGATGTGGGCTCGCAACGCCATGGTCAACAAAGACGGGCGCATGAAAAAGGGCACTCGCTTTGGCTATTGGGAAATCTCCGACAAAGGCCGTGCGTGGTTGAAGAAGGAGGCGTCAAAGTGTTGATCAAATCCCTCTGGAGGAACTCGCATGACTAACCCGTCCGACGATAAGCTGCCGCAAGTCATTATCTACGAAACGGACGACAAGGTTGCCAGGGTCAGTGTCCGGCTTGAGGGCGAGACTGTATGGCTGACCAACCTCCAACTCGCGCAACTTTTCCATTGCACGAAATCCACCGTCAGCGAGCACATCAAAAACATCTTCGGCAGCGGGGAATTGTCGCCCGATTCAGTTGTTCGGAATTTCCGAACAACTGCCGCCGACGGCAAAACCTATGACATGTCGTTTTACAATCTCGACATGATCATCTCCCTCGGCTACCGCATCAATTCCAAGGTCGCCACCCAGTTCCGCCAATGGGCCACCGCCCGACTGCGCGAATACATTATCAAGGGGTTCACCCTGGACGACGCCCGCCTGAAAGAGTTTGGCGGCGGCGGTTACTGGAAGGAACTCCTTGAACGCATCCGCGACATCCGCGCCAGCGAGAAGGTCTTTTACCGCCAGATTCTGGACATTTACGCCACCAGCATGGACTACGACCCGAACGCCGATGATTCCGTCGCGTTCTTCAAAAAAGTTCAGAACAAAATCCATTACGCCGTCCACGGTCAGACCGCCGCCGAAGTGATCTACAGCCGCGCCGATGCGGAAAAAGAGTTTATGGGACTGATGTCGTTTACTGGAACGAGGCCGCACCTCGCGGACGCGGTGGTTGCCAAGAATTATTTAACCGCGCCCGAATTGCGCGCGCTCGGGCAGATCGTGGCAGGGTATTTGGATTTCGCTGAACGGCAGGCGGAACGCCAGGTGCCGATGACGATGCGCGACTGGGCCAAGCATCTCGACAAGATCCTGACGGCGACCGGCGAACGGCTGCTCGCCGACGCCGGGAGCGTCAGTCACGAGCAAGCCGTTGAGAAAGCGGAGTCGGAGTATGTAAAGTATCAGGCCCGAACACTCAGCGACGTGGAAAAGCAATATCTCGCCAGCCTCAAAAGCGCCGAAACAACCGTAAAAAAGTGCGGCGAGAAAAAACCACGCGTGAACAGGTCCAACGGTCAGAAGAGCAATGAGTAGGACGCAAAACACCCTCGTCAACGACGCAGCGGTCAGCATTCTCCGCGCAGGCGAAGCTGGCTACCCCGCCATTCTGCTAGCCCGCTTGAACTCCGCGGCCCCCGCAACGCTGACCGCTCTCGGCAACCTCGACCTGCTAGCACAGCCCAAGACCGCGCTTTTCTGTTCCGCCCGCTGTCCGGGCAGTGCCATTCTCGCCGCCTACGACCATTCGGCGGTTTGGCGCGACTCTGGCCGCTGCATCATCAGCGGCTTCCATTCACCCGTTGAACAGGAATGCCTGTGCATCCTGCTGCGCGGCAAGCAGCCCATCATCATCTGCCCAGCACGGGCGCTGCCCAAGCGCATCCCACCGGAATGGCGTCAGCCGCTTGCCGAAGGCCGACTGCTCATCCTCTCCGCATTTCCCGACACCCAAAACCGTGTCACTGCCGCTCTTGCCCACCGCCGCAACGAGATCGTCGCCGCTCTCGCCGATGAAGCCTACTTCGCGCACATCACACCCGGCGGTAACACGGATCTGTTGGCCAAATTGGTGGCGAAATGGAATTCGTGATTGGCAGTTATGGAGTCAAGAACGTCAATGCCAATGAAATATGAGATTAGACGCGCATCAGGACATCATCTTGATCTGACTTCAGTCAAGCAGATCTCTATCCTCGACATTGCAAAAAAGCTAGGCATTGAGATTAAAGGCAAAAAGGCAATGTGTTTCAGCGGTCATGATAAGAAATCAGCTAGCTTGTGCTTTGATTCTGCCAAGGGTCTTTGGAAGTGCTTTGGATGTGGAAAGGGAGGTAGTGGCGTTGACCTCGTGATGACAGTTCTCGGTTGCGATTTTAAAGCTTCGCTGGATTGGTTTGCTCATGAGTACAGTCTTGATGTGAGGGGGGGGCATAACACCGGAAGCGGTTGTAATCGTAACAATAAACATCCTAAACGCGCTGTCGTACCTAAGAAAATGGTTGCTGGTGAAGAGAAACAGATTGAGTTCAGTGCGGATACAGAAGTGTATGGATGGTTGATAAGTCAATGCAGAGAAGTGACCGAAGCGAAGGGACTGGATTATCTGAGAAGCCACGGCATTTCTGCGGATGTTGCAAATAGATTCGGCATCCGTGAATTGCGATTCCCGGCGAAGGCGTTCAAAGGCATGATTGAGCGTTGGGGTGAGGCCCGCGTCTATCGAAGTGGATTAGCATGGGGCGAGACGGGCAAACCAAATGGTGTTATATGGTCCTCATATGCGATACTGTTCCCGTTTAAGGCTGAAAGTGGAGTGAGCTATATTCAAGGCCGGATGTTCTGTGGCAACGCAAAGTATCTGAATCCACGCGGAGTGCTCAAGCCTTTGTTCAATACAGATCGACTGTCTGGCCTAAAAACTGGTGATGTTATTCATATTTGCGAGGGCGTTCCAGATGCGCTTGCTCTGGAATCATGCGGGGTGCCCGCGATTGGTGTTTTAGGCGCTAGTTCCTTCCGGGCAGAGTGGGTGGATCTGTTTATGCGGTTTGATGTAGTGCTGCTGCCTGACGGGGATCAGGGTGGTGAGACTTTTCGGAAGACTATTTCCGGCCTATTCGCGGAGCGAGGTAAGGGTGTGAGGGTGGTTCGTTTGCCGGCAGGCAAGGACGTGGCGGAGATAATTGCCGAGATGAGGAGTAAACTGTGAGCCCTTTTCTGGATGAAGTTTCTAGGGCCTGTTGACACTAATCGTGCGATGTGCTAAAGTCAGGATATGACACTG
>JADHEF010001334.1_pt1 | contig 15933 bp, 14 predicted proteins | sample 8952391 | NCBI WGS metagenome assembly JADHEF01 (sample SAMN16124439, study PRJNA663245) | bioreactor sludge metagenome | isolation source: sludge (nitrite) | place: India:Bengaluru | collected 2019-02-28
AAACAAACGTAGGAGCGAGCGCAGCTCGCGATGCGCCGCGCGGGCGGCGCTCGATCTAACAGGCGCTGCATATCTTATGGCAACCACCTGTCAGCCCTGATGCGATCCCTGTGGGGTTCATCCCCGAAATAAACAGCGTGGTAGCACTCACCGCCAATCCGCTTTGTCAGCAAAAAACGCCCGAGCATTCGCCTCCAGGCTCTGCAGATGGTACCCGCCCTCCTGCACAATCAGGCATGGCAAGCGCAATGCGCGGATACGCTCGCCCAACACGGCAAAGCCCTCGGTCGTCACCGCCACCTTGCTCTGGGGGTCCAGCTCATAAATGTCGAAGCCCAGCGACAACACCAACACTTGCGCATCAAAATCCTTCACCGCAGCCAGTGCGGTGTCCAGCCGGCTCAGGAAGTCCGCTTCGCTGGCGCCGTGGGGCATCGGCAGGTTGAGGTTGTACCCCTCCCCCTCACCACGGCCGCGCTCGTCCTCGAACCCGGCTACGCCTGGGTAGAAGTTGGTCGGGTCGCCGTGCACCGACACATACTGCACATCGCGCCGGTCGTAGAAGATTTCCTGGATGCCTTGCCCGTGGTGCATGTCGGTGTCGAGCACCGCCACCCGGCTGTAGCGGCCGCGCAAGGCCTGGGCAGCGACGGCAGCGTTGTTGATGTAACAGAAGCCACCCGCCGCATCGAACCGCGCATGGTGCCCCGGTGGCCGGCACAGCGCGTAGGCCGCGGGCTCACCCTCGGCAATGGCCTTGGCGCCAGCTACCGCGCTCTGCGCGGACCAGTAGGCCGAATGCCAGGTACGCTCGCCTACCGGGCAACTGCCATCGGCCAGGTAGCGCGCGGCCTGGGCGAGAATGCCACGCAAGGCGTTGGGCTCACGCACGAAGATGTTCGACATGACCTCGTCGCCCCAGTCCTCGGGCACTTCCTTCCAGCGCGCATGGGCTTCTTCGAGGAAGGCCAGGTAGGCCTCGCCATGCACCGCCGCCAGCGGCTGCAGGCCAGCATCCTCTGGCTGGCGGATGTCGAAGCCAAGGTTCCTGGCAGCCTGCAGCAGGCGCTGGGCGCGCTCGGGCACTTCCTGGGGGGGGCGCATGGCGCCACGCGAGTAGTAGCTGCGCGGGTGATGCAGCAATTGCTCAGGGTGGAAGTAGCAACGCATCAGGCTTCTCCTGGTTCGACACGGCCGGCGCGGGCCAGCACGGCATTGAGCAATACATCGGCACCCTGGCGGGCATCGTCGGGCAGCACATCCTCGGCTTCGTTGTGGCTGAGGCCGCCGATGCAGGGAATGAACACCATCGCCGTCGGGCAATAGCGGGCCAACAGGATGGCATCGTGCCCAGCGCCACTGACGATCGACTGCTCCGCATAACCCAGGGCATCTACCGCTTGCTGAACAGCGGCCACACAGTCCACGTCGAACGGCGTGGCCGGGCTGACCCAGTGCCGCTCGATGCGCACCTGCAAACCGCGCTGGCGGGCGATGGCCTGCAGCGCCAGGGTCAGGTCGCGCTCCATGGCCTCGATGGTTTCATCGCGGTGGTGGCGCAGGTCCACCGTGAATTGCAATACCCCGGGGATGGTGTTGCGTGACGACTTGGCGATGGTCAGCTCGCCGACAGTGGTCAGCGCCTCGGGGGCATAGTCTGCCGCCAGCCGCTCGAGCGCCTGAATCATCTGCGCCGCGCCGTACAAGGCGTCCTTGCGCAACGGCATCGGCGTGGTGCCGGCATGTGCGGCCATGCCTTCGACGGTCACATCCAGCCAACGAATAGCCTGGCCACCGCTGACCACACCAATGGCCTTGGCGTTATCTTCAAGGATCGGGCCTTGCTCGATATGCGCTTCAAAATAGGCATCCACCGGCCCGCCCAGCGGCCGCTGGCCAGCGTAACCGGTACGCTGCAACGCTTCGGCGACGCTGATGCCTTGCGCATCGCGTATGGCCAAGGCTTGCTCCAGCGCCAGGGTGCCGGTGAACACGGCCGAACCGAACATCGCCGGGGTAAACCGGGCGCCTTCCTCGTTGGTCCACACCGCGAGCTCCAGCGGCTTGCGGGTGCTGATGCCCAACTCGTCGAGGCGGCGCACCACCTCCAGCCCGGCCAGCACGCCATAGACACCGTCGAAACGGCCGCCCTCCGGCTGGGTATCCAGGTGGCTGCCAATCATCACCGGGGCGGCGTCGGGGTCGGTGCCAGGGCGGCGCGCGAACAGGTTGCCGATGGCATCCACGCTCAGCGTCAGGCCCGCTTCGCGGCACCAGTGGCTGAACAGCTCACGGCCAGCCTTGTCTTCGTCGCTGAGGGCCAGGCGGCAGCTGCCACCGCGTGCGGTGGCGCCGATTTCGGCCATGGCCATCAAGCTCGCCCACAGGCGTTCGCCATTGCTTTTCAACATGTGCAGGTACTCCAGAATGAATCGGTTCGCTCAGGCCAGCTCAAGCTGCTGGCTGCGCGCGTACTGGCGCGCCAGGGCAAGCACGCAGACCAGCGAAAGGGTGGCGATCAGCGTGTAGAACACTGCCATCGGCCACCACTGCCCTGTGAAATGGTGGGCCAGCCAGGTGCCGATCAACGGGGTCAGGCCCCCGGCGATGGCGCCACACACCTGGTAGGCCAGGGAAATGGCGGTATAGCGCACACGGGTGTCGAACATGCCGCTGACGTAGCCTGCGATGACCGCGTAGAACGAGGCCATGCAAGCAGCGGCCAAGGCGATGCCGAGCACGATCAACGGGCCTTGGCCCGAGCTGACCAGGGTGAACATAGGGTAAGGCGAGGCCATGGCCAGCATGGCCACCAAGGCCAGAAAGCGAGTGGCGCCGAGCTTTTCCGACAGCCAGGCAGCCAAGGGCTGCACGCAAAACTGGATGATCGCCACGAAGAACAGGCACTCCAGGATCAGCGAGCGCTCCAGGTGCAGCTGCTGGGTGGTGTAGCTGATCATGAAGGTATTGGTGAAGTAGACCCCGGCAATGCCCAGGGTGTTGGCACCGATGCACAGCAACAGCGGGCGCCAGGCGCTGCGCAGCACCTCGAAGACCGGGGCCTGCTCCTTGCGCCGGGCCGTTTCTGCCTGCTCGCGGCTGGCGATGAACTCGGGCGACTCGTTCACCCCCAGGCGAATGGCCAGGCCGACCAACAGCAGCAAGGCGCTGGCCAGGAACGGCACGCGCCAACCCCAGCTCATCAGGTCTTCTTCCGGAAGGCGGGTGACCGCGCCAAAAGCCAGCAGTGACAGAATCAGGCCCGCCGGGCTGCCGAGCTGGGCGAACGAGGCGAAGAAGTTGCGCCGCCCTTTGGGGGCATGCTCGCCGGCCATCAGCACGGCCCCGCCCCACTCGCCGCCCACCGCAATGCCCTGGACGATGCGCAGCAGCACCAGCAGCACCGGCGCGCTGGCGCCGATTTGCGCATAGGTCGGCAACAGGCCGATGCACACCGTGACGATGCCCATCATCAGCAAGGTGATGACCAGCGATTTCTTGCGGCCGATACGGTCGCCCACATGGCCGAAGACGATTCCGCCCAGCGGCCGGGCGAAAAAGCCCACGGCGAAGGTACCAAACGCTGCCATGGTGCTGAACAGGCTGTCATCGGAGGGGAAGAACAAGGCACCGAACACCAGGGCCGCGGCGGTGGCATAGATGTAAAAGTCGTACCATTCGATCATGGTACCGATGAAAGCGGCGGCAGCGGCACGGCGTGGCTGGGCGCAAGTGGCGGGCTTCATGGGGGCTCCTTTGCTTGTTGTTCTGGCAGGAGTGACGGGAATTCACGGTCGCGCTCTGACGGCGCTTGGCTTGTGGGCCTCAATGCCTATGATTTATCGGGCCAGGGCTATGATTAGTCAATTTTCTATTTATTATTCCAACTATTAACCCTGCTTATCATAGAGCCTTGCCATGTCTGACCGCCTGCTCAACGACCGCCTCGACTGGAACCTGCTGCGTACCTTCCGCGTCATTGGCCAGGAACTGTCAATCAGCCGCGCCGCTGCCCGCCTGCATCTCACCCAGCCGGCAGTCAGCCAGGCCTTGAAGCGCCTGGAAGAACAGCTTGGCCGCCAACTCATCGCCCGTCGTGGGCCGCGTTTCGTGCTGACCGAAATGGGCGAACAGCTGTTCCAGCTGGCCGGCGAGGTGTACGGGCAGATGTCGCAGATCGGCAGCCTGCTGGCGCAGCCCACCGACGAACTGGTGGGCAAGGTGCGCTTGCTGATGATCAGCCGCATCGTCAGCGACCGCTTCGACGACTTCCTGGCCGACTTCCATCGCCAACACCCACGGGTGGACCTGGAAATCGACGTGATGCGCAGCTCCGACATCGTCGCAGCCTTGCAAGAGAAAACTGCCAGCGCAGGCTTGAGCTTGAACCGGCGGGCCCAGCCCAGGCTGGAGCAACGGCTGTTCCTGCGCCAGCGTTACGCGTTCTTCTGTGGCAAGCACCATGCACTGTTCGGCCAGGCCGAGGGCGACTTGCAGCGGGAGAACTTCGTCAGCTTCACCAGCGACCAGATTGGAGGCATGTTGTCGCCACTGACCATTTTCCGCGACCAGCAGGGCTTTGCCGGGCGCATCGTGGCCTCGTCACCCAGCCTTGAGGAAGTGCGCCGCCTGGTAATTGCCGGGTTCGGCATCGGCTGCCTGCCCGAGCACGTGGTAGCGCCGGATGTTGCAGCTGGGCTGCTGTGGAAGCTGCACCCGCTGGAGGGCATTGCCGATGTGGACATTCACCTGTTGTGGAACCGGGACCAGCGCTTCAGCCGGGCCGAACAGGTGTTCATCGAGGGGCTGCAACAGCGCCTTGACTGACCTGCAGCGCCATCACCGGCGCTGCCAAGCGCGCATCGCGCCGGTGGCCTTGGCCGCCTTGTAGTGCAACTTGGATCCGATCAGGGGAAAGGGTATGCTGACATATAGCTAAATGCCATCACCCAGGCCGGCGCGATGCCTGCCTTCAAGGACGAACCCTTTGCCCAGCCACCCTACCCGCCATACCATTGCCCGCCAGTGGCAATTGCTCAAGCTGCTGCCAGGGCGCCACCCGGGCGTGAGCTCTACCCAGTTGCAACGCGCCCTGAGCGGCGTGGGCCACACCACCAGCAAGCGTACCGTAGAGCGCGACCTGGTCGAACTGGCCGCCCTGTTCCCGCTGCAATGCAACAGCAAGGGCATGCCCTATGGCTGGTACTGGCAACCGGGCCTGAGCCTGGAGCAAGCGCACCAGTTGCAACCCGACGCGCTATGCCCGGCGGCCCAGGTGGAGCTGCGCGCCTGGGTCGATGACGCCCTTGCCCGGCGCCTGGAGCAGGCGCCGCTGTCGACCGACATGCAACTGACCGCGCAAGGCGACGGTGGCGCTGTGCTGGTGGCCACGGTAGACGACAACCGGGCGCTGATGAGCTGGCTGCTGTCCCAGGCCGGCGCTATCCGCGTGCAGGCCCCCAAGGCGCTGCGCCTGGCCATGCTGGCGCAATTACGCCAGAGCCTGGCCCTGCACGAAACGGTTGGTTGAAACCATTGGCGGGCGCTACTGGCGCAGCCGCTCCAGCGCCTGCAGCACGAACGCGGTAGCGCGCTCCACCTGCCCTTCCCGGCAGGCGATACCCAACTGCCGCCACAGCCCGGGCCGCAGCGGCCGGTGGGCAATGCGCTGATCAAGCTCGGCGGCCTCCCCCTCCTGCGGCAGCAATGTCGCGCCATACCCGGCACCGACCAGCTTCTTGATGGCATCGTTGTAGTTCAGCTCGATACGCGGCTCGGGGTGCAACCCCGCCGCCGCAAACCACTCGTTAGTCACCCGCGACAGCTGGGTACTGCTGTCATTCAGGATCAACGCCCGTTGCGCCAGCCAGGCCGGCGTGACCTTGGCCGGGGGCTGCCAGTCGGTCGGCACGTAGGCCAGGATCGGGTCGCGCCGCCAGGGTGTTACGGCCAGCCCCTTGACCGCCACCTGCGGCAACGCCACCACCGCGACATCCAGGGTGCCCTCGCGCAAACGCGCCAGCGACGCTTGCGAAGTGAGCACCTGCACTTGCACATCGATCCCCGGATGCTCCACCCCTAAGGCGGCCAACGCCTGTGGCAGCAGGTGGGCGATGGCCCCGGTCGAGGCCCCCAGGCGTACCCGGCCGCTCAGGCCCTGCACCTGGCGGCGAACTTCGTCCAACGCCAGGTCCGCGTCGGCCAGCAAGCGGCGGGCGCGGGCCAGCAGCGTTTCACCGATGGCCGTGGGCCGTACCTGGCCGCGGGTACGGTTGAGCAACGGGGCGCCGACGCGCGCCTCCAGCTCGGCCACGTGCAGGCTGATGGTGGGCGGCGCCAGGTTGAGCTGGCGAGCCGCCTCGGCAAATGAACCCAGGTCGCTGATGACCACCAGCGTACGCAGGCGGTCGAGGCTGATTTCACGCATGGTCGCTGCGGCTTCCTCACAAAACAAAGACTGACGGCTGAATGCCAAGGCAGCTTTCAGGGGTAGGTTGACCGCCAGAAGGCCAGCACATCATTCAGAAAATCTGAATGCGCTGATCATGATATTCAAATTTTCTTTAGCAACGCCACCCGCGAACATAGGCCTTCCCCTCCCCAACCCGGACCCCGACCATGCATACCCCTGTTGTCTTCATCGACGGCGACCAAGGCACCACCGGCCTGCAGATCCACGCTCGCCTCCAAGGCCGCTGCGACTTGCGCCTGCTGACCCTGCCCGAAGCCGAACGCAAAGACCCTCAACGGCGTGGCGAGGCGATCAACAGCGCCGACATCGCCCTGCTGTGCCTGCCCGATGCCGCCGCGCGCGAAGCGGTGGCCGCCATCCACAACCCGCAGGTGCGGGTGATCGACGCCAGCTCGGCACACCGCACCAGCCCAGGCTGGGTGTATGGCCTGCCCGAACTGGACCCGCACCAAGCCGAACGCATTGCCCAAAGCAAGCGCGTCAGCAACCCCGGCTGCTACCCCACGGGCGCCATCGCGTTGCTGCGCCCGCTGGTCAAGGCCGGCCTGCTGCCTGCCGATTACCCGCTGAACATCCACGCCATTTCCGGCTACTCCGGCGGCGGCCGCGCGGCGGTAGAACGGCATGAACAGCCCGCTGCCGACAAAGCCCCGGCCTTGCAGCTGTACGGCCTGGACCTGGCGCACAAGCATGTGCCCGAGATCCAGCAGCACGCCGGGCTCTCGGCACGGCCCCTGTTCATGCCTGGCTACGGCGCCTACCGCCAGGGCATCGTGCTGAGCATCCCGCTGCAATTGCGCCTGCTGCCCGGGCAGGTCAGCGCCGAACAGCTGCAAGCCTGCCTGGAACAGCATTACCAGGGAGCCCGCCATGTTCAGGTAATGCCCCTGCACCAACAAGGTGGCGCGGCCAACCTCGACCCTGAAGCCCTGAACGACAGCAACGACCTGCGCCTGGCGCTGTACGCCAACCCTGAACACGGCCAGGTGCTGCTTACCGCCATCTTCGACAACCTGGGCAAAGGCGCGTCGGGCGCGGCGGTGCAAAACCTGGACTTGATGCTCGGCGCACTACAGGCACGCGGCTGATGGGTCAAAACCGGTTAGACTGTACAGCCCGCGCCCTCCCGGTGCGGGCTGTACAGTCCAACCGCCGGAGCCTGCCCCCCGATGTTCATCCTGAGCCGCCTTGACAGCGTGCCGCCCGAGTCTTTCCAGAACCAGATCCGCGAGCTGGTGATTCACAACGTCGGTGAATTGAGCAGTGTCGCGATCACTGCAGACAACCCGCTGTACCCGCTGTACCAGTACGGCGTCGGCATGGAGGTGCACCAGTACCTGCAAGCCCTGGACGGCACTCGCGGCCTGGCCGTGGCACTGACCCTGGCACTGGATGCCGAAGCGCCTGACCAGTTGTTGGGCTTTGCCTTGTCGCTACCCGCCGAGGACGATGAGCAGGCCTGTGCCCTGGCATTCATGGCCGTACGCGCCAGCCATCGGCGCCAGGGCATCGCCCGGGCGCTGCTGGGCGACCTGCAGGCGCGCCATGCCTGCGTCGAGCTGAACGCCTTCGCCAACCAGGTACCGTGGTTCGAAGCCATGGGTATGCAGGTGGTGGCCGCCAAGGGTCCGCAGGTGCTGATGAGCAGCACCGGCCAGGCCAGCGGGGCACTGATCGGCCGCCTGGACATCGCCCCCATCTACCAGACCGCCGAGGTGCTGCAGATTCATACCTACCTGCTCAACCAGCAAGGCGAGGATGCGATGATCGAAGCGGAGCAGATGCGCGACGAGCGGCTGGACGCTCTGACCGCACAGGCGCAGGAGTGTGTGCGCCAGCGCCAGCACGTGCACTGATCGCACCGTCAAGCACAACGCTCAGGGCCGCACCGCTCAAGCTCGGCGCGGCCCGGCGGCTCAGCCATGCACCCAGCGCCGGTGCAGCCCGCGCGCCAGGGCATCGAGCAGAAAGCCCAGCACACCGATCAACAGCACCATGGCCATCAGCTCGGAGTACGCCAGGCGGTCGCGGGTATCGAGAATGAAATAGCCCAGCCCTGCACTGACGCCCAGCATTTCGCAGGGCACCAGCACGATCCACAAAATCCCGATGGCCAGGCGCACGCCCGTCAGCACATGGCCTATCACCCCCGGCACGATCACCTTGCACAAGGTTTCCCAGCGCGTGGCACTCAGGCTGCGGCTTAACTGCAGCCAGCGCGGGTCCAGTTGCCGCACCCCGGCGGCGGTGTTGAGCAGGATCGGCCACAACGCAGCGAACGCCAGCAAAAAGTAGATCGGCTGGTCACCCACGCCCATCAGCATCACCACCACCGGCATCCACGACAACGGCGAGATCATGCGCAGGAACTGGAATGCCGGCGTGGTCGCCGCCTCCAGGTGCCGGTAGCTACCTACCAGCAACCCCAACGGCACACCGATCAGCAACGCCAGCAACAAACCCACCAGGATGCGCTTGAGGCTGATCCAGATATGCCCGTAGACCTCGCCCTGCCCCAACAGCTCGACCAGGCTGGCCAACGTGGCCTGCGGTGCAAACCGGGCCGACAGGCCATCGGCCTGGCCGAACACGGCGACCCCGGCCCACCACAGTGCCAGCAAGCCCAGCAACCCGGCCAGGCCAAGCCCGGCATGTACTACGTGCGTACGCATCAGACGGCGAACTCCTCGCTGCGCTCGTAGTTGTCGGCTATGCCGAACACCGAGGGCCCGCCCACGGCGGCAATGGCGTTACGCACGAAACGGTCATCCACCAGGTCGCGGGCAGTCTGCGCCGGGTCCAAGCCGGCGAGGAACGCGTGGTCGCCTTCGATCAGGGTCTGCTGCAAGCGCTTGACCAGTGCTTCGGTGTAGCTCGGGAACGGGTAAGGCTGGAAATCGATGCGCTTTTCGTCCCACTGCTGGTGGCGAATGGCGCCGCTGGCGATATAGCCGGCACGGTCCTCGGCCGCCGGGGCAAGGACCTTGGCCAGCACCGCCGGGTCATGGGGCGTGTACTTGTTGGCGCCAGCACGCGACAGCAAGGCTGCTGCTTCAGCGCGGTGGTCGCGGGTCCAGTGCTGGGCCTTGACGATGGCATTGACCACCCTCTGCGACCACTCGGGGCGGTTGTCGAGGTCGTGTTCGTGCATGAACACCACGCAGCAGGCATGGTTGCGCCAGACATCGCCCGTGAAGCGCTGCACGCGGCCAACCTTGAGGTTCTCGGCCAGGGCGTTGAACGGCTCGGCGACGATGTAACCGGCTATGCGCTTGCTGGCCAGGGCCGGTGGCATGTCGGAGGGCGGCAACACCAGCAGGTTCACTTCATTGTCTGCCAACGCCGCACTGGCCGGCTTCGACACCGGTGTCAGGCCGTTGTCGTTGAGCATCTGCTGCAGCACGACGTTATGGATCGAGTACCAGAAGGGTATGGCCACGGTCTTGCCACCCAGTTGCTTCATGTCTGTGATGTCGGGGGCGACTGTCAGGCCCGAACCGCCCACGTGGTTCCACGCCACCACCTTGGCCGGCACCTTGCTGGCATAGCGCGCCCACACGGTCATTGGCGACAGCAGGTGAATGACGTTCACCTGACCAGAAATGAACGCCTCGATCACCTGTGCCCAGCTGCGCAGCAATACCGGGCGTTCGGCCTTGATACCCTCGGCTTCGAACAGGCCGTTGTTGTGCGCCACCAGCAAGGGCGTGGCGTCGGTGATCGGCAGGTAGCCGATACGTACCGGCGCGTCCGGCTCGGCAGCGGCGCGGGCCTGCAGGCTCGACAGCAACGGCAGTGCACCGGCGGCGGTGAGCATGGCGCCCAGCTTGAGAAAATCACGTCGTGAAGACGAGGAACAACAGTCATCCATGCACATGGACAGCCTCCGAGGCCTGGGGGGTTGGGGTGGGTTCGACCGTGCGGCTTGCTCGCCGGAGCGTCTTGAGGATTTCAATGCGCAGGGCGCCCAGTTCTTCTACCCGCTGCGTGCGCGGCTGCGGCAGGCCGATGTGCCACTGGCCGAGGATGTGCGCTGGATGGTCGCCCAGCAGCAGCACACGGTCGGACAGCAACAGGGCTTCGTCGATATCGTGGGTGATCAGCACCGCCGCCGTGTTGTGGGTGGCGATCAATTGCAGCAGCAATTGCTGCATGTCGGCACGGGTGACTTCATCCAGCGCGCCGAACGGTTCGTCGAGCAACAGCACTTCCGGCTGCCGTGCCAGGCAACGGGCCAGCGCGGTCCGCTGGGCCATGCCGCCAGACAGCTGCGCCGGGTAGTGGCTGCGGGCGTGGCCCAGGCCCACGGCGGCGATAGCGTGGTCGATACGTGCACGGCGTTCGGCAGCCGCCAGCTTGGGCTGGCGGGCGAAGTCCAGGCCGAAGGCGACGTTTTTCTCCAGGCTCAGCCAAGGCAGCAGGCTGGGGTCCTGGAAGGCTACCGCCAGGCGCGGGTGTGGGCCCTGCAGCGGCTGGCCATGCAGCCGCACGCTGCCACCACCCGGCTGCTGCAGGCCGGCCAATACCCGCAACAGGCTGGACTTGCCAACGCCGCTGGGGCCCAGAATGCTCACCACCTCGCCGCGCCCCAACTGCAGGTCGAACTGCGCCAGCACTTGCTGCCAGCCGCCCTCGCCCGGGTAGCCCAGGCTGATGTCACGGGCTTCGAGCAACATTGCACTCATGCGGCGCCTGCCTGGCGGTGCAGCTCGGCCCGCAGTTGCACCAGGCTGGGCGTGACGATCGGCAAGAACGCCGATTCGCGCCAGCGGCGGGCAAAACCTTCGCCATACTCGCTGAGGTAGGCTTTGCCACCACTGGCCTGCAATTCCAGATGCACCGCGTCGGCGGCACTTTCGGCCAGGGTGATGCGCAGCTTGAACAAAGCCGCCGGTTGTTGCAGGAAGCGGCCATCGAGCAAACCTTGCTTGAGTTCGCTGACGGTATTCTCCAGGCGCTCGCTGAGCACCTGGCGGGCTTCGTCCAGGAATGAGGCACGCCCCTGCAGGTGGGCCTGCACTTCGTCCAGTGCCCGGCGCGCCAGGCCAATGGCCATGCCGCACTGCAACCCCAGGAAGGCCGGGCGTACCTGCGGCAGGAACACGCGGGCATTGTCGTGCAGCAACCAGTCACGTGCCAGCGGCACCTGGTGGAAGGCCAAGGCAGCGGTGTTGCTCGACTGCAAGCCCATCAGTTGCAAGTCGTCGGAACGATGCAGGCCCTGGGCATCCGAAGGAATGGCCAGTACGAACGGAGCACCGCCCGCGTCGTCCTCGATGGCCGCCGCTACCACGAACCCACTCTTGCGCAGGTTGGTCACCCAGTGCAGGCGGCCCTCCAGGTGCCAGCCATCGCCCGCCGGGCGGCCGCGCACTTGCAGGGCTTCGATGCCAGAGAGGAACTTCATGGCATTGGACAGGCCGGTGGCACCGGCCAGCTCGCCGGCCAGCAGCTGTGGCAGCAAGCGCGCGCGCAGCGGCTGGTTGGGGCTTTGCAACAGGTACTCGATAAAGGCGCGCTGGCCCCAACATACGAAAGCGGCAGCCAGCGAGCGGCTGGCAATGGCAGCGATGGCCTCGACGGCGTCGGTCACCTGCCCGCCCGTACCGCCCAGGGCCGGGTCGACGCCCACGCGCAGCAGTTGCGATTCGGCAATTTGCGCCAGCACGTGCTGCGGCTCGCACAGGCCCCGATCTATGGCCTCGGCATTGGCATCCAGCCACTGTCGAAATGCACAATCCTGCATGGTCTTGCTCCTTTGAGAACGCCGGGCCGCCTGGCGGCCCCTTTGCGGCACATGGCCGCTCCTACAACTACCGCTGTACCGCCGCTAGCAGGGGCAGATCATGCAGTGGGCTGCCAGCGGTACTTGCCAAGCTCGTCATTGAGCGGCGTTTGGGCGAACACATTAGCAAAGTTGCACAGGGTTGCGAGGCTCACGCCAAGAATCACTTCCAGCGCATTGCCTTCGCTGAAGCCGGCATCCCGGAATGCCTGGTAGGTGGCCTGGCTCACATTGCCGCGGGTCGCGATCACTTCACGGGCGAAGGCGGCCAGGGCTTCGTAACGGGCATTGGGCAGCTCGCCGCGGGCCCGCAGGGCATCGACCACCTCCTGCGGCAGCTTGGCCTTGTTCAACGCCACGGCGGTGTGCCCCGCCACACAGAAATCACAGCCATGCTGGGTGGCGGCAATCAGTTGCACCACTTCGCGGTCGGCCAGGCTCAGGTCGGACTTGCCGTTCAATGCCGAAACGGTCACGTAGGTTTCCAGTGCCGCTGGCGCGTTGGCCAGCACGCCGAGCAGGTTGGGGATGAAGCCCGAATTCTTCTGCGCGTTCTCAAGGAACGGGCGCGCTGCTTCCGGGGCGCTTTCCAGGGTGTGTAAGGTAATGCGCGAGGACATGGAGTGGTCTCCCTGATGGATGTCACTACAGTCTGGTGGTTATAAGAAGTACCCTCCATATTCATCAGTCGCCTTTCCTTGCTCCTGAGTCTTTGCATTAGATGATTTCGTCCGCCGCGCTCGTCGATTGGTTATTAGAAGGCCTGGAGCTGGATGCCAGCCTGTTTCATGTCGGCCGCTACTGTGGCGGCTGGCACGCCAGCACCCAGGGTATGGGCCGTGCCAGCTTCCACTTGGTGGTGCAGGGCGATTGCTGGCTGCACCTCGACGGCCAGGCGCAGCCGGTGTGCCTGAAAAAAGGCGACGCCGTGTTCCTGTTGCGCGACCTGGGTTATCGCCTGTCCAGCGACCAGGACGCGGCAGGCGCCTGTGCGCAACCGCGTCAAACCATGCAGGCGCTGGACGGCGACGCCAGCGATGGGGTCGGCCTGGTCTGTGGCTTCTTCCGTTTCCAGTCGGGTTTGTCTTCGCTGATTGTCGAGGGCCTGGCCGACTGGATCCTGCTGCGTGCCGAAGACCCCGCCGGGAGCGCGGCGGGGGCGTTGTTCGGGCTTATCCTGGACGAATGCCAACGCCAAACCGGGCCTTCGCAAACCTTTCTGGAGCGCCTGACGCACTTGCTCTTTCTGTATGCACTGCGCCAGCAAGTGCATGCCGGGCAGCCCCTGGGCGGGCTGATCGCGCTTGCTCGGCAGCCGGCGTTCGCCGGGTTGCTCGAGCAACTGATCGAGCAACCCGGCCAAGCCTGGACACTGGAGAGCATGGCGGCCTGCACCGGGTTGTCGCGCTCGGCTTTCTTCAAACGCTTCAGCGAGCTGGCCGGGCAGTCGCCAGGCCAAGTGCTGCTGGCGTTGCGTATGCGCCATGCTTGCCGGTTGCTGCAGGCGGGCAACACGGTGGAGCAAGTGGGTGCACAGGTGGGGTACCAATCGGTGGCCGCTTTTACCCGGGCCTTCGCCAAGGCAGTAGGCATACAGCCAGGGGCCTACCGGCGCGGCCACGAAGGGCGTTAAGCGGCTCTACTGCGCCGCAAGCCGGCTTGCGAGGCGCCACGTTGAAGCTGATTTCCCGGATAAAACCGACAATTTTCCTTGGGTTTATCAGCAGATCCCGTAACTTGAATGCCTGTTCAAGAATGATGGCCATATGGCATCATCGCATCCAAAAACAGTAAAGAGGGTGAGATCTACAACCGACTTTGCGGTGCATCCGGAGCCTGGCGCCACTGCGGTGACACCGGTAGCCGCCTGCGTTCTCGAGGCCTGCACGCCACCATCAAGGAGTACTTCATGCAGTTGAGGAATTTGAAGATCGGCATTCGCGCAGCATGCGCATTCACCCTGTTGGGCGTTCTGGTGCTGATGATGGGCCTGATCGCACTTTACGAAACCCGGCAGATGGACAGCGCTACGGACGAGATCCGGGTGACCTGGATGCCGGCAGTGGTAGCCCTCAGTGGAATCAGCACCGACCTGGGCCGCGCCCGCGCCCTTACGTTACGTGCCGCGCTCGACGACAACAGCGATGATCGCAAGCGCAACCTGCAGATGCTGGACAGCATCAACATCGAGCTTTCCAAGGGCTTGAAGCATTACGCTGGCATGGTGGCTGCCACCGATGACCAAAACCTGTTCAACGCTTTCATGACTGCCCATCAGCAGTATTCCGACGTACAGGGGCGTGTGCTGCAGGGGCTCACCAGCGGGCGGATGGACGACGCCAGGCAACTGATCAGCGGGCCGCTGACCCAAAGCGCCGATAGCATGATGCAGGCCATGACCGCGCTGATTGCCTACAACGGCACAAGTGCCGAGCAAGCCTCGCAGCGCAGCAGCGATGTGGCTGACGAAGCGTTCCAGGCGCTGATAGGCGCGCTGTTGGTGATTGTGCTGGCGCTTGCCGCCATCGCCACCCTGCTCACCCGCAGTATCGTGCGGCCGTTGGCCGAGGCCGTGGCCGTGGCTGAACGCGTGGCCACCGGCGACCTGACTCGCGAAATCCAGGTGGTGGGCCGCGACGAGCCGGCCTTGCTACTGCGCGCGTTGAGCCGCATGCAGACCAGCCTGCGCGACACCATTCGGCAAATAGCCGCCTCGTCCGACCAGCTGGCCTCGGCGTCCGAAGAGCTGCACACCGTCACCGAAGACACCAGCCGCGGCTTGCACCAGCAAAGTGCCGAAATCGACCAGGCGGCCACGGCCGTCAACCAGATGACCGCGGCGGTCGAGGAAGTGGCCAACAATGCGGTGAGCACCGCAGACGCCTCCAGAGGTGCCGACCAGACTACCCGCGATGGCCGCGACCGGGTCAACCAGGCGCTGGCCTCCATCCAGCACCTGGTGGCGGACGTGACCGGCACTTCCAGCGAAATCGAACAGCTGGCCAGCAATGCCAACGAGATCAGCCGGGTGCTGGATGTGATCGGTGCAATTGCCGGGCAGACCAACCTGCTGGCGCTCAACGCCGCCATCGAAGCCGCCCGCGCCGGTGAGGCAGGCCGTGGCTTTGCGGTGGTGGCGGACGAAGTTCGTGCCCTCGCCCACCGTACCCAGCAGTCGACGGCCGAAATCGAGCAGATGATTGCCGGGATCCAGAACGGCACCGAGCGCGCGGTGACCGCGATGCACAGCAGCCAGGGGCGTGCCACGGGCACGCTGGAAGTGGCCGAGGGCGCCGGGCAGGCGCTGGAGGTGATTGCCGAAGCGATGGCCTCGATCAACCAGCGTAACCTGGTGATAGCCAGTGCCTCGGAACAACAGGCGCAGGTGGCCCGTGAGGTGGACCGCAACCTGGTGAATATCCGTGACCTGGCCATGCAGACCTCGGCGGGGGCCAACCAGACCAGTGCGGCAGCGCAGGACCTGTCGCGCCTTGCCGTGGACCTGAATGGCATGGTGGCAAAGTTCAAGGTCTGATCTGAGATAGCCGGGGCCGCATCGCGGCCCATCGCAGGCAAGCCAGCTCCCACAGGGATCGCCTTAGGGCTGACAGGTGTTTGCCGCAAGGTATGGCAGCGCCTGTTAGAGCGAGCGCCGCCCGCGCGGCGCAATCGCGAG
>JADHEF010001326.1_pt1 | contig 15918 bp, 13 predicted proteins | sample 8952391 | NCBI WGS metagenome assembly JADHEF01 (sample SAMN16124439, study PRJNA663245) | bioreactor sludge metagenome | isolation source: sludge (nitrite) | place: India:Bengaluru | collected 2019-02-28
ATACTGATCAATCACCGCAATATGTTTGGCTAAAGAACCCTTGTTCTGCAACATAATTTTCTGTGCATGTTGATTCAGTTGCTCTGCAGCTACGTGATTATTTAACAATTCAATTAAAACCTGCGCGGCCTGCTCTGCATCTTCCACGATTTTCACACCATCTACAGCAACAAATTCATCGACAATGGTCTGGAAGTTAAAATAATTTTTACCCAAAACCGTCGGCACATTTAAGGCAATCGGCTCCAGAATATTATGTCCGCCACCCGGTTCATTCAACGAACCGCCAACAAAGCAGGCTTGGCTAAGTGCATACCACAGCCACATTTCCCCCATCGAATCGGCTAAATACACCTGCGTATCAGTTTCTATTTTTTGTCCCAGACTACGACGCTGTGTTAATAAGCTCAAACTCTGTGTAGCTTGAAAAACTTCATCAAAGCGTTCCGGATGACGTGGCACCACAATGACCAGCAGTTCTGGATGTTGTGTTAAATAAGGCTTTAGAGCCGTTAACAGTTTTTGTTCCTCAGGCGCATGGGTACTGGCGAGGGTGATTATTTTCCGTGCCGATAAATGCCAGTCCTGCTGCAATTGCTGCGCCTGTTGAATAAAACTGTCCGGTGCATGAATATCAAATTTAATGCTGCCGAGTACCTGACTTTTTTTTACTGCCATACCTAAATTACGGTAACGATCTAAAGTCGCCTGATCTTGAGCCAGCAAACGTTCCAAACCCTTCAACATGCCTTGAGTCAGTCCTTGAACCTTGGCATAGCCTTTGGCCGATTTTTCCGAAAGTCGGGCATTAATCAGTAAACATGGCACTTTAAATTGCTGTGCCTGATCGATTAAATTCGGCCAGATTTCAGTTTCCACCAAAACCAAGAGCTTCGGCTGATATTTTTGATAAAATGTCTGGACTAATTTTTTCTGATCGGCAGGTAAATACACGGCCTGAAACAAATGTTCATAAGGTGCTTTTAGAAATAGTGACTTGGCCCGAGCCTGACCCGTCTTGGTGGTATTGGTGACCAGTACCGGATGGCCGAGTTTGAGATAATGTTCAATTAAAGGCTGGGCTGCGTTGGTTTCTCCAACCGACACCACATGAAACCAGATAGCATGCAGGTTTTTCGGCTGTTGAAATGGACCAAAGCGCTCAAGACATTCTTGTTGCAATTGCTCCGTAGTCAGCGCACGTTTTTTAATCTGCCATTTATACAATGGCTTAATTAGAGTAAGTGCCGCATTGTACCAAAAAGGAGTAGCCAAACAAGTTGCCTCAAATCATGTTCAATCGGCAAAATATAACAGAGCAGCCTTCACATGTTAATGAATTCTGCTCTGTGACATCATTTATTCTGTTTTATGGAAGTAGCTGCTTAACTTTCAGCAAGCTGTTTATTCAGGAATGGATAGTCAATATAGCCTTCTGCCACATCGGTTCCAATCATGTTTTCCAGTTTCAATTCATTCAGTGGTTCATCTTCCACCAAACGCTCAAACAGGTCTGGATTGGCAATATAAGCCTTACCAAAAGACACTGCTTCCGCTTTACCTGATGCCAGCAGCTCAAGCGCATCTTCACGGCTTAAACGCATATTGGCAATATACGGCACACCGTTGGAACGCGCCTTCATTTCCAGACTGATGCTGTCATCGGCCAGATATTCACGGGTAAAGAAAAAGGCAATTTGACGTTTACCCAATTCTTGCATGACATAACCAAAGGTTTCTTTAGGATTGGCATCACCCATATCGTGCTCATCGCCACGCGGTGCCAGATGTACACCGACACGACCTGCGCCCCACACTTCAATCAGTGCATCCACAACTTCCAATAAGAAGCGGGCACGGTTTTCAGCAGAACCGCCATATTCATCTTCACGCAGATTGGTTTTGCTTTGCAGGAACTGGTCAATTAAATAACCGTTGGCGGCATGCAGTTCTACCCCGTCAAAACCGGCCGCTTTGGCTTTAATTGCGGCTTGTTTGTATTGTTCGGTAATGGCATGGATTTCCGAGATTTCCAGGGCACGTGGCGCCACATATTCACGTTTTGGACGCAGCAGGCTGACATAGCCAGCTTGCTTCACATTACTGGCTGAAACTGGTGTTTCACCATTTAACAGGTCAGGATGGGAGACACGTCCCACATGCCACAACTGCGCTACGATCAAACCGCCTTTACCATGCACCGCATTGGTAACCAGTTTCCAGCCTTCTACCTGTTCATCGGTAAACAGACCCGGGGTTTTTTCATAACCGTTGGCTTCTTCTGAAATCACTGTCGCTTCGGAGATGATTAAACCTGCGCTAGCACGCTGTGCATAGTACTCCGCCATCATGGCCGTCGGAACACGGTCTGCTGTAGCACGGCTACGTGTCAGTGGTGCCATCACCACACGGTTTTTAAGTTTGAGTTCACCAAATTGAATTGGGGTAGAAAAATCTGTCATCAAGCCATCCTCTTACAGCTGGCCTAGACTGATTAAAGTCTAAAGCGCATGCTGTAAATGTTGTAAAAATTCCTGAATCAGTGCTTCATTACGAGAGAAATAAGACCATTGCCCATATTTGGTCACCTGAATCAGCCCTGCCTGTTGCAACACCGATAAGTGATTGGACATGGTGGATTGGGAAATATCCGCGATTTTTTCCATCTGCCCTGCACATACACCACGACTGAAATCACTGCCACATTCTTCAGTGGCAATGAAACGTTCAGGTTCTTTTAAACATTGCAGAATCTGACGTCGAATCGGGTTGGCTAAGGCTTTATAAATCGCTTCTGTGTCCATCTCATTTCACTCATGTTCATGATCAGCACTTTCGCAAAAATCATTATATCGAATTTATGCGATATTAATATCGAAAATTATCGATATTATGAGTCATTTTGTAAATTGCTGTCATTTTATCCAAATCCAGATCATTCTAGCATTGTCTGGTCAGGGGCATTCATCCTGCTGATCGACAAATGTTAAAGCTAAAAAAGCAGAGAACCCGCCTCTGCTTTTCCACGCAATAAACTTATAGACCCTGTTTCAGGCTGGCTTCAATAAATTTATCCAGATCACCATCCAGTACTGCACCAGTATTCGAGGTTTCTACACTGGTACGCAAGTCTTTAATACGCGAGTCATCCAGTACGTATGAACGAATCTGGCTGCCCCAGCCGATATCAGATTTGGTATCTTCCAACGCCTGCGCCGCTTCATTACGTTTGCTCATCTCTAATTCATAGAGTTTGGCACGTAACTGTTTCCAGGCATGGTCACGGTTGGCATGTTGTGAACGCTGGTTCTGACAGGCCACTACAATACCGGTTGGTGCATGGGTTAAACGTACCGCAGAGTCGGTTTTGTTAATGTGCTGACCACCGGCACCGGATGCACGATAAGTATCGGTACGTACATCTGCCGGGTTAATATCAATTTCAATGTTGTCATCCACTTCTGGCGATACAAACACGGCAGAGAATGAAGTATGACGACGGTTACCCGAGTCAAATGGCGATTTACGCACTAAACGGTGTACACCCTGAACATACGGCGGAATTCAAGTTTTGCCAGTTCCGCTTCTGCAACATCAAGTTCAGCCTGCACATCCTCAAGCATGGCTTCTTCGTCCGCTTCTACAGCAAGGTCAAGCATGGCTTGGGCATCTTCAAGCTGCGTAGCTAAACCATCCAGTACATTCAGTACATTCTCAAGCTCGCCTTTTTCTTTGGCCATGGCTTGGGCACGGCTTTGGTCATTCCAGATCGCCGGATCTTCCAGTTCACGCAGAACCTCTTCTAAACGTTCCTTTTTCAGATCGTAGTCAAAGATACCCCCGTAATGTCAGACCACGGTCGTTTAAGTCTTTTAATTGGTTTAGATAAGGATTAATTTCCACGTGAATTACTCTCAATCAGAATATTAGGCTTAAATAGCCGTCAATTATAACACAGAGCATACAGGGAGTTTTAAAGCACTTTAATTCAATAACAATTGAGCAAATACTGCATAAAAATAGCGGATAAAAAAGCACTTACTCTAGAGGGTGCTTTTAAGATTCAAATCATTTTTATGTTACAAAATACTCAGTTTTTTATGTAAAAAACGTCTAAATTCATAAAACCTCCACAATTTTAATAAAACAAAACATTTTAATATTTTTATAATTTTCAAATATTTAATAAATATAAATTACATAATATTACCTTAGAAACATTTCTGTAACCTTGGGTGGATTGACCTGTTTTTGTTTTGCTCTAGACTAAAAGTTGTAACAAAAAATGTATTATTTTTAACCGAAATTTGAGGGGTAGTATCCATGAAAAAATTAGCCATTGCTTCAGCATTTCTTTCTGCTCTAGCAGTCACAGGTACAGCCAATGCCTACCAGGCCGAAGTCGGTGCAGCAGCAGCTTATATTGATCCAGACAACGGCAGTTCAGGTAGTGCCTTCGGTGTAGATGGTACTTATTACTTTAACCCCGTACAAACTCGTAATGCGCCACTTGCAGAAGCGGCATTCCTTGACCGTGCCAGCAACGTCAATGCACACGCAACATTTGCCGATCGTGGCGATGTAGATGACAACACTTATGGTGTGGGTGCTGAAGTTTATGTTCCAAACTCAGATTTCTATCTGGGTGGTGATGTAAGCCGTAACAATACTGAATATCGTGATGTATTGGGTCAAAAATATGACTTTGATACCACTTATTATTCTGCTGAAGTCGGTTATCTTCCAGCACCAGGCCTATTAATTGCCGCTGGTGTAAAAGGATATGACAACGACAATGATGATGGTGTAGATCCTACAGTTCGTGCCAAATACGTGACCCAGCTGAGTAATGGTAAAGATATCAACCTTGAAGCAGGCGCATCATTTGGTGATCTAGACGAGTTCAATCTTGCTGCCGATTACTTCATTGATAAATCATTAAGTGTTGGTGCGGATTACTACAACAACGACTTAACTGATCAAAATGAATTTGGCATTAATGCGCGTAAATTCTTTAACCAACAAGTCAGCCTTGAAGGTCGAGTTGGTTTCGGTGAAGTGGGTAATAACGACTACAACTCATTCGGTGTAGCTGCTAAATACCGCTTCTAAGCGTGCCTTAACTCCTTTTCATCAAGTGGCCCATCTTCGGATGGGCCACTTTTTTGCTCTGTAATAAAGCATTTAGATAGTTTTTGCACATTGACGGGGCAAATATAAACTGTACACTTTGTTACAACTGTTCAAGAAACAGTCATATTTTTATAACAAAGAGAGAAATCTAAATGCTTAAAAAACTTGCTCTTGCTACAGCACTTTTGGCTAGCCTAGGAACTGCACATGCTTATCAAGCTGAAATTAATGCTGCATATGAAAATACCGACATTGATGACAGTAACGACATTGATACTTATGCAATTGGCGGGAAATATTATTTAAAGGGGGTTCAAGTTAGAAATGCTCCTCTAGCTGAAGCAGCTTTTTTAGGCAAAGCAAGCAATATCGGTCTTGGCTATGCCAATGCCCGTACTGATGATGATTTTGCAGATTTAGAAATTGATACTGTAGGTATTAATGGTGAATTCTTTATCCCTAACTCACAGTTTTATGTTTCTGGAAGCTTAAATCGTGCTGAAGTGACTGTTGAAAGTGAATTTGCTAAAGCATCTGATGACAATACAGGTTATGCAATTGAAGCAGGTTACCTACCAGTTAACGGCTTACTGTTAGCTGCAGGTGTTTCTAAAGAAAACATTGATCCAGTATATGTTTCAAAAAATGGTTTCATAGACACTTTTACCAATCTAGCCTCTGTAGCAGATGAGACTGCTGTGACTTTGCGCGCAAAATACGTCACTCAAATTGGCAATCATTTTACCAATTTTGAGGGAGCAACATATTTTGGAGATGAAACTGCATATCGTCTAGGTGCAGACCTTTACCTCGATCCTACACTTAGTGTTGGTATTTCCTTCGCTGACTCAACGATTGAAGATTCAGATACCATTTTCAGTATTCGTGGTCAGAAATTCTTTACTCCAGTCATTGCTGCCGGTATGAATTACACGACAACTGATGGTGGGGACTCTTTTGGAATCAACGGTACTTTCCGCTTTTAAGCTTTAAGATTAAAAACAAAAACCGCTCAATTGAGCGGTTTTTTTATTGTTCCAAATGGATCACGCGTAGTTGTAAACTGACGTTGCCATTAAATTCATTTTTATCAATTTCATAGACCAGTCGTACACTGCCCTGCATGGCATCAAATTCAAACTTGTCACGTGCATTAAAGGCGATGGCTTCCACAATTTGACCATCTTGCAAAGCCAGACGCAGCTTTAAATGCATTTCTTTCAGCCAGCGATAATCCAGAACCTTAAATATCCCTTCAAAAATCGGCGATGGAAACTTTTGCCCCCAGGGGGTTAAATTTTGCAGAAAATCGACTGTTTCAATGTGAAAATGTTCTGTCGGTAATTCACCATCAGTCCATAAAGTGGCCTGAAACAGTGACTCATCCATATTTGAAATTAAAGCCTCAAAGACCTGCTTAAATTCATCAAAATGCTGTTTCTGAATGGTCAAACCGGCAGCGGCGGCATGTCCGCCAAAATGGCTGACCAAATGGGGATACTGCTCGGCAATCATTTCAATCGCATCGCGTATATGTACGCCCTCTATAGAACGGGCAGAGCCTTTAATATGTATACCATCTTCATCGGAGGCAAAAACAATACTGGGGCGATGAAACTGTTCTTTTAAGCGACCGGCCACAATCCCAATCACGCCCTGATGCCAATGTGGCTCAAACAGAATGAGCACAGCTGGTAAATGCTCTTGGTCCAGCTCCAGCTGAGTAAGCTCAGACAAAGCCTCCTGTTTCATCTGGCTCTCGACCTGTCGGCGCTCAGTGTTCAATTGATTTAATTGTTGTGCCAAGGGATAAGCGGTTTGCAGATCGGCAGCCAGCAGACATTCAATCCCTATGTCCATGGTTTCCATGCGTCCAGCCGCATTAATCCGTGGTCCCAGAACAAAACCCAAATCTTGAGCATTTAAAGAAGCTGGATCACGTCCGGCAATATCCAGCAATGCGCTAATTCCCGCACGACACTGATTTTGCCGTATGCGCTTGACCCCGGCATCGACCAGAATACGGTTGTTATAATCCAGGCTGGCCACATCGGCATAAGTGCCTAAAGCTACCAGATCGAGATATTGGGCCACTTTTGAGGTCGATTTTCCTAATTGGCTGCGATAACTGGACAAATTGGCGAGCAGGTAAAACGCCACCCCGACCCCAGCCAAAGCCTTGCTGGGGAATTCACAGCCCAACTGGTTCGGATTGACCACAGCTTCGGCTTTAGGCGTTTCTTTGGTGGTCAGGTGATGATCAGTAATAATCACCTGCATGCCATGTGCTTGTGCCTGTTCCACCCCGGCATGGCTGGAAATACCATTATCTACCGTAATCAAAAGGTCAGGCGTGAAATTGGCAAAAGCCAGGTCGGCAATTGCAGGCGTCAGTCCATAACCATATTTAAAACGATCCGGCACCAGATACGCGACATTCGCGCCCATATCCCGTAAAGCTAAAATCATCAATGCCGTACTGGTGGCCCCATCGGCATCATAATCTCCCACAATGACAATTTTCTTTTGCTGATCAATGGCCTGATCCATCAACTGAATGGCAGCATCCAAACCTTTCATGGTCGGCGCTAAAAGATGCTTCAATTTCAGTTCAAGTTCTTGTTCCGATTGCACACCACGGCGCGCTAAAATTTGCGCAATAAACGGTGACACGCCCTGGAAGTTTTCAGGGCGTGTAATGAACGGTCTTTGCTGAATCAGTGTTTTTGGCATTAAGGCATGAGTCGTTGTAAGTTCCACTTACCGTCGATTCTTTCATAACACAAGCGGTCATGTAAACGGTTAGGACGACCTTGCCAAAATTCATAATAATCCGGTTGCAGGCGATAGCCGCCCCAGAATTCAGGTTTTGCCAATTCTGCTTTATCGCTCACCTGATCTTGCAAAATCTGAAAACGAGTCTGTAGTTCCTCACGACTGACAATCACACCACTTTGTGGCGTACTGATATGCGCTGCAATCTGGCTGTCTCGCGGGCGTTTATGATAATAATCTGTTGATTCCTCTAAAGAGATTTTTTCAACGCGGCCGCCGACACGAATTTGGCGTTCTTGCTCAGGCCAATAAAACAACAGTTCGGCATAGGGATTGTCTGCCAAATCCAGGCCTTTTTGACTGTCGTAATTGGTATAAAAATCATAACCTGCTTCAGTCGCACCACGTAATAATAGGGTACGCACATGCGGACGGCCTTGTGCACTCGCAGTTGCGAGCGACATGGCATAGGGTTCATGCAGTTGTGCTTCTAAAGCATGGTTAAACCAATTCAAGAATTGCTCATGCGGATTTTCAGCCACATGAGTTTCGTGTAATTCCCCTTTCTGGTAACTCAAGCGCAGTTCGCTCAAGTCTTTAATCAGATCACTCATATTGTTCCCTTATACTGCGTTAGAACGTACACTGTCTGCAAGCTGATTGGCCAAAGCCGTGACTTCTTGCAGATCATCCCCTTCAACCATCACCCGAATGACCGGTTCCGTTCCTGACTTACGAATCAGTAAACGACCACGGCCTTTTAATTGTGCTGCAGCCCGATCAAATTCAGCCACCAATGCAGGCACAGCATACGGGTCAAACATTTGTTGCAAACGTACATTTACCAAGACATTTGGCAATAAATGGAAACCTTCAACCAGTTCATGTAAGGCTTTCTTCTGTTCGACCATGACAGTCAATACCTGCAAGGCAGCTATAATCGCATCGCCTGTGGTACTTTTATCCAGCGTCAGAATATGTCCTGATGGTTCACCACCAATAGCCCAGCCATTTTCATCCAGGGCTTGTAGCACATAACGGTCACCCACGCTGGCACGGACAAATGGAACCTGGGCTTTTTCCAAAGCCAATTCAAGTGCCATATTGCTCATGACCGTACCGACAATGCCTGCCGGCTTTTTCGAGCCCTGTGTTGCCAGAATATATAAAATATGATCACCAGTAATTTGCTGACCGCTTTTATCCACCATAATCACACGGTCTGCATCGCCATCAAAGGCAATACCCAAATCTGCCTGATGTTCAAGCACGGCTTTTTGCAGGTTTTCCGGATGGGTCGAACCACAGTCCTGATTGATGTTTAGGCCATCCGGTTCATTATAAAGTGCTACGACTTTGGCGCCCAGTTCCTTAAACACCGATGGCCCCACGTTATAGGCAGCACCATTGGCACAGTCCACCACAATTTTCAGGTTACTGAGGTCAAAATGGTAAGGGAAAGTCGATTTACAGAATTCAATGTAACGGCCATTGGCATCTTTTACACGCACACTTTTACCCAGGTTTGCGGTATCTTCAATTTTGAGTTCGTTTTCGAGCTCTTTATTGATCGCATCCTGTAATTCATCCGGCAGTTTCTTGCCTTCGCTAGAGAAGAATTTGATTCCATTATCAAAATAAGGATTGTGCGAAGCTGAGATCACAATCCCCAAGCTGGCATGTAAAGCACGGGTTAAATGGGCAATCGCAGGGGTAGGTAAAGGACCAAGCAAATGCACATATACACCCGCCGCATTTAGACCGGCCTGTAATGCAGATTCTAAAATATAGCCTGATAAACGCGTATCTTTACCCAACACAACAATCGGTTTTTTCTTATTACTGAACTGTTTTAAAACTTTACCTGCCGCAAAACCCAACTTCAGGGCAAATTCAGGTGTAATCGGAAGTTCCCCAAACTTTCCACGAATTCCATCTGTTCCAAAATAACTCATTTTCTACTCACTTCTTATACATTTATAGGGAAATTAACCATCCCATTTTCATGCAAATACTTTACACCAAAATCAAAAAAGCCGTCATATAAATGACGGCTTTTCCTGAATTTGATTACTAAAAATCAACCAACACGGTAGTTCGGTGCTTCTTTAGTAATGGTCACATCATGTACGTGTGATTCAGACATACCAGCTGCAGTGATTTTCACAAACTTGGCATTTTGACGAAGATCGTTCACGGTTGCAGAACCGGTATAACCCATAGAAGAACGCAAGCCACCCATCATTTGATGAACGATGTTACCCATAGGGCCTTTGTAAGGTACGCGACCTTCAATACCTTCTGGTACAAGTTTTTCCTGACCAGCTTTAGCGTCCTGGAAATAACGGTCAGCAGAACCTGTTGCACCCGCCATTGCACCCAATGAACCCATACCACGGTAAGCTTTGTAATAACGGCCCTGGAAGAATTCTACTTCACCCGGTGCTTCTTCAGTACCAGCCATCAATGAACCGACCATGATGGTGCTTGCACCGGCGCCAATTGCTTTCGCCATATCGCCAGAGAAGCGGATACCGCCATCTGCAATCAAAGGAATCTGGTCTTTCAATGCATTGGCAACGCTGTCAATCGCAGAAATTTGTGGCATACCAATACCGGCAACAATACGTGTAGTACAGATCGAACCAGGACCGATACCCACTTTTACCGCATCAGCACCGGCATCAAGAAGCGCAAGTGCAGCATCACCAGTGGCAATGTTACCGCCAATCACCTGAACTTGCGGATAGTTGGCTTTTACCCAGCGAACACGCTCAATCACGCCTGCAGAGTGACCATGGGCTGTATCGACAACAATGGCATCTACACCCGCCTCAACCAGTGCTTCAACACGGCTTGGTGTTTCTGCGCCAGTACCGACTGCCGCACCGACACGTAGACGACCGAGGTCATCTTTACAGCTGTTTGGATAAAGTTCCGCTTTACGGAAATCAGTGACCGTAATCAAACCTTTCAGTTCGTTGTTATCACCCACCACCAATACTTTTTCAATGCGATTTTTTTGTAGAAGTGCCTGGATATTTTCTTTTGATTCGTTTTCACGAACAGTCACCAGACGGTCCTGACCAGTCATGATATTGCTAACAGGTTGTTCCAGATTGGTTTCGAAACGTGTATCACGACCCGTCACAATACCGACAACCCTGCCATCTTTAACCACAGGCACACCGCTGATGTTGTTGGCTTGAGTGATTGCGATCAGTTCACGAACAGTGGTTTCTGGCGTTACGGTGATAGGATCTTTCACCATACCCGCTTCAAATTTTTTCACACGGCGTACTTCTGCAGCTTGCGCAGCAATGTCCATGTTTTTGTGCAAGATACCAATACCGCCATTTTGCGCCATTGCAATTGCCATACGGGATTCAGTCACCGTATCCATAGCTGCTGACACAAGAGGAATATTCAGGTTAATGCCGCGAGTAAGGCGTGTCTTTAAGGAGACATCTTTTGGGAGAACAGTTGAGTAGGCAGGGAGTAATAAGACATCATCGAAGGTTAAAGCTTCTTGAACGATGGTCAACATAACAGTCTCACTGGTAATTTCCGTGCGCTATTATAAACAAAAAAAACAATTTTATTCATGCTTATTTCAGGCAGCAATGTAAAATAAATTTAGATTACTGAATATTATTGGGTTTTTGAATTTAAATACCGCAATTCGGGCTGAATTTCCTGATCAGTATTTCATTCAGACTGAACAACAAAAAACCTCGCGCTGTATCACCTAGACACCGCAAGCCCCCTAACCAGTGCAAAAGGCTCTAATCGTGGCTTTACCCATCAAAACCGTGTGTTTTTAAATAAAAAAGCAGAGCCAGGGCCCTGCTTTTTTATTCTGGGATGACGAATCACGATCTAGCTGACACGTTCAAAACTATCATCATTCTCGGCATCCTCTACCTCAATCTGGATAAAGGGAATCATATTGTGGGCCATACGGGCCTTGTTACATTGTTCATCGGCAATTTGCACTTCTTTACACGAGGAACTGCGTGACTCATACATGCCACAGCTGACCTGTTCACCTATGCTGCCTTCTAGCGCGATACAGCGTGGATTTTTTTGATTGGTTCCTGCCATGCATGAATAGACTGCTGTGACAGGTTCAGTATAGTGTTCAGGCATGGGAATTCCCTCTGCCCAATAAAATGAAACCCGAAAATAGGCGCAACATGCGCCACAGCTTAAACATGCATCCTGTGCAGGAACTTGAGACAACATTTCTTATAAATTCTCGTCATCAAAAAAGTTTTTTGGGATAGAAAATATAAAAAATGTTGTTTTTTGACTCAAGAAAAATTTTGTATTTTCTTGAACTATTCAGGACAGGTAAATACGCTTTCGTCCATCAGGTCTGTGCCGCATTCCAAAGTTTCAATCCAGTCCAAAAATTGATGGATCTGCTCTTTGCCAATAAATGGCGTGCCATGCTGTGGCACAATCATTTCCACATCCATGCTACGAACCATTTGTACCCACAGACGGATCACTTTATTGCAACACATATAGCGTTGATGAAAGCCTTTCATCTTCGGAATATGCGCAGCAAAATTTTCCAGCGGTTTAGAGACATCATCTACCATGGATGCGCCCATATCACCAGAAAACAGAATTTTGGCAATCGGATCATAAAACTGGAAATTACCGACCGAATGCAGAAAATGTGCCGGAACGGCAACAATGCTCGATTCACCCAACGGAATCACCTGACCATGGTCAGGCAGCTCAACCAGACGATCCAGCCAGTTCCCTTTCATCCGGTCGCTCATGAAAGCCGAGCTCAAATGTGGCAAGAAACGTGCCCATAATTTTGATGCTACTATTTTGGCCTCGGTATAGACCAGCCAGCGTGGCATAGAAGTAATAATGTCGGGGTCCTGATGGGAGGCCATAACATAATCAAGATTGGTTAGACGAGTATATTTGTTCAGCTCCATGGTCAATGGAACATAGGTCAAGTCGCCCCCTGGATCAAGCACTGCAGCACGTTCATGATCCAAGATTAGAAACTGGTTTGCCTGTACACCTTCACCTTTCACTAAACTGGTAAAACTAATACATTTATGCGTACCATTATCAAATAGTACCTGTGATGTGGTGCGATCAAACGCCATACCCATTCCCCAAAATATCGTTTTTAAACTAAATTTTTAATTCCTCTCAACATATAGGGATTCATGGAAATTTACAACAAAATAACATCTGAATACTGGTAGATTTATCAGTAAATTGTGTGATATTTCACAATAAAAAATCCCGACAAAAATGCCAGGATTTTTTAATGCTATTCAAATTTAAAAGAAATAATGTTGTACCAGTGCCGCCACACCAATCACTAAAAACACAACTGCACCAATTTTATGAATCAGTGAAATCGGTAGTTTTTCTGCCAGTTTGTTACCAATAAAGACTGCAGGAGCATTGACCAGCATAATACCCAGTGTGGTTCCCAATGTTACCCAGCCAATACTGTCAAAGCGCGCGGCAAGGGCCACGGTAGCAATCTGGGTTTTATCACCAATTTCTGCCAGAAAGAATAAAACAAACGTGGCACTAAAGACGCCATATTTTTGCCATTTATTAATGCTTTCAGTTTCATCATCCAGTTCATCTGGAATCAGCATCCAGGCCGCCATCCCAATAAATCCAAGAGAAACAATCCATAACAATACGGTCGGGCTCAGAACAGTCGTAATCCATTGACCCAGTACAGCGGAAACACCATGGTTGACCACGGTCGCCAGAAAAATTGCAATCAGAATTGGTACAGGTTTACGGAAACGCGCGGCCAGCAGTAAAGCCAGCAATTGAGTTTTGTCACCCATTTCGGACAAGGCAACAACAGCTAAAGAAATCAGGAAGGCTGAAAGCATGATGTATTTCTCTGGCTAGCATAATAAAACCTGTGACTCACCCCTCCTGCTAGCCAAATTGAGCAGAGTGGTAAATCAAAGGTCTTGCCAACAAAAAGAAAATCGTGATCAAAAGATCATTTGGTTCTTTGCTATGATGACCATGTTCTGTGGAACAATTATGTTGACCATCACCTTTTTACCTTGCGTAAAAAGCGGCTACTCCCCAATGAAGTGCATGCATTTTAAGCTGAAAGATAAAAATTTTCAAATGACTTTAAAAATATCATTTCAGGATAATGCTAAACATTGCTACTCATGACAAAAATTGCATTAAAGATCATTTTAAGTGGCTGTGTTCACCGTCTTATCCCTATCATAAGAATGAGTCTGTGTATGTCTCAATACCAAAGCTTTCATAAAAAAACCCTGCCGAAGCAGGGTTTTTTGTAGCCTAAACTGAAATTAGAGCAACAGACTACGGATATCCGCCAACAATTTGGTCAGCTTATGGGTAAAGCGTGCTGCATCTGCGCCATTAATCACACGGTGGTCATAAGACAATGACAATGGAAGCATCAGCTTAGGATCAAAACCTGTACCATTCCAGACCGGTTGCATGGTGGCTGGTGAAATACCTAAAATCGCCACCTGAGGCCAGTTCACCAATGGTGTGAATGCGGTACCGCCAATTGAACCCAGGCTGGTAATGGTAAAGTTCGCCCCTTGCAAGTCTTTCGGTGACAATTTCTTGTCACGTGCTTTCTTGCTCAGCTCACCCAGCTCAACTGCAATTTGCTTGATTGATTTTTGATCTGGATTACGCAGTACCGGCACAGTCAAACCATCTGGTGTTGCTACGGCAATCCCCATATGGATTTCATTACGCAGCAATACCGATTTTTGATCGTCTGCCAAATGGCCTGCAAAATACGGCTCTTCCTTCAACAGATGAGCGACTGCTTTGGCAATAAAAGCCAGAATCGTCAGGCTAATACCGGCTTGTTTAAACTTGGCTTTGAGTTCACCGCGCCATGCTTCAAGTTCGGTAATATCGGCCAGGTCAAACTGGGTCACCTGTGGAATGTAGTTATTCAATGACAATTGCGGCACAGATACCTGTTGCAGACGGGTCATGACTTTTTCTTCAGTACCGCCAAAAGCACTAAAATCAGGAAGTTTAGGCAAACCAGAAACTTGTGCTACGGCCTGTGCTACCGGTGCAGCTTGAGGTGCAGTTAAGCGTGTTTTTACATAAGCAAAAACATCTTCTTTCATCAAGCGTGCATGTGGACCAGATGCTTTCACATCAGCCAACACCACGCCCAACTCACGCGCCAGCTTACGCACCGCAGGACCGGCATAGACTTTGGCATTGGCGGCATTCTGCTCTTTGCTCAGCTTATCAGGCGATTGAACGGGTGCTTGTTCTACAGATGTAGCCGCTTGTGGCGCTGCTACCGGAGCAGGTGCAGCTTTGGCTGGCTGAGCTACAGCAGCTGCTTGCCCTTTCGCTTCGATGCTTACCAGAGCCATGCCTTGTGAGACATTTTGCCCCATTTGTACGTGAATGGCTTTAATCACCCCTGCCGATGAGCTTGGTACTTCAACGGTCGCTTTATCGGACTCAACCACAATAATGCTTTGATCCGCCTCAACCGTGTCACCGACTTGAACTAAAATTTCCGCCACTACAGCTTTATCTACACCCAGATCAGGCACAGCAATTTCAACGTCTCCGCTTGGTGCAGAGGCTACAGGTGCCTGAACTGATGTTTCTGTTTTTGGCGCTTTTGTAGAAGATGCTGTTGTAGAAGCTGTACTTGGTGCTGCTTCAACAGCTGAAGATGCAGTTTTCACTTTGAGCAGAACCACACCTTCTTTGACTGTGTCGCCTGCCCGAACTTCAACGCTCTCAACCGTACCTGAAACGGTACTTGGCACTTCTACAGTGGCTTTATCAGATTCCACCACTACAATGCTTTGATCGACAGCAATTTCATCACCTACCTGGACCAAAATTTCGCCGACCAGGGCTTTTTCTACCCCAATGTCAGGGACTTGCACTTCAACAATTGAAGAGCTGCCAGTCGGAGCCTTCGGTGCAGAAGCTGCTGGTTGATGGGATGCCAGT
>JADHEF010001333.1_pt1 | contig 15900 bp, 18 predicted proteins | sample 8952391 | NCBI WGS metagenome assembly JADHEF01 (sample SAMN16124439, study PRJNA663245) | bioreactor sludge metagenome | isolation source: sludge (nitrite) | place: India:Bengaluru | collected 2019-02-28
GAAGGGCTACAGCCTGGGCGACGCCGCCATCGAGGCCGCGCGCCTGCGTTTCCGCCCGATCGTGATGACCTCCATGGCCTTCATCCTCGGCGTGGTGCCGCTGGCCATCGCCACCGGCGCCGGTGCGGCCAGTCAGCGCGCCATCGGTACCGGGGTGATCGGCGGCATGCTCAGCGCCACCTTGCTGGGCGTGGTGTTCGTGCCGATCTGTTTCGTATTCGTGCTGAAGCTGCTCAAGCGCAAGCCGGCCCCCGTGCAACACGCTGTCGAGGTAACCCAGTGATGCTCATGCGCAATCTTGCAATTCCGTTCGCGCTGGCCGTCACTTTGGCCGGCTGCTCCCTGGCACCGACCTACCAGCGCCCCGAGGCGCCGGTGGCGACCGCGTGGGGCGATGCCGCCGGCCATCGCGGCCGGGCGGTGGAGCAACTGGACTGGCAGGCGTTCATCGTCGACCCGTCCCTGCGCCAGCTGGTGGGGACCGCGCTGGACAACAACCGCTCGCTGCGCCAGACCCTGCTGGATATCGAGCAGGCCCGCGCGCAGTACCGCATCCAGCGTGCCGACCGGGTCCCGGGCTTGAATGCCGGGGCTTCCGGCAACCGCCAGCACTTGCCGACCGACTTGTCGAGCGATGGCCGCGAAGGGGTCAGCAGCACCTATCAGGTGGGGTTGTCGCTGCCGGAATACGAAGTGGACCTGTTCGGCCGTGTCAAAAGCCTGAGCGATGCGGCACTGGAACAGTACCTGGCCACCGAGGAAGTCGGGCGTGCCGCACGCATCGCCCTGATCGCCGAGGTGAGCCAGGCCTACCTGACCCTGGACGGCGCCGAGCGGCGCCTGGCGCTGACCCGCCAGACCCTGGCCAGCCGCGAGGATTCGCTGGCCCTGGTCGGCCAGCGGCGCACCGCCGGCACGGCCACGGCGCTGGATCACCAGGAGGCGCTGGGGCTGGTCGAGCAGTCGCGGGCCGAGCTGGAAGGCATCGTGCGCGAGCAGCGCCAGGCCTACAACGCCCTGGTGCTGCTGCTGGGCAGCGCGGACGCGGCGAAGGCGATCCCGGCCGAGCGCGACGAGGCGCCGATGGTCCTGCAGGACATCGCCCCGGGCGCGCCGTCGGCGCTGATCGAACGTCGCCCGGACATCCTCGCCGCCGAGCATCGGCTGCGGGCGCGCAACGCCGATATTGGCGCGGCGCGGGCAGCGTTTTTCCCGCGTATCAGCCTGACCGGCAGCTTTGGGACCGCCAGTGCGCAGATGTCCGGGCTGTTCGACGGAGGCTCGCGTAGCTGGACCTTCATGCCGCAATTGTCGCTGCCGTTGTTCGACGCCGGGCGCAACCGGGCCGGGCTCAGCCTGGCCGAGGCACGCAAGGACTCGGCTGTGGCCGCCTATGAAGGCGCGATCCAGGTGGCCTTCCGCGAAGTGGCCGATGCGCTGGCCGCCACCGACACCCTGCGCCGTGAGCAGGCTGCGCGAAGGGCCCTGGTCGATACCAGTCGTGCGACCCTGGCGCTGGCCAAGGCACGTTACGAGGGGGGAGTGGACAACCATTTGCGCTACCTGGACGCCCAGCGCAACAGCAACGTGAACGAAGCGGCCTTCATCGAAGCCAGTACCCAGCGGCAACTGGCGTTGGTCGACCTGTTCCGCGCACTCGGTGGTGGGTGGTCGGGCAAGGGCTGAAACGGCCTCCTTTGGTTGGCATGTCCAGCCACTTCGCCCTAGGGATCGATGCCCTGGGGCTTTTTTTTTTGCGTGCGCAGTCAGGTCAGCGGGCGGGTGCCGCAGCGCCGTCGAGGAACATCAGTTCCAGCGTCTGCACGGACGTCGCGCTGGCCGCCCGCCCGCGTCGTTCGGCATCGACGATGCCGTACACCATGCTCAGGAACATTTCGGTGAAGATCGCCGCGCTGATATCGATACGGAAAGCTCCCGCCTTCTGGCCGCGCAGGAAGAAGGCATCCAGGGCGTCGGCATAGGCCCGCCACGGACGGTTCGCTTCGCTGTCGTCGAACGAGTCCGGGCGGTACTGGAAGAGCAGGAAGATCATCATCTCGCGATGCTTGAGGTGCTCGACGATGAGACGATGCAGGGCTGCGGTCGGGTCGCCGCCGTGCAAGTCAGCGTTGCCGATGACCTGGGAGAGGATCTGGTCGCCATAGCGTTCCAGCATGTTCACCAGGTTGTCACGGGTGCCGCAGAAACGGTGCAGGGTCGCTTTGCTCACGCCCGCCGCCTCGGCCAGCTCCTTCAAGGTGGCTCGGGGGTGGACGACGATCGCGTCGGCCAGCGCTTTGAGCAAGCGCTCATCGGTAGGGAGGTGCATCAGAAGATTCCACACTGCATATCGTGCAGGCATTGTGAAGGAAAACGGCTCATAGGGCACCCATTTGAGTAAATAATGGCTCAACCAAGGCTTGCAGGTCGCAGCCGTGCGGGTCCTTGCTTGCGGGCACCAAGGCACCGCCTCCCTCGGCGTTCCAGGTCGAGGGAGGCGGCGAAGCTCAGGGCAGGGTGAAGAGCACTTTGACCTTGTCATTGACGGCCGAGGTGTCGACATAGCCGATGGCATTCGACTCGCTGCCCACTTTGGCAATCACTGCGGCGTCATCATCCACGCTCTGCAGTGGTTGCCCCTTGCCCGTGAACACCAGGCCTGACCAGTACGACTTGAGCTGAGATTCGTTCTTGTTGGTCAGCGCGCTGTAGAACCTTTCCTTGGTGGGGTTCCAGCCTTTCTGGTCGAGGCCCTTGAGGCTGGTGTTCTTGCCCAGGAATATGTTGGCCACCTCGGCCTGGGACGGTGCGGCGCTGGCGCTGGCATTCACGATCACGGCCACTTCGGCGCGGGCCAGGGTGCAGGCCGTGGCCAGGGCTGCGGCGAACACTGCGGTGATGAGTGGTTTCATGTGGCGCTCCTTAGAAGACGAAATCGACGCCGACGCTGACGATATCGCCGTCGTAGTTGCGCGAAGGAGTGCCGGCGGCACCGTTGCTAGCCGCGAAGACTGCCTGGTCGAAGGTCTCTTGGGCGTTCTGCACGAAGGTGCCGCGGTAGCCGTTGCCGCGCGCGTCCACCCGCTTGTACTCGCCCTTGAGCACCAGGTTCGGCGCCAGGTTGTAGTTCACGCCGTAGGTCCAGGAGCTCTGGCGGCCAGCGTCTTCGTCGAGCTGAGCGTAAGTGAGGTGGAGCAGCACGTCGCCAAAACGGCGCCCGCCCATGAGGTAGAAGGCATCGATGCTGCCTTGCTGGTCACCTTCGGTGTTGTTGCTGGTCCACTCGTTCGAAGAGACCCAGGTGCCATTGTCGTACTGGTAACCGATGGATGCGAAGCGGCCTTTCTTGCGGTTCAGGCTCAGGAAGTCGACACGCGTGGGCGCTCCCCCAGGGGCGACCACCGACGCACTGAGGTCCGTGTCGATGTCTGCTTCGGCATACCCGACGCGCAGCGTGCCGAAGTCGTAGGTTTCCAGGCTGACATTCGCCGCGAAGATTTTCTTGTAGTCGATGTCGTACAGGTCATCCATGGCGAACAGGTTGCGCTTGGCGGCTTGGCCGCCTGCCACCTGGAGCGTCACGGAGCCGATGCCGGTGGGCAGGGTGTAGAGGGCATCGGCGCCTTCGTAGTTGCTCAGTTGGACCTGGCTGTAGACCTCATCCGGCAGCCGCAACCAAGGGTGGGTGACGCCGACGTCGAGGGTTTCGGAGTACATGTAGATCGGCAGGCGCAGCCGGCCTGCGCGCAATGTCAGGCCTTCGGTCGCCTTCCAGGAGAGGTAGGCCCATTCCAGGTTGCCTTTCCAGGTGTCCTGTTCCGGCTTGAGGGTGCCCTGCACGGTCATCCCCAGCTTGTCGGTGAGCCCATATTGGAGTTGGCCGCCCAGCCGGGAGAGCTGGTCACCGCGCCAGGCGTCCGTGGTCTGCCCGCTGATGCCGAAGCTCCGTCCTTGACCCTCGCCTCCCAGGTGGGTGAGGCCGGCAGTGCCGAAGCCGTTGAATCGATAGTCTCCCTGGTCCAGGGCCATTGCCGGGGTGGTCGCGATAAGGCCTGCGATACCGAGTGCTCTAATGCCTTGCATGCTTCAACTGCTCTTGTGGTGGGTAAGGGTCAAATGCGGAACTGAGCGGTGGCGCTGCGAAGGTGGTTGCCCATACCGACCAATTGCTCACCGAGCCGTGCGGTGGCGTCGGCACCTTGCGTGGTGGCCTGGGTATCCTGTTGCAGCTTCTCGGTGTCTTGCTGGATCGAACGGGAAAGGCCGATCTGCTCGTTGGTGAAACGGGCGATGCCGGCGTTCAACTCATCGATCTGGCGAACGGTCTTGGTAATCGCCTCCAGGGTCTGCGTGGCATGTTCTGAGCGCTCGATGCTTGTCCTGGCCTTCTCGCCGTTCAGGTTCATTGCGTGCAAGACGCCGCTGGCGCTGCTTTGCAGGCGCTGGATGATGTCTTGGATCTGCGCGATGGAAGCGGCGGTTTTCTGGGCCAGGTTGCGCACTTCGTCGGCGACCACGGCGAAGCCTCGCCCTTGCTCACCGGCCCGTGCCGCCTCGATGGCGGCGTTCAGGGCGAGCAGGTTGGTCTGTTCGGCGATGCTCCGGATCACCGTCAGCACCGCGCCGACATGCTGGGTTTCTACTTCCAGTTGTTCCATGGCCTGCACCGAGCCGAGCACGCTGTTGCCCAGGTCGCCGATGCTGGAGGACAGTATGTCGATGTTGTGCCTGGCTTCGTTCGCCTGGCGCGCCGCGGCGCTGGCTTGCTCGGAGGCCTGTCCGGAGCGCTGTGCCACTTCTTGAATGCTGTTGGTCATGGTGTCGATGTCACTGCTGATGGACTCGGTGCGCTCCTGCTGCGAGCGCGCGCTGTCCTCCGCGCCCTGGGTGAGCCGGTGCAGCTCGCGGGACATCTGCTCCAGGGGCGCGGCGGTTTCGATGACCTGGCGCAGGGTGCCTTGCAGGCTGTCCAGCAAGCCGTTGAACAGGCCGATCATTTCGCCGATTTCGTCCGAGGAGTCGACATGCACGCGGCGGGTCAGGTCGCCATCGCCGCTGGCAATGGTCCTGAGCGACGCGATGACGCCGCGGACATTGCCCATGACCTGACGAATCACCCAGGCCGCGCTGGCGCTGACCAACAGCAGCAGGCAAAAGCTGAGCAGGTAGCCGACATGCGTGGTGGTGGCGTTGTCGGCGCGGACCTGGGTCAAGCTGCTCAGGAAGTCGGCGTAGGCGTGGCTGCGAAACTGTTCGCCCAGCGCCTGGGCGTTCTTGAGGTCGCTGGCCATGCGGTCGAAATGGGGGCGCAAATCATCGAACGCGGCCCCGTCGAGCAGTTGGCCGGAGGAGGCGAGCGCGTTATCGGCGTAGCGCTTGATCGCCGCTGACCAGGCTTGAAGCTCCCGGTGTCGGTCGGCCCGTTCAGCGGTCAGCGGTTCCAGGTCGCGCAGCCGCGCATGGACGTCGGCCAGCACGTCGCTCGCTTCATCCAAGGTGTCCCGCTCGCCCGCTGCCACGGCGCTGTTGAGCAGGCCGGGCAGGCGGGAAAACTGGAAGATCACGTTGTCGGCAGCTTCCAGCGTTGGGTAGCGCTGCTTTTCGAGCGATACCAATCGGCTGTCGTTGTCGTCCAGTTGCACCGCGGTGTAGCCCACGAACAGCAACAGACCGAACAGGGCGATGGCGGGTGGCAGGAAGAGTTTCAAGGTGAGCGAGATTTTTTTGAACATGGGCTGTGCGGGCCTCGTCGGAACGAAGGGCAAATCGCAGGCAAGCAGGGCCGCAAAAGCCGGTGCGCTGTTGGCAGGGCCTGCTATCGCTACGCGTCGGACAAAGGGCTGTCCTTCGGAAGTTGGCGTTACGTGATCATGGCGCCCCTCCGTGCCCCGTTGCGAATTGGCCACCCGCTTGCGCGGAGGGTCAGGCCGAGGCCAGGTTGGGAGAGGTGGGGGAAGGTGAGGTCGTCCATTTCAGACAACCTGCGTCTTTGTGGAATAAGGAGCCGGCAGTTCTGGCATGCCTGCTCGGATCGCGACAGCGTCTTGGTGCTAAAGCCCATTTTCGCTCCTGCCACTTGGTTGTGTTTTATTTGTTATATCAAGTGTTTTGTAAAATACAGGAGTTTTGCTTACATGCAAGACGCAATGGCGCCAGAGCCTGCAAAAAAAGCAGGGCAGGCGCTATCGGGGCCTGGTGCTTGGGTTGGGTCGGCAAGGCGCGGGGCGACGGTTGCGCGACGACGGAAGGCGGCGAAGACCGAGCGGTTTGGTGGGGTGACGCCTTCCTGGGAAGGCGCCGGGTTTACCGGGAGGCGACTTAGGACTTGGCGGTTTTAGGGGGAGAAATCATGACAATGAAGGCGTCAATCAAGGCCTTCCCGCGCTCTGCGCTGACAGGCTCGGATTCGAAAGGCAGCATCATGAGCCAGCCATCACTGAACGCGGCAATGTGATCGGCCAACACATCGGCCGGCACATCTTCACGGACCTGGCCCTGGCGCTGGCCGGCCTCCAGCACCGAAGTGGCCACCTCGCGGAAGTTGGTATAGCGCTGCTTGATGACGCTGGCGAACGCGGGCTGGTGCCGGGCATGGGTGAGCAGTTGCAGCCATGCAAGCCAGTTGCCTGGCTCGTCAAGGCTGATCCATTGGTGCCACTGCTCAATGAGCGACTTGATGTCGACCTGATCGAGGTGGATGTCCAGCAGTGCGTCGACCTTGTCGAACAGGGTCTGCGCAACGGCACTGACCATTTCTTCCTTGTTGGCGAAGTAGTAGGTCACCGCGCCTGTGGTGCACCCGGCGTGCTGCGCCACCTTGCGCATGGTGGCACCGGCATAGCCTTCTTGCGCGATCACCGCGATCGCCGCCGCCAGCAACTCGGACCTTTTGGCGTCGCGATCGCCAACCGGGCGCCCACGACGGGCAATCGGTTCGGATTCGCATTCATTGGCCTTGGCGTTGGGAGCAGGGCGGGGATGTGCTTCAGGCATAGGGAGGCGATTTCATCGGACAACCAATAGAGCCGGCAGTTTGCCACAGCACAGCCGACGCGCGCGATGTCAGTGGGTGGCGAGGCTCGTGCTTTTTACCTACCAGCTTTGTGGGCCAAGTGAGCGACGATGAACTGCATTGCGACCTCTACGGTAGGGGCCGTCGCCGAGCGCCCGGTGATGCGCAGTTGAAGCCAGGCCGACCAATAGGCGAGGGCGCTCTGGTAACTGCGCACGGTATTAGCCGCCGTGCCCGGCGAAGACGCCTCGACCGAGGCGCCACTGCATCCACCGCCAGTGGAACTGAGACGGCAATCCTTAATATATTGTATTATTTGACACGTATACCGTATTGTTAATTAAGTTTAATGACGATTAGCTCGGATAAGATTTAATTGTCAGAACTAAAAGCCCTCTTCGAAAGCTGATGAGTTGGTGGGGCTGAGTATAAAAGCGCAGTTCTCCATCGCTGAAGGGGTAGGGGCGGAACCGGGGCAGGTCAGTGTTCGCTCGGTGGCGCACTGCTCATTTAGTGATGCGCTCAGGTGACGGATATACCCTCGAAAAGCGTGCTTGCTGGGCCCCTCAATGGCTCTTGCGGAAATGGCAGTCCAGAGCCCTGAGTTGATATTCGTTTACAGCTTGGAACTCTGCTTCCGCAATTTGAAGGAGACGTTCGATTTCTTCGGTAGGGCAGCCAGAAGCTTGAGCTTCGTGATATCGCTTTAATGCGTCCGTTGCCTGGGTATACATAGGGTGATCAGGATAAAGAAATGGTGATTTTTGCGTCATTTAATGGAAACACCCTAGTGAATGATCGGCAGTGGCTCGCCAGCTTTGACAAGCTGACTATCAATGACAGCTTGGTAAAGCGAATCCGTCAACAGTTTAAGACGCAGCACCTCATCCGCGGGCAAACCAGAAGGGTCAGCTTCATGGGCTTTAGGAATGGACTCCAGAGCTTGCCGTATCAGCGGCTCGCCTGTCCCGATTAGTCCAATGAATGTGTGCTTCATGACCATGACGCTCAGATCAGTTGGCCAGACATGAAATGATCAGCGCGAACATAGGGCGTATGCCAAGCCATCATGTGTCGCGCTGGACTCTTGTCGTAGCTACGGTATGGGTAACCCCATGGCCGGTAGGTTGGTTGACCTAATCGCCGTAGTGGCGGAATTCATCGGGCTATAAAGAAAATTTAAGTGGAATCCTTCCAGATGTGTTAAATGTAATCCATCAATATCATTTGGTAACGAGGAAGTACTTATGTCCCGCTTGGCAGAATTTCGTCAGCTTGAACAGAAATTGGCCGCTCAGTTAGCTGAGCTGGAAGAAATGAAAAGCTCCTCTGAGCTTCAGAGAGAAATTGCATTCGAGACCAAGCTTCGTGATCTGCTCGCCGAGTATGGCTGCAGCCTGCGCGATGTGATCAACATCTTGGATCCACAAGCCAGTCGTCGTGCTGTAGCTTCATCGGTCGATGAGAGAGCCCCGCGCCGGGCACGCAAGGTTAAGCAGTACAAAAACCCGCATAACGGCGAGATCATCGAGACCAAAGGGGGCAATCACAAGCTGCTTAAGGAATGGAAAGCAGAGTACGGGGCAGATGAGGTGGAGGGCTGGCTTACCCGATGAGCTCTTCTTCACGTCAGTGATGTGCAGCCAGAAGCCGTCCTGAGGGGCGGTTTCTTAGAGGAAAGGCCGCTGACATGGATTTTGATGCCCAAAGGTAATTGATATTGGTATGGCAGCCTTATTGTTAATCTGTAGGTTTTATGTGTAAATGCAGTACTCAATTCGGCAAAGATAATTATAAACTTCAGTATAGCCCTCGCTGGTGCCCAGGATCGTGCAAGGCGCTTGGTGTCCAAGTCCCAAAGCGGGATGGGTTAGCCACCGTTCGGCAGCCTCATGGCTTCCCAATACCCCGGTAGCTTTTTGGACGATCCAGTTACACCTAGTCAAGAAGGCGTGATGAGGAGTGGTCCAGCAGTGAGCCGAAAGCTGATCGGCGATTCCGTAAATGATTTTACCATTCATGGAGACGCTCCGAGGTGCGCATGAATACCTCAATACTATGAACTCGCTGAGCGCTGAGCGCCATCCCTTTATGTACTAGGATGAGAGTTAGTAACATCGGTTAGATCCTTGGTAGTAGGGGCGGTAAGTGAGACTTCATTTTATTTTTTTGTGAAAAAATTTTTGTTCAAGTTGAAAAACTACGCCTGGCGCCGAATGTTGCCGATCTGGCGCAGGCTCAGGCCGTACTTGTTGGCCAACAGGCTGCGGGACAGGCCGTTGGCGCTTTCCTTCTGGATCTGCTGGTTGCGCAGCTGGCGCAGGAAGTGGTCAGCCTTGGGGATCTCCAGGGCGACCCCGGCAAAGCGCTTGATCAGCGCATCGAGCGCATCGGCCGGCAGCACGTCGGCAAGCTTGGTACGCTCGCGGTGCTTGGGGATGTACTTGGGCCTGCCACCAAAGGCGCAGGTCAGCTGGTAGGCGTTTTCGATGCCGATGCAGTCGATCAGGGCCTGTAGCGAGTGGGGCAGTTGGCTGATATCGATCTGGCTCAAGTCTGGCGTTTGCATATGGCGCTCCTTCGGGATGGGTGGGATGTGCGACCCGATCACCCGCGGCGTTATGTCGAAGGTGTGAGCAAATTCTGTGCGACTGCCAAGGCGCGTCGCTAGGCGGCATATGGGTTGGGAGTTGTAGCTTCGGTGAACAGGTTTTGCAGGCAGCGATATCCGGTGCTGTAGGAAATGGCATCGACATTTGGCGGGGACTGGTGATTTCTCATCTGATCACGCCGATTGTTGCGGATGGGTCCGGTAACCTTCACTCGCACGGATAGCTGTTCAGCAAGCTGGCGCTGCTCAGATAGGCCTGAGGGGTGGCGCGCATGTCCTGGGGCAATGTGCGCCAGTCAACCAGCAGGCACAGCGCATGCAGGGGCTGGCTGTTGCGCTGGCCGATGACCTGGCCCGCAAAGTGGCGGCGGTACAGGGCCTGGGTCTGGCGCTGAGCGTGCACCTGATCGGCCTGGGCCAGGGTTTGCCGGGCCAGGTCGGGTAGCCGGGCCGCAGGCACACTGAAATGGACCGGCGCCGCATTGGCCTGCAGGTACCCGGCCTGACGCACGCGTTGCCACAGTTGTTGCCATTGACTGCTGCCGGCATGGGCAGCCAGCTCGCGCCCCAGTTCGAGCAGGTGCTCGGCGGGTGTCTGCCGGGTGTCCAGTGCATGAAGGGAAAAAGGGGCCAGAAACAGCGAAGTGAACAGCAGGGGTTTGTACATGGTGACTCCGGCTTGGGTGCTTGGGAGCCTCATGGTTTCAGGGTGATCCCGCCCCACCCAGCAGGAAATGCAGCGCCGGGGGCGGTGGCCGTTGTATCATGGCCGCGGCTCGTTGCGAGCCTTTTGCCCCTGATGTTGCAAGGAACCTTCGATGACACACGTGCAGCGCCTGAAATATTCCCTTTTGATCATCCTGGTTGTACTGGGCCTGATGCTGGGCCTGTCCCACCTGCAGAAGCAGGGCACGATCAGCGAGCAGACCTTCCAGATGCTGGCCATTGCCATTGCGGTGGTGGTCGTGGTGATCAATGGCATCCTGCGGCGCAAGGTCAAGCCCTGACCTGTGCGGGCCGGCCAGGTCTGGCCGGCCATACGCTCAGCGCAGCGGTGTTTGCTCCAGCACGGCGCGGGCCTGAGGGTTCAGGCTGTAGCACTTGTCGCTTCCCAGCTGAATGACGCCTTCGGCGCACAGGCGCTTGAGCACTTCGCGCACGCTGAGAAACGACAGCGGGATATCCAGCTGTTCCAGTTGGGCGTGCACACCGCGCACGCCAATGCTGCGGCCGTTGCGGTCGGCGGCGTGCAAGGCGTCGATCACCTTGAGGCGAATCAGGCTGGTACGCAGGCCAAAGGTGCGCAGCAGTTCGCGGATCTGTTCGTTGCCGGTGCGTTCCTCGGCAAAAATGCCCTGTCCCTTGGGCGCTTTGCCTGGGACGCGCCCAGCCTGGATCGAGGGTTGCGGGTTGTACATGTGAATGCTCCTTTTCGTGGACGAACCCGAAATGTGGTTGCCTCACTTACTAGGACGAATGAGAACGCAAAAACTGCAACCCACTCGTGAAAAAAATGCCTCTTTCTCATCAAGACGTTCCACCGCCTTGTAATACGTAAAATTTTCATCTGGCCATTCGTCTGATCGGGATGACCCCCGAACCCGAGGAGTGCCCGTGTTTCCACTTTCCCGTCCCATGACTTGCGCTGGCCTGGCCGCCGCGCTGGTGGCCTTCAGCGTTACCGTTCAGGCGCAGCCCGACCTTGATGCCAGTGCGCAGATCCGACGCACCAGTTACGGGGTGCCGCATATCGTGGCCAAGGATGAGCGTGGTCTGGGCTATGGTGTCGGCTACGCCTATGCGCAGGACAACTTGTGCCTGCTGGCCAACGAGGTGCTGACTGTAAGCGGCGAGCGGTCACGCCATTTCGGTGCCAAAGGCAAGACCCTGGAACAGCGTGACAACCTGGCCAGTGACCTGTTCTTCACCTGGCTCAACAGCCCGGCGGCGGTCAGCGCGTACTTGCAGGCGCAGCCCGCGCCGGTGAAAGCGCTGCTGGAGGGCTATGCCACCGGCTACAACCGGGCGTTGGCTGAGCGTCGCAGGCAAGGCTTGCCTGCCGAGTGCGGCAATGGCGAGTGGGTGCGGCCGATCAGTAGCGAGGACCTGGTCAAGCTGACCCGCCGGCTGCTGGCCGAAGGCGGTGTCGGGCAGTTCGTCGAGGCGCTGGCGGGGGCGCAACCTCCTGCACAGACCAGCCAGCAGGCACCGGCTGGCTTCGGCGCCGCACTGGCAAGGCAAGAGCGCTTTGCCACGGAGCGCGGCAGCAACGCGGTGGCCGTAGGCGCGCAGCGTTCGGCCAATGGCCGTGGCTTGCTGTTGGCCAACCCGCACTTCCCGTGGATGGGCGGCATGCGCTTTTACCAGATGCAGCTGACCATCCCCGGCCAGCTTGATGTCATGGGCGCCGCATTGCCCGGCCTGCCGGTCGTCAACATCGGGTTCAACCGGCACCTGGCCTGGACGCACACCGTCGATACGTCGAATCACTTCACCTTGTACCGTTTGCAGCTCGATCCCAAAGACCCGACCCGTTACCTGCTCGATGGCAAGTCGCTGCCACTGGCGAGGCAAACCGTCAGTGTTGCGGTCAAGGCCGAGGATGGCAGCGTGAGCCAGGTGGAACGGCAGGTCTACAGCTCGCAATTCGGCCCGGTGGTGCAGTGGCCTGGGCGCCTGGATTGGGATGCGCAGGCGGCCTACAGCTTGCGTGACGCCAACCTGGACAACACCCGGGTGCTGCAGCAGTGGTACCAGATCAACCGTGCCGACAGCCTGGCCGCGTTGAAAGGCTCGGTCGAGCAACTGCAAGGCATACCATGGGTCAATACCCTGGCGGTGGACCAAGGCGGGCGTGCGTTGTACCTGAACCAGTCGGTGGTGCCCTACGTGGATCAGCCACTGCTGGACGCCTGCAGTAACCCGAAAGGGCAGGGGCGCCTGGTGGTGCTGGATGGTTCGCGCAGCGCATGCCAGTGGAAGGTCGATGCGCAGGCCGCGCAACCGGGTATTTTCCCGGCGCGACTGCTGCCGAGCCTTGAGCGCGAGGACTTCGTGCAGAACTCCAACGACCCGGCCTGGATGGCCAACCCGGCCCAGCCGCTGACCGGTTATTCACCGTTGGTCAGCCGCAATGACCAGCCGTTGGGCATGCGTGGGCGCTTTGCCCTGCAACGCCTGCAGGGCACGGCAAAGCTGGGCGTGGATGACCTGCAGCGCATGGTGACCGACGACGAGGTTTACCTGGCCAGCCTGGTGCTGCCAGACCTGCTGCAGTGGTGCAAGGGCGCAGGCGTGGATGTGCAAGCCGTCTGCAGCAGCCTGGCGGCCTGGAATGGCAAGGCTGACCTGGACAGCGGCATTGGCCTGGTGCACTTCCAGAACCTGTTCAATGCCCTGGCTGAACACCCGGAAAGCTGGCGGGTGGCCTTCAACCCGGCCGATCCGCAGCACACCCCGCGAGGCTTGGCAGTAGAGCAAGCGGCCGTGAGCAAGCTGGTGCACGAGGCTGCGCTGGCTTCGCTCAAGCAGGTGAGTGAAAGCGGCGTGGCGGGTGAGGCGCGTTGGGGGCAGGTACAGCAAGCGCTCGATGGCACGCCGGTGCCGGGTGGCCCGCAGGCGCTGGGCGTGTACAACGCGATGTACAGTGTGCCGCACGGGCAGGGCAAGCGGCTGGTGGTGAGCGGTACCAGCTACCTGCAACTGGTCAGCTTTACCGACAAGGGGCCAGAGGCTCGTGGGTTGCTGGCGTTTTCCCAGTCAAGCGAAGCAGCTTCGGCGCATGCCAGCGACCAGACCAAGGCGTTCGCCGCCAAGCAGCTGGCGGTGATTCCGTTTACCGAGGCGCAGATCAAGGCTGACCCTGAGTATCGGGAAGTGGTGATCAGTGAAAGGGACAAGGGGGTAGTGGCACAGCAGTAAGGCATGCCGGCCTCTTCGCGGGTAAACCCGCTCCTACAGGATTTACGCGTCCGGGGTTGGAGCGGGTTTACCCGCGCAAGGGCCGGCCCGGGCAACCCGGCACTCTCAGGAAAAATCGAAAGGCGCCAGCTGAAACCCTTGCTCATCCACCTGCAAGGCCCAGCCCCGGCGGTCCCAGTCTCCCAGCACGATACGCCGTGCCGGCTGCCCATCGACCACCAGCTTGTGTATCGCCGGCCGGTGGGTATGGCCATGCACCAGCGTGCGCACGCCATGTTCCGCCATCACCTTGGGTACTTCCTCCGGCGTGACGTCGACAATCTCGGTAGACTTCATCCGCGTTTGCGTGCGGCTTTCGCTGCGCAGCTTGCGCGCCAGCTTGTAGCGGGCCGACAGCGGCAGGTGACGCAAGATCCACAAACTAAGCGGGTTGCGCAGCAAGCGGCGCATCTTCATGTAGCCCAGGTCGCGGGTGCACAGGGTGTCGCCATGCATCAGCAGCACCTGTTCGCCGCCCAGCTCGATCACGCTGGGGTCACTCAACAGCGTGCAGCCAGCAGCGTCGCAAAAGGCCTGGCCAATCAGGAAGTCGCGGTTGCCGTGCATCAGGTAGATGGCCGTGCCGCTGTCGCTCAGCCGGCGCATGGCCTGGCAGATCGACTGCTGGAAGGGTGTCATGGCATCGTCGCCAATCCACGCTTCGAAAAAATCACCAAGGATGTACAGCGCCTTGGCGTGGCGGGCGCGGCCATCGAGCAGATCAAGAAACGCCCGGGAAATATCCGGGCGTTCTTCTTGCAAATGCAGATCGGAGATCAGCAGGATCACTCAATGATCTCGGCTTTCTCGATGATCACGTCGTCTTTCGGAACGTCCTGGTGGCCAGCTTTGGAGCCGGTGGCGACCTTTTCGATGGCGTCGACGATTTCACGGCCTTCGATCACTTCGCCGAACACGGCGTAGCCCCAGCCCTGCACGTTCTTGCCGCTGTGGTTGAGGAAGTCGTTGTCGGACGAGTTGATGAAGAACTGCGCCGAGGCAGAGTGCGGCTCCATGGTACGGGCCATGGCGATGCTGTACTTCTTGTTCTTCAGGCCGTTGTCGGCTTCGTTCTGGATGGTGGCGCGGGTTTTCTTCTGGCTCATGTTGGTGTCGAAGCCGCCACCCTGGATCATGAAGCCCTTGATCACGCGGTGGAACACGGTGCCATTGTAGTGGCCGTCCTTGACGTACTGAACGAAGTTTTCGGTGGTCTGCGGCGCTTTCTCGGCGTCCAGTTGCAGGACGATGTCGCCGTGGTTGGTGCTCAGTTTGACTTTGGACATGCTGAAACTCGCTTTTTCAAGGCAATCAGAAATTAGGGTGCGCAGGGCGCGGGTTATTACCTGACGCAGGATCAGGTGATCGCGACACATGGCGCGCACTGGCCATTTTGCCAGGCTGCGGCAAAAAGCCGTGATAAATCACGCCAGTTTGTCCGGGCCCGACTGTCAGCAGCTTGACTGCTTCGGCTATGATAGGCCCTTTGATTCAATCGGCCTACCCAGCGCCCCCGCTGTCCCTGCGAACTTCCTGCGGCCGATCATCCAGGCCGACCTGGACTCGGGCAAGCACAGCAGCATCGTCACCCGTTTCCCGCCGGAGCCTAACGGCTACCTGCACATCGGCCACGCCAAGTCGATTTGCGTCAACTTCGGCCTGGCCAAGGAATTCGGCGGCGTCTGCCACCTGCGCTTCGACGACACCAACCCGGCCAAGGAAGACCAGGAGTACATCGACGCTATCCAGAGCGATGTGAAGTGGCTGGGCTTCGATTGGGCGGGCGACGTGCGCTACGCCTCCGACTACTTCGACCAGTTGCACGACTGGGCCGTCGAGCTGATCAAGCAGGGCAAGGCTTACGTTTGCGACCTTACCCCCGAGCAAGCCAAGGAATACCGTGGCAACCTCAAGGAGCCGGGCAAGAACAGCCCGTTCCGCGAGCGCAGCGTGGAAGACAACCTCGACCTGTTCGCCCGCATGAAGGCTGGCGAGTTCAAGGACGGCGAGCGCGTGCTGCGGGCCAAGATCGACATGGCGTCGCCAAACATGAACCTGCGCGACCCGATCCTGTACCGCATCCGCCATGCCCACCACCACGGATGCCATCGAGGGCATTACCCACTCGATCTGCACCCTGGAGTTCGAAGGGCATCGTCCGCTGTACGACTGGTTCCTCGACAACCTGCCGGTGCCGGCGCACCCGCGTCAGTACGAGTTCAGCCGCCTGAACCTGAACTACACCATCACGTCCAAGCGCAAGCTGAAGCAGCTGGTTGACGAGAAGCACGTCGACGCCTGGGACGACCCGCGCATG
>JADHEF010001336.1_pt1 | contig 15898 bp, 12 predicted proteins | sample 8952391 | NCBI WGS metagenome assembly JADHEF01 (sample SAMN16124439, study PRJNA663245) | bioreactor sludge metagenome | isolation source: sludge (nitrite) | place: India:Bengaluru | collected 2019-02-28
GCCGTTCATCATGGTAGCGTTGTCGGTGCTGGCGGTGGCCGGGCTGGACAAGCGCGAGGCCGGCTCGGCCTCGGCGGTGTTCTCCATGCTGCGCAACCTGGGCGGCGCCATTGGCACGGCCGGGCTGACACAACTGGTGGCGACCCGTGAGCGTTTTCACAGTGAGCGTATTCACGAGCAGGTGACGGTGTTCGAGCCCACGGTACAGGAACGTGTCAACCAGACAGTGCAAAGCTGGCTACCGCACCAGCAGCAGGTGCTGGAAGGGTTGGCAGCCACTATTCGGCGAGAGGCGTACCTGATGGCCTACAGCGATGCGTTCTACCTTGCGTGCCTGGCATTGGTGGGCTGTGCGGTGGCGGCGTTGCTGCTGCGCGCCCAGCGGGCCGCGTGAGGGGGCTGGTACACTGTGCCTCCACACACTGTGCCCGACAGACCAACCGTATGAACCCGACGCGCTACGCCATCGTGGCAAAGGACTTGATGCAAGGCATCGCCAGCGGCCGCTACCCGGTGGGCAGCCTGCTGCCGACCGAGTTCGAGCTGTGCGACCTGTACGGCGTAAGCCGGCACACGGTGCGTGCGGCCATCGACCAACTGCTCGGGCAAGGGCTGGTTTCGCGGCGCAAACGCGTAGGCACCCGGGTGGAGGCCAGCAGCCCGCTCGGTGGCTATTCACAGTCGCTGGCCAGCGTGGCCGACCTTGCGCACCTGGCCGAAACCCAGCAGCGGGAAATTCAGGACGTGCGGCACTTCGTTGCCGATTTGAGCGAAGCGGCGCGACTGGGGCTGGTACCGGGTGAGCACTACTTCTGCGTGTCCAGCATCCGCGTCGACCGCCTGCACAATGCGGCGCCCCTGTGCTGGACCGACGTGTATGCGCAGCGGGACTATGCCGATGTCATCGAACTGGCCCGCGAGCACCCCGACCAACTGATTGCCGGGTTGATCGAACAGCACTATGGCCGGGCGATCGCGGTGGTCGACCAGCAAGTGCGGGCGGTGTTGCTGACAGCAGAAATGGCCCGGGCGCTGAAGGCCGAGGCGGGTTCACCGGGGTTGAAGATCATTCGCCATTATCGCGAGGAAAACGGCGATTTGATGGCGGTTTCCGAAACCGTGCACCCGGATGACCGCTTTACCTTGGTCACCCAGATGCGCCGCGACCGGTCGCCCGCCTGATCCGCCCCAAAACATCACTCAATAATTTAGCAGGGACACTGTGGGAGCGGGCTTGCCCGCGAAGAATGCGACGCGGTGTATGGCACCGGCTTCGCCGGTGTTCGCGGGCAAGCCCGCTCCCACAGGGACTTGTACTTGCATTCAGGTCTTGCGCCAACCTGCTGCGCCTACTGCAACCGCAATTGCTGTTCGGCCTCGATCAATTGCTTGCTGCGCACCGACACCACCCGATGATCCCGCGCCAGCCACCCATACACCGTCGGCAGCACGAACAACGTGAACAAGGTGCCCACCAGCATCCCGCACACAATCACCACTCCCAGCCCGAAGCGGCTGTTGGCCCCGGCACCGCTGGCGAACAGCAGCGGCAGCACGCCAAAGGTCATCGCCGCCGTGGTCATCAGCACAGGCCGCAAACGTATCTGCGCAGCACGGACGATAGCCGCCGCCCGATCAAGGTTGTCGCGCACCTGGATCTCGTTGGCGAACTCCACCATCAGGATGCCGTGCTTGCTGATCAGGCCAATCAACGTCACCAGTCCGATCTGCGTGTAGATGTTCAACGTGGCCCAGCCCAGCGCCAGCGGCAGCAGCGCACCGCAGATCGACAGCGGCACGGTCACCAGGATGATCAGCGGATCCACCAGGCTTTCGTACTGCGCCGCCAGCACCAGATAGATCACCACCAACGCGGCAAGAAACGCCCACATCAGGGCAAAGCCCTCTTGCACATACTGCCGTGATTCCGATTGCCAGTCGTGGCTGAAGCCAGGCGGCAACTCACTGGCCAGTTGCTCAAGAAATGCCACGGCATTGCCCATCGACACACCCGGCGCCGGTATCGCCTGCAAGGTGCTGGCATTCTGCTGATCGAATTGCAGCAGGCGATTAGGCGCTACCTCGATATCCAGGTGCACCACCGTGGCCAGCGGCACCAGGCTGTCGTCCTCGGCGCGCACATATTGGCGGTTGAGCGCCGCAGGCATCAGGCGCTGGTCCTGAATGCTCTGCGGAATCACGTCGTAGGAGCGCCCGAACAGGGCGAAGCGATTGAGGTACTGCTCGCCCACCAGCACACCCAACGACTCGCCGATGGCCTGCATGCTGATGCCCAGGCTGGCTGCCTTGGCCCGGTCGATGCGCACCTTCACCACCGGGTTGTTGTAGTCCAGGTCACTGTCCACCACGGCGAACAAACCACTGTCACGGGCACGCTGCTTGAGGGCTTCCATGGTCTGGTACAGCTCGGGGTAGTCATGGGCACTGCGCAGCACCATCTGCACCGGCAAGCCTCCGCTGGAACCCGGTAGCGAGGCCACCTGGAAGGCGAAAATGCTGCTGCCTTCGATGTCCGCAACTGCCTGTTGAAGCTGCGCCTGCACCTGCGCAGCAGAACGCTCGCGAGCCTGCCAGGCACTGAGGTTGATGCCGCCGAAACTGGCGGCCGGGCCGTCGGTGCCGTTGATGATCCAGGTGTCGGTGGTTTCGGCAATGGACTTCATCACCTGGTCGAGCTTCAGCGCAAAGCGTTCCGCATATTCCAGGCTGGCATGCTGCGGCGATTTGATAGCCGTGAGCACAGCCGCCTGGTCCTCGGGGGGTGCCAGTTCGCGCTGTGGCAGCAGGTACAGCCAGGGCAGGCTCAGGCACACCAGCAGTGCCACGCCGCCACTGATCCAGCGATGAGACAGGGTGTAAGCCAGCACCCGCCCGTAAGCCCCGGTCAGCGTCCCGAACAACCGGTCCGCCAGGTGGGCCATTGCGCCGTGCTGCTGACCGGGTTGCAGCAGCAGCGAGCTCATCACCGGCGACAAGGTAAGCGCCACCACGCCAGACACGATCACCGCCCCCGCCAGGGTCAGGGCGAACTCGCGGAACAGCGTGCCGGTCAGCCCGCCCATCAGCCCGATGGGTGCATACACCGCCGCCAGCGTGAGGGTCACGGCAATCACCGGCCCGGCAATTTCCCGTGCCCCGGCCAATGCCGCAGCAACCGGCGACTTGCCCTCTTCGATATGGCGGTGCACGTTCTCCACCACCACGATGGCATCGTCCACCACCAGGCCAATGGCCAATACCATCGCCAGCAAGGTCAGCAGGTTGAGGCTGAAACCGAACAACAGCATCAGGCCCGCAGCCCCGAGCATCGACAACGGGATGGCCACCACCGCGATCAACACACTGCGCAGCGAACCCAGGCACAGCCAGATCACCAGCACCACGATCAGCATCGCTTCTACCAGGGTGCGCAGCACCTCGTGGATGGAGGCGTCGATGAAGCGTGCGGTCTCGTAGGCCAACGCCACATGCACGCCCGGTGGCAGGGTCTGCTGAATCTGCGGCAGCAACTGGCGAATGCCCTCGACAATCACCAGCGGGTTGCCGGTTGGCGTGGGGAACAAGCCCAGGTGCACGGCTGGTTTGCCATCCATGGTGGCACTGGTCTGGGTGGCCGCCGCACTCAGCTCGACGGTGCCGACATCGCGCAGGCGTACCAGGTCGGTGCCCGCGTTACGGATGATCAGTTCGCGAAAGTCCTCGACCCGGGTGAGGTCGGTGTCCACCTGGATGTCGGCCAGCACGTACTGGCCGCGCACCTGTCCGGGCGTCGCCTGGTAGTTGTTGGCACGCACTGCCTGCGCCACATCGGCTGCCGTCACCCCGCGCCCGGCCATGCGCTCGCTGTCCAGCCACAGGCGCATCGCCAGGCGCTGACCGCCGAACGACTGCACCTTGGCCACGCCGTCGATGCCGGAGAACTGCGGCTCCACCACCCGCGACAGGTAATCGCTCAGCTCGGGTATCGACAAGGTATCGCTGGCAAAGCCTACGTAGGCGACGGCAGTAGAGTCACCTGCCGATAGCTCCACCACCGGGTCGTAGGCTTTTTCCGGCAGGCGATAGCGCACCTGGTTGACCTTGGCCATGGTCTCGGCCAGCGCCTGGGTCGAGTCGCGGTTCAGCACCATGCGCAGGGTAATCAGGCTGCGCCCCTGCTGCGAGGACGAGGACAGGTAGTCGATGCCCTCCACCGATGACACCGCCTGGGTAATCGGTTGAGTCACGAAGCCTTGCATCAGCTCGGCAGAGGCCCCGGGGTACTCGGTGCTGATGGTGATGGTCGAGCTTTCCAGCAACGGGTACTGGCGGATCGGCAGTTTGCCCATGGCAAACAGCCCCAGGAGGATGATCAGGCTGCTGACCACCAGCGCCAACACCGGGCGGCGCACGAAGACGTCAGTGAACTTCACGATTGCCGCCCTCCCTGGCTGGCCTGCAGGCTGTCCTGGGCCACCGGCTCGACAGACATGCCATCGTTCAGTTTAAGCTGGCCAGAGACCACCACCTGATCACCCGGCGCAAGACCAGAGGTCACCTCCACCCGCCCCTGCCAGCGCTCACCGGTGGTGACCTGCACCCGTTTCACACGGGTGCCGTGTTCCGCATCCCGGGTGGCAACGAACACCGTCTGCCCATAGGCGGTGTAGGTAATTGCGGTTTCCGGCACGGCCAGCACGGTCGATGGCTGTGCCGCGTCCAGACGTACACTGGCGTACATGCCCGGTTGCAACTGCCCGTCCGGGTTCGCCAAGGCGGCCTGCACCTGCACCAGGCGCGCCTTGCTGACAACCGGGTCGACCGCCACTACCTGGGCCTGGAAGCCTTGGCCGCGCACGGCATCCACACCCAGTGCCAGCACCTGCCCCACCTGCACGTCGGGCGCGGCCTGCTCGCCCAGGGAAAAGTTGACGTGCAACTGCCGGGTATCTGCCAGGCTGACGATGGTCTCGCCAGCGCCCAGGTATTGGCCCTGATGCACCCGGCGAATACCCAGCTTGCCGGCGAACGGCGCCCGGATGGCCTTCTGCGCGATCAACGCCTCGACGTGCTGCAACTCGCCACTGGCCACATCCACGGCAGTGGCGGCGTTATCGAACAGTTCCTGCGAAACGGCATGCATAGCCAGCAGTTTGCGGCTGCGCTGCAACACCACTTCGGCGTTGCGCAGTTTGGCCCGCAACTGCACGCGCTGGGCCTGCTCCGGGGCGTCATTGAGCTGCACCAGCACCTGCCCGGCCGTGACGGTCTGCCCCGACTCGAACGCGATACGGGTAATGCGCCCCGCCACCTCTGCCGCCACCTGCACCTGGTTGACCGCCTCCAGCTCCCCCGAGGCAAAGTTCTGCCGCGCCACCTGCACCTGCTCGGCCGTGGCCAGCGCCACCTTGGTTGCCGGCCATGCGGCGGCAGCGGGTTGCGTCGAGCTGTTGCCCACCAGCGCATAGGCGCCCGCCAGCACACCTGCCACAGCGCCGGCACAGGCCAGTAACGTCCTTTTGTTCATGCAGTGCTCCGATCATCAGGAAAGCGGTTGCGGGAGAGATCGGGCAGGACTATAAGAGCTCAACTTAACTTGAGGTCAACAGGCATGGCAGCGGACAACACGCGGATGCTCACGGTAGGCGAAGTGGCCAAACGCAGCGGCGTGGCGGTGTCTGCGCTGCACTTCTACGAGTCCAAGGGGCTGATCGCCAGTGTCCGCACAGCCGGCAACCAGCGCCGTTTTCCCTCGCTGGTGCTGCGCACGCTGGCGATCATCAAGGTGGCGCAGCGCACCGGTATTCCGCTGGAGGAAATCAAACAGGCCTTCAGCCGTTATGCGCCCAACAGCAAGCTCACGGCGGCGCAATGGGGCGAGATGTCCACGGCCTGGCGCGAAGACCTGAACGCCCGCATTCGCACGCTGGAAGCGCTGCGCGACAGCCTGGACAACTGCATTGGTTGCGGTTGCCTGTCGCTGGAAGACTGCCCACTGCGTAACCCCGAGGATGTGCTGGGCAAGGAAGGTAGCGGGGCGCGGATTCTCGAAAAGAAGGCCCGCTAGCCTAATGCCTGTCAGTTAAGGTTATTGGGGCCGCAACGCGGCCCCAAATTGCTTAACTGACAGGCATTAGCCCGCTAGCCGCCCCCGTGTCAGTCGGCCTTGCCCAGCACAAAGCGATCAAAGTGCTCGATATGCTCGTCCAGGTTGTCTTCGAGCATCATCCGGTACTGCTCGCAGAAGTACTTCAGAATCTCTTCCCGGGCGGCCGCCAGCTCCGCGCCGCTCTTGAAGCTGCGGGCACTCATCCAGGCGCTGAAACGGGTTGCGCCGAAGGTGAGCGAGGCGCTGACCTTGCCCAGGTCTTCGAATTTTTCGATCTGCTGGTTGGCCAGGTCGATGTGCGCATCGGCGCGGTCGTAAAAGGCCTGATCGGTAGCTTGGGTCATTGCGGTTCACCTGGTAACGGAAGCCCAAGCCTTGCATGGCGGCGCGCATACGTGCAAGGCTGAAAAAGGATCACCCGCAACGACAAAGGAAGCAAAACACCTTATGCCAGGAATCACACGTATCCATCGCTATTTGCGCCCACTGCCTGCAAACCGGACTGCAGCCAGTGGGCGTGACCTCAAAGGCAAACGCGTCATCCGCCTCGCCTCCAAACTCGCAACACTGCTCTGCACGCCCCGCTCTGCCCCGCCTTACCTCTGTGTCACGCCCGAGCGTGCACCTGCCAAACGCCTGCCCCCGACCTGACTGCCAACGCTGCAGCGCACAACGCCGTTCTCGCTTGCTACAGGCGGGATGTCTGACGCACTTACAGGGGCAACACGCAATGCTTTTATTTCAAGGCAAACAGATTCACAGCGCCATCTTCGACATGGATGGCACCCTATTCGACACCGAGCGCTTGCGCTTCAGAACGCTCAAGCAAGCCTCGCTGGAAATCTTCGGCAAGGCACTGGGCGAACACACACTGATCGGCTCGCTGGGCCTGAGCGCGAAAAAAGCCGAAGCCCTCGCCAAGGCGCACAACGGTGAAGACTTCCCGTACGCCGAAATCCGCAAACGTGCGGATGAGCTTGAGTTGGAGTACGTGCGCAATCACGGCGTACCGATCAAGGCCGGCCTGCTGGAAGTGCTGGAGCGCTTGCGCAAGTCGGGCCTGACCATGGCGGTAGCCACGTCCAGCCGCCGTGCCATCGCCGAGGAATACCTGATCAACGCCAACGTGCTGAAGTACTTCGATATCACCGTCTGCGGCGATGAAGTCAGCCAGGGTAAACCCCACCCCGAGATTTTCCTGAAAGCCGCCCGCGCGCTCAATTGCGAGCCGGGCCAATGCTTCATGGTCGAGGACTCAGAGAACGGCATGCGCTCGGCAATGCGCGCTCAGGGGCAGGCGATTCTTATCGAAGACATCAAGCCGCCGGCCCCCGAGATCAAGGCAGGCGCGCTCAAGGCCTATCGCAGCATGACCGAGTTCCTGGCCGATTTGAGCGAGTGCGTTCCCGACCTGGGCATGCCCGAACTGAACGAAAGCTTCCCGGCCTCCATGAACCAGTTCCGCGTGGGCATTCATGGTTTCGGCGCCATCGGGGGTGGCTACCTGACGCAGGTCTTTTCCCATTGGGATGGCTACACCCGGCCTTGTGAGATCATTGCCGCGACCCGCTCGCGCATGCTGCGTGAAAGCGTCAATGCCTTCGGCCGTTACAGCGTGCGCTACGGGGCCACTTCGTTCGACCAGACCATCGACAATGTGCGCATGATCGACATGGACGATGATGATGCACTGGTCCACATGTACACCGCTGCCGAAATTGTCGGCCTCAGCCTGCCCGAGCAGGCCATCCGCAACCAGGCGCAGGTGATTGCCAAAGGCCTGTTGAAGCGCTTCGAACGCCGTGGCCGTGAGCTGACGTTGCTGATCGTGCTGAACAAGGTGGGCGGCGCCGCATTTGTGCGCCGCCATGTGCAAGCGGAGCTGGCATTGCTGTGCCCGCCAGCAATCGGCGAGCAAGTGCTGGAAAAGACCCACTTTGCCGAAACGGTGGTCAGCCGCATCGTCTCCAAGCTCAGCAACGACGCACTGGTACGGCAACTGCGCATCAAGTCGCAGATGTTCCAGAACAGCCTGGAAGACGAGCCGACAGTCGCCACAAAGGCATCGACGCCAGTGCCTGAATACGAACGACTGATCGGGCGCTTCAGGCCCTTTGCCCAGCCCAGCAGTGCGATGAGCCAGTTGCACCTGATCCTGTTCAACAGCGAACCCGACATGCCGCTGTATGTAGAGCACGGCAGCGACCTGCTCGAACGCCTGCGCCAGGTAAAAACGGTGCCTGACATCACCCAGATCCAGGTCATCAAGAACCGCTTGTGGAATGGCCCGCATGCCATCGTTGCCTGGTACGCCAGCCTGCTGGGCCATGACTCGGTAGGCCAAGGTATGGGCGATACACAGGTGAGCGAACTGGCCGAGCGCCTGATTCGCCAGGAAGTCGGCCCCGCGCTGGTGGCGGAATACCCACAGATGGCGGAAGTGGTCAGCCGTTTTGCCGATACTTTCCTGGAACGCTGCAAAACCTCGTTCAAAGACCCTTGTGCCCGGGTGGGGCGCGACCCGTTGCGCAAGCTTCAGCGCAACGAACGCATTTTCAGCAGCATCGAGCTGGCCCACAAGCACGGCATTCAGACCCCCGGGCTTGCGTCGGGTGTGGCGCTGGCCCTGCATCACGCCCTGCATGGCAAAGAAACCAAGGACCTCGAAGCCCAGGCGATCAGGCAGGTGTACCAGGCCAATGACGCCAGTGTAGAAGCCGTGCTTACCCATGACGGCGACTACAACGGCAAGCGTTTTCCAGGGTTGGACCCGGTCAGAGATGCGCAACTGATCACAGCAGTTTCTGGTGCTTTCCGGCAACACATGCCAAAGGAAGTGATAACCGGACTGGACAAACCAGGCGTAGGCACCTGATGCCGTGATGCATCAAGGGCGTTGGCACCAACCTGTGCGAGCGGCTTTCTCGAGTAACCCTTGAATGCTGGGCACGATCACTGTGGGAGCGGGCCCGCCCGCGAACACGGGCGAAGCCCGTGCCATCCGCCGCATCGCCTGATTCGCGGGCATGCCCGCTCCCACATAAACCGCGCCACTATCAGATCCTGTAAAGAAGCCAGGGAATGACACATCGCTTGCATATGACACTTTGTGTCATTAATATCGCGCTGTGTCCTGATGACAGCCACCTGTCCATCAGCAACCCATTGCCCTTTCCCATGCAGGTACCGCCCATGACGACCACCATGCAGGCTCCCAAGGACCAGTTGGTCAAACTCGCCCAGCAACAAATGCTGACCGCGCTGGCCGACAACACCTACACCGCCCGGCAAAAGCTCGCCCTCACCTGCCGCATCCTCTTCGACGGCGGCCACGACTCAGGCCTGGCCGGGCAGATCACCGCCCGCGCGCAGGAACCCGGCACTTACTACACCCAACAACTGGGCCTGGGCTTCGACGAAATCGCCGCCTCCAACCTGCTGGTGGTGGACGAGGACCTCACCGTGCTGCAAGGCCGCGGCATGGCCAACCCGGCCAACCGCTTCCACAGCTGGCTGTACCGCGCCCGCCCCGACGTCAACTGCATCATCCACACCCACCCGCTGCACAGCGCCGCGCTGTCAATGCTGGAAGTGCCGCTGGCCATCTCGCACATGGACCTGTGCCCACTGTTCGACGACTGCGCCTTCCTCAAGGAATGGCCCGGCGTGCCGGTGGGCAACGAAGAAGGCGAAATCATCGCGAAGGCGATTGGCGACAAACGCGCCATCCTGCTTTCCCACCACGGCCTGCTGATTGCCGGTGGCTCGATTGAAGAAGCCTGCGTGCTCGCCCTGCTGTTCGAGCGCGCGGCAAAGATGCAACTGCTGGCCATGGGCGCCGGTGACATACGCCCCATCCCCGAAGCACTGGGCAAAGAGGCCCACGACTGGATCTCCACCCCCAAACGTCATGGCGCCGCGTTCAGCTACTACGCACGCCGTGCCTTGCGTGCCCATGGCGACTGCCTGGGCTGATCGAAGCTGTACTCTTTCCTCAACAACGGCAAAGGTGCCTGGTCATGTCTACACCTGTAATTCGCGGCGTTATCGGCTACACCATCACTCCCTTCACGGCAGACGGCACGCTCGACCTGGATGCGTTGGGCACGTCCATCGACAGCCTGATTGCAGGCGGCGTGCACGCCATCGCACCGCTGGGCAGCACCGGCGAAGGGGCCTACCTGTCCGACAGCGAATGGGAAACCGTGGTGCGCTTCAGCCAGGCACGCATCGCCGGGCGTGTGCCCAGCGTGGTCAGCGTCTCTGACCTGACCACTGCCCGCACCGTGCAGCGTGCCCGCCTGGCACAGGCCTGCGGCGCCACAGCAGTGATGGTGCTGCCCATCTCTTACTGGAAGCTCACCGAAGCTGAAGTGGTCGCCCACTACAAGGCGGTCGGCGCCGCCATCGACATCCCGATCATGCTTTACAACAACCCGGGCACCAGCGTGACCATGGTCAAGGAAAGCACCGGTGACATTCAGCGCATGCACCGCCTGTTCACCGCTACCGATGGCCAAGTGGCGTTCTATAACGGTTGCAACCCGCTGACCCTGGAAGCCCTGGTGGCCGGCGCTACCGGCTGGTGCACCGCCGCCCCCAACCTGATCCCGGCACTGAACCTGGCGCTGTGGGACGCCGTGCAGCAAGGCCAGCTGGCCGAAGCCCGCACGCTGTTCTACCGCCAGTACGAGCTGCTGGAGTACATCACCCGCCGCGGCCTGCCCACCACCATCAAGGCCGGTTTGAAACTGCTCGGCCAGGATGTCGGCGCCCCGCGCCTGCCCCTGCAGCCGCTGGATGCGCAAGGCAGCAACTACCTGAAGGGCTTGCTGGAAACACTCGGCGCAGCCAACTGACGCCACCGCAGCCTGCCCGTCAGCACCTCGATGCCGGGCAGACTTTCGGCACCATCACCGTAGAGACACTCCATGAACGTCCACTTCATCGTCCACGAATCGTTCGAAGCACCTGGCGCGTACGAAACCTGGGTAAAGGCACGAGGCCACAAGGCAAGCTACTCCCGCGTCTACGCCAACCAGCACCTGCCTGCAGATTCCAGCCACTTCGACCTGTTGGTCGTGCTGGGCGGACCACAAGACCCGGCTACCCCCCTCACGCAATGCCCGCATTTCGATGCTGCAGCCGAATGCAGACTGATCCAGCAAACCATCGCTGCAGGCAAGGCCGTGGTCGGGGTGTGCCTGGGCTCGCAGCTCATCGGCGAAGCACTGGGCGCAGGCTTCGATCACAGCCCGGAAAAAGAGATTGGCAAATTCCCCATCCGACTGACACCGGAAGGCAAAGCCAATGACAAAGTCGCCCACTTTGGCGAAGTGCTGCAAGTGGGCCATTGGCACAACGACATGCCGGGGCTGACGGCCGAGGCGAAAGTCCTTGCCACCAGCGAAGGTTGCCCACGCCAGATCGTCGAGTACAGCCCGCTGGTCTATGGCTTCCAGTGCCACATGGAGTTCACCAGCGAGGTAGTCGAACTGCTGATTGCCGCTTGCGAAGACGAGCTGGCTTCCCTCACCGACCGCCGCTTCGTGCAACAGCCCGCCGCGCTGCGAGCCAATCCTTGGGACGAAATGAACCAGAAGCTTTATGTATTCCTCGACAAGCTGGTGGAGGAATACAGGGCCCATGGCAATCGCTGATCCCAGTCACTGAACCCTGCATTTACTGACCCAGAGGCAACCATGGACGCGCCTGTACAAAGCTCTTCAACCCCGTTTCGGCTGGCAGACATCCTTCACCCCGTTGTGGCAGGGATCGTTTCGGTCATCGTCAACTACGGTGGCACCTTCATCCTGGTGTTCCAGGCGGCCAAGGTTGCCGGGCTGAGCCCCGAGCTGACGTCGTCGTGGGTCTGGGCCGTGTCGATCGGCGTCGGCCTCAGCGGCCTGGCGCTGTCCTGGTACAACCGCGCGCCGGTGATCACGGCCTGGTCCACGCCAGCCGCTGCGTTCCTGGTCACCGCCCTGGCCAACGTGCCCTACAGTGAAGCCATCGGTGCCTACCTGCTGTCGGCCGCCGGCTTCGTGGTGCTGGGGATTACCGGGTGCTTCGAGCGCCTGGTGCGGGTCGTCCCTGGCGGTATTGCAGCCGGGCTTCTGGCCGGCATCCTGTTGCAGTTCGGTATTGGTGCCTTTGCCAGCCTGTCGGTGGACCCGGCCCTGGCCGGGCTGCTGATTGCGGCCTATGTGGCATTCAAGCGTTTTACCGCCCGCTACGCCGTGGTCGGCATTCTGCTACTGGGCTTCGGCTACTTACTGCTGCAAGGGCAAGTGGGCCTGACCACACTCAAGCTGGAGTTCGCCTCTCCGGTATTCACCGCGCCCACCTTCTCCCTCAACGCTGCCCTCAGCGTGGCCCTGCCATTGTTCCTGATCACCCTCACCGGCCAGTACATGCCCGGCATGCTGGTACTGCGCAACGATGGCTTCACGACCAGCGCCAACCCGATCGTCGCGGTCACGGGCCTGGGGTCATTGCTGATGGCGCCGTTCGGTTCGCATGCCTTCAACATCGCCGCCATCACCGCAGCCATCTGCACCGGCAAGGAAGCCCATGAAGACCCAGGCAAACGCTGGGTGGCAGGGATCGCCGCCGGTGTCTGCTACATCCTCGTGGGGGTGTTCGGGGTCACCCTGGCGAGTGTGTTCATGGCCCTCCCAGGCACGTTCATCACCACCCTGGCCGGCCTTGCCTTACTGGGCACCATCGGTGCCAGCCTGGCCAGCGCAATGGCCGATGCCCGCGCCCGCGAGGCGGCACTGATCACCTTTCTGGCGGCAGCCGCCAACATCAGCCTGTTCGGCATTGGCGGGGCCTTCTGGGGCTTGGTCATTGGCCTGCTGGCCCATGCTGCGCTGAACGGCCGCCTCCCTGCTTTCAGCGGCAACTCCCGCTGAGCGGGCTTCCCTTCACCTTGCCGTGCGCCAGCGGCGCACGCCGTACAACAGGTATCGACATGCCCCAAGCTGGCCCCAAGTTGCTTACCCAAGTGGCTGCCGTGCACTTCGTCAGCCATGTGCACATCATGCTGATCCCGGCGTTATTGCCCGTGCTTCCCGGCCTGCTGGGGGTGGGCTTCGTCGAGCTCGGGGTTGCCTTGGCGGTATTCAACATCGTCTCCGCCCTGGTGCAAGCCCCGCTGGGTTACGCCGTCGACCACTATGGGGCGCGTAACGTGCTCAAGGCCGGGCTGTTGCTGGGCAGCCTCAGTTTCCTGCTGCTGGCGACCAGCCCAGGGTATGCGGTATTGCTGGTGGCGATGGCCATGGCTGGCCTGGCCAATGGTGTGTACCACCCGGCCGACTACGCACTGCTGGCCAACGGCATCGAGCCCGCACGCCTGGGGCGGTCGTTCTCGATTCATACCTTTGCCGGGTTTCTTGGCTCGGCGGTCACGCCGGCCGTATTCCTCGGTATCGCCGCTGTGTTCGGCACGCGGGCGGCCCTGACGGCGGGCGCGGTATTCGGGGTGGCGGCATTGCTGCTGATCTCGATACCAGGCAGTGGCGTGTACCGGGTCGCAGGGCCTGGCAACCAAACGGGCGCTGGCCCGGTCGCAGCAACAGGCCGCGTGCGTTTGTTCACACCCATGATCGGCGTGCTGACGGTGTTGTTCATCCTGCTCAACCTGAGCACCAGCGCCATTGAAAAGTTTTCCGTCGCCGCACTCGTACAAGGCCAAGGCCTGACCCTGGCCTGGGCCAATACCGCGCTCACCGCCTTCCTGCTGTGCAGCGCAGCGGGCGGGCTGTGCGGTGGTGCCTTGGCCGACCGTACCCGGCGCCATGGCCTGGTGGCGGCACTGGCTTTCGCGGCGGCGGCCGCGCTGACCGCGCTGGTGGCCCTGGGGCTGCTGCAAGGCTGGGCACTGGTGATAGTGCTGGGTGCCATCGGCTTGCTGACCGGGATCATCGCCCCATCGCGGGACATGCTGGTCAAGGCGGCTGCACCAAAAGGCGCCGAGGGCAAAACGTTCGGGCTGGTGTCGACCGGGTTCAATATCGGTGGCGCCATCGGGCCGGTGGCGTTTGGCTGGATGCTCGACCAGCGCCTGCCAAACGGGATTTTCGTTGCATCGGTCGTGTTCATGCTGCTGACGGTGCTGCTGACCCTGGCGCAAGAGGCGTACCTGGCCAGGGCCCGCAACGCTGAGCGACTGGCGCGCGCCGTGTAGGTGCGGCCTTGGCCAGTCATTTCGGTCGTTCAGGATGCCGGGTTGGCATGTACCACGCGCCCGCCTGCACCCGGCCGATTGACGAACAGCACATCCAGCACACTGTTGCGCAAGCCCTTCAGCGCATTCCAGTTTGCCGAGGCATGCACGTACTTCTCGCACAGCAGCCGCTGTTCAGCCTCGCTCAACCCGGGCTGGTCCGTTTCTCCCAAGGCATACGCATGCAACTTGCGGCTGATCTCCAGCAAATCTTCCGGCAGCCTGTGCTCAGGCTGCTCGCCCAACGGCGCGAATGGCACGCCAGCCCGCACCGCCAGCGCTCGCATCACGCTCAAGTACACCCGGGACAACTGCCCCGCCACTTCCCGTTCACGGTACAACGCCGCATACACCTGCTTTTGCGCCTCATTTGGCCGGCCGCCGGCAAGGGGCGCCTCCCAACTCACGACCTGCGGCCTGGGCTCGCGCCTGTCGGCATACGCCGACGCCAACAAGGCGCTTACCGTGGCATAAACACGGCTTTGCTCGGCACGCATGCCCACCGGTACACGCTGGGACCGCGGCTTGCACAGCAGCACCTGCTCCAGCGTGGTTTCCGGGTAACCGCCCCCGATATTCGAATGCACCCCCGGCAACACAATGTCGTGACCACTGCCCACCAGCGGAAAGTTATGCCGCTGCTCATCCCCCGCCACCAGCTGCACCACCTGCCGGGCAATGCCTGCCCCAAGGCCCAGGCGCAGGCCGCCCTGGCGGCTATCGGCAGGGTCGAAGTCGCCCTGCAACGGCGCGATGATCGCCGCCACGGTGTCGAAAAGGCCGATAAAGTTGATTGAAATGTCGCACGCTATCGGCAACAACCCGCCCGCGCCATCCTGTAGCAGGTTGCCCAGGTGCCGTGCCGCCGCCGCCCCGCGGCTGAAACCGAACAGGTCGAACTCAACCCGCGCCACGGCTGCCTGCGGATGTGCCCGGCACCAGCCCTGAAGTTGTTCGGCCATCCCCTGCAAAGCCTCGGCGACTCGCGCCTCAACCCCCGTGCGCCCACAACCGGTGGCCGCGGCATAGGCATGGTCCGCCTCACCTGCCAGGGTACCCACGCCTTCCACGTAGCGTTTCAGAAACACCCGGGTGCCATCGGCATCAGCCTCACCCGCCGGATACAGGGCATGCAACAGGGCCACATTGCTCAGGGCATTGCCATAGCTGCCGCGCTGTTCATCCACGGCCATGGCATTGTGCCGGTTGTTACCGGTGCCATCGAAAAACACGCCGAAACGCAGGGTGGCGGGGGTGGGGATTGGCGTGCTGCCGCTGCTCATTTTCATCATCGTGCCTTCTGCTTGCCTGAAAAGCACAAGCAGGCGCCAGCACGCCTTCACCGACCATCAGACAATGGCCAGCCCTACCTGGGACATTTCTGTACCGACAAGCCCCCCGTAACGATAAATTTACCCGCCGCCATTGGTCGCCGCCCCCCCGGATAGATTAAAGTATCAGCCCTTGCCAGGGCCGCTACCGTCAGCCGCCTCAGGCCCCACACCAGGAACCGTCGCCGATGGAACACCGTGAAGCGCTGATCGCGCTGCGCACCT
>JADHEF010001339.1_pt1 | contig 15871 bp, 13 predicted proteins | sample 8952391 | NCBI WGS metagenome assembly JADHEF01 (sample SAMN16124439, study PRJNA663245) | bioreactor sludge metagenome | isolation source: sludge (nitrite) | place: India:Bengaluru | collected 2019-02-28
GATCGGATCGAGGTCGGGCTGGTGCTCACGGGAACCGAGGTGAAGAGCCTTCGCGCGGGCAAGGCAAGCCTGGTGGATTCCTACGCGACGGTCCAGCGGGGCGAGGCTTTTGTCTTCAATCTGTTCATCAACCCGTACGAAAAGGGGAACCGTTTCAACCACGAGGAGCGCCGTCCCAGGAAACTCCTGCTCCACCGGGTGGAAATCGGGCGCCTGGCGGGCCAGGTGTCGCAGAAGGGGTTCACGGTGGTCCCGCTGCAGTTGTATTTCCGGGGAAGCCACGTGAAGGTGGAACTGGGTGTGGTGAAGGGAAAGAAGGAATACGACAAGCGCGAGGACATCAAGGAACGCGAATCGAACCGGGACCTGGACCGGACGATGAAGGAGTTTCGCTCGCGATGACGGGTGCCATATGCAAATTGCTGTTGATCCGGGGCCGAATAGGCGGCAATAACCCCGCAGCGTTGGCATATAGTTTCCCTGAAGTGATTTCCGTTCCCCGTACCGCGATTTTGAAGGCCCGCGCTCTGGCGCAAGGCGCGAAAGGTGTGCAGTGGCCATAAAGGATCTGCGTTCCACGCTCATGTCATCGGCGTTCTCCGGCGATGAGGGGGACGAACTGGAAGATGCCCAAATCCAGCGGCTGTTTGCCGAAGTGGCGCGCGAGGTGGGCCTGATGACGCCGGAACAGATGGGAATCGCCGAACCCACGGACGAGCTGACCGTGGTTTACGACAAGTTTCTCGGCCCGCGCAACTGACCCGGAGGGCGGCGTTTCCTGTTGCCTCCCGGCGCGCGCCTCCCACAATCCAGCCGCGTGATGCGCACATTGAACCCTGATTGCGAGGCGGTGAACCGTGTCCTCTGACGCGGCACTTCCGTCCCCCGCCGCGGGAGTGGCCGACCTGGCCTCCAAGGGGTTTTATTTCGTGGTGATGCTCGGCATGATGGTTCTGCCCATCATCATCATTCCCGTGGAGACGCAGAACCCGACGGTCCATTCGAAGGAACTCGCCCTGCGCTTCCTGCTGGGCTGCGGTCTTGTCCTGGCGGTGCTGGCCGTTCCGGCCTGGCCGCGCCGTCGGCTCGACCTGCCCCAGGTTGCCATCCTGGGGTTCGCGGCGGCGGGTTTCCTCTCCAGCGCCGCGTCGGGCAATCCCGGGTTTTCGTTCCACGAGGCCTGGCAGGTGTTCGGAATGCCCATCCTGGCCCTGCTTGCTTACCGGGCGGACTGGACGTCCGCGCAGATGCGGAAACTGCTGATCGTGGTGGTTGCGGCGGCGGTTTTCACGGCGGTCTACGGCCTGGCGGTGTACTTCGGTTTCGATTTTCTGCGCAGGCTCTACCCGTTCTCCTACAAGAAGGATGAGGCCCGGAACTTCGTCCATTCCTTCCTTGGCAATCCCGAGTATTTCGGCGGTTACATGGCCCCCGTGGCGGTCCTGTGCGTGGCCCAGGCGTTCCGGCAGGGGACCGGTTTGGCGGGGCGGGCGGCCTGGGCGGCCGCGACGCTCTTTTTCCTTGTGGCGCTGATGCTGAGCGGAACCCGGGGCGCGGCCATCGGGTTCATTGCCGGGACGTCGCTGATGATCTGGAAACTATGGCCGGCCCTACCGCTGGCCGCCCGCAGATCCCTGCGCGGGGTGGTGACGGTTGTCGTGATTCTGGGGGCCGTGGTTTTCACGATCTTCAGTTTTCCGAACCCCCTGAACCGCCGGGATATGCGCCTCGCCGGCCGGTTCGTGTCGCTGTTCGACCTGACCACCCCGTCGATGCGCGAGCGCATCCTGTTCTTCTCCATCGCCGGCACCATCATCGCGGAGGATCCTGTGCTGGGATCCGGGCCGGCGACGTTCCAGCTCAACTTTTACCCGAGCCTGCTCCGCCTGCAGGACGCGGATTCCCGCGCCGGCGTGCTGATGATGACGCGCGACCTGAAGGGCGGCGTGGCGGACCACGCGCACAACGACTACCTGGAATTCTGGAGCGACACCGGGACGCTGGGTTACGGTGCGCTGGTTTTCGTGCTTTGCGTGGCGCTGGTGCGGTTCGTGCGCGTGCGGCCGCGGGATGCCGATCCGGGGGATGTGCACCTGATGTGCGCGTATTTCGGAGCCGCCTCCTGCATCTTCCTGAATGCCGCGTTCAGTTTCCCGCTCCACCTGCCCGTCCGCGGAACCCTTGCCTGGATCGGGCTGGCGTGTTTCCTGACCTGCGCCCGCCGGGCCGCCGGGACGAGGGGGGCCGAATTGGCTTGAGTCCGGGGGGGTATTGCCGCTTGTGGCCTGCGCGCATACGGCGCGGGCCATCAACATCCACCAGTCAGTTGGGAGCACGAACGCAATGGCGTCGAGATACCTGAAGGGCCGCCTCATCGACCCGCCCCCCATCGAGCCCGGCATCAGCGCCGCGGACCTCATCGATCAGAGTTTCATCGCTTACAACGGCGCGCGCCTGCGCCAGGGGGCACAGCTTTTCGTGAAGAAGTGCCTCGAGAAGGACGTGACGGTGGGCATGACGCTGACCGGCGCGCTGACCCCGGCCGGACTGGGGATTTCCTCGCTCATACCCCTCATCCGCGCGGGATTTGTGGACTGGATCATCTCCACCGGGGCGAACCTCTACCACGACACCCATTTCGGCATCGGCCTGGAGCTGCGCGAGGGGAGCGCCCAGGTCAGCGATGTGGCCCTTCGCGAGGAGGGGGTTGTGCGCATCTACGACATCTTTTTTGACTACAAGGTGCTGCTGAAGACGGACCTCTTTTTCAGGAAGCTTTTCGATGCGCCGGAATTCCAGCGCCCGATGGGCAGCGCCGAGTTTCACCACCTGTGCGGAAAATACATTCTGGAACGGGAAAAGAAACTCGGGCAGAAGCGCCGCTCGCTGCTTTCCGTCGCATACGAGTACGGGGTTCCCGTCTACACATCCTCGCCCGGCGACAGCTCGATCGGCATGAACATCGCCGAGCGCCAGCTTGCGGGCTCGAAGCTGACCATCGACCCGATGCGCGACGTGAACGAAACGGCGGCCATCGTCCTCTCTGCCAAGCGCAGGGGAGGCAAGAGCGCGATTATCATCGTGGGCGGCGGATCCCCCAAGAACTTCGCTCTGCAGACGGAACCGCAGATCCAGGAAGTGCTGGGGATCGAGGAGAAGGGGCATGATTATTTCCTCCAGGTGACCGACGCGCGCCCCGACACGGGAGGCCTGAGCGGCGCCACACCCAGCGAGGCGGTGAGCTGGGGGAAGGTGGACCCGGACCGTCTTCCGGACGCGGTGGTCTGTTACACCGATGCCACCATCGCGCTGCCGCTTCTGACGGCCTATGCGCTGAGCCGGCACAAGCCGCGCAAGCCCCGCCGGTTGTACGACCAGCGGGAGAAGATGATGGCCCTTCTGGCCGCCGAATACGACGCCGTCCGGCGCGCCGGCAAACGCTGAGGCGCCGGGCGGGGTTCAGCCGGTGAGCGTCACCCGACCATGAACCGCATCACCAGCCGGGCCTTCGTCCTTTCGGCGGGAGAATACCGCGAGACATCGACCCTCCTGCGCGTCATGTGCGAAAGGGAGGGCGTGATCTCGCTCGTGGGCCGGGGACTCAGGTCGCCCAAATCACGCCGGGGCGCGGCCGCCCAGCCTTTCACGCTGGCGAACATCGCCTACAGCCTCCGGGAGGATTCGACGATCGGCACGCTTTCCGGCATCGAGGTTGAGCGGCAATTCGCCAACCTTCGGGGCAACCTGGAGTGCTATGCGGTGGGATCATTCTGGCTTGAGGTGCTGACGGTGGCCGTGCCGCCGCGGGCGGCGCCCGGACCGGTTTTCGACCTGACCGTCCGGGTCCTCGAGGCTCTGGATGCCGGACCCGCGGGGTCGGGGGCGGTCGTCGCCTGCTGGTGCCGCCTGCTCGAGGAACTCGGCTTCGCCCTTCAATTCCGGACCTGCGCCCGGTGCGGTGGGCGGGAGAATCTGAATCACTTCGATGTCCATCGGGGCGGGGTTGTCTGCAGCGGCTGTGCCGGCGGGCGGCGGCTGTTTCCCGTGGGGGAGGGGGTGACGGACACGCTCGCCCGGATTTCGCAGGAGCCCGGACCGCTCCCGGGAACCGTCCCCACGCGGGTGCTCGATTCGTTCCTCCGCCTGATGCGCGACGTGCTGGAGGCCCACCTGGACAGCCGGCTGCGCAGTTACGAATTCGTGGAACAGTGTTTCCGGCCGCCCCATCGGGGGCGGACTTCGCGATCCTGAATAGTCGTTGAGTTTGCCCAAGGGGCCCCACAAAACTCGGAACTGGACCCGGAGGTTCGGGTCAATACGACGGGGAGGGGAGCAGGAACGATGAGCCACGAAGCAGCCGCTCGAGTGGACAGCACCGAAGGCATACTTTTCCACCTGAGGGACTACCTGCATGTGCGCGCGGTCGCCGCGGGACGGATGAACCCCCGCATTGCCAATGTCGTTGAAGACATTGTCTGGGTGCAGCTCGAGCAGATGCGCGCCGTGCTGGACAAGGCGAAGTCCTACGGCCCCGAGAGGGTCCGCACGTCCGACGTGCTGACGGGCGAGGATGAGACGCGCCGCAAGGCCGTCCTGAGCCACACCGACCAGAACGCCGTCGTTTACGAAGTGATCAACCGCCCCGACCAGCAGCAGGGCCGCGTGATGGAGATGGCGATCCACGATACGCGGACCCTCTTCCGGGCGCTGGACCCGTCGCTGGAATTCATCGTCCAGCTCGTCCAGCACTGGAGTTACTGGGATCTCCCCGACGCCGCGGACCTGCACCATTTCGAGATGAACGCGCGACGGTTGCGGGCGCTGACATCCGTCCCCATCAGCGAGGACCTGCGCCACCGCTACCTGGCGGCCCTGCACAAGAAGGCGGACGACGTGCTGACGGACGAGGACATCGTGAAACTGGAACTGCACCTGCTGGAGAATATCATGGGCCGCTTCAGCCAGCGGCGGGCGGAGGAGGAGGCCTACATGATGATCATCCAGCGGGATCCGATACCGGGCGAAGGGACGGAAAAGGCGCTCGGGGCGCCTTATGACTACAAGAAAAAGCAGGTGCGCCAGATGGCCGAACTGTTCGCCAGGGAACAGGAACACGCCATGTCGGCCGTCCAAGGCGCCGCCCCGGTGGCATCCCCCGAACCGTCCCCTTCCGCGGCACCGGAGGTGGAGGTCGAGGTGGAGCATCCGGCCGAATGACCGTGAGCATCCCGTCCGTTCCAACCCTCCGGCTGGTGGCCGCGATGGCAATTTCGGTTGCGACTGTGTTTGCACGGGCCACCGATGGCCCAACCACACGCATCATGGAGACCCGCATGGAATCAGGAATTCGCGTCGAAAAGGTTGCCGACAACCTGGTGTTTCCGGAAGGCCCGGTGTGGCACCCGAAGGGTTTTCTCCTTTTTTCCGACGTCCACGGCAAGACCATGGAGCGGCTGAAGCCGGAAGGCGGCACGGTGACTTGGTTCGACCGCGGCAAGAAGACGAACGGCACGATCATGAGCCTCGACGGCAAGGGCATCTACACATGCTGTTTCTCCGAGCGCGAGTTGCTTTGGATCGATGCGGAAACCGCCGAGTTCCGCGTGCTGGCAAATGCCTACAAGGGGAAGCCCCTCAACAACGTGAACGACGTGGCGATCGATGCGCAGGGGAACGTCTTTTTCAGCGATCCGAAGTGGGGAGCCAAGGATGGCGATCTCCAGGGCGTGTACCGGCTGCGCCCCAACGGCGATTTCTCGCTGGCCGTCGAGGTCAAGGACCAGCCCAACGGCCTGGTGGTCAGCCCGGACCAGAAGTGGCTCTACGTGGCCCGTTCCGGCGCCCACAACATCATGCGCTACGCCCTGCATGACGGTGAACTGACCAGCGGAACGGAATGGATCAAACTCGATCCGGGCGACGAGCCCGACGGAATGACCGTGGACAAGGCGGGAAACCTCTACGTCGCCCAGGCCGGCAATGGCAAACTGCGCGTCCTGACCCCGGAAGGCAAAACACTCCACCTCATCCCCATCGTAAACCGCATGGCCACCAACTGCGAGTTCGAGGGGGGCAACGAGAAGGTGCTCTATGTGACCTGCGGCGGCCGCGACGGCGAGCGGACGGGGACGGTTTACAGGGTCACGTTTCCGTAGGAGTGAAGGACAAGCGCTCCGGCTCTTGCAGCCCTGAATGCATCTTGGTCTGGTTGTGTGAAAAGCACGGTCTGGATTCACAATCTTATCAGTAGGGAGGGGTTGGTATGGAAAACGACATAACCGCAGAGAAGTTGGCCAAAATGACTGTGGCCGAACTGAAACTGCTTATCGACGACATGAAGAAACGGGCTAAACTGCTGAAGGCGGGAAAGGGAGCCTCAAAACCAGAAAACTCTTCCGGTGTCACGTTTTGCCACCCCACCCGTTTTCGTTTTCGCGATGAGTGGATTGTCGTGCCGGACAGGACATGGCGGGAACTTTACGGACTACTCCTGCGTAGGTTGTACGCTGAAGATTCTAACTGTTTCCGGGAACGTGTTCTTTCGCAAAGGCGTCGCTTGCCCTGGTTTGCTGAAGAACTGGAAGAACTCGGTGACGACCCACAAGCCATATATTTGGATTTTTGTGGTTACTACGCTTATGCGAAATTGAGTGCGGAGGCCATTGTTGGTCGACTGCAAGATTTCTTGTCTTTGATGGCCTTGCCACACGAAGTGTTTGAAGTTGAAGTCCAGTGAGAGGTTGCGCGCTATAGGTGGAGCAAACGAGTGTCAACCGCGCGTCACGCCGCCCGGTTCGAAATCTCCACGGCCTTCTTCGCTCCCTCGCTCATCGTCGGAACGGCGATCAGGCTTGTTCCCTTGAGCATTTCCCGCGCGACTTCCTCGTTGGTTCCGCTCAGGCGGATTACGATCGGGGTGTTCCAGTCGGGGAGGGACTTGAGGGCCTGCAAGATTCCCTCAGCCACCAGATCACAACGGACGATGCCGCCAAAAATGTTGAAGAATATGGTGTTTACCTTGGGATCGCTGACAATCAACTTGAGGGCCTCGGCCACCTGCTCCGCCTTGGCTCCGCCGCCAATGTCGAGGAAGTTCGCCGGTTCGCCGCCGAAGTGCTTCACGATGTCCATCGTGCCCATGGCCAGGCCAGCCCCGTTCACAATGCACCCGATCTTGCCGTCCAGTTTGACATAGTTCAACTTACGCTTCCTGGCCTCGCGTTCCAGCGGAGCCTCCTCGGCCTCGTCGCGAAGTTCGGAAACATCGGGATGGCGATAGAGCGCGTTGTCGTCGAAGTTCATCTTGGCGTCAGCAGCCACCACTGCACCATCGGCTGTGATCACGAGCGGGTTGATCTCTGCCAAGGAGCAGTCCTTCTCCTGAAAGGCCTGAACCAGTCCGTTGAGGATTCCGGTGAAGTCCTTCATTCCATCCTTTGGAATCCCAATGAAGTAGGCGATCTCCCGGATCTGGAAATCGCGAAGGCCGAGCAGGGGATCAACCGGGACGAAAAGAATCTTTTCGGGCGTTTCCGCCGCCACCTGCTCAATCTCCACACCACCCGCCGCACTCGCCATTATCACCGGCTTTTTGCGCGCGCGGTCGAGGATGATGCCCAAATAGATCTCGGTGGCGATCCGGATGCCCTGTTCCACCAGGACCTTCTTCACCGTTTCGCCCTTGATATCCATTCCCAGGATCTGTTTTGCCACGGCCCGAACCTCGTCCAGCGAATGGGCCAGTTTCACCCCGCCGGCCTTGCCGCGGCCCCCGACCAGCACCTGGGCCTTGACCACCAACGGGAAGGCGACGCCCTGCTTCTCGACGAGTTTTTTCGCGGCGGCCTGCGCCTTGGCCGGTGTTTCGGCAACGATTCCCCCGGGGGTGCGAACGCCGTAATTTCGCAGGATTTCCTTGGCCTGGTATTCGTGGATTTTCATCGTGGTCTCACTGTTTGAAGGATCGGGTCTTGCACGGTGGCATCGCATTCTGGGGGCGAACGGCGCGTTGGCAAGCGTTGTTGCACCGGACGGGCGAAAAAACAGGCGGCCGCCGGAGGAATTCGTCCCCCGGCGGCCGCCGGACTCGCGCAGATGAACGGCGGCTTACTTGGCGTCCGCCACCAGTTGGGCGACGAGGTCGCCGACTTCGGTTGTGGAGTAGCCCATCTTGCCAGCCGCGAGGCTCTTGAGCTTGGTGCCGGTCACGGTGGCGATGGCCTGCTCGATATCCGCCGCGGCTTTGTCCTCGCCCAGGGTTTCGAGCATCATCTGGCCGGCGGCTATGGCCGCCAGGGGGTTGATGACGTTCTTGCCCGTGTACTTCGGGGCACTGCCGCCGATCGGCTCGAACATGGACACGCCGCCCGGATCGGGGTTGATGTTGCCGCCGGCCGCGATGCCCATGCCGCCCTGGATCATGGCGCCCAGGTCGGTGATGATGTCGCCGAACATGTTGCCAGTGACGATCACGTCGAACCATTCCGGGTTCTTCACGAACCACATGGTGGTCGCGTCCACGTGGGCGTACTCGCGCTTGATGTCGGGATAGTCCTTGTCGCCCATCTCGTGGAAGGCGCGCTCCCACAGGCCGTAGAGGTAGGTGAGCACGTTGGTCTTGCCGCACAGCGTCAGCTGTTTGCGACGGTTGCGCTTGCGGGTGTAGTCGAAGGCGTACTTGAGGCAGCGGTCCACCCCGAAGCGCGTGTACACGGCGGTCTGCGTGGCCACTTCCTGGGGCGTGCCCTCGTGCAGCACACCGCCCATGCCGGCGTAGGCGTCCTGCGTGTTCTCGCGGACCACGACGAAGTCGATGTCCTCCGGCCCCTTCCCCTTGATGGGGGTTTCCACGCCCGGGTAGAGTTTCACGGGGCGCAGGTTGATGTACTGGTCCAGCTCGAAGCGCAGGCGGAGGAGAATACCCTTTTCCAGGATGCCCGGTTTCACGTCGGGGTGGCCGATGGCGCCGAGGAAGATCGCGTTGAACTTCCGCAGTTCACTGGAGGCGTTGGCGGGAAGGACCTCGCCGGTGCGCAGGTAGCGGTCGCCGCCGAAATCGAAGTCGGTCAGGTTGAGGGTGAAATTATGCTTTGCGGCGGCGGCCTGAAGGACTTTGACGCCCTCGCGGACGACTTCCGGTCCGGTTCCGTCGCCGCCGAGAACGGCGATATTGTAGGATTTCTTTTCTGCCATGTTGGTTCCGCCCGTTTTCCGGGCTGTTTCCTCCTGCGGTTTCAGTGGGTTCGTGGTATGACCGCCGCCCGCCGGGCGGTTGTCAAAGCGAATTCGAAACGGGGCGGTTGGGACAAGCTCTCCTCTATTAGGCGCGCGGCTCGAGTTCGTCCAACCCGGGCACCTCTCCCTCGCGGATGCTGTGGGCCTGGGCGAGGTCGAGTTCGAGCCGCACCCCGCGCACCCCGGGCGTGAGGCGGACCAGCTGGCCGTCGAGCGACACCCCGTCGGCCGGTTCCACGACCTTCCGGCCGGCGGCGGGAAGGAACCAGTGGATCTCCCGGGGGGGCCTGCGCCAGTCGGCCTCGAGTCGCAGGGTTTCACCATCCGCCGAAAACGCGACCTCCACACTCACCGGCCCGAATTCGGTGGGCGCGTTCCGGATCGCAACGCGTTTGCCCGGCGAAGCCCATTCGGCGGGCAGCAGACGGGTGATCTGGAGCACCTCATCCTGCTCGTGCAGGATGAGGTTCCGCACAAGGAGCACCCATTCCGCGGCGGCCCAGCCGTGGTGCCCGTCCCCCATGCAACCGCCCCGGGTGCGCGGGTGGATCGCTTCGGGCCAGCACCAGGTGGGCGTGGCCAGCCTGAGCATGTAATCGATCAGTTTGTAGGCGCCCAGGTCGCCCATGAGCAGCAGGCACTGGGCCATCTGCAGCGTGAGATATGAATTCACCCCGCTGTGGATCATCTGCTGGTAGAAGCCGTCATCGTGGAACAGGTGGTCTCGGATGAAGCGGATGGTGTTGCGCAGCCACGGCGTGTCCTCGGGGTGGAACAGGCCGAGGGGATAGGCGGCGCAGATGTTTCCGATCATCCCGGCGTCCGGCCTCCGGCGCGGCGCGGCCGGAAGCACATGGGCCTCGCTGGTTTCCATGTCGCGGTTCACCGCCTCCAGCAGGTCGCGCCGGTACGAGGTCGCGATGCCGTCGAACAGGCGGTAGTCCGCGTCGTTGTCCAGGGCGGCCGCGGCCTCGGCCGCATCCATCACGCCCCGCAGGGCCCACAGGTTGTCCCAGTAATAGAAATCGTTCGGCCCGAGGTGCTCGGCGCTGAAACCCGCCGGAAGCAGCCCGCGCGGTTTCAGCCTGGTGAAACTGACATCATGGCGCTTCTTCTCGATCCAGAGCACCGCGCGGCGGATGGACGGATAGAGTTCGCGGAGCAGGCCCACATCGCCGGTCAGGCGGAAGTGTTCCACGATGGCCCAGATGGCCTGGCCGTTGGAGTCCCATTCACCTTTCTGCGAGCAGAAGTAGCCGTTCTTCCACTGCTTGAGCGGGAAGAAGCGGAGGTTCTGGGCAACGTCATCCGGATATCCCATGCGTCCCAGCGCGCCCAGCAGGAAAGCCGCGTCGCGGAACCAGTGGCGGTGGTAGGTGAGCGGCCCGGCGGTGATCTCGCAACCGTCGTTGAGCAGCAGGAGGGTGGCCTTGGCTGCGTCGAAAGCCTCCTGGTAGCGCGGGTCTGGCAGTTCCACGGTGACGCCCTGCCCGGCGCGCTCGCGCCACCCGGCCAGTTCGGCATCCTTGAACCCGTCCATGTTCTGGGGGGAGAAACGGGGGAACGAAATTGCGCGGGGATTGGTCGGTTCGACCGGGAGAACCGCAAACCGGCGCTCGGACTGCCCCGCGGCGATCGTTAGGTGGAAGACGCTGGCGCCGTTTGCAAGGCCGGCCGGACAGGACGCGGCCGTCTCGGCGCTTTCGGCCGCAAGCCGGTGGGCCGAGTCGCCGTGGGAATGATTCGAGGCCACCGAGCGATCGGGTCGGAGGGGAAAGTAAACGGCCAGATCCTGGCCCATCATCCAGAATCCCCGCGTGTTGTAGGCGAGATTGGGGATCAGGCTCAAACCTTCGGGGTTGTAAGGGCGGATTGCGAAGGCCAACTCCGCCTCGCGGGCCAGCGCTGTGGGATTGGCAACATGGGCCTCGTGGCATATGTAGTCCCTGCCGTTCTCGCGGAAAGCCCAGGCTTCCATGCTGACCGAGAGCCCGCCGGCCTCGAAGTGGGTGATGACGAAGGGGAGGCGGTTGCGCAGCATCTGGCGCACCTCGGTGTCGGGAAGGCGGGAGGGGAACACATCCTGGCCGTCAACCCGGACCCAGGTGTCGAGGCTCCAGCCCTGCAACCAGGGCGTGACCATTCCCCTGGGGTCGACGACCGGCTCGCGGGTGCCGGCGAGGGTGCCGATCCCCGTCCAGTTGCGATGGGTGAGGTTGATATAGGTCAGGTTCATGGCCCGCGGGATGAACGACGGACTGCGCGGGTTGGACTGCTGCTCGATCCAGTAAGGCCAGACCCAGTCGTTGTTGATCGAGAGGGCGTGCAGGTTGTAAAGGCCGCGAAGCTGCATGAGGACGCCGGCCGGAATCAGCTCGTTGGGGACCGTGACCTCGGAGGGCTGGTTGATGTGCCGCAGCGCTTCGACGAACTCCGGACCGCGGTCAATTCGGTAGTAGCGCTTCAGGTAGTTGACTATGTGTTTGAGGAAAAACATGGTCGGGTGATCGTGTCTGCTGAGGGCTACAAGGTGCCGGAAAGGCGAATTCTGGAGCGAACCGCAGGGCAGTTTATGCCATGAAAATCGCGTTTTTCACCAACAACTACCTCCCGTTTGTCGGGGGAGTCCCGATCGCGATCGAAAACCTCGCGCACCGTCTGCGCGCCCGCCGTCACCGCGTGTTCATTTTCGCCCCGGAATACGAGGAGCCGTGTGATGACGACCCGGATGTTTTTCGCATCTGGTCGTGGACGAAGTTCAACGCCACCAGTTTCTCGCTGCCCCTTCTGATGACCCTCGAACCGCAGTCGCATTTCGCCGACCTCGAACCGGACCTGGTTCACGTGCACCATCCCTTTCTCCTGGGGGCGACAGGCCTGAACCTGGGGCGGGCCATGCGCCTGCCGGTGGTGTTCACCTACCATACCATGTATGAGAAGTACGCCCACTACCTGCCGTTTGACGAGAAGATGGTGGGCGAGGTGGCGGTCCAGGTGGCCTGGCAGTTCGCCAATTGCTGCGATGCGGTGATCGCGCCTTCGACCGATATCCGCAATATCCTGCTGGAGCGGGGAGTCCGGGTGCCGGTGCGCGTGATCCCCACCGGTGTGGACCTCATGCGATTCCGGGGGGGCGACCGCCGCTGGCTCCGGCGCCGTTGCGGGATCCCGGAGGGTGCGCCGGTGATGCTGTTCCTGAGCCGGTTGGCCCGGGAAAAGAATGTGGGTTTTCTGCTGGAGATGTTCGCGCTGGTCGCGGCGGAGCATCCCGATGTTCACCTGGTGATGGTTGGGTCGGGCGAGGAGGAAGAAACCCTTCGTCGCCAGGCCGACGATGCCGGATTCGGTGGCCGGGTGCATATGCCAGGCACCCTGACCGGTCGTGACCTCATCTCGGCTTACCGGGGGGGAACGGTGTTTGTTTTTGCCTCCACCACGGAAACCCAGGGCATGGTGGTGCTGGAAGCGATGGCCGCCCGCCTGCCCGTGGTTGCGGTGGATGCGCCCGGGGTGCGCGACGTGGTGGTCAACGGCGAGAACGGTTATCTCGTCCCCGAGGGCAATACGCGGGCGTTTGCGGACAAGGTGCTGGAGGTGCTGGACAATCCATCGGTCCACGAGCGCCTGACCAGGGGTTCTGCCGACCGGGCCCGCGAATTGTCGCTCGCGCGCACGACGCGCAAAGTCGAGGAACTCTACCGGTTCGTTTTAAGGAATCCGCCCCAGGGTCGGGAGCAACCCCTGCTGATGTTGAGGGAAATCCTGAGCTACCACTGGCACCGCCTGCGGGAGGGCTTGGACGACTTCCTGCCCTAGGATTCCGGGCGTGGTCCCTCGTCGGAAGGCACCCGGATCCCGGCGAGCCGCGCGACGGAACGGATCTCGGGATCGTTCGGGTTGAGGCGCAGGGCTTCGCGGGCGCTGTTGGCGGCCGCAGCCTGATTGCCGCGGTGAATCTGGTAAACGGCCTCCAGCCGGTGGCCGTGCGCATTGTCCGGGTAGCGTTTCCTCAAGTTTCGGATCTCCAAACGGGCGAGGGCCAGTTCGGTTTCCCTCCCTTCGCGGTCGCCCGACCGGGCCATTGCCGCCGCACGGTTGATGTGTAGGGAGGCGGGGATGATGTAGCGCTCCGGCCTGGTTTCCGAAGTCTCCGTCCAGTTTGCCAGCAGGAGCGTGTGATCGTCCCGCCAGTCCCAGGCGCGCCTGTGCGTGACGCCGGTCCATGCGACAAGTCCGAGGACACCGATGACCGCAGCAACCCGCCGGCATTGCGGCCAGCGTTTCAGGAGCAGCATCGCGGCGCCCGCAAGCAGGAGACCGGAGGCGAAGAGGGGTTGGTAGGAAAACCGTTCAGCCACCGGTTCCGGAATGGGTATGAGCTGGGAAACGGGCAGGTATGCCAGGAGGATCCACAGGAAACCCAAGGCCGCAACACGGTTTCGCCAGGCGAGAAAACCGGCGACGCACGCGGTCGTGCCAACCTGGGCGAGCGCGAGCAGCAGGCGGGGATCAGCCAGCCCACTCATGCAGTCGGGGAGATAATAAACCCGCAGCGGCCACGGCCAAAGGAACCGGCGCAGGTGAACCTCCGCCAGCGAAACCAGGAAGTGGAGAAATCCACCCCACGGACCCGTCGCGCACAGGTAGCCGCCGCTGAAATGGGCCGACTTGAAATTGCGCCAGGCCAGGAAGAAGAGAAACGCCGCCGTCAAACCCGCGGCCCCGACGATCAGTGCGGGGCGGCGCATGGTGCGGCCGCCAAAAAGAAGCAGCACCAGAACGGCGAGCGGCACTGCCAGCGCCCCGATTTCCTTGTGCCCAAGCCCGAGAAGCGCGGCGCCGGCAACCGCCAGCGCCAGGAACACGGTTTCCCGCTGTGCCGGGCGTTCGTGGGCGAGAAACCTGGCGGCAAGCCACACGGCAAGCAAGGGCCCCAGGGCGCCTCCAAGATCGGTGCGCCAACCCGGACAAAGAACCACGCTGCTGGCCAGCGGATGAACCAGCGGAACCGCGGCGGCCGCAAAAGCCAATGCCCCCGGATGGGGCGTGCGGCGGCGAACAGGAACCAGCAGTTCACGACATGAACCAGCAGGTTCAGGCCGTGCGACAGTGCCGGGGTGCGCTGAAAGAGGTGCACATCAAAAAGCAGGAATCCGCCGGTGTAGAGCGGGCGATAGGAAAGGACCCCCGTGTCGGTCCGGTACTTTGCCGGGCTGAACACAAAGGAAAGCGAGGCCAGGGGTTTGCCGCCCAAGTACCGCATCTGCTCGCGCCCGTCGTACGTGTATTCATTGGTGAAGGTCGGGCCGTAGGCGAGGACTGCCAGCAGAAGCAGGGCAAGGAACGCGGGGAAACGGGGTGGGCCGGATGCGGGTTCGGGTGGTTTGGGGTTCACAGAAGGCCGATCATGGTCCGTCTTCACTCCGGTTTCAACGAAATGGGATCAGCTCTTGGTCTCGTCCGTCAGGATCTTGCCATCCCGCAGCACGATGTTGCGCCGGCACTGGCGGGCAATATCCGAGTCGTGGGTCACGATGATCAGGGTGACGCCCTGATCATTCAGGTCGTGGAAGAGTTGCATGATTTCCTTGCCCGTCCTCGAGTCGAGGTTCCCGGTCGGCTCATCGGCGAGCACGATGGTGGGGGAGTTGACCAGGGCCCGGGCCACGGCAACGCGCTGGCGCTGACCGCCGGAGAGCTGATTGGGCTCATGGCTCCACCGGTCGCCAAGACCGACGCGCTCCAGGGCGGCGAGGGCCTTCTTCTTGGCTCCCGCGGTGCTCGAGTAGAGAAGGGGAACCTCCACGTTCTCAAGGGCGGACATGCGCGGCAGCAGGTTGAAGTTCTGGAACACGAACCCGATCTTTCGGTTCCGGATCCCGGCAAGGCTGTTTCCTGAGAGGCGGCTCACGTCGCTGCCGTCGAGCATGTACTGGCCGGAAGTTGGCTTGTCCAGGCATCCGAGGATGTTCATGAGCGTGCTTTTTCCGCTTCCGGACGATCCGACGATGGCCAGCATCTCGCCCGCCTGGATCTGGAACGAGACGCCGTCCAAGGCGTGCACCGTTTCGGTGCCCATCACGTAGGTTTTGGTGAGGTTGCGGACCTCGATGGAAGGCGCCATGTCAGCGACGTCCGCCGCCGCCGCCACGGCTGGCGCCGCTGAGGCTGAATGTGGCGCGCTGCATGCCCCGCTGGAAATTGGCCCCGCCCTGCTGCTGCCCCTGCACCCAGCGGCTCTGGAGCGAAACAGGAAGCGCCAGGACCAGGCCCTCCTTGAGCCCCTCGGTGATCTCGGTGTTCAAACCGTCCGTGATTCCGGTTTTCACGCGCACCAGGGTCTTGGTTTCCGGCTTGTCCTGGACCTCGACGAAGTAACCCTGGCGGTCAAACTGGACCGCCTCGTTCGGCACCAGGACAACATCCTCCCGCCGGTCGGCCTGGATCGACACGTTCGTGGTCATCTCCGGTTTCAGGGTTTTGGCACCTTCGCCCATCACCTGGATTTTCACCTCGAAGGTCACCACGTTGCTGCTGTTCACACCCTTGCTGGCAATGCGCATGACCTTTCCGAAGAAACGCTTTCCCGGATAAGCGTCGGCGGTGATCATGGCCCGCTGGTCGAGCTGGACCTTGC
>JADHEF010001340.1_pt1 | contig 15854 bp, 14 predicted proteins | sample 8952391 | NCBI WGS metagenome assembly JADHEF01 (sample SAMN16124439, study PRJNA663245) | bioreactor sludge metagenome | isolation source: sludge (nitrite) | place: India:Bengaluru | collected 2019-02-28
CCAGGGCGGTGACGCGACCGCCCAGCCCCTGAGGGCCGACGCCGGTCCGGTTGATATCGCGCAGGAGCTCCTGCTCCAGACGGGCGACGGCCGGGTCGGGATGGCTCTGCCCGACGGGCCTGAGGAGCGCTCGCTTGGCGATGAGGGCGCATTTTTCGAAGTTGCCGCCGATCCCGACGCCGACGATGTTGGGCGGGCAGGAGTTGGCACCGGCTTCGCGCACCCGGTTGACCACGAAGTCGCGCGCGCCTTTCAGCCCGGCGCCGGGGTGGAACAGCATCACCCGGCTCATGTTCTCCCCGCCGAAGCCCTTCGGGAGGACATGGATGCCGACCCGATCGCCGGGCACCATGTCCAGGTGAAGAATGGCCGGGGTGTTGTCCCCGTAGTTTTCGCGGCTGATGGGGTCCAGGGTGGAGGGGCGCAGATAGCCTTCCGCATATCCCTGGCGCACGCCCTCGTTGACGGCTTCGGTCAGGCCCGCACCCGACAGGTGGACATCCTGCCCGATCTCGATGAACACGACGGCCATGCCGGCATCCTGGCAGAGCGAGATGGACTCCTCCCGCGCAATGCGCGCATTGTCCGCCAGCTGCCTGAAGATCTCTTTCCCCTGGGGGGAGACCTCCTGCGCCAAGCCTTTCTCGAAGGCCGCAATCACGTCGGGGTTCAAAACCGTCGTGGCCTCCAGGCAGAGCTGCTTGACCGTGCGGGTGATGAGGCTGGTGTCGATGTCGCGGATCGCCATGAATCGATGCCCTCGTTGAGGTCGACGGGCGGCTAAACCAGGCCCAGCTCCAATCGTTGTTGGTCCGACGGCCGCCCCTGCGCGTCCCACCCCCGGGCCCGGTAGTACAGCCCCCGCGCCGCCAGAAACCGCTTTTCATCCACCCGCTCCCCGCCCGGCCGGCCGTCGTCGAGGTCTTCGGTAAACAACCGGGGCGGCAACGTGTCCGCTTCCACGCCCTCGCGGAGGTTGTAAAGCCGTTCCAGGGTCCAGATCCTCTCGCCGATGCGCTTGAGATCGTCGACCGCGAGCGTCTCCCCGGTCAGGGCGTTATAGAGCTCGGTCAGCACCGGCCAGGTGTAGCCGGCGTTGCGCATCCCGAACTTGCAGGTCAGCATCGAGTCCGCGACGGCCAGGAAATGCTCCTTGTCGATGATCGTGCCGATGTGCGCCTCGAAGCCCTTCTCCTGGAATTCGCCCGCAAAAAGCTCGTTCACGTAAAGCTGGGCCCGCAGGTGGCAGGCGCCACGGCTGCTGGTGGCCAGCGAAAACCCGGTCCCGAAGGAGCGCCGTGACTCATACCCGGGGTACTCCTGCTTCTTGGCGTGGATCACCCGCGCCAGGGCCCGCTCACCCCATTTGCCGGCCGCGCGATAGGAGCCCTCCGCCAGCACGTCCCCGATCCCCTGGCGGGCGCCGATCCTGGGGATCAGCGCCATGATGGACTCGTGCCGGCCCCACGGCATGGGGATGCCGTCCACGTCCGAGTCCGCGATGATCCCCGACTCGTACAGATCCATGAGCCAGGCGCAGGTGTTGCCGCAGGTGATGGTGTCCATCCCCAGGTCGTTGCACAGCAGGTTGGCCATGAGGATGGATTCGAGATTGGAGTTGCCGCAGTTGGAACCGAAGGCCATCAGGGTTTCGTACTCGGGGCCCTCCACCTCCTCCAGCCGGTACGGCCCCTCCTTCACCTGGTGGACGTTGCCGCACTTGAGCGGGCAGGTGAGGCAGCCCCGGTCTTTGACGAAATACTTGTCCTTGAGCGCCTGGGCGTTGATCCGGGGTGCGTCCGGGAAATGGCCGCCACGGAAGTTGCGGGTCGGCAGGGCGTGCTTGGAGTTGAAAAAGTCGAACGCAATGGACGAGCCGAACTTGGCGAAGGCCTGCGCGACCTCCAGCGCCTTCTTGCCGCCCTGACCCGAGATTGCCTTCACCTTTTCCCGGTCGAACAGCTCCGTGCCGATCTTGCCTTTGACCACGATCGCCTTGAGCTGTTTGCTGCCCATCACGGCGCCCACGCCGCCGCGCCCTGCGGCGCGATGGCCGTTCATGAGGGTCGCGAACCTGACCCGTTTCTCGCCGGCCGGCCCGATGCAGGCGACCTCGGCGCCCGGGTGGTCCGCCTGGAGCTTGGCCTCCGTGGCGAAAACCCCGAGCCCCCGGAGATGGTCGGCATCTTTCAGAACAGCCCGGCCCTCTTCCAGAACCAGGTAGAACGGCCGCACCGCAGAGCCGGTCACCACCAGAGCGTCGAAGCCCGCCCGTTTGAACCCCGGCCCCCACTTGCCGCCGCAGTGGCTGGCCGCCGCCAGCCCGGTCAGGGGCGACTTGGTGGTGACGTTGAAAAAAGCCGAAAATACCCCGGCGCCGGTGTAAGGACCGGTCGCCAGGATGAGAGGGTTCTCCGGCGCCAAGGGGTCGACCCCGGCCGGGGCCAGGTCGGTCAGGAGCGCGATCCCCAGGCCGCGGCCCCCCAGCATCCGTCTGGCCGCATCGTCGTCCGTGGCTTTCACCTCGACGGTCTGCCGTGTCAAATCCACCCAGAGGGTCTGTCCCGTGTATCCGTTCATGGAGCTCTCCTATCTAACCGCGCGGAGCGGAATGTCTACCGGGCCTCCATCATGTTGGGCACGAACGTGACGATCTCGGGGAATGCAATGATCAGCGCCATGACGATCGCCTGCCAGATCAGGAAATAGCAGGCGCCCATGAACACCTCCCCGGTGGTCACGCAGGGGCCGGCCACCGCCTTGACGGTGTAAACGTTCATGCCGACCGGCGGGGTAATGACGCTGACCTCGCAGAGCGTGATCACGATCAGTCCGAACCACACCGGGTCCCATTGGTACGCCGCGACGATCGGCATGACCGCCGGGAGCGTGATGATGAGCATGGAGACCGGATCGATCATGCAGCCGATGACCACATATAGCAAAATAATGAACAGCAGCACGACGATCGGCGGCATGTTCAGACCTACGACGAATTTCACGAAAGCGTCGATGGCCCCTGACGAGCTGAGAACGAAGGAGAAGAGATTGCCGAAGGTGATGATGATCAACAGCGAGCAGGAGAGCATCCCGGCCTGCATTACCGCCTGATAGAAACCCGGCAGGGAAAACCGGCGGCGCAATATCAAAACAACGATAGCGCCGGCCGATCCGATGGCCCCGGCGGCAGTGGATGTGAACCACCCCATGAAGAGCCCGCCGATCACCAGCAAGATTAAAAAAGAAAGCGGGAGGATTCCCTTCAAGGCGATCAGTTTTTCCCTCAACGGCAGGATGTCAGAATCCGGAGGAGGAACCAGATGAGGTTTGAACCTGGCGGCGGTTGTAATCCCCAAGCCGTAGGCCACTGCGGTCAAGGCCCCGGGCACCACTCCCCCGACCAGCAATTTGTTGATCGGCTGCGAGGTGATCAGCCCGTATAGAATCATCAGGATGCTGGGAGGGATCATACAGGCCAAGGCACCGGCGGCCACGATGCAACCGGACGCCAGCTGTTTGTTGTAGCCCTTGGCGAGCATCTGCGGCAGCGCGATCTTGGTGAAGATGGAGGCGCTGGCAATCGTGGATCCCGAACAGGCCCCAAAGAGGGCGCAGCCGTAGTTGGTGGCGAGCAGCATGCCGCCCCGCATGCGCCCCATCCACTTGCTCGCCGCATTGAAAAGATCGCCGCTGATCCCGGCCTGAAACGCCAGCTCACCCATCAGAATGAACATGGGTACGCAGGAGAGCGCGTAACTTTCCATCGCGCCGTACAGGATGGTCTTGACGAAGGCGCAGGCCGCGGTCCAGTTGAGGTTGAACACAATTCCGAAAAAGCCCGCCAACCCCAGGCTGAACGCCACCGGGATCGACAGGAGCACCATCGCCATCATGGGCAAAAACCAGAACATTTCAACCTCGCGCTTGCTGGTCGTCTATGATCTCACACGTCTTCTCTTCCACCGGCGGAGGATGCTTCAGGTGCCCTATCGTTCGGACCAGCTCAATGGCCATTTGGATGGCAACCAGGCCGGTGGCGATGGGGATCATGACCTTGGCGGGATACATGGGCACCCCGACGTTGCCGCCGGTGTGTTCTCCGATTCTGACGCTGTGGATCGCCATCGGAATGGTGAGCCACGTCAGGAGTCCGAACAGGAAGAGCCCACAGGGCTGGGTCAGTAACTGCAAAACGACACGCGCCTTGGGGCTCAACCGACTGACCAGGAGATCGATGACGATGTGACGCTTTTTGATCTGAACGCTCAACAGGAATGCACAGACCGAAATGGGCATGATCGACATAATCAGCTCGGTGGCGCCGGGAAACGGCAGCTTCAACACCTTGTCGGCGACCACGTCCGCGATGGTCACCACCAGCATCAAAAAAAGGACGAAGGCCCCGATGACGCTCATCACCCAGGCGATTCGATCCATTATCTTGTCGATCATGGCAGCAGTCCTTTTTCCGGCTTCAGATACCCGGCGACGTCGCGGGGCTGCGACCGACGCCGCGATGAACCGCGCGACACCCCGCACCGAAGAGAAATGGGTCGGCGCTCACCGGACAGCGTGAAAGCGCCGACCTTTGGATGGGGTTCAACCCGCTTATTTCTTGCGAACGCGGGCAATGGCTTCGTCCCAAAGTTTGATGATCTCACCGGCCTCCTGGCCCAAGCCCTTCTTGGTCATGTCATCCTTCCACTGGGCGCGGATGTCGGGCAGGCTGCTGATCCATTTCTGCCGGTCGGGGAAGGGGACCAGGGTGATGCCTTTGGCGGCCGCTTCCTTGATGGAGGCCTCCTCGTAGTCGATCGTCAGCTGTTTGCCCTTCGCGGGCATCTCCTGCATGACCTGCTCGAAGACCTTCTTCACGTCGTCCGGCAGCTTCTTCCAGCGCTCGAGGTTCATGACGCACATGGGGCCGGTGTTGACCCCCAGGTCCACCATGCTGATGTACTTGGCGACCTCATCCACCTTGGTGGCCAGGCCCATCTGCACCGAGAAGAAGGCGCCGTCGGTCATGCGCTTCTGCATGGCCTCGAACCAGTCGGCCTGCGTGAGCGTCATGCCCACCGCGCCGGCCGCCTCGTACAGCCGCGGCATGTAGGGGCCCCACGACCGGATCTTCTTGCCCTTGAGCTCCTCGAAGGTCTTGATGGGCTGCCAGGACCAGAGCTGGTACTTCGGCAGCACCTGCACGTACATCAGCTTCATGTTCTGCTTCTCGAGCTCCTTCGGGATGGGCCCCTGCCAGTAAATCGTCTTCCCGACTTCAAACGCCTCCTCGTTCGTCCAGTTGACGAACCACAGCTGATTGCCGCACTGCGCCAGCGGGAAGCGCGCCGGGTAATAGCCGGGCACCAGGATGGACATGTCGATGCCGCCCGAGCTGACGAGATCCGGCAGGTCGGGCGTCTTGCCCAGGCTCTCCGACCAGAAGATCTTGATCTTGACCTTGCCCTGGGTGCGCTTTTCGATCTCGTCGGCGAACCACATCTCCCAGGACGTAAGCGTGGTCAGTTTGTCCGTGAACGGGTGCCCGAGGTTCAAGGTGATGTCCGCCGCCCTGGCTGGCGATGCCGCCAGCACCACCAGACCCAGGCACAATGCCGCCACCCATGAAGCCACTGCCTTGTTTCGCATGATGATCCCTCCCTGCACGATGGGTTGCCGATGATGACCCGAGAAGCCGCAGGGCTTCTCCGTGGCCTTATCCCAGTACCTCCATCCCTCTGCCGTCATCTCGATCTCCGGCCCTTTTTCGCTTTCGCCTTCTGCCTTTCATTCGACCCCGGCCGGTCGGGATCGGAATCGTCGGTCGAACCGAAAAGCTTCACCAGCGCCTCGTCGATGTGCCGTCGCACCAGGAGCTCCAGCTCCTGGGGGTCGGTTCCCGCCTGCTCGAACAACGTCAATATTCTCTCGTGCACGTCCAGCGCCATCTGGAAATCGAGCTTCTGGTAGCGATACGATACGAAATACCAGAGCCGATGCATGCGCAGGTTCTGAAGGAGGTCGATCAGCAGCCGGTTGTCGCAGGCCTCGATGAAGACGTCGTGGAAGATCTTGTGATTCTGGCGGTAGACTTCGCGATCCTTGCAACGCCCGGCGCGCTTCATCTCCTCCAGCGCCTGGCGCATCTTCGCCAGGTCTTCCGGGCTGAGCTTCCCATAGGCCAAGCGGGCCGCCAGCCCCTCCAGGTTGCCTCGCACGGGGAAGTTCTCCTGGATGTCCCGCCGGGTGATCTCCTTCACAAACGAGCCCCGGCGGGGGAGAATGACCACCAGCCCTTTTTTTTCGAGGTCGCGGAAGGCTTCCCGCAGGGGGGACCGGCTGACCCCCAGCTGCTGTTGCAGCTCCATCTCCAGCAACTGTGTTCCCGGTTCGAGAGCCCCGTCCAGGATGGCCTCCGTCAACACCCTCGAGATCTGCTCGGTCAGCACCTGGGGGCTGAAGCCGCGCGCGATGAAGCGTGTGCCCATCCCGCCGACAGACCCTCCCCGTGGAGCGTCTTGACGTTGAATTTGCATGATAGCTGCGTCCTCACCGGGTTAAGGGCGGCCGGGTGAGCCCTCCCCGTCTTCGTAGAGTTTCAGCAAGCGAATGGCCTTGGGCGTGCACTCCGTCAGGCAAAGGGTGCACAAGGTGCATTCATCCTCGTTCTCTTCGACGCTCACGGGGCGGTCGTCTTGCTTCTCGAAAATCTTGACCGGGCAGGTCTTGATGCAGAGGCCGCAGGCCTTGACGCCCAGGCAGGTCTGTTCATCGATCTCAAGTCTGATAAAAATTCCCATGGGCTCCCTCAGGGCTTGTCGGGTTCGGATGCCCGGGGGCTTCCCGCGCCGCCGTCCAGCGTCCGGGCCATCATCAGGATCTGCCGGGCGCGGTCCACCACCGGTTTGTCCACAAATTTGCCGTCCAGCTGGATGGCGCCCAACCCCTTCGCGTGGGCGGCTTCGAAGGCGTTGACCACCGCCTCGGCCTGGCGGATTTCCTCCGGGCGCGGGCTGAAGATGCGATTGACGACGTCGACCTGATTCGGGTGGATGCAGAGCTTGCCGCCGAACCCCAGCTGCTTTGCGCGCAGGGCATCGGCCTCGAGCGCCTGCAGGTCCTTGAGGTCTCGCATGAACGGCGTGTCCAGGGGAGGAAAGAGGCCGGCGGCGCGACAGGCTACGGCCAGGCGCGCACGCGGATAGCTCAGCTCCTGTCCATCCTGCGTGAGCTCCACTCCCAGGTCGGACGTGTAGTCCGCCGCGCCGAACGCCACCGTGTGCAGGCGGAGCGGATCGGTGCGGAGCGCCACGATCCTGTGGATGTCGGCAACCCCCCGGGCCGATTCGATCAGCGCCACGAGGGGCGCCATTGCACAACTCCTTTGATCCTCCAGGGCCCGCATGCGTTCGTGCAGGCGCAGGACCGCTTCCTCGTCTTCGACCTTGGGGAGCACGATCCCGCTCAACCCGGGCTCCAGGACGGCGGCCACGTCCTCTTGCCAAAACGACGTGTCGGTCCCGTTGATCCTCACCAGGACCGCTCGGCCGCCGGTCGATCTCAGTGCGGCCGCTGCGGCTGCGCGCGCCGCGGCTTTTTCGTGCATCGGCACCGCGTCTTCCAGGTCGATGATCACGGCGTCGGCCTTGGTCGCCATGGCCTTGGCGATCCGCTCTGGACGGTTGCCTGGAACGAACAGCGCCGATCGTATCGGCCCCAAGTGCTGCATCTTAATCTTCCCCTGCCTTTCAGATGACCTGTTTGAGATGGGTGATGATGTCGGAGAAATTATCCGCCACCCGGATGCCCGCCTTCAGGAAGGCCTCTCGTTTGCTGCGGGCGCTGCCGCGATCCCCCTCCACGATCGTGGCGGCGTGGCCGAAGCGCACCCCGGGCATTCGATCGACGAATCGCCCCGCGATAAACGCCACGATCGGCGTTTGGATCCGGCGCTCCTGAACCAGAGCGGCCAGAGCTTCTTCGACCGCCCCGCCGGGCTCGCAAAACAGCACGACCGCATCGGTTCCCGGGTCCGCTTCGAACATCGGTATCAGGTCCAGGAAGTTGGACCCGACGATCGGGTCCCCGCCGATCCCGACGCAGGTGCTCTGCCCGATGCCGTGATGGGTGAGCAGGTTGGCCACTTCCGTGGTCATGCCCCCGCTGCGCGAGACGATCCCCACGCGTCCGGGCATGTACGCCCGCTTCACGTCCGCCACCGGACCTCCGGCCATGCCGAGCTTCACCCGGTGGGGGCAGATCAGCCCCAGCGTATTCGGGCCGATCACCTGGACGCCCGACGCTCGTGCCACCTCCAGGATCTCCACCACATCCCGGCGCGGCACCCGTTCGGAAATGATGACGAGGAGCCGAATCCCGTGTTCCATGGCCTCCAGCGCCGCCCCCTTGACCAGTGCCGGCGGTACGGAAATCACCGACGCCCGGGCCGGGTGCTCCCGAGTCGCCGCCTTCACCGTGTCGTAGACCGGAACGCCGTGGACGACCTGCCCGCCCTTGCCCGGCGTGACCCCCGCGACGACGGAGGTGCCGTAATCGATCATGTCTTTGGTGAAGGAGGCCGCTTCGCGCCCCGTGATCCCCTGGATGATGACCTGGATGTCCTGGTCCGCCAATATCGCCATGCGAGCTCCTGTCTAACCCCTTTTCTGTTCCACTGCTTTCTTTGCGGCCGCATCGATCGAGACCGTCCGGTCGCAATAGGGCACACCGTATTTCCGCAACACCTTGTAGCCCTCTTCCTCCCAGGCGCCGGGCACGCGAAAGACCGCAATGACCTCCTTCGGCGTCTTGCCGGCCTCCAGCACCCCCTTGATGATGCCACGCGCGACGAGGTCCACGCGGGTGTTGCTGACCACGTTCATGATCACCGAGATGCTGTGAACGCCCGGTTTGGAAAGGATGTGCCGCGTCAGGGCCTGAACTTTGCGGACCGACGGGTTGCCGCCGATTTCGCAGTAGTTGGCCGGGGATCCGCCGTGATGCTGAACCGCGTCGAACGCCGTGAGCGACGCCCCGCCCCCCCCGATGATCAGACCGATGTTGCCGCTGAATTCGATCATGCGGCCGGCCACGCCGCGATGATCCATCCGGTCGATCTCGACCGCCCGACGCTCGAAGTCGGAGGACGCCGCTTCCGCGTGGAAGCGATTCGCGTCCTTTTCGAGCTTCGCCAGATCCGGATGCCGGAAGAGGGCCTCGTCCTCGATGTCCGCGTGGCAGTCCAGCGCCAACAGCGAGTTGCTATCCGTCAGCACCAGCGGGTTGATCTCCAGCAGGGTGCAATCATAGGCCAGAAATACTTCGGCCGCGGCGCAGACCACCGACGCCAGCTTCATCATCAGCTCGCCGCCGATCCCGGCCTCGGAGACGACCTCGCGCGCCTGGTGCGGCAGCAATCCGTGCCGCGCCGAGAAATGCCGTTTGAACACGTGCTGCGGGTGGGTGGCGGCGAGTTCCTCGACATCCACCCCGCCAACGGTCGAGAAAATCAATAGGGGAAGCTTCGCGATCGTGTCGTACGTGCATGCCAGGAAAAATTCTTTTCGGATCCCCGCCTTTTCCTCGAGCAAAATGTGTCGCGGGGTGTATCCCCGAAACGAAGCGCCCAGGAGCTTTGGAATCAGCGCATCGACCTCCGCCCGGTCCCGGGCCTCGACGATGCCGCCGGCCTTTCCCCGGCCGCCCAGCGGAATCTGAACCTTGAGCATGACGGGAAACTTCAGATCCGCTGTTCCACCGTCGGTGTGCAGGCATCCGGCCGGGAGCGGGATGTTACGCTTCCGGAGCAGGGTCTTGGCCTCGAATTCCATCAATCGCATATCGCCATCCGTAGCTATTGGTCGTCTGGTTCTTTTTGCCGATTGTCGACAATATACACAAAAGAAAATCCGGGTGTCAACCGGAAATTATCTGCTTGAACCGAGAGAACAGGGGTCGTTCCGACCAGGCGGCCGCAGCGGGGTGGCTGGAGTCGCGTATCCCGGCCTAACGCGGTTTCAGGTGCATGATGCGCCGGGCCTCGTCCGGCGTCGCCACCGCGCGGCCGAGCTCTCCGGCCATCTTCACCATCCGCTCCACGAAGCGCTCGTTCGGCGCGAGCTCCCCCTTGCGCAGGTAGATGTTGTCCTCGAGGCCGACCCGCACGTGGCCGCCCATCAGGATCGCGTGCGTGTTCACCGCGAGCTGGGCCGGCCCGATCCCGGCGACCGTCCAGGTGGATCCGGCCGGGATGCTGTTTTTGAGGTGCACGAGGTTTTCGATCGTGGCCGGGATCGCCCCCTTGAGCCCCATCACGAAGTCGAAGTGCAGCGGCGTCTCGGCGAGCCCGCGCTCGGCGAGCTCGACCGCATTGCGGATCATGCTGACGTCGAAGATCTCCATCTCCGGCTTGATGCCCAGCCGCTGCATGTCGGTCGCCAGCCGCGTGATGAGCTCGGGGCTGTTGGCGTAGACCGAGTCGGGAAAGTTGACCGATCCGGTGGTGAGGCTCGCCATCTCGGGCCGCAGCTCGAGCCGGTCGCTGCGGTTCTCGTAGGCCATGCCGGCCCGGCCGCCGGTGGAGATCTGTACGATGAGCTTCGTGCGCGCCTTCAGCCCGTTGTACATCTCCTCGAAGAGCCGCACGTCGGTCGAGGGCGACTCGTCCTGGGGGTTGCGGGCGTGGACGTGGATGACCGCGGCGCCGGCCTGCTCGCAGCGCACGCCCGCTTCCACGATCTCGGCCGGCGTGATCGGCACGTGCGGGGTCTTGGCCCTGGTCGGCAGCGAGCCGGTGACGGCGGCGGTGATGATCAGCTTTTCCATTCAGGCACCTCGCATAGGTTTTGGGGCGGCACTATAGGAGGAGGCCGGGCGCGAGTCAATCGAGGGACGATGCTCGATACTGGATGCTCGGCACTTGATGCTCGATGCAGGATGCATGGATTCAAGATACATCCAGGCCGTTGACCGTTCGCCCTTTGGCCCGGAAACCGGAGTGCGTCATCAACAGGCAGCGGCAAATTAGCCGGATCCTGGATCCCTGCATCCTGAATCCTGCATCTGTTTCTCCTGCATCCTGTATCCTGAAACCTGCATCCTGGAGCTGCATCAGCCCTCCGCCTCCATTGACACCGGCTGCGTTTCGCGGCATAACCTCACCTCCTTTAAAGGCGTCCCAGAAACGGATCCGGCCGCCGGGAAACGGCGGCACCACGCACCCCACCACCAAAGGAGGCTGCTCATGAAGAGGAAGTCGAGGATCACCGCGATCGCGGTCGCCGTGCTGCTGCTGTGCGGCAGCGCCTGGGCCCAGGATGCGATCAAGATCGGCGTCGTCGGCCCGCGCACCGGCCCGGCCGCCGCCACCGGGACAGCGTTCGAGGAGGGGATCAAGCTCGCCACGGAGTACGTCAACTCCAAGGGCGGCGTGCTGGGCAAGAAGATGGAAGTCGTCTTCGAGGACACCGCCGGCGCCCCGGACAAGGCCGCCTCCGGGTTCGAGCGGCTGGTCACCCGCGACAAGGTCGTCATGGTGCTGGGCGAGAGCCATTCCTCCTCGGCTCTGGCCCAGATCGAAGTGGCCAACCGGCTGAAGGTCCCCTTCATCGTGGCCGAGGCCTGGGCCGACGACATCACCGCCAAGGGCTACCCCTACGTCTTCCGCGCCGGCCCCTCCAACTCCGGCGTGGTGCTGCAGAGCATCGCCAAGTGGGTCCAGAACGAGAAGTTCAAGAAGGCCTTCATCATCGCGGAGAACACGGACTGGGGCATCGGCATCGGCAAGCTGACCGAGAACGCCATGGCCAAGGCCGGGGTGCAGTTCGAGTCCATGATCACCGAGCGCAACAGCCAGGACCACTACGTCGAGCTGACCAAGATCAAGGCCTTCAAGCCCGACGTGATCCTGGCCTACATCTACGGGGTCGGCCTGCACTATTTCGTGGCGCAGGCCGGCGAGACCGGGGTCAGCCCCAAGGCCGTCATCCTGGACGGCGCCGGGCCCCCCAGCCTCTGGCCCGACTACTGGAAGAACGTCGGCGACTACGGCAACCTCGAGTGCTTCGTCTCCTCGATGCACGAGAAGGTCGAGCTGACCGATCTCGCCAAGCACTACCGCGAGGCCTACGTGAAGGCCTTCGGCAAGGCGCCGACCGACTACAAGTCGCGCTCGATCTTCGACGCCGTCCTGATCGCGGCCGACGCCGTCAACCGCGCCAAGAGCACGGACCCGGCCAAGCTGGTCGACGCGCTCGAGAAGACCAACCTCAAGACGACCCGCGGCATGGCCAAGTTCGGCACGGAGAAGGGGACCTTCATGTACCACCAGTGGGACCCGCCCATGCTCGTCATCCAGTGGCAGAACAAACAGCAGGTGGTGCTCTACCCGCCTGAGGCCGCCACCGGCAAACTCCTCCGGTAGAAAGCTTCCTGCGGAAGCTTTCTATTAAAGGGTTTTCAGAAAGAACGGGCCGGGCGGAAGACGCGTTCAACATCTCCCGCCCGGCTTTGGTTTATCGAAATCGGATCTCAGGCGTGACGGCCGGTGCTGGCCCGAGCACGCCGGTCTGCTACACCTAAACACATAGACCCACTTTCAAGATTTTCTTTTGCGGCCGCTGGCCGCAAAAGAAAATGGAGGCGCAGCGTGCTCGCCATTTCGATCATGAACGGGCTGGTGATGGGCGTCATCTACGCCCTCGCGGCCCTCGGGGTCTCGCTGGTGGTCGGGATCATGAACGTGGTCAACTTCGCCCACGGAGAGCTCTACATCCTGGCCGGCTACTTCAGCTACCTCTTTGCCGTGGCGCTCGGCCTGAATCCTTTCCTGTCGCTCGCCATCGCGCTGGCGCTCGTCTTCCTGCTCGGGATCCTGATCGAGTACACGCTGATCCGGCCGACCTACGGCAACGACATGTACTCGCTCATCCTGACCTTCATCCTGTCGATCGTCCTGCAGAACGCCTACCTGCTGATCTTCGGACCCTACCCCAACAAGCCGCCGCTGTGGATCAAGGGGGCGACCGACGTCTTCGGCCTCTTCATGTACGGCAACCAGCGTCTGGCGGCGCTGGTCGCCGGCGTGGCCGTGATCGCCGCGGTCTTCCTGGTCATCCAGAAGACCTGGTTCGGCCGCATCATCCGCGCCACGAGCCAGGATCGCGAGATGGCCGAGCTGAACGGGGTGGACACCACCCGGCTCAACATGCTGAGCTTCGGGCTGGGCTGCGCGCTGGCGGCCGCGGCCGGGGTCATCCTGGCGCCGGTCTTCCCGGTCACCCCGACCGCCGGGGTGCCGGTCGCGCTGACGGCCTTCGTCGTGGTGGTGCTGGGCGGCATGGGGTCGCTTTGGGGCTGTGTGGTCGGCGGCCTGATGCTCGGGCTGGTCGAGAACATGGGCGCGGCCTTCATCTCGACGGGCTACAAGAACGTCTTCGGATTCATCATTCTCATCCTCGTGCTGCTGGTGCGCCCCGCCGGGCTCTTCGGCCGCACGCGGATGTAGGGACGGGGGAACGCATGACCGTCAAGAAACCGGCACTCATGGCGGCGCTGGCGCTCGCGGGCCTGTGCGTCCTGCCGCTCGGGCTGGGGATCTACCCGCAGCACGTGCTGATCGTGAGCCTCTTCTACACGATGATGGCCGCGAGCTGGAACCTGCTGGCGGGGTACACCGGGCAGGTCTCCTTCGGCCACGCGGCCATGGCCGGCATCGGCGCCTACACTTCCGGGATCCTGGCCATAAAGGCCGGCGTGAACCCGTGGGTGGGGGTGGCGGCCGGCACCGTGCTCGCAGCGCTGCTCGGCTTCGCGCTCGGCTCGCTCTGCCTCAAGATGGGCGGGATCTACCTCTCGCTCACGACGCTCGCCTTCTCGCAGATCCTGCACATCGTCATCGTCAACGAGTACGACGTGACCCGCGGCACCATGGGGCTGCAGGTGCCCGGCCTGATGGCCGAGTATTCCAAGCTCGGCTACTACTACATCATGCTCGCCGCCGCGACGGTGGTTCTGGCCGTGCTCTACCGGATGATCCACTCCAACCTCGGGCTGAACTTCCGCGCCGTGCAGAACGACGAGCTCGCCGCCAGCTCGGTCGGCGTGCGCGTGCTGCACGTACGCGTGCTGGCCTTCACCGCAGCGAGCGCCATGGCGGGCTTCGCGGGAGGGCTCTACGGCCACTACCTGCTGCTGATCACCCCGGAGATCCCGTCGCTCGACCTGCAGTTCAAGGTGCTGGCCATGACCGTGATCGGCGGCATGGGATCCTTCGTCGGGCCGATCCTGGGGGCCTTCGCCCTCAACATCCTCGAGGAGTACATCCGCGGCTACGGCGAGTACCACGTGCTGGTGTTCGGCCTCGTGGCGCTCGTGGTCGCCCGCTTCGCCCCGAACGGTCTGACAGGCCTCCGGCGCCGGCTGCGCCGCACGGCACCGGCGGACGGGGCCGCCGCTCATTGATTCCACAGGTGGGAACGAACATGCCGCTACTCGAAGGTCAAAAGGTCAGCAAGTCCTTCGGCGGGGTCCAGGCCCTGGCCGAGGTGGACTTCGCCGTCGAACCGGGAACGGTGGTCGGACTCATCGGCCCCAACGGCGCGGGCAAGACCACCCTCTTCAACGCCGTGGCCGGGGCCTTCAAGCCGACCTCCGGCCGCATCCGCTTCGACGGCGCCGACGTCACCGGCCTGCCGGCCAACGCGATCTGCCGCAGGGGGATGGCCCGCACGTTCCAGGTCACCCGGCCTTTCGCGGGCATGAGCTGCCTCGAAAACGTCATGGTGGCCGCGATCAACCGCCACCCGCGGAAGCCGCGCCCGTGGATCGAGGGGTTCGGCCGGGAGAAGCTCGGCCTGGCGGGGCTGGACGCGTATGCTGCCGTCGAAGCCCGCCACCTCAACGTGATTCAGAAAAAACGCCTGGAGCTCGCCCGCGCGCTGGCGACCGAGCCCAAGCTGCTTATGCTGGACGAGGTGCTGGGAGGGCTCAACACGCAGGAGATCGGACAGTCCGTTGACTTCATCCGCCGCCTGCGCGACGAGGCCGGCCTCACGATCCTCTGGATCGAACACGTCATGGGCGCGATCATGCAGGCGGCCCAGCGCGTGATCGTGCTCGACCAGGGCCGGGTCCTCATGGTGGGGACACCGACCGAGGTGGTGAACGACCCGCGGGTCATCAAAGCCTATCTGGGGGAGTGATATGGCAGCGCTGCTGGACGTGTCGCATGTCGATCTGTGCCGCGGGGAGACCCAGGTGCTGTGGGACATCTGCCTCTCGGTCGAGACGGGAGAGCGCGTCGCCATCCTGGGCAGCAACGGCGCCGGCAAGTCGTCGTTTCTCGCCGCCGTCACGGCGGCGCTGCCCCCCGCAACCGGCGACATCCGCTTCGACGGCCGCTCGCTCGTGGGGCTGCGCCCGCACCAGGTGACCGCGCTCGGCATCGCGCTCGTGCCCGAGGGGCGCCGGGTCTACCGCGACATGTCCGTGCGCGAGAACCTCGAGATGGGGGCCTTCCCCAAGAGCGCGCGCGGCCGGCTCAAGGAGACCCTTGCCCACGTGACCGAGCTCTTCCCCATCCTCGGCCAGCGGCGCGACCAGCCCGCCGGGACCCTTTCCGGCGGCGAGCAGCAGATGCTCGCCATCGGCCGCGCGCTCATGAGCCGGCCGAAGCTGCTGCTGGTCGACGAGCTCTCGCTCGGGCTCGCGCCCATGATCACCAAGTCCATCTACCGCACGCTGGCCGCCCTCGGCTCCGAGATCACGATCCTGCTCGTCGAGCAGAACGTCGAGCAGGCGCTCAACTTCTCCGCGCGCGCCTACATCCTGGAGAGCGGTCGCCTGACGCGCTCCGGCGC
>JADHEF010001341.1_pt1 | contig 15850 bp, 7 predicted proteins | sample 8952391 | NCBI WGS metagenome assembly JADHEF01 (sample SAMN16124439, study PRJNA663245) | bioreactor sludge metagenome | isolation source: sludge (nitrite) | place: India:Bengaluru | collected 2019-02-28
AACCAACTTCTTCCAATAATGCAGAGCCAAGTGCGGACTCTTCATAGTTTATTGTGATTTCTCGTATGTTATGCAATTGTCCCATCTTTGGTCGCATCAATCTACCTAAACCTATAGCTGTACTTGAAATAAATGATTCGCGCGTGCATGTTGTCTGCATTCAACTGATACGCGTCGAGTTCAAAACTATGGCACAATCGTCAATGTCGTTAAAGTATCATAATACTTCAGACACCCTAACCCCACACGCGCGAATGTCAACTTGGATTTTGATACTCTGCCATTGGAGTGGACGCCTAGTCAATAGGTCCTCCAAATTCTACGCGAGGGATATGGATTTAGTTTATTTCCGGGAACCGCTGCGTCTCAGAATTCTTCGTTCGCGCATCCGCAGGTCGCCCGTTACTCCTCGAGGATGTTGTCGCGAATCACTTTCTGTTTCGCGCCGGGGGCACGGTCCAAGATGGCGGGGTTGGCGCCCAGGATGTTGCCGGTCAGGGATACGAGGTCGGTTCCCCGCGCGCCCGGCCTTGTGTCGGGATGCTGTTGCGGACTCCGGCGCTATCCGCGGCTAGACGATGTTCTCGATCGGGATGTGGCTGGCGGAGAAGATGTGCTGCATGACGCATGCGCAGGTGCCCAGCGGGCCGGCGTTTTCGCGCAGTTCGCTGACCAGGAGCTGGGTGCCGGCGGTCATGGCGGGCAGGGCGTAGCCGCGCAGGTGCTTGCGCACGTTCTCGAGGTACATATCGGCGGCCTGGGCGATGCGCCCCGTGAGGATGACGGCCTGGGGGTTGAAGAGGCTGATGACGACGCCGATGCCGCGGGCGAGGCCGTCGGCGAAGATGTCCCACACCTCGGTGGCGGCCGGGTGGCCGTCGCGCAGCAGGGCGGCGAGTTGGCGGGCGGACGCGGGGCGGCCCTCCACCTCGATGCCGCGCTCGCGGGCCAGGCGCTCGAGGCCCTGGCCGCTCACGATGTTCTCCAGGCAGCCGGTGCCGCCGCAGTAGCAGGGCAGGCCGGGCTGGCCCAGGGGCAGGTGGCCGATCTCGCCGGCGTTGCCCTCGTGGCCCGTGAACACGTTGCGGTCGATGACCATGCCCATGCCCAGGCCGATGCCCAGGTTGAGCACGGCGAAAGTCTTCAACTCCTGGCTGCGCTTGAACCACAGCACGCCGTGGGCCATCATGCGGGCGTCGTTCTCGACCAGCACGGGCACGCCGACGAGTTTCTCGACGGCCTGGCGCACCTCCTCGGCCTCGGGGGCCAGCAGGCTGGCCAGGCGGTCGGGGCGGTGGATGACGCCGGGCAGGCCGATGCCCACTCCGGCCAGCGGCGGCACGCTGTCGCGGTGCGCCTCGAGCAGTTCCACGGCGAAGCGGGCCACCCAATCGGCCTGTTTCTGCATGCTCATTCCGGCGGGGGTGGGGTTCTCCAGGCGGCCGAGGATGGTGCCGGCCAGGTTCATCAGCAGGCCGATGGTGGCGCTCTTGCCGACGTCGATGCCCATGACGCAGGCGGCGCTGGCGTTCAGCGAGACGGGGATGGGGCGGCGGCCGAGGGGGGTCTTCTTCGCCTCGTCCTCGATGGCCAGGCCCTCGTCCACCAGCTCATCCACCAGGTTGGACACGCTGGGCAGGTTGAACGACAGGACGCGGGCGATCTCGGTGCGGGCGATGGGGCCGTGGCGGCGGACGCAGTCGAGCACCTGGTGCTTGCGGATGCGGCGCTTTTCGGCGGTGCGCTCCGCGGGGCTGCCGGGGGCCCGGGTGAGCAGGAGCCCCGGACGGGTCTTGAAAGTCTGCGTTGCCACGATTGCCGCCTCTTCCTCCCGTCGGGCCGCGGGGCCTCTCCGGGAAACTGCGATTGGGATGGTGCCGCGCCAAATACGGGCCGCGCGGTCGGACTCAGAAGAAATCCATGAGGTGGGGCGGCGCGTCGAAGAACGCGTCGCGCACCACCGCCGCGGCCCGGAGCGAAGGCGCGGCAAACAGGCCGCGTTCCGCCAGGGCCACGGTGTCCAACTGCCCAGCGTAAATTTGGGAAAAAACCTGGATTGTCCACACGAAATCCGGGGTGGCCGCATCGTCGCGGACCGCCGAGCCGTTTCCGTCATCAAAGGTGAACCGCCACGTGCCCGTGTTCCACGGGGCGTGCTCGTCGGTGATGCGCGCCGTGAACGCGCCGGCGGCGAGCGGGCCGAACCCGCGCGCCGCGACGGCCTTGCCCACGTCGAGCACGCGGAACATGAAGCCCGGCCAGAAGAGCTTGCGCACCGTGGGTTCGGAGAAGTGGTGCATCAGGGTGGGGTATGCGGGGGCGATGAGCGACATGGACACCACGTTGTTGGGGATCGTGGCGAGGAAACCGAACAGGGCGCGCCAGCCGGTCGGGTGGGTGATGGCGAAGTCGCGCACGAGCAGTTTGATGCGGCCCTCCGCGTCGCGCGGGTGCTCGCAGAAGAAGTAGCCGAGCGTTTCGCCGTCCTTCTCGATGAGGAAGGGGTGTCCGCCGGATTCGACCAGCGCGTCGAGGCGCTTCGTCCAGCCGTCGGCGTCGCGGACGATCATCGCGTTGAGGCCGGACGCGTGGGCCGCGTAGGCGGCGGCGCACCGGGCGGCGTCCTCCGGCCCGCGCGCGGCGCGCACCAGCGCGGCCTCGTCGCAGCGGCGCAGGTCGGACTGCCGGAAATCCTCGTAGGTGATGCGGTCGCCGACGCTCTCCCAGCCGAACTTGCGGTAATAACGGAACGAGAACGGGTATAGCGCCGAAACGGCGTACCCCTGTCCGTGCATCATCTCCACGCTGCGGTGCATCAGCTCGCCGGCGTAGCCCTTTCCCTGGCAATCGGCCCAGGTGGCCACGCCGCCAATGCCCCCCATGGAAACCTCGCGACCGCCCACCCACACCCGGAAGGGGAGCATGTTGACGACGCTGGCCAGCCGGTCACCCTCGGCGATGACGATGGTGCGGGGTTCCCCGGCGTTGGCCGCCCAACCGCGGGCGGTAGCAATGCCCACGCGATAGGCACTGTTGAACAGTTCGGCCAGCGCCTCGCGCTCGTCTTCGCGCATGAAACGGACTTCCGCCATGGTGGTCGGGTTCCTCGGTGGTTTCGCAAAAATGGCCTGTGGGGCGCAGGGCAAAAAACCCTGACCCTCCGGCATCAATCACAAGGATGCAGGGCTTGCGTTAATAAATGTCAAAACTTACTTTTTCGGACTTTTTGAGCGGTGTGCCTGGCGCGGGGCGAAGCGTCTGCACGGGTTGACAGTTTAAACGAAATAATTCGTCGCGTTTTTTCTGGGCCCGCTCCGGCGTTGAAGTTTCATTCACTATTTATTTATATTTAAATAAATAGTGGTGCAACTGCTTGAACCCCTTGACAGGGGATCGATCAGCACCTCCATTCTTTGTCGGGATGCGCAGCCTCTCCGGTCCCGGGTAGTCTCCAGGGCCGGGCCGGAGGGTTAGCGGATCCGATTGGAATTTCATGAACTCGACCAGTGCCTCCACCATCCAGTCCCGTTCGGGCGTATCCGCGGGCGACACGCTTTCCATCCCGGCCCGCATCCGGACCTCGGCCCCGGGCCGCATCTGCCTCTTCGGTGAGCACCAGGATTACCTGCGGCTGCCGGTCATCGCCATGGCGATTGACCTGCGCGTGGAGATTTCGGGGACCCGCCGTCCCGGGTCAGCGTGGCGTCTGGAACTGCCCGACATGGGGCAAGTTCTTGAGTACGACCCCAACCAGGAGTTCGCCTACCGCCACGGCCGCGATTACCTTCCCGCCGCCTCCAACGTGCTGCGGCGGCAGGGGGTTCACTGGCCGGCGGCCTTCCACGCCACGGTGAGGGGGCGGATTCCCATCAACAGCGGCGCGTCGAGTTCGTCCGCGCTCCAGATCGCGTGGACCGGGTTCCTGCTGGCGGCGGCGGGCGACCCGCGGGCCCGCGACCCCGAGTTTGTGGCCAAGTGGGCCCAGTACGCCGAGGTGCCCGAATTCGGAAGCCCCGGCGGCATGATGGACCACTATTCGTCGGCGCTGGGGGGCGTCGTCTATCTCGATTGCCTGGACCCGATCGGGTTCGAGCGCCTGCCCGAGGGCGTCGGCCCGTTTGTGCTCGTGGACTCGGGAACACCCAAGGCGACCAACGAGGTGCTGGGCCGGGTGCGGCGGGGCGTGGAACTGGGCGCGGCACTGGCCGGCGTCACGATGGACGCCCCCGGCTCGCCGCTGGCCGCGGTGGATCCCGCGCGCCTGCCGCAGATACCCGACGGGGACGCCGACCGCATGTTGCGGGCAGCCCTGCGCAACCGCGACCTGACGGCCGCGGCCCGGGAGGTGTTCCTGGCGGACGGCCCGCTGGTGCAGGAACGCGTGGGCGCACTGCTGGATGAGCACCACGCCCAGCTTTCCGCGGGGCTGGGAATTTCCACGCCCCTCATCGACGGCCTCCTGGCGCGCGCGCGGGCCGCGGGGGCGCTGGGCGGCAAGATCAACGGCTCGGGCGGCGGCGGCTCGTTCTTCGCCCTGTGCCCCGGCCGCGAGGAGGCCGTCGCGGCGCGGATGCGCGGGGACGGTTTCCGCGCCGACGTGGTCCGCTGCGGACCCGGCCTGGCGGTCGAGACCTTCATCGATTAGCCGCGGCAGCGGTGCGCCGGACGGTCCGCCCCGTCACCGCAGCCTCTCCAACGCCTTCCTGCGCTCCGCCTCGGGCAGTCGCTCGATGCGCTCGCGCAGGTCGCGCGGCAGACGGTCGAGCGCCGGGTTGGCGGCGGGTGACGCGCCCGCGTCGGCCGGCTTCGGTTCCCTGTCCGCCCCTCCCGGGGTCGTGACGCGGAGCGCCTTCGACTCATTGGTTCGCGTCCCGTACTTCGTCCGGATCTTGTACCAGTATTCCGTGCCCGGCTGCGCAGTGCGGTCGCTCCACACCGGCCGGCCGCGCATCAGGCCCACCTGGCGGTAGGTTCCGTCCTCGCTTTCCGACCGGAGCACCTCGTACGCCGGCGCCGTCGGCACGGCCTCCCACTTCAACTGCACCTCGCGGGGCGAGGCGGCCCGCGCCTCGAGCAGGGTCGGGACGACCGTGCCCGGGTCGGCCTCCGAAGGGACGGGAGACGCGGCAACCGGCGGCCGCGTGGGGCGGACCGATGGCAGCGGGGTGGCCGCCGGCGTTGGTGTGGGCGGCGGCGTGGGCCTCGGGGTGATGACGGGCCGCGCGGTGGGCTCCGGCGTTGGGGACACCGTCGGCTCCGGCGTGGGACGGGCGGTCGGCTCGGGTGTCGGCGCCACGGTGGGGCGCGGGGTGGGGGCCGGTGAGGACGTCGGGGCAATGCTCGGCCTCGGGGTCGCCGTCGGGGTCGGCTCGGCAAGCGGCGGCGTCCGCACGCTCGCGGGGCGGCTGTCCGCCGTTGCGGATCCCGACGCGTTGCGCGCGCGGATCACGTACCGGTACTCCGTGTCCGGGTCCACATCCTTGTCCTGGTAGGCCCACTTGTTCTCCAGCCGCTCCACGGGGAAGAGTTCCCCGCCGCGCCCCTCGCCGCGCAGGATGGTGAAACTGACGGCGTGGGCAACCTCGCTCCAGTTCAGGTTCACCTGGCGCGGCCCCACGGCGCGGGCGCGCACGGAGGCCGGGGCCTCGGGCGTGGGGACCGGCTCCGGCGTGGCGCGCGCCGCCTGCGTGCGCACGGTCACCTCCGGGCTGTCGGCAAACTCGGGTCCGCGATTCACGGAGCGGATGCGGTACCAGTACTGCGTGTCGGGGCGCACATCGTTGTCCGAATACGACCGGCCGCGCACCGAGTCCACGGCCTCAAACTCGCGCCCCGCGCGGCGGCTGCGCAGGATGATGTAACGGTCCGCGTGGCGGGCATCCTCCCATCGCAGTTCCACGCGCGCATCGGTGACCGTTCCCACCCTCACGCGATCGGGCGCGGCGGGCGGGGGCGGCAGGACGACCGGCGGCAGGACGACCGGCGGCGGCAGCCCGCCGATCCAGCCGGGAGGCGCCGGGCGCGTGCGCACCGGCATCGGCTGCGTTTCCACGAAGGTACCCGGGCGCGCATACGAGCGCACCTTGTACCAGTAATCCGTCGCGGGCAGCACGTCCGTGTCGTCGAAACCCGTCAGGCTGGACGGTGCAAACAGCGGGAAGAAGGGTCCGCGGGGCGATTCGCCGCGGAGCAGCACGAAGCCGGTGCCCGTTCCCGACCACTGCAGCGTCACGCGGTCGTAGCCCGTGGTGACGAGGCGCACGCCGCTGATGGTGGCGTCGCCGCCCGACACCGGCGGGGGGAGGCCCGGTCCGGCCGGCCGGCCGGCCGGGGGCTCGTCGCGCTGCGCGGAGAGCGTTTTCACGCTGACGGCCTGGCCGTCGGTTTTCTGGCCGTCGGCCCCGATGGCCTGCACCCGGTACCAGTAGGTCGTGCCCGGTTCCAGTTCGCGGTCGGTGAACACGCGCTTGCCTTCCAGGGTTTCCACGGGGGTGAAGGGTCCGTCGCGTTTCTCGGCCCGCAGCACGGCGTACTTGGCGGCGCCCGGGCTTTCGCCCCACACCAGCTGCGCGCGTCCGCCCTCGAGGGCCTTGGCGGTCAGGGTGCCGGGCTCGCCCGGCGGCAGGGGCTGCGTGCACACGCTGACCTCGTTGCTGGCCCGCGCGCTCTGCGCGCCGCCGCGTTTCGACCGCACGGTGTAGGCGTACCTGGTGTCCGGGTCGGCCACGTCGGGGAACATCCGGTCGTCGCCCTTCAGGATGTCGCCGAACAGGTTCACCTGCCCCGTTGCCAGGTTGCGCCGCTCCACCACAAATCCGTCCACGGGCGCCGGGGGAAGCGTCCACTCCAGGAGCACCTCGGTGGCCGTGACCCTGGTGGCCCGCAGGTCCGAGGGCGGGTCCGGGATCGCATCCGCGGGTGCCGCCGGGGTGACGGCGGGCGGGGCGCCCTGCGCCGCCGGGGACGGCCCCGGCTCTGTCGGGCGCTGTTCACACCCGGGGAAAAGGAGCGCCGCCGCGAAAGCCGCGAGCAGCGGAATCACTCGGCGCGAAGTGGTTCTGGCGGTGTTGTCGGTCGTTCGGTTCATCTGGGTCTCCGGAAGGCTGGATGGGGCGGCGAAGGCATCGGCCCGTTTTCAGGCCACCCTTCTTTGACCATCCTACAACCGGCGGGGCCGCCCATCAAGCGGCGAATCGGATGTCGGCGGGCGAAAGGGCCGCGGGGGCCCGGCCCGGCGCCTCACGGTTTCCGGGGCGGCGGGGGCGTGTAAACCGTCCACGGCCCGGCGGGCGTACTGCGGGCGGCGACGGAAGCCGGGGGAACGGCGACTCCGGGCGCATCAAATGACCTGTCCCCGAAATTGGCCACGACCTCGACGCGCCCCCCGTAGACCGCGCGCTGCACCAGGCGGTCCCCGGTCACCCAACCGAAGTCCGTCATCGGCAGCAGCGCCGTTTCGCGCAGGAGCGGCGACAGGAACGCGTAGTGGGCCGCGATCCGCTTCCCGTGCGCCGCGAACTCCCTCTCGTTGAGATGGTACAGCGGCGGCACCTGGTACAGGCACTCGAGCAGGGCCACCGTGGTCTGCTGGTCGGCGAACTTCAGGCTGCCGAAGCCCCACTGGTGCGTCGCCACGACCGAGTCGTGGAACACCGCCCCGTAGAGCGGCAAACGGTAGCGCGGGTCGAAGAAGAATTTCCGGTAGGCGGGCTTGAGCGGCACGGGCTTCACGAAAACGGCCGGCCCGTCGGGCGGATAGTACCCCCCGAGGAAGTGGGGCGACTTGCGGTCCTTCAGGTCGGGGTCGCCCCAGCCGATGACCGGCGTCATCATGCCGTGGGCGAAGAAGATGGTCCGGGCCGCGTAGGCCGATCCCCCCTCGCTGCCGACCACCGCCCCGAACTTGTCGCGGATCCACGCCATGCGCGCCAGGCGCGCGTTCATGTCGTCCTCCTGCGTGGCCGGGTGCAGGGGGGAGTAATCCTCCAGCAGGTCGCCGAAGGCGTCGCAATCCATGAACCACGAGTTGTACGGGGTGGCGGCCATCAGGCGGTTCACGCGAGCCTCCACATAGGGCCGGGCGGCGGACGGGCTCAGCCGAAACCCCCTCTTCTGGAACCCCGTCTTCTTCGTCCCGTCCGCCAATACCACCGGCCCGGTCTCGTAGAGCGCCCGGTCGAACTGCGCGGTCTCCCAGGTGGCGTCGGGTGCGGCGTCGGGGGAATGGATGCTCTCGTACGAATCATAGGGCCCGATCAGGTAGCCGAGTTCCCGCGCCCTGACAACCGCCTCCGGATGGCGGAGGGCGGCTTTCTGGTTGTCCAGCCCGAGCCACAGGCGGTCCAGGCCGGCCGACGAGAGCTTGTCGATCATCCGGACGGAGACGCCGTCGCCCCATCGCTCCACCGGCTCGAACCTCCCGGGAAACGCGGCCGCGAGAAGGCGGCAGTTGAGACGCCACGCCGCCGGTTCGGGCAGCCTGCCGGGGTCGCCGCCTTCCGGGATCAGCGCGGAGCGGATGTCCGCGGGAAAAAGGTCCGCCCGCCCGAGCAGTCGCGACAGATCCTCCGCCACCTGCGAGCGCAGGTAGGCGTCCGCGTAGGTCAGCGCGGGAATCTCCGCCAGCGCCCTTCGCGGCTCCTCCCCCATTAGGGCGGCAATCCGCACGGCGGCGGGGCGGCTCGACTGGAGGTCCGCGCAAAGCCCCTTCCAATCGCGCACGTCGTGACGGCTGACCAGCGCGTCGCCCCACAGGTACACATGCGCGGCGCCCGGCAGTTTCGCCGCCTCCGGCGTGCGCCGGATCTTGTCGGCCATCGTGGCGAACTCGTTGCGCCCCGCCAGCCACCGCCGGTAACAGCGCGCCGGTTCCACCGGTCCCGCCGGACCGAGTTCCACCCGCACGCCGTATTCCTTCACGGGTTGGTTGCGGGTGAACTCGTGCGCGAGGATCGCGCCCAGGCGCCCACGGACCCCGGCGAACGACAGCCTGTTGTTGAACGGGTTGGTGACGATGTATGTCAGCGAGCGCGGACCGCAGTCCACGCCCCAGAAGGGCATGGAGAGGTCTGCGGTGGTGTCGAGCGGGCCGTTTTCCTCCAGCCACGCGATCCACTCGGGATCATCCGCCGGAACCAGCGAGCCCTCGAACCTGGGAAGCACGAAAGCGCGCAATTCCGGCGCCGGCGCCATCACCGGCCAGGTGCAGCGCCCGTCGCGCGCCGACACGAATTTCATGAGGAGCGAACCCGACTCCATCCTTGCCGAGACGGCTAGGCCCAGGGAGGGCAGTTCCCACGCGGCCCCCCGGCTGTCCCATGCCAGGTTGGCAACCGCGGCCGATGTCGCCTCCGCCGACACCGGCAACACGATCCCCTCCGGCGTGGTCAGCGTGACCTTCATCGATTCCGGGTGGATCGCCACCAGGGTTCCCCGGTCGCGCAGGACCGGCCGAACGGTTTCGGCGGAAATCCCGGGTGTCCACGCGGCGACCGTGGCGGCAAGCGCAACAACCCGGACGGCAAACCGGTTTCGTGTATGGCGCGGAAAGGTGCGGGTCGTCATCGCTGGCCAGCCGTAAGGGAATGATTTGGTGAGAGACGGGGTGCGGAGCGCAACCTGACGCATTGCCGATCCGCCGCGCCAGCAGAAATGCGTCCGGGGGAGGGGGCGCCGCGGACGTTTGTGATTGTGTCATTGACAAGACATTCCGCTGTCACGCTTTGACTGGCAGATGACCGGCACCGATCAGGAACTGAATCGGGCGAATTTGAATGGTCCGTTTCCTGCGCGGCCGGGGGCCGACTCCGGCGTTCGGGTTCTTTTCGCCGTTGCCCTTGGCATCCTGCTGGGCGGCGGTGTGGTGATGTTGCCGGCGCTCCTCTTTGTGGAATCGCGCCTGAAGCAGGAGATGGTTGCGCGCGAGGTGGAGCGCGTCCACCGGGATGTGGAGCGCCAGATCAGCGGCCTGCGCGGCCGCCTGCGGGCCACCGAGGAAAGCGCCAGGCGTTTCGCCGCAATCGTGACCGACTCCATCGAGGCTCCCAACCCCGACCTCGTGGCCGAATTCCACAGCCTGGTCCGCCAGGACCCGGACGGTGCGTGGAGGTCCGACTCCGGCACTTTCAACCCGGAGAACCACGCCGCGGTCTGGATCCCGGCCCCCACCGTGACCGGCGACGACGTCAAATGCCTTTTCATCCAGCTCAAGCGCGTGACGGAGGCGTTCGGCAACGGGGCGGGCCGGACACCCCACGCCAACGCCTGGGTGATGCCCGCCATCGGGGGAGAGGTCATCTTCTGGCCCGACCGCCCCGGGTATTGTGCGGAGATCCCCGCCACCTTCGATTACCGGCTGACACCGTGGTTCCAATCGGCGGCCCCGGAGAAGAACCCGAAGGGCGATATCCGCTGGACTCCCCCTCTGTTCGACCCGGTCACCCGGTTGCTGATGACCAGCGCCGTGGCACCCTTCAAGCAAAACGGCCGCTTCGCCGGCTCCGTCGGGCACGACATCCTCATCGGCACAATCATGGAGGAGTCGGTCCCCTCGGAGGGCGGCAGGCTGGACGCCTTCACATTCCTGACGACAGGGGACGGCACGCTGCTTGAGTCCAGCGCCTTCCGAAGCCAGATCCGGGCGTCGAGCGGCACGCTGACGCTCGACGGCATCCCCGACCCGCAGCTTCGCGATACGCTTCGGGCCGCGCGCCGGCAACTGGACGCCAGCCCGGGAACCGACCCGGTCCACATCCACAACCCCGAATCCGACACGGTGGCGGTGCGCGTGGGCAGCCCCGACTGGACGATGTACCATGTCATCCCCAGGCATCTTGTGGTGGCCATGCTCGACCAGCCGTTCCGGCTGATACGGTTCATGTTCCTGATTTCCATGGTCTTCGCGCTGCTCGCCGCCGGGATCGCCGTGTGGCGGGACCTGGCCCGGCGCCGGCACGCGGCGGACCAGGAAACCCTGGTGCGCAGCAACCTCGAGTCGCTCTTCGACGCCATGGACGACATGGTGTTGGTGGTGGACGAGCGGGAGTGGGTGATGGCGGCCAACCGTCCGGCGCGCGAACGCCTCGGGCTCACGGGCGAGAGCCTTTCGGCGGGCCTGCGGCTGTCGGCGATCCTCACGCCCGACGTCATCGCGAACCACGGGCTGCGCACGGAGCACAACCTGAAGCTGCCGGACGGCGAACTGCTGCCGGTGGACGTCAACCGGACACGGGGAACCTGGGCCGCGGGCCAGGCCACGTTCGTCGTCGCCCGCGACGTGCGCGAGCGCCGGCGCAGCCAGGAGGCCCTGGTGCGCGCCGGGCAGGAGTGGAAATCCACCTTCGACGCGGTGCCCGACCTGATCGCGCTCATCGACACGGAGCACCGCATCGTGCGCGTCAACCGGGCCATGGCCCGCGCGCTCAGCCGCACCCCGGAGGAGTGCGAGAAGCTCCTGTGCCACGAGCTCGTCCACGGCACGCCCGGCCCTCCGGCGATGTGCCCCCACACGGCCACCCTCGCCAGCGGCGCGTCCCACAGCCACGACTTTTTCGAGCGCCGCCTGGGCGGCCATTACCAGGTGACCACGACGCCGCTGCACGACGAGCACGGGCGCCTCATCGGGAGCGCCCACCTGGCCCGCGACATCAGCGAGCAGCAGAGGATGGAGGAGCGGCTCCGGTTCGACGCGCTGCACGATTCGCTGACGCGCCTGCCCAACCGGGCCCTGCTCATCGACCGCCTGAACCGCGCCGCGGCCCGCATGAAACGGAACCCGTCGGCGCGCTTTGCCGTGCTGTTTCTGGACCTCGACGATTTCAAGAAGATCAATGACAGCCTGGGTCACCAGGCCGGCGACGCGCTCCTGCTCGACCTGGCCAACCGTTTTGAGGCGTGCCTGCGCCCCGAGGACACGATCGCCCGCCTGGGCGGCGATGAGTTCGCCATCCTCGTGGAGGGGCTCACCGCCCGCGAGGACGCCCACGACGTGGCGGCACGCCTGCTCGACGTCGTCTCCCGGCCCTTCGACGTTCTCGGCCATGCCGCCTACGTGACCGGCAGCATCGGCATCGCCCACAGCGGGCCGGGCAACAACACGCCCGAGGATCTTCTGCGCAATGCCGACACGGCCATGTACGTGGCCAAGCGCGAGGGGCGGAACCGGTTCTGCGAATTCTCGGAGGCGATGCATGAGAGGGTGATCGACCGCCTGTCAGTCGAGTCGGGCCTGCGCCGCGCCGCCACGCTGGACCAGTTCTTCGTCGAGTACCAGCCCATCGTGGACCTGCGCACCGGCCGCGCCGCCGGCTTCGAGGCCCTCGTGCGATGGAACCATCCCGACCGCGGCCGCGTCGGCCCGAACGATTTCATCGAGGTGGCCGAGGAGAGCGGGCTGATCCAGGGGATCGGCGCGTGGGTGCTGGAGACGGCCTGCGTCCAGGCCGCCGCGTGGGAGCGCCGCTTCGGCCGTTCCCTGATCCTGCACGTCAACATCTCCGGCCGCCAGATCCAGTCCGGCCATTTCGTCGGCGTGGTCGAGCATGCGCTTGCCACCAGCGGGTTGCCGCACGCGAGCCTGGCCCTCGAGGTCACCGAGACGATTCTCATCGAGCAGGCCTGCAGCGTGGACGTGCTGGCCCGCCTCAACCGCCTCGGGGTGCGCATCTGCCTCGACGATTTCGGCACCGGCTACTCGTCCCTCTGTTACCTGCACCGCTTTCCCGTGAAGGAGGTCAAGGTTGACCGTTCGTTCGTGGGCCGGATGGACGAGGAGCGCTCGGACATGGAAATCGTCCGCGCCATCCAGGGGCTCGCCCGCGCGTTCGACCTGAAACTCGTTGCGGAGGGCGTCGAAACCGCGTCGCAGGCCCGCGCACTCAAGCGGCTGCGTTACGACTACGCGCAGGGTTACCTCTTTTCCGTGCCCCTGCCGCCGGAGCAGATGGAGGCCTGGCTCGAGGAGTCGGAAGCCGGCCCCGGCCTTGCCGGCTTGTGGAGCGACGACGACGCACCCGAGGCCGCCTCGACGGTGGACTGAGGAGGCGCCCGGGACGGCGCGGACAAAACCGGTTGCATTTGCCCGCTCCGCAAGATGCCGCTTTCACGCTTCCGTGTGATCCTTCCGAACAATTCCCGCCCGAAAGACGACCGATGACCGCCGATTCCCGTCCCAAAGCCCCGCATGCGCCCACCCCCGCCCAGCCCTGGGCCCCGGCCCGCGACCGCGCCACGCTCAACTTCCGCTACTTTCTTCCCTGGCCGCCGCAGTGGGGGGATGCCGCCCATTGTGAACGCCGCCTCGCGGAACTGCTCGCATTCTGCACCCGGGCCCGCGTGGACGCTGTGCAGTTCTACGTCAACACGCGTTCCTCCACCTACTACATGCCGGCGCCGTCGGCCGACTCCATTGCCGGCTGGGCGGCGTGGATGCGCGACACCGTCGCCCCGGCCGTGCGCGCCGCCGGGCTCTCGTTCCAGCTCAACCTGCAATGCCTGCTGGGCATGACCACGCAGGGGGCCGATCTGCGCGGCGACTACGACTGGGAGTTCCTCGTTGCCCAGGACGGGCGCGAGGCGCCCGGCTGCGCCTGCCCGCTCGGCCCCCGCTTCCGCGCCATCGCCGCGCCCATGCTGCGGCTGTGGGCCGACACCCGCCCCGATGTGCTGTGGGTGGACGACGACTTCCGCCTGCACAACCACGGCCTGGACATGCCGGGGGGCGACTACTACTGCTTCTGCCCCACGCACCTCGCCGCGTTCTCGCGCCACGACGGCCGCGAATGGACGCGGGACGGTCTCGTCGCCGAACTCCTCCGCCCCGGCGATCCTTCGCCCGTCCGCGCACGCTGGATGGACTTCCTGGGCGAAACCATGGTGGAGGCGGCGGGGTGGGTTCGCGGCGAAATCCACGCCGTGGCGCCGGGCACGCGAATCGCCCTGATGACGTCGTCGCCCGAGGTGCACTCGGCCGAGGGGCGCGACTGGGCCGGCACGCTCGGCGCGTTCTCGGGACCCCACCGGCCCATGACGCGCCCCTGCTGCGCCATCTACTCGGGCACTCTGGTGCCCGTGAAGGCCCAGGCCGCCGCCCTGCGCTTCATGGCCTCCAGCATCGCCGTCGTCGGGCAGGCCGTGGGCCGCGGCGGGGCCGACTTCGGCCCCGAGCTCGAGAACACGCGATACACCACGTGGGCCAAGTCGGGCGCCAACACGCGGTTCATGCTGGTGCTGGGCCAAGTGCTCGGCTGCCCCCAGATCACGCTCGCCACACACGACCTGGAGGGAACCCCCCTGAACGAGGAGCCCACCATCGCCCCGCTGCTGGCGGGGATGCGCGCGCCCCTCGACGCACTGGCCGCGCTGGAGCTGGACGCGTGGGAACCCGCGGGGCTGGGTCTTGTTTCCGACCCCCTTGGGGCGCGCAAGACGCGGCTGGACGCCGCCGCTCCCGGCGGACGCGTTCCCGCGGTGGGCGACCTAGCCCCCGCTCGCGACTGGGACCCGGTCCTGCTGCCGTGCGCCATTCCGCCGGTGTACCTGTCGCCCGCGCAGGCTGCGGAATTCGATGGGGCCGTGGCCCTGGACACGGCGGCGGCCCGCTGCCTCGACAATGCCCAGCTTGGGGCCGTGTTGCGCCGCGCCGCCCTGCTCGATGCGGGCGCCGCATCGGTCATCGAGGAGCGCGGACTGGGCGCGCTGACCGGCGTCCGCGCGGGTGACTGGCAGCCCATGGGAGTCGTGTCCGAGGAGTTTTCGGCGGAAGTGCTTCCCGGGGTGGATGCGGCCCGCACCCCCCACCGGGGCGCGCGCTGGCGGCTGCTGGAGCCCGCCCCGGGCGCCCGAGTGGCCAGTTGGTACGTCGACGCCGCGGGCCGCCGCTGCCCGGGCACGGTCGTGTTCGAGAACGCGGCGGGCGGGCGCATCGTCGTTTCCGGCCAGGTCGGCGACGTCGAGCCCCACGGCGTGTTCGGGTCCCATGCGCGCCTGCGCTGGCTCCACGGCGCCCTCGCGTGGATCACGCGCGGCGCCTTCCCTGTGCTGGCCACGGTGCCCCACCACGCCATTGCCGTTTGCCGCCGCCGCGGACAGGAATGGTTCGTCGCCATCGGCAACCTGGGCACCGACCCGCTGGAGCGCGTGACCCTGACGCTGCCGGCCGGCCCGGCGCCGGCGGACCTGGCGGCCGTGGAAGGCCCCGGCCTGGCGCCGGTGACGGCATGGAGTTTCAACGCCGAAACATCGTTGCCAGTCCGTCTCATGGTCGAAACCGCGGCATCCTGCTTCTCCTGGCTGGTGCTCCGGTTCCGCCGCCCCTGACCGGCTTCGTTTTGCGGATCACGCGGAATGCCCCGGTTTTTGCATGGTGCCCGGCCTGGTCCGGCGGTACGGTAAGTGGAATGGGAGGATTTATAATGCGCACCCTGGTGCAGAAAATCGCAGGCGTCTTTCATCTCGGACGCCTGCCCGCCGCGCTTCGGGCCGGCCTGGAATCCGATGGCGGCATCCTGTGCCTGGCCGAGGGGATCGGTGAGACGGCTGTGTTCCGGAACTTCAGCGCGCCGGGAATCTATTGTGCCTATCGGGTCGTCGGCTTTGTCGGGTTCTTCGCCCTGTCGAAGAAGCGGATGGTGGTGAAGGCCGGGATGTGGAACCGCGTGGATATCAACATCGCCTTCGACGACCCGCGGTTTCAGAACATCGCCCTCAAAGCGCGGCCAGGAAAACTTTCGCTGACCTGCAACGCGTCCGATTTTGGCCCGGAAATGTCCGGGCAGTTCGAGGTTCGCCTCAGCCTGCCCGATGTGAACGCTGCCGTGCGGATTCTCCGGGAATCCGGGGCCCGGGTGGAAAC
>JADHEF010001324.1_pt1 | contig 15844 bp, 15 predicted proteins | sample 8952391 | NCBI WGS metagenome assembly JADHEF01 (sample SAMN16124439, study PRJNA663245) | bioreactor sludge metagenome | isolation source: sludge (nitrite) | place: India:Bengaluru | collected 2019-02-28
CTTTTTTACCATATAAAATCAGACAGAAACTTTTCAGAAAATCTCCAATTGCACTGCTGAGGATCTTTAACCAATGAAGCTGTTTTCCATAATAACCGTTGTTTTAAATGACAAAACAGGCTTTAAGAGGACTGCCGAATCACTTTTTATGCAGAGTTGTAATGATTATGAATATATAGTTGTTGATGGTAATTCTACTGACGGAACTTTGGAATGCATAAAGCAATTCGGAAGTAAAATAAATACTCTTATATCAGAGAAAGATAACGGTATTTATGAAGCGATGAACAAAGGCATAAAATCCGCATCCGGAAGATATTCATTTTTTTTAAATGCGAGTGATATTTTTTATGATAACAATGTACTTGAAACTATAAAAAAAATAATAGCAGATGATAATCCCGACCTTGTAATCGGTGATGTAAGAAAAGAAATCGGAATTACAGATATTTATTCACATGAGACAATAAGAATACCATTCAGCAGAAAATTATTAAAAAGAGGAATAATGCCGCATCATCAGGGAGTTTTTTTAAAAACAAAACACTACGAAGATGCCGGAGGGTTCAGCACTAAGTATAAAAGCTCAGGTGATGTTGATTTATTTCAGCGGCTGAGCAGCAAAAATTATGATGTTTTATATGCAGGCTGCACTATATCGCAATTTAGAGGAGAAGGAATCAGTTCCAATAAGCTTATCAGCTATAGGGAAACTTATGATTCAATAAAAAACAATTTCGGGTTGTACTGGTCGCTGAAATATTATATATCCCGCATTTTGATTGAACAGGGAATAAAAAAAATATTCAGATTTATTGGAATATTGAATATCTATTACATGATTAAATTCGGTATAGAAAAATATTTTAGAAAGAAATCTGAATTTATAAGAAAAAAATAATTATTTATTAATATATTTACCTGACACCTAAAGTAAAAAAAAATTAATATTTTTTATTTATCAAATAATAAACGGGCGGATAATTCTATTCTCAAGGATATTGATAAATAGTAGAATTGAAACAGATTATTTTATAGATGCGATTACAACTTCACTTTTGCTTTTGATTTATACGGAATCTGGAACACTTCTTCTGCCCGATGGTATAAATGCGGAATATGCGGAAAGAGCCTAGAAGTATTTTAATGGTGTAAAATAAAGTTCGCAATTTGGTAGTTGAAAAAGGCCATTGGAAGCTCCAGAATGTTGTTGTTGAGACAAATATGGAGAAAGCAACCAATGACCAAGAAAAAAGATACCACGTTCTTTTAAAACATGCTACTGGAATTCATGACGGAAGAAGATCCTTTGCTTGAAATGCGCAAATGGGTGTCACGGAAAAACTGGGTGAAGTTGAAGTAGCCCATTAAGTGAAAGCTGAAAAAGGCAAGCATACAAATGAACGCTTAAGTTATCGAAGCGGAACAAGAGTCCAGAGAGTTGAAACCAGGCTTGGAACAATTTATCTGTTAATACCAAAATTAATAAAAGGCACCTATATACCATTTTTCGTAGCAGAAAAAAGACGGATTGAACAGGCTCTGATTGAAGTTATATTGGAAATAATTAGTTATGAAAACAATAAACAATATTTTTTTTAGCAAATATACTCATCTTATAACCATTATTTTAATAGGAACGGGTGTAAGATTTTTGTTTCTGGACAGTGATCCACCTAGAATGCTATCTGCCAGTGCCGCAATTTATGCGGATGAAGGGTATAAGGCGTTAGACGCGCGCAATATGGTTTTATTTGGAAGTCCTAAACCAATTCAAGATGATCAATATCCGGGGCATACAGAGAAATGGTTAATATATAATTTCCAGATATGGCTTTTTTCTATGTTTGGCGTTAGTCTGGGCATTTTACGAATTCCACATTGGTTTCAATAATTATCGTATATTTTTATCTGAATGATGCAATACATACCTATATACAAAATCTAGTCAGAAAGCATAATAAATTATTGTTATTTTGTATAATAAGCTGTTTGTTTGGAATATATTTCTTTATTTTTTTCTTTCAGCCATCCGCTAAAATTGTTGGCCGTATTGTAATCGACCCTGTCAGCGTTATTAAAAAGTTTTATTCACACAGGTTTATATCTCTTCAACCATTATCATTGATCTTGGCATTTTATTCTGCTTTTATTATAATAAGAAATACTTTTACAGCGGAAATAAGAGTTAATGAAAAAAATCAAAACAGTTTTTCATTATTTGTGTCTGTTTTTTTCTTGGCAGGATTTTTTCTGACATGGTTATTTAAGTATGATCCAACAAGATATTACCTTTTAATAATCGTTCCACAAATATACCTTACAAGTTACGCTATTGTTTTTATTATAAAAAACGACAGTTTTGATATTAAAAAAATGGACACCAGAGGAAAAATTATTTTTTGGCTGTTGTCAATATATACATTATTTCAAATTTCTAAATGGGCGAAGCTTGTTTTAAAAATAGAGGATTTATATGAAATTATAGAAAAGTCTTTTATTCTAGAAGTGTTTGGGAAAGCTTCTTTAGAAATTATCAAAGTAGCTATAATATTTTTGGTTTTTATAATGTATATACTGATAGTAAAAAAATGGTTAATAAAATCACCTGGTAAAAAATTGTTGTTTTTTCTGCTCACAGGATATTTTTTATTTTATTTCAATTTTTTGTTTTTCCGCTCTTGCGAAATGAAAAAAGCAAGTAATGTGATTAGTTCAATCTCAAAGCCAGGCGAAATAATAGCTGGAGATTGGGCTCCTGCCATTGCTTTTGATTCACCGGTTTATGCTATATATATTAGCAGAACGAACTGGAATTTTTCGAACCTGGAAATAATCAAGCCGGATTACATTATGGCGAATGATAGATATGAGGAAATTGAAATTTTTAATAAATATCTTTCAGAAGAAATGAAAATTATTCCAGGCAATGAAGTTTATAGATTTAAATTAGGAAAAAACGATTTTGGTATATGGAAAATGGGTTGGTGAAATATTGATTTATTATCAATTTGGATATTGAATTTATAATTAGCTCTTTTAATCGTATGCTAATAAGTGATTCACAAACACTCATGCCATACTATTAGTATAATTACAATAGAAATTTCCGAGTCAACCCTGATAAAATTTGTTTAAAAAAACAGAGATAAGCAAATGACAAAAAAGATACTGCATTGGACTAGAAATTTTTCATCTCCATCCGAAACATTTATTTATAATTTAATATATAAATTACAGGAAATAGATAAATATGAAAATTATGTTTTTGCACACAGACGATTATTAAAAAAAGAGAGAAAAATAAAAAATTATATCGGTACTCCAATAATAATAAGAGTAATAGATTTAATAATCAAAAAAAGTTTAAGCTTACTTAAAATAGCGTGTTTTATATCTTCTTTTGAAGAATTATATATTAAAAGTATAGTATTTAAAAGAAAATATGATTTAATTCATTGTCATTTTGGGTGGGCGGCTTATTCATATTACAAATACGTAACAGAAAAAAGGAAGAATTGGCCAGTTTTGATAAGCATGCACGGTACTGATGTAATGAAAAATAATAATCATGAAAATTACGAAGGTGTATTAAAGGATTTAAGTCACAATTATTATTCTCATTTTACAGTTCCATCACAATTTCTGAAAAATGAATTAATTAAAAAAGGAATTAGTGAAAATAAAATAACGGTTTTATATAACACAATAAATGAAGAATTATTCTTGTCGCACAGAAAACAAAATAGTAATGATATTAAAATAAATAAGCCAATCAAGATTATTAATAACAGCAGGCTTGTGGCATGGAAGGGGCATAAATATCTGATTGAAGGATTCTCCCTGTTTAGAAAGTACTATAATAATGCTACTTTGACAATTATCGGAGATGGCAAGCTCCGACAGGAACTGGAACATCTGACTAAAAATCTTAACATAGAAGACAATGTCCGTTTTATGGGTTTTCAGCCTTATATGAATATTCCTGAAATACTGCAGCAGCATGATATTTATGTTCAGCCGTCAATTCATGATAAAAAGACAGGACAGGTTGAATCTTTTGGTATTTCAGTACTGGAAGCTATTACGGTGGGTTTGCCTGTAATTGTAACCAACACCGGAGGTCTGCCGGAGGTGGTGGGTGCTGAGAATAAATATTGTAAAATAATTAATCCGGAACGCAGTATTGAAATATGTAACTCATTATTAAGTTTTATGGAAAATAAATGTATAAATGAAAATAATTGGAGTTATGCCAGGGAAAGGCTTGATATCTTTTCTAACATAAAATATTTCAAATCAGTTGAAACACTTTATGACACTATAATGTCTTCCGGGAAGACTCCCACTTGACAAATACATCAGCTTTGAAATTATTCGGTATTCATATAGCAATTATCAATTTTATAGTGTTAACGGATTAACGAAAAACTAATTACGGTAATAGAGAGTCTTATCAGAATAATTATGTATATTATTGACAAAGTTAAACGGGTTGTTAAAAAAGCAAAACATTATGTTTTTAATAATGATGAAAGATCTGCAAAAAAAGCCTTTAAAAACAAAAAATGGATAGATGCGGCGGAGAAATATACTGCGGTTGCTCAAAAAAAAGGAGATTCGGCGTCACTTGATATTTATAAATATCTTAATGAATCTCTTCGAATGATTAATGATAAAGATAAAGAAATATTTTTTTGGAAAAGGACATATAGTTCAAACATAATAACGGGAGAAAAGGTCCGGGAATATTTGCTGGAAGGGAATATAATAGAATCATTTAAATATTTTGAAAAATTGGTGAATGGGGTTTTCGATAATAATAAAACAAAAGATTTGTGGCTTGATTCTTATAAAAAAATATGCGCTGTTTTTGATTCCGATATTTATGATTTATCTTATGTGCTGGAGAATATTTTCAATAACAGCATAAACATCAAAGATTCAAAAAAAATTATAGTATCAGGGATGGGCTGGTCAGGATCGGGCGCTTTATATGATTTTTTTAAAGAATTCAGCAATATTGAAAGTTTCGATATGGAATTTACGCATATTGAAGCATCGCCAGGTTTGAATACGTTATTTAAAAAATCAAAAAACAAAGAAGAGTTTAAAATAGAACTTCTTGATTTTTTTATGCAGACACTTTTAGGATATTATCCATACAATGATTATATAGGATGTAAACCGGCAAAAAGGGCTAGAACTTTTTCCGTATCAAAAAACAATTTAAAATATGCATCGGGTATTAATATTTTTTGCAATAATCTCTATAATTATTATATTGAAGATAAATTAAATTCCGTAAATTTTCAAAAGCTTGCAGATATAGTATTGGAAACTATTTTATTTACTAAAAACAAAAACAATAATCCTTATTATTTATTCAATAATATAATTCATATATATAATATTGATGCTGCGGAAATAATTAATGATGCGTTAATATTTTGTGCATTCAGAGATCCAAGATCAAATTATGTTGCACGTGTTAATGAGGATTCATTATATCAGGACGATGTTGAGACCTTTATTGCAAATTACAGGAATGAAAGGGGAAAATTTATTTTTACTTTTAATAATTTAAAAAACAAAAAATCTGTTAAAGCAATACAATTTGAAGAGTTTGTTTTATCTGAAGCCTTCAGGAACAATTTAGCATCTGAAACAGGATTAAGCTTTAAAGACCAGGCAACGCACAAACATTTCAAGCCATGGAAATCGGTAAAAATGTTTATAATTTTAAAACTTTTAAAGACCAGAAAGCAATTAAGCAGATTGAGGATGAGCTTAAAGAATATTGCTGTTATTTATAATAGTATTCTTTGCTTAACTATCGCTGATCTAAATTGTGACTTTAATAAAATATAAATTATGTATATTGGTATAATAACATGTTCCTGAATTATTAAATAAAAAAATGAACAAATATAAAATCGGAATCGGCCTGTGCACATATAAAAGACCTGAGATGCTTAATACTTGCCTGGAAAGCCTTAATAAAATAAAAGTGCCGGATAATGCCGAAATAGTAATTTTAATTGCGGACAATGATTCAGGTGGATCCGCAAAAAGCGTAGTTGACGATTTCAGAAAAAATACGGAAATACTCTTGCATTATGAAATAGAACCAGCAAGAGGTATTCCTTGCGCAAGAAATAATGTGATAAAGCAGGGAATAAATCAAAATATTACCGAACTAGCATTTATTGATGATGATGAATATGTTGACAGCGAATGGCTGACAAATATATGGGAATATTATTTTAATACTAAAGCTGATGTGGTGCGGGGATTTGTAAAGACAGTTTATTCTGAACTGACACCAGATTGGATAATAAAGGGAAGTTTCTATCAGAGGAAATTATTTGATGAGAATAGAAATTATGAATCAGCATCTACAAACAATGTTCTATTTGATTTTAAAAAAATATGTGTCGATCTTAAAATTATTTTTGATGAGAGTTTTGGCCTGAAAGGCGGGTCTGACTCTGATTTTTTTAAAAAAGTATATAACTGCGGTTTGTCTATTCGCGCAACAAATAAAGCTGTTGTATATGAAGTACTTGACAAAGACAGGTTTAAACTTTCTTATCTATTAAAAAGAAAATTCAGAACCAGAAATCTGGAAAGTAGTTATAAGAAAATCACAATAAAAAAAAGATTAATAATATTTTTAAGCGCTTTATTTGATATTGTAAAAGGGATAAGTTTATTGCCACTGAATTGTTTCAGGGGCAAGCATAAAATAATATCTTCCCTATGTAGTTTAACATCCGGTACCGGAAAACTATTAGGACTTTTTACGATACATATTAAATGGGAAGAATATAAAAAATAATTTATAAAACAAGGTTCATGTGAATACAATTAAAGGAAAATAATATGAAAATTATAGGATACACAACAGGCGTTTTTGATCTTTTTCATGTTGGACATTTAAATATTCTGCGAAATGCAAAACTTGAATGTGATTATCTTATTGTTGGCATAACAACCGATGAACTTTCTGAGCAGAAGAAAGGAAAGAGACCGATTATTCCTTTTGACGAAAGAATGGAAATTGTCGAGAATGTTAAATTTGTAGACGAAGTGGTTCCTCAGACAAGCTATGATAAACTCGAGGCATGGAATAATCTTCATTTCCATAAAATGTTTGTCGGTGATGACTGGAAAGGCTCCGATAAATGGAAACAGCATGAAAACGATTTTAAAAAGTTGGGAGTGGAAATTTGCTATTTCCCCTATACAAAGCATACTTCCAGTACAAGGATAAGAAACATTATTGAACAGCTTGAAAAAGAGGAATAGTGATACATGAAAGAATATAAATTGATGCGTGTAAGAAACAAGGCTCACGTATTTCTTGGGGCATACGAGAGAATGAACAGTGTATTTGAGAGTAAATTCGGGTATAAGCTTCATTTCATCGGTGGTACACTGCTTGGTTATATCAGGGAAAATGATTTTCTTGAGCACGACAAGGATATGGATATTTCATATTTCTCGAAATACACCAATGTTTTAGATGTAAGAAAGGAAATTATTGAGATAATAAATACATTAATTGATTCAGGTGAACAGCTTTATTTCATCAGATCTGATTATTCGCTTGTCAAGAATTATTTCAGGTGGCGTGTGGATGAAAGGGACAGGATTGATGTTATGCCGACATGGTGCCAGAGCGGAATGATATACCGCCCCACATTTGTCGGGTATCAGGGAACAAAAGATATCATTCTTCCGCTGAAAAAGGAAAAGTTTTATGGGCATGATATTTATGTTCCAAACCAGCCCGAGGTAAAACTCGCTAATGTATATGGTGAAGACTGGAGAATACCGAACAAAGGTTTTAAGAAAAAAACGAGAAAAAGCAGCGAAACAGAAAATATTGTTTCAAATCAACTTTCTTTTGGAAAGGAAGTGTGGAATATTATAAAAAAAACAGAGCAATGGAATGATCTTACGTTGTGCGAAAAGATATTTCTTCAGTTTTTTTCATTGAGGCGTTTCAAATTACTGGCCAGGATACTTCCTGACCGGAGTCTTTATAAGAAAAAATTGGTAAAGGCAATAGTAAATGCAGTAAAGAAAACCGGAAAATCAAGAAAAAAGTAACAGGAGAGATTGCACTTGGATAAACCAGAAAAAAAATCTATAAGGGAAAAGGCACATTTATATCTCGAAAATTATGAAAAAATAAACAGGGTATTTGAAAAATATTTTGGTTATAACCTTTATTTCATAGGCGGCACACTGCTCGGCTATATCAGGGAAAACGATTTTCTAGAGCATGACAAGGATATGGATGTGTCATATTTCTCGAAATATGAGCATGTGGCAGATGTCAGAAACGAGATGATTGAAATATGTGAAAAACTTCTGGAAATCGGTGAGCCGATTGTCTTTATAAGATCGAATTTTTCAACTGTAAAGTATTTCATCAAGTACAGGATAAACATGGATGACAGGATTGATATCATGCCTTCATGGCAGCAGGGCGGAAGAATTTACCGGCCTACATTTGTGGGATATGAAGGCACAAAAGACATAATTCTGCCTTTAAGGGATGCGAAATTTTATGGCCATAATATTCTTATCCCAAACCAGCCTGAAGTTAAACTTGCGCATGTTTATGGCGATAATTGGAGAATTCCTGACAAAAGATTTAAAAAGAAAGACATGCCTGACATGAAAACGATAAAAATTGTCAATGAGCAGCTTTATTATGGGGATGAATGCAGAAGGCTTGTGAAAAAATCGGTTCAATGGAAAGAATATTCACTATTAATGAAGTTTTTTATCAATATCATATTGATGCGGCGGCATGGACTGTTTTCTAAAATATTTCCTAAAAAAGGAAAATATAAAAGAGCATTTTTAAAGAGAATAAATGTCACCGGAAAAAAGGGATTAAAATATGGAAAAGAGTGAAATCGGAATAGTATATCTTGCGTTTGGAAGGTCTTATCTGGCTATGGCATTAGTTTCTCTTCTATCAGCCAGAAAAACAAATCCTGATATACCGGTTTGTATACTGACAAATGTTTGCGAAAAAGTCGGTAATATTGATGGCTGGATAGAAAATTTTGATGTCTGGAAATATCTAAACCTTGAAACGACAAAAAACCGTGATATAAAAACTCAACTTTACAAATATACGCCTTTTAAAAAAACATTATACATTGACAGCGATACAATAATTGTTGGTGATCTGTCCAATGTAAAGATATTGCTGGATTACTTTGATATATGCGTCAAACTCAATACAACGGAGCAAATAAAAAAAGGAAGAACAGGACATAAAGTCTTGGATGGAACAGCATTAATAAATGAATTGCCTCATTGGAATGGAGGAGTAGTTTTTTTTAAAATTTCTGAAAAAACTGAACAGTTTTTTGATTTATGGAATAAGTATTACAAAATACATAATTTAAAATATGACCAGATATCATTAGTTGAAGCAATTTTCAGATCAAACTGCAGAATTCTGTCTCTAGATTCCAGATGGAATTACAAGAGGAAGCACAAATCAATACCGGTAAAAAAGAATGTTAAAATTCTGCATTATGTAACTGATATGACAAACAAGGATACTCCACAAATTGACACAAATATTATTGAAAATGTTTTGTTAATGTCAAGAAAACTTCCCGGAGGCGACTTAATGGAAAATTATCACGAGATTGAAATATTTTTTAAAAAGATAAATGCTTTTAGAAATAGGAAAAGTTTTATACAGATAGTTCTGAAAAAGTTAAAGAAAAAACTGGTTGTGAAAAAATAATAATTTCGATTTTGTCCAATTACCAAAACAATAACAAACCGGAAATAATATTCACATATTTTATTTTTTAAAACTGGTGTATTCCAGGATGCAGAATGGAAATTTGAAATAAGGGACGGTAATATATTCAAAAGAAAATAATGCGGAAAAAAAGAAAATTAGGTGTCTGCGGACACTTCGGGTCTCATGAAAACATAAATGGTCAGATGGTAAAGACCAAGATACTTACCGAAGAGCTTACCAGATATTTCGGCAGCAATGAGATAGCTCTTGTTGATACATACGGATGGAAAAAACACCCGGTCCTGCTTTTGTTCCGGTGCGTTAAGCTTTCCATTATGTGCCGGAATATTCTTATAATGCCGGCAGGCGGAGGGATAAAGGTTTTGGCCCCGCTTTTTGCCCTGCTTTGTTCCATATTAAAAAGAAAACTCCATTTTTCCACTATAGGGGGGTGGCTTCCGGCATATCTTTCAGACAATCCGTGGATGATAAAATACCTTAAAATGATGAGCGCTGTATATGTGGAAACAAAGTCAATAAAAAAAAGCCTTGAGGAATTTGGGATAAAAAACGCTGTTTACATGCCGAATTTCAAGAATATTGCGGTCGCTGACGTGTCAGCTCTTCCTGATAGTTTTTCCGAACCATATCCGCTTTGCTCTTTTTCGAGGGTCAAACGGGAAAAGGGAATTCTCGATGCCGTGGAAGGAGTCAGGAAAAGCAATTCGCAGGCAGGAAGGAATGTTTTTTCACTTGATATCTATGGAAGCATTGATGACAATTTCAGGGAGGATTTTGAAAAAGCAGTTGCGGATAACAGCGGCTATGTAAAATATATGGGTGTTGCTGATTACAGTAAAACTACAGATATCCTTAAAAATTATTTCGCCCTGCTTTTCCCGACATATTATTCCGGCGAGGGTTTCCCCGGCACCATTATTGACGCTTTTTCATCCGGTCTGCCTGTAATCGCGACTGACTGGCTCTATAACAGCGAAATTGTTTCTGACGGCAGAACAGGAATAATATACAAAATAAATGAAAGTGACAGGAGCAAAGAGCTTGCCCGTGTTTTGGATGATATATCCAGCGACCCGCAGAGGGTAATCAGCATGAAAAAGGAATGCCTCAGGGAAGCGAAAAAATACGACTCATCTTTAGTCATGCGGGAAATGACAGAGAGAATGGAATAATCGAGCCATGCAAAAGGCTGATGTAATTTAATACATGCAAAAGAAGGTGAGGTATGCTTCCATTTTCCCTGATTAAGGGAATATTCATAAAAAAGATAAGAAATAAATGGCAGGCCAGGTATATCAGAAAAAAATACAGGCTTGATGATAAGGACTGTTTTTCAGGGCCGGGAAAAGCTTATTACAATATAGCAATAGCCGCGATTTTCAAGGGAGAAGACCAGTACCTGAAAGAATGGATAGAGTTTCACAGGATTGTCGGTGTAGAGCATTTTTTTCTTTATGATAACGGCGACAGTGAAAGTTCCAGAATTATACTGAGGCCGTATATTGATGCGGGAATTGTGACATATATTCCTTTTCCTGAATTTAATGAAAAGTTTCTGAGAAACAGTTATGGGAAGAGGAATTTCAACAGACTGAGCATGCAGAACCTTGCGATGGGAGACTGCGTGATAAATTATTCAAGCCACTTTAACTGGCTGATAAAGATTGATATAGATGAATTCCTTTATCCCCTCCCTCCATATGAAACACTTGCCGATGTATTCACCCTTCTTGACGGAAAGAGAATAAATGGGATGGCGTTCCGTGCTTCCCGTTTCGGACCTTCCGGTCAGGAGAAAAACTCCTTTCTGCCTGTCATTGAGCGGTTTACCAGAAGATATCCGGAATATGACCGGAACTGGAAAGTAGCTGCAAAAAGTTCATGTATTGACAGCTCTGCGGGCTATCACACCTGCCATCATTTTTTTTACAGGTTCAACCCGATGAAAAAAGAGATTGGTGATGAGATCACTTCGGAATATATCCATCTGAATCACTATTATATCAAGTCGCGTGAAGAATACCTGGCAAAAATTGAATACCATTCATCCGGGCACAAGGCAGGCAAGGAAAACCCCGACAAGTGGCCAAAGGCTGACAGGGAAGCCTCATTCGAGGATGAAAAAAAAATATTCAGGTTTCTCGGGAAAATGAAGGAAAAACTTAATTGCGTCTGAAAAAGCTGCTTAGGGGTTCAGCCGGGTTTCTCTCGGAAAAACTGCTTGCTATTTTCTCCCCGCAGTTTGTTCCGTTTTCCGGCAAGGTGCTTGAACAATTTTACATATATAAACTGAGGAAACAGGAATTCCCGGCTGTCAGGGCTTTCTGCATAAGACTTGCCGGCAGGCCTGCGTTATCTGAAAAGTTAAAAAAAATCTCATCCGATTACTTCTGCAAGGCAAATCTTGATAACAACCCTGACATTTTTGTCCTTGATAAGCTTGCCACTTCTTATCAGAAAAAAACAATTCAGAGCCTTGAATCACTTGCTGGCAAAAACATCGATGAAGCCCGAAAGCATTTTATAATCGCGCTGGACAGCGCGGGAATACCAGGTGTGGCAAGGCATAAACTTGCCGGGGTATTTGAGCTGCTGGCAGGGCAATGCCCGGGAAACAATGATGTCTCTTTCTTCGGTGAAGCGCAGCATGGGTCAGTTCAAACTTCAGGGAAAATAATTCTCTCAGGAATGAACTGGTCAGGGACAGGAGCGTTATATGATTTTTTCAGGGAATTCAGCGGTGTAAGGGCTTTGCCTGGCGAGCAGCGGCTCTGGAAAGAATCAGACTACAGTCTTCTCTGGGGTTTAAACAATCTGGAAAAGCTTGATACTGAAGGTTTTTATGAATATCTGAAAAGACTTTTTTTAATACCAATGACAGGGCTTTCCCTGCCGCGGAACATCTAAGTGATATCGGGGCTTTCAGGTTTTTCAGCAACGCGTTTCTTGTTTGTGTTTTTAGGGATCCGCGGTCAAATTATGCTGCTAGATTCCATGAAAATGTCAGGTTCAGGAAAGACCCTGAGGCTTTTGTAAAGTACTACAGGGAAACAAGGGAACGATTTGACAGGAAAAAGACTGAGCTGTGCGATGTTTCAGATAGGATAATTGAAGTTCAGTTTGAGGAATTTATACAGTCGGAAGAATACAGGAAAAACCTGGCAGCCAGGCTCGGCCTTGATCTTTCATCCTGGAAAAAGCATAAATATTTTAAACCGCAGGTATCGGAAAAAAATATTGACAATTACAAGAGATTTCATGATCAAAGGGCTTTGGATTTTATTACAGCCGCCCTTAAGGAATATTGCCTGTGATTTGCTGAATTCTGCTTGACAGGTTGTGGTAATATAAGGACTTCAGGATAAGGTAAAAAATGTGAAAATTCTTAAAAAAATAACCGGCAACCTGCCGCGCTATGTACTGACTTTTCTGGTAAAGCTCAAAATCTGTAATTATTGTTTTTTTTTCCTGATCTTCCCTGTGAGAAAAAACAGGATTGTTTTCTGTAACTTTTTTGGAAACAGTTATGGGGACAACCCTAAATATATAGCGGAAAAACTGCTGGAAAAAAACATTGACTGTGAGATAATCTGGCTTCTTAAGAAAAACCTGATCGGGAAAACAGTCTTGCCTGATAAGATAAAAACTGTTCAATATGGATCGCTTAAGGCGTTATATGAAATGGCAACTGCAGCGGTCTGGGTCGACAACACCCGCAAGGCTGTGATGCCGCCCAAGAGGAAAAACCAGTTTTATATTCAGACGTGGCACAGCCCGCTGAGGCTTAAAAAAATCGAGAAAGACGCGGAAAAACATCTTTCTGCAACATACATGGAAAGGGCCAGGATAGATTCACTTAATTGCGACCTGATGCTGGCAGGCAATGATTTCAGTTTTAAAACTTACAGGAATTCTTTCTGGTATGACGGTGAGATACTTAAATGCGGAACTCCCCGCTGTGATATTTTCTTTAACGATACTTCAGGTATTCGAAAAAAGGTATATGAATATTTCGGAATAAAAGCTGATACCGGGCTTGTTTTATATGCGCCGACTTTCAGGAATGAATCAGGTCTTGAGGCCTGGATTCCTGATTTTAATCAAATAATTGCTGTGGCGGAAAAAAAATACGGAGGCGAATGGAGGATTCTTGTCCGCTTCCATCCCAAAACAGATGTTTCATCTTTGGGATTAAATTACGGTAATTTTATAATAAATGCATCCGGCTATGAGGATATGCAGGAACTTCTTGCCGCTGCTGAAATGTTGATTACTGATTATTCATCAAGCATCTTTGATATGCTGATAGCCGGAAAACCCTGTTTTGTTCACGCTCCTGATTTTGAAAAATATATTGAGAGAGAGCGGGAACTCTATTTCAAGCCGGATAGTCTGCCCTTTTGTATTTCACATGATATTGATGGGCTGGTTCGTAACATTATGAATAGCGATTATGATGAATACCGGGAAAAACTGGACAATTTCAGAAAAAAAGTAAATATGTATGAAAATGGCAACGCTTCTGAAGTTTTGTCTGAAATAATCAGGGAAAGAATCGGTCAATAAAACTTGCAGCGTCGGGAGAATTAATTTGCTTGTACAAATAACAAAAAAAATTGTTGCCGCGAAAAGAGGAAGGGACTTTGTCCTCTTTCTGCTCTCTGCTTTCAGAAAAGCCGGTACTTTATCCATGTTCAACATTGCCTATTATTTTCATCCGCTGGATCCTTACCTCAATCCAGGAGTTGTTACGAAAACAGGAAGGAAAGGTATTTCAGGAATAGCTGTAGGCAAGGACATAAATATACCCCCAAAAGTGGAACTGCTTGTTGACGGGAAGGTTGTGAATACAACATATGCGACGCAAAAGATATATTATCCTGTGAAATATTATGGCGAGTTTATAGGTTTTTATTTTCCAATGAATAAGGTTTGGGCCCACATCGAAAAAGGGCAGAAAATTGAAGTCCTGGCCGATGAAATACCGCTTTCATACCGTGCCGGGTTGTTCAGGAAAGAAATGATTCCCAATTATGGCAGCCTGGTTGAAAAAAAAGGCAAGTCTGAAAAAAACATAATTGATCTTGTTTCGGAAGGCCGATTGATCAATAAATTTGGCCGTGTCCAGATACCCAGGAACATCAATAAAAACTGGGGCGCAATGGTTTTTTCATCTTTTGCACCTGCCAATGAAATGTTTGAAAAAAATTTCAGGAAACAGCTTTTTGTTTTTTACGGAGGGCTTCTTGGGTTTGCCAGGAGCGGCGGAATAATCGCTCATGACTGCGATCTTGACCTTGCGTATTTCAGCGAAGAGACAGATCCCTTAAAGGTACGGAAGGAATTTTACGGAATTGCCGAGAAACTGGCCGGCGAATACAGGGATATAACTGTGGCTGAGTATAAAATAAATTTTACTAAAATGAGACTGAGCGTAACTCCTGTGTGGATAAACAGCGATGGGGAATTTTCCTGCACGTTTGCCTATGTCGGGGATGTTTTCAGGGTAGTAAAAGAAGACATCCTTCCGCTACGAAAAATTGATTATGAAGGTTATATGCTCAATCTTCCCGCTAACCCCGAAAGCGTTGTTAAATATATTTACGGCAGGGGGTGGAAATACCCTGACCCTGGATGGAAATGGCTGATTGAATACAAAATGCGCTCTCAGATATTCAAGGCACGGCTTTCAGAAAAGCAGGTGAAAGAACTTAACAAAATCGCGGCTCCCCATTCCCTGTGACTGTGAACAGTTTGCATTAAGATCCGAAAACAGGAGTATGAATAATGACAGATAATAAAAAAACAGTATACGTCGGAATGAGTGCTGACCTGTTGCATCCCGGCCATCTTAATATACTTAAGCACGCGAGAGAGCTCGGGTCTGTCATGGTCGGACTCCTTACAGACCGGGCAATAGCAAGTTACAAAAGGCTTCCCTACATGACATTCGAGCAGAGAAAACAGGTTATTGAAAACATCAAGGGAGTGGATTCTGTTGTAGCGCAGGATACCCTTGATTATGTCCCAAAT
>JADHEF010001342.1_pt1 | contig 15838 bp, 11 predicted proteins | sample 8952391 | NCBI WGS metagenome assembly JADHEF01 (sample SAMN16124439, study PRJNA663245) | bioreactor sludge metagenome | isolation source: sludge (nitrite) | place: India:Bengaluru | collected 2019-02-28
GAAGATCATCGAGCGGCGGATGAACGCGCGCGGCAGGAAGGCCTGGATGATCTCGTCCTTGATCTGGTCGCGTTCCTTTTTATAGACCTTGCGCATCTGCTCGGTCTCGATCTCTTCGACCTTTTCCTTGACCGCGTCGTTGACCACGCTGCTTGGCAGGATGCGCTCTTCCTTGCGCGCGGCAATCAGCAGGTACTCGCCGCTGACATGCACCAGGGGAGCGTCTTCGCCTTTGCCGAACGGCGCGACGAAACCATAGGTGGTCAGCTCCTGGCTGGCGCAGGGGCGGGCCGGCTTGCTGGCCAGGGCGGCTTCCAGCGCTTCAGGCTCGAACGGGACTTCCTGGGTCAGGCGGTAGGTCAGCAGGTTCTTGAACCACATGAGGGGCAACTCTCCTTAATGCATAAGGCGGGCATTATTCTCCGTGTAGTGATCTGAGACCAGCCCTGTCACAGGGCCAGCAGCGGCTTCTGCTTCAAAGAAACACCCGGCAACGCTAGGTCTTTGAAAGGCATGAAGTTTTTTTTGAAAAAAGTTTAAAAAGTGCTTGCCAGGGTGCAAGGTCGTCCGTAGAATGCGCGCCACACCGAGACGAAGGGTGATTAGCTCAGCCGGGAGAGCATCTGCCTTACAAGCAGAGGGTCGGCGGCCTGTCACGCCGGGGGTCGCGGGTTCGAGTCCCGTCCGCTGCGCCATATTCCACTTCCAGGGCCCACTGAACACCCGGAAGTAACAAAGAAAGCGACCTTAGCAGACTGTGTGAAAACCTAGCAATCTGTCTGGCCCTTTAAGAGAATGCTCCGTATCGAAAGATACGGAGCATTTTTCGTTATGGGCTACATACAAGGAGAGTCCCGCAGCCAGACCAGCCTGTTCCCGGTCTCGTTGGAGGAATTGATCCCTGAAGATCACCTCGTACGGGTCATCGACCTGTATGTTGCCAAGCTGGATCTGGGTCAGCTCGGTTTTGAGAAAACTCAGCCCAAGGCCACCGGGCGCCCCGCCTACGATCCCGCCGATCAGCTCAGACTCTACCTTTATGGCTATTTCCAGCGCATTCGTTCGTCCCGTCGCCTGGAAGCTGAATGCCAGCGCAACATCGAAGTGATGTGGCTGATCAACCGGCTTAAACCCGACTTCAAGACCATCGCCGACTTCCGCAAGAACAACAAAGCTGCGTTCGTTACGACGTGCCGGGCTTTTGTGCAGTTCTGCCGAACTGCCGGTTTGATTGCCGGTGACCTGGTTGCCATTGACGGGAGCAAGTTTCAGGCAGTCGCTTCCGCGCGACGCCATCTGAACTTGAATCAGCTCAAGCGTCAGGACGAGAAGCTGGATAAGCGCATCGCCCAATATCTGGCTGACCTGGATGCCGCTGATAAGACTGAGGGCGAGCAGGTGGTAGATCGCACTGCGATCAAGGCAGCCTTGGCGGAGCTTGAGGCCAAGCAGCAAGACAATCGCAGTTGCCAGGCCTTGATGCAATCGATGGGACTGGAGCAATTCAACACGCACGAAAGCGATGCCCGAATGATGCGCACGCCAAAGGGGGCTCGTGTTGCCTATAACGTGCAGACTGCTGTCGACGCAGAACACTGTCTGATCTTGCATCACGAGGTGACGCAGGATGGTGATGACCGTAAGCAACTTGAACCCATGGCGAAAGCTGCCAAGGCTGAGTTGGGGCAAGAATCGCTGACCGTGACAGCCGATATGGGTTACTCAAATGGCCAGCAGTTCCAGGCTTGCGAAGAAGCCGCCATTACCGCGTATGTGCCGCCAAACCGAACCTCGAACCCAGGTGGAGAGACATTATTCGAGCGCAAGGACTTTACCTACGACGCTGAACAGGATCGCTATCAGTGCCCGGCAGGTCAGTGGCTAACGCTGAAGCAGCGTTACAAGGGCGATCGGATCTACCAGGCGGCAATCAGCGACTGCGCTGGGTGTGCGCTGAAAGCCCAATGTACGACGGCCAAGCGTCGCTATGTCTCGCGTCACGCTCAAGAGGAAGCCTTTGAGCGCATGGCGCAGCGAATGCAGCTGCATCCAGAGATGATGGAGCGGCGTAGATCCATCGTGGAACACCCGTTTGGCAATCTCAAACAATGGCTATTTGGGAACGGGCGCTTCCTGCTGAGACAACTCGAAGGGACAAGAGCTGAAATGGCTCTGGCCGTGACCGCTTACAACCTCAAGCGAGCGATCGCCGTCCTGGGTGCCAAGCAAATGATGCAACTGATGGGCTGAAAAGCCTTTTTCAGCACAAAAACAAACGCCCCGAACAAGTCGGGGCGTTTGGTCTAGGGCCTGCCAGTGTGTTTTCACACAGTCTGTTAGGGTCGCTTTTTTTGTGCCTGAAATTAGGTGCTTGATCGTTTTTTGAAAAAACTGCGATAAGTGCTTGCCAGAGCGCCAACTCGCCCGTAGAATGCGCGCCACACCGAGAGACATGGGTGATTAGCTCAGCCGGCCTGTCACGCCGGGGGTCGCGGGTTCGAGTCCCGTCCGCTGCGCCATATTCCACTTCCAGGGCCCACTGAACACCCGGAAGTAACAAAGAAAGCGACCTTAGGGTCGCTTTTTTTGTGCCTGAATTTCAGGTGTCAGTGTTCTTCTTTCCGCAGCGTCAGCACCTCAAACCCTTCTTCAGTCACCGCTACCGTATGCTCCCACTGGGCCGACAGGCAGTGGTCTCGGGTAATTACCGTCCAGCCATCCTTCAACGTGCGCGTCCCACGCCCACCCTGATTGATCATCGGCTCGATGGTAAACACCATTCCCGGCTTCAGCTTCATTCCCATGCCACGCTGGCCGATGTGCAGTACTTCCGGCGCTTCATGCATCTGCTGGCCAATGCCGTGCCCGCAGTATTCGCGCACCACGCTGTAGCCCGCTGCTTCGGCATGGGCCTGGATGGCATGGCCGATATCGCCCAGCGTGGCGCCGGGGCGCACCTGTTCGATGCCTTTCCACAGCGCATCGTAGGTAGTGTCGACCAGGCGCCGGGCTTCGTCGCTGATTTTCCCGATGCAGTACATCTTCGACGAGTCGGCAATGTAGCCGCCTTGCTCCAGAGTGATGTCGACGTTGACGATCGAGCCTTCCTTCAACACTTCATCGACCTTGGGGATGCCGTGGCACACCACGTGGTCCACCGAGGTATTGAGTGAGTAGGGGAAGCCGTACTGGCCCTTGCTCGCAGGCCGCGCCTTGAGCGTATCGACGATGAACGCCTCGGCGCGGTCGTTGATTTGCATCGTCGTGATGCCGGGGCGGATGAAACTGTCGAGGTCGGCGAACACCTGGGCCAGCAGTTGGCCGGCGCGGCGCATCAGGTCGAGTTGGGCGGGGGTCTTGAGGATCACCTGGGACATGGGGAGAGGGCGGTTGCTCATGCTGGAATGTGCCCCAGCATAGCGCCACGGGACCTCGGGTTGCCACCGCGTGGTGCGAAACCTGTGCCGGCCTTTTCGCGGGCACGCCCGCTCCCACAGGTACGGCGCCGCCCTCAGGCCTTGCGATATCCCTGTGGGAGCGGGCGTGCCCGCGAAAGGGCCGGTACAGCTGGCCCATTAATTGCTGACTTACTCTTCATTCAGGGCTATCAACGTCGACAGCCCACAAAACCTCACGACAAAGGCGCCGTGTTGCCCCTCGCTTGCATCAGCAAGCCGGGGCAGCCGGCGCCTTTTTGCGTTCCCCACAGGAGCCCGCCCATGGCCAACAGCGAAGTACGCAGCGTCTGCCCCTATTGCGGCGTCGGCTGTGGCATCGTCATGAGCGTTGCCGACGGCAAGGTCAGCAAGGTCAGCGGCGACAAGCAGCATCCCAGCAACTTCGGCCGCCTGTGCACCAAAGGCCTCACTGCGCACCTGCCGCTGACCGCTGCCGGGCGCATGGAAGACGCCTATGTACGCCAGCAGCGTAACCAGCAGCCGGTACGCACCGGTATCGATCAGGCCATCGCCGAAACAGCCGCACGCCTGCGCGGCATCATCGACCAGCACGGCCCCGATGCCGTGGCGCTGTATGTGTCCGGGCAGATGTCGCTGGAGGCCCAGTACCTGGCCAACAAACTGGCCAAGGGCTTTATCCGCACCCGCCACATCGAGTCCAACTCGCGCCTGTGCATGGCCAGCGCCGGCAGTGGCTACAAGCTGTCGCTTGGTGCCGATGGCCCACCCGGCAGCTACCAGGATTTCGAGCACGCCGACGTGTTCCTGGTGATTGGCGCCAACATGGCCGACTGCCACCCGATCCTGTTTCTGCGCATGCTCGACCGGGTCAAGGCCGGTGCGAAGCTGATTGTGGTCGACCCACGGCGCAGCGCCACCGCCGACAAGGCCGACCTGTTCCTGCAGGTACGCCCCGGCAGCGACATGGCCTTGCTCAACGGCTTGCTGCACCTGCTACACCGCAACGGCCATACCAACCCTGACTTCATTGCCTGCCACACCGAAGGCTGGGATGAACTGCCAGCCTTTCTCGACGACTACCGCCCCGAGCGCGTGGCTGCCATCACCGGGCTGGCCGAGGCCGACATCATCAAGGCCGCCGAATGGATCGGCGGTGCCGGCAACTGGATGAGCTGCTGGACCATGGGCCTGAACCAGAGTATCCACGGCACCTGGCACACCAATGCGATCTGCAACCTGCACCTGGCCACCGGCGCCATCTGCCGCCCCGGCAGCGGGCCGTTCTCGCTGACCGGTCAGCCCAACGCCATGGGCGGCCGTGAGATGGGCTACATGGGGCCCGGCTTGCCAGGCCAGCGCTCGGCGCTGGCGGAAGACGACCGCGCCTTTGTCGAACAGCAATGGCAACTGGCACCTGGCAGCCTGCGCCGGGAAGGCGGCGAGGGCACGGTGGCGCTGTTCGAACAGATGAAGGCCGGTGAAGTGAAGGCTTGCTGGATCATCTGCAGCAACCCGGTTGCCAGTGTCGCCAACCGCCAGCAAGTGATTGACGGTCTGCATCAGGCCGAGTTGGTGATTACTCAGGACGCTTTCCTCGACACCGAAACCAATCGCTACGCCGACATTCTGCTACCGGCCGCGCTGTGGGCCGAAGGCGAGGGCGTGATGATCAACAGCGAGCGCAACCTTACCCTGATGCCGCGCGCCGTCGAGCCGCCAGGGCAGAGCCTGCCGGACTGGCAGATCATTGCCCGCGTGGCTTGCGCCATGGGTTATGCCGACGCCTTCGATTACGCCGATGCCGAAGCGGTGTACGAGGAAATCCGTCGCTTCCATAACCCTGCCACCGGGTACGACCTGCGCGGTATCGGGTATGCCGAACTGCGTGAGCAACCGCGCCAGTGGCCTTGCGCGCCTGGCCGTGACAGCGACCGCAGCCCGTTGCGCTACCTGAATGACGGCAGCAGCCAGGCGCTGCTGCACGATGCCCAGGGCCAGCGCCCGGCGTTGGCCTTCCCCACCGCCAGTGGCAAAGCCCGTTTCTTCGCCCGGCCTTGGTTGCCGGCACCGGAGTTGCCGAATGACGACTACCCCATGGTGCTGAATACCGGCCGTGTGCAGCACCAGTGGCACACCCTGACCAAGACCGGCAAGGTGCCGGCATTGAACAAGCTCGAGCCCGGCCCTTTCGTCGAAATTCACCCCGAAGATGCCGCCCGGCTGGGCGTTGCCGAGAAAGACCAGGTGGCCATTCGTTCGCGCCGTGGCCAGGCCGTGCTACCCGCACGCGTCAGCGACCGGGTCATGCCAGGTAACTGCTTTGCACCGTTCCACTGGAACGATGTGGTCGGCGAGCAACTGGCAATCAATGCCGTCACCTGCGATGCGGTTGACCCGCTGTCGCTGCAACCCGCGTTCAAACACTGCGCCGTGGCCCTGGAGCGGGTCGCAGGCGAACGCATCGATACCCTTGAACTGAACACTGCCATTGCGGAGCCAGCCCGTATGCCAACTGCCACTCTGTCTCGTCTGCTTGGCCTGGACACCCTGCCAGCCCCGGTGTTGGCAGAAGAAGAGCGTCATTACCTGCAAGGTTTTCTGCTGGGCCTGGACCAAAGCCGTGCCGAAGGCGTGCCCAGCCTGCCGGCCAGTGCACCGCTGGCCGCCAGCCGTCGGTTGTTTGTCGACGGCTTGCTGGCCGGTCTGTTTGCCCAGCCTGCGGCATTGCCCGCTGCGGCGTTGCCGGCGCCACGGCATCAAGTGCTGTGGGCCTCGCAGACCGGTAATGGCGAACTGTTGGCCGAGCGCTGTGCTGAACGCTTGCGCGGTGCCGGCCTGGAGGTGCAGCTCAGTTGCATGGAGGCCGTCAGCCCGCGCCAGCTACAAGGCGCCGCCAGCGTGCTGCTGATCGCCAGCACCTTTGGCGATGGCGACGCGCCCGACAGCGCCGGGGCATTCTGGCAGGCCTTGCAGGGCGAGGAGGGCACCCTCTGCGCCGAGCTCCCCTATGCTGTGCTGGCCTTGGGTGACTCAAGTTACGACCAGTTCTGCGGTTTTGGCCGCAAACTCGACCAGCGCCTGGCTGAGCTGGGTGGGCGGCGCTTGTTGCAGCGGGTGGACTGCGAGCCCGACTTTGACGAAGCGTTCGCCGGCTGGCTCGAAGCCTTGCTGCCCTCGCTGGGCACTGCTGCCGCACCACAAACGGTCAATGAGCCTGCGCCGGTCACGATCTATGGCAAGCAGCAACCCTGGGCCGCCGCCCTGGTGGAAAACCGCCTGCTCAATGGGCCAGGTGCAAGCAAGGAAACCCGGCAACTGGTGTTCGACCTGAGCGGCAGCGGCTTCAGCTATGCAGCTGGCGATGCCCTGGGCGTATGGCCGCGCAATTGCCCGACGCTGGTCGATGAACTGCTGGCGCTGATGCAGCTCGATGGCCAGGCCATGGTCGAGTTGAAAGGCCAGCCTGCCATGCCACTGGCCGAAGCCCTGCAAGCGCATCTTGAGATTGCCAAGGTGACCCCGCAACAACTGCAGGCCTTTGCCGGCAGTGCCCCGGACCTGCAGCGCCTGTTACAGCCCGAGTGCAAAGCCGAGCTGCAGGACTGGCTGTGGGGCCGGCAGCTGGTCGATGTGCTGCGTGCCTTCCCCCAGCAACTGCCGCTGGCCAGCTGGCTCGACCTTCTCAAGCCGTTGCAGCCACGGCTTTATTCGATCAGCTCCAGCCCATTGGCGCATCCGGATCAGGTGCACCTGACCGTTTCCACCGTGCGTTATGGCGAGCGTAAAGGCGTGTGTTCCAGCTTTCTGGCCGACCGTGCCCAGGCGCTGAAGGTAGCCATCTTCCCGCAGGTGTCGAAGCACTTCCGGCTGCCCGAGGACGACAGTGTGCCGGTGATCATGGTTGGCCCTGGGACTGGCATTGCACCGTTTCGTGCGTTTCTGGAAGAGCGGGAAGCGCGGGGCGCGAAGGGGGGCAACTGGCTGTTCTTTGGCGAGCAATACGCGGCGACCGATTTCTACTACCAGGAGCAGTTGCAGGCTTGGCAGGCAAGCGGCCATCTGCGGCTGGATACCGCGTTTTCCCGTGACCAGGCCGAGAAGATCTATGTGCAGCAACGCATGCTCGAACAGGGCGCGCAGCTGTGGCAATGGCTGGAGGCGGGGGCGTACTTCTACGTGTGTGGTGATGCCCAGCGCATGGCCAAGGATGTGGATGCGGCGTTGCGTGAAGTCATTGCCGAGCATGGCGGTGTGGATGCGGATGCCTATATGGAGGCCTTGAGCAAGGCCAAGCGGTATCGGCGGGATGTGTATTGATGTGCTCCAGGATGGGGAGTGTTGCACCTTGAATGTGCACTGCCTGTACCGGCCTCTTCGCGGGTAACCCCGCCCCACAGGTAAGGTGCAAGTCTGCAAACCTGTGGAGATCCCTGTGGGAGCGGGCTTGCCCGCGAAGAGGCCGGTACAGGTAACGCAATTGGCACACTCCCTGCTTTACCCCAGCTACAACAAAGCCCCCTGATCAACGGCGATCAACCCGGGCCCCCTACCGTGATGAATACAGGCAATGGCGCCTGGAGCTTCGGCTCCAGGCGCTTTTTTTTTGATCGAGGATCGGCTTATCAGCGGGCAACGAGAGCGACTGGTCATCGTCGGCAACGGCATGGTCGGCCACCATTGCGTCGAGCAACTGGTCAGCCGCGGCGCCCACGAGCGCTTCGAACTGCACGTGTTCGGCGAAGAGCGCCAACGCGCCTACGACCGCGTACACCTGTCCGAATACTTCGGCGGCAGCTGTGCCGAAACCCTGGCCCTGTGCGAGCACGATTTCTACACCGCCAACGGCGTGCACCTGCACCTTGGCGAATGCGTGCTGGAAATCGACCGCGAACGCTGCGAAGTGGTTACCGCCGAAGGCCGGTACGGCTACGACCAACTGGTGCTGGCCACCGGTTCGTACCCCTTCGTACCGCCGATCGAAGGCTCCAGCGGCAACGCCCGCCTGGTCTACCGCACCCTCGACGACCTCGATGGCATCCGGGCTGCCGCTGCCAGTGCCCGCCGTGGCGTGGTGGTTGGTGGTGGCCTGCTTGGCCTGGAAGCCGCCAACGCGCTCAAATCGTTGGGCCTGGAAGCCCACGTGGTGGAGTTTGCCCCACGCTTGATGCCGGTGCAGCTGGACGGCGAGGGCGGTGCCGCGCTCAAGGCACAGATCGAAGCGCTGGGCGTGGGCGTGCACCTGTCCCGCGCCACCCAGTCGATCAGCGATGGTGAAGCCTACCGCTACCGTATGAACTTCGAGGGCGGCGAACACCTGGAAACCGACCTGATCGTGTTCTCTGCCGGTATTCGTCCGCAGGACGCCCTGGGCCGTGCCAGTGGCCTGGACATCGCCGCGCGTGGCGGGGTGGTGATCGACAACCACTGCCGCAGCAGCGATCCGCGCATCTTTGCCATCGGCGAGTGCGCCTCGTGGAACGGCAGTGTGTTCGGCCTGGTCGCCCCGGGCTACAGCATGGCGCGTAACCTGGCGGCGTTGCTGACGGGGGAGGCGGCGGTCGCGTTCACTGGTGCCGACATGTCGACCAAGCTCAAGTTGCTGGGCGTGGATGTCGGCTCGATCGGCGATGCCCACGGCGCCACGCCAGGTGCGCGCAGCTACCGCTTCATCGACGAAGCCAACAGTGCCTACCGCCGGCTGGTGGTGGATGCCAGCGGCAAGCGCGTGCTCGGCGCGGTGCTGGTGGGTGACAACAGTTACTACGACACCCTGCTGCAATACGCACAGAACGGCATCGCCCTGCCGGCCGACCCGGCCGCGCTGATTCTGCCGCAAGGCGGTGGTGCGCCGGCCTTGGGCGCCGATGCACTGCCGGACAGCGCGACCATTTGCTCCTGCCACAACGTCAGCAAGGGTGCGGTGTGCGCCGCCATCGACAGCGGCTGCAGCGACCTTGCCGCAGTCAAGGGGTGCACCAAGGCTGCCACGGGCTGCGGGGGTTGTGCAGCCTTGCTCAAGCAGGTGTTCGAGCACGAACTGACCGCCCGTGGCGTCGCGGTGGACAAGAGCCTGTGCGAGCACTTCGCCTACACCCGGCAGGAGCTGTACGGGCTGGTGCGCGTGGAAGGCATCCGCACGTTCAGCGAACTGCTCGAACGCCATGGCAAGGGCCACGTGGGGTGCGACATCTGCAAGCCGGCAGTGGGCAACATCCTCGCTTCGTGCTGGAACCAGCCGATCATGGATCCGGCACTGGTGCCACTGCAGGACACCAACGACACCTTCATGGCCAACATGCAGAAGAACGGCACCTACTCGGTAGTGCCGCGCATCCCCGGCGGTGAAATCACCCCTGACAAGCTCATCGTCATTGGCCAGGTGGCCAAGAAGTACGACCTGTACACCAAGATCACCGGCGGCCAGCGCATCGACCTGTTCGGCGCCCAGCTGCACGAACTGCCGCTGATCTGGGGGGAACTGATCGAGGCCGGCTTCGAAACCGGCCACGCCTATGGCAAGTCGACCCGCACGGTGAAGTCGTGCGTCGGCAGCACCTGGTGCCGCTACGGTGTGCAGGACAGTGTCGGCATGGCCCTGCGCCTGGAAGACCGCTACAAGGGGTTGCGCAGCCCGCACAAGCTCAAGTTCGCGGTATCGGGCTGCACCCGCGAATGCGCCGAGGCGCAAAGCAAGGACATCGGCGTGATCGCCACCGACAAAGGCTGGAACCTGTACGTGTGCGGCAACGGCGGCATGCGCCCACGGCATGCCGAGCTGTTCGCCACCGACCTGGACGACGAAACCCTGGTACGCCTGATCGACCGCGTGCTGATGTTCTACATCCGCACGGCCGACAAGCTGCAACGCACCTCGGTGTGGCGCGAAAACCTGGAAGGCGGGTTGGACTACCTGAAGCAGGTGGTCATCGACGACAGCCTGGGCCTGGCTGGCGAGCTGGAAGCGCAGATGCAGCATGTGGTCGACCAGTATGAATGCGAATGGGCCAACGCCCTGAACGACCCGGAAAAACTCAAGCGCTTCCGCACTTTCGTCAACGACCGGCGTGCCGACCCGGATGTGCATTTTGAGCGCGAACGCGAACAGCGCCGACCTGCTGCGTCGCTGCACCTCATTCCCACTGTCGAGGAGGCTGTCTGATGAACCTGTCCAATGCTGCTGTGAAAACCTGCGAGAACTGGCAGCCGGTGTGCCAGGCGCAAGACCTGGTGGCCGATTCTGGCGTGGTGGTGTGGCTGGACGGGGCCCAGGTGGCGCTGTTCTACCTGCCGGGGCAGGCCCAGCCGCTGTACGCGGTAGACAACCGCGACCCGCGTTCTGGCGCCAACATCATTGGCCGCGGGCTGGTGGGCAGTGTGCAGGGCGAGCTGGTGGTGGCGGCGCCGCTGTACAAGCAGCATTTCAGTTTGCAGAGCGGCGTGTGCCTGGAGGATGCCGGGCAGCAGCTGCGGGTGTGGCCGGTACGCTTGAACGGTGAGGCTGTGGAGCTGGCAGTAGCCTGACGTTCATCTGCCTGCATAGGTCATCTGCATGCGGCAATGCGTTAAGCTTGCCGCATGAACCTCGACACCCGCATCAAATACCGCCACCTGCTGTGCTTTCTGGAGATTGCCCGGCAGGGCAGCCTGGCCAGGGCTGCCGACGTGCTCGCCATCAGCCAGCCGGCTATTTCCAAAACCCTCAAGGAACTTGAAGACCTGCTGGAAACGCGCCTGTTTGCGCGCAGCCGACAGGGTGTCGAACTGACCCCGGCCGGTACGCGCTTCATGCGTTATGCCGGGCCCAGTGTGCAGGCCCTGCGCGATGGCGTCAGCAGCCTGCGTGGTGAGGCGCGGGCGCCGTCGCAGGTGCGCATCGGCGTGCTGTCGACGGTCGAGGGCCTGCTTATGCCCGAAGTGCTCTGCCGCCTGCACCAGCGCCATGAAGCGCTGGTGATCAGTGTGGTCACCGGGGTCAGCGCGCAGCTGCTTGGCCAACTGCGCCTGGGCGAGCTGGAACTGGTGGTCGGGCGCATGACCGACAGCCCGCAGATCCAGGGCCTGTCGTTCGAGCACCTGTACAGCGAGTCGATGAGCCTGGTGGTACGCCCGGGCCATCCGCTGCTGGCCGGCACACCTGTCGAGCGGGCCCAGGTGGGGCGTTATCCGTTGGTGTTGCCGCCAGCGGGCACCACCATCCGCCAGCACGCCGACAGCCTGTTCGTGCAATGCGGCATCCAGATGCCGGCGCAGCGCCTGGAAACCCTGTCGCTGGCGCTGAGCCGGCGCTACCTGCTGGGCAGCGATGGGCTGTGGGTGGCGCCACGCGATGCGGTGCTGCTCGACCTGCGCCGCGGCGAGCTGGTCGAGCTAGACCTGGGCGTGCGTGAACCGGGTGGTTCGGTGGGCATTTGTCGCAATGCCGCCTTGCCGCAGAGCCTGCCGGGGCAGTGGGTGTGCGAGGTGCTGCGTGAAGTCGCGGGGCAATACCGCGAAGGTCACTACCCTTGAGTGCAGGCCACTGGGCATTCAACGAAATAAATCCCCTGCCGAACCGGGCAAAACCGACACAACCGGGCAATACTGGCCAGTGGCTGCAAACGCATTGATGAATAAGCGTTTAACTACTGAACTTCCTTACCAAAACCCGCTCCTATGCCGGTAGCCATTGGTCATGGCCGCCTGCTAAGCTCGCGGCTTTACCCTGATTGCCCTTATGGCGCATGAACAAGGAAATAGCATGAAACAGCATCGTTTGGCGGCTGCGGTTGCCCTGGTAGGCTTGGTACTGGCTGGCTGCGACCAACAAGCTAGCAGCCCCGAGCTGAAGACTCCGGCAGAGAAAGCCTCCTACGGTATCGGCCTGAACATGGGCAAGAGCCTGGCTCAGGAAGGCATGGAAGACCTTGATTCGAAAGCAGTGGCACTCGGTATCGAAGACGCCGTTGGCAAGAAAGAACAGCGCATCAAGGATGAAGAGTTGGTAGAAGCCTTCACCGCGCTGCAGAAGCGCGCCGAAGAGCGCCTGGCCAAGGCCAGCGAAGAAGCGGCCTCTGCTGGCAAGAAGTTCCTCGAAGAAAACGCCAAGAAACCAGGCGTGGTCACTACCGCCTCGGGCCTGCAGTACGAAGTGGTCAAGAAGGCCGACGGCCCTCAGCCCAAGCCTACTGACGTGGTTACCGTCCACTACGAAGGCAAGCTGATCGATGGCAAGGTGTTCGACAGCTCCGTCGAGCGCGGCAGCCCGATCGACCTGCCCGTCAGCGGCGTGATCCCGGGTTGGGTCGAAGGCCTGCAACTGATGCACGTTGGCGAGAAGTACAAGGTGTTCGATCTTGAACTGATCGCCATCAAGGACCCGGCCCAGCTGCAAGGCGCCGAGCCGGAAGCCGAAGCCCCGGCCGAAGCTCCTGCAGAAGCGCCCGCTGAAGCACCCGCCAAGTAATACTGGCAGGTTCATGCAAAACGCCCCGTCCTGACGGGGCGTTTTCGTTTACGACGATTGGACGAACCTGTAACTGCTGATACTGTCCGAGGAAATGCAGCTTGTTGCTGTAGGATGTTTCTGGCGCAAATCGTTTGCGGCCAGCTACCCACGTATTGAAACGGCTGTGTAAAAAACGCCCGATCTGACCGGGGCCCTTGCCTGGCAGGCACCCGGGGTCAGAAACGTGGCCCTGTTCACAAGGTTATCCACAATAAATGTGGATAACCTGTTCCGCGTGGAGGCTCCATGAGCGCACCTTGGAATTTCGTCCGTTTCCTGCCCTTGGCCGAGCGCCTGCTCAGCCGTGGCCGGTTGCCGGCCCTGCTGTTCGCCGTGGCCCGCAAAGGCCCGCGCATCGGCCAGTTGCGCGAGGACGTGAAACTGCTTCAGTCGCTGTGCCTGGCATGGTGGCGCGGCGAATACCGTGCCATCAGTCCCAAGGCCCTGGTCACCATCGTGGCCGGCCTGCTGTATTTCGTCAGCCCTATCGATGCGATCCCCGACTGGCTGCTCGGCGTGGGCTTCCTTGATGACATTGCAGTGTTGGGCTGGGTACTGAAGACCGTGGCCGATGAGCTGGCGCGCTTCCGGGCCTGGCGCGACAGCCAGGCACCCGAGCGGCTGCGTGTGGTCGAGCGCCTGCCCGCAAGCCCAGAAGCGCTGCGCCTGGAGCGCAATACGCAGTGAAAACCGCCTGAACTGCACCTCAACCGGACAGACCCCGGAGTTGGTAATATAATTGGCATAAGGGTTATGCCTACGGATTACATGCTGTAATCCTTTTTAAAGGGGTTTGTAATGGGTATTCAGGTCATCAGCCGGGACGGTCAACCCGAGTACGCAGTCGTTCCCTGGGAGCAGTACCAGGCGCTGCTCAAGGCCGCAGGGCAGGTACCTGCCGAGGCCGTTGTCGGCGAACCGGCCGTGGCAGCCGCTGCGGCGCAATTGCCGGCATTCAGCGAAGTGGCGCAGATTCGCCAGGCCAAGGGCATCGCCCCTGAGCAGCTGGCGCGCAATGTCGGGGTAAGCCCGGCTTACCTGGCCATGATCGAATCAGGCGAGCGCCAGCCGGATGCAGCCATCCGCCGCGCCTTGGCCTGGCACTTGGGGGTGGCTGGCTGGAGCGAGCCATCATGAGCCAGGTCAGGATCAGCCGTCAGCATTGGGACAACCTGCTGGGCGAGCTTGACCTGGCCCGCCGTCAACGTCACTTGCTGACCTACCGAGCGCTGATCGAGCGCTTGCAATTGCCCAGCCCGGCCATGCAGACGCTGACCGCCGCGCTGGAATACCTGGCGGTGCTGGATGCCCGTGCCGAGCAGCCGCTGCGCAGCTCGCTGGTGATCAGCCAGGGCGCCAGCCGCTTGCCGCGTACCGGCTTTTTTGAATGTGTCGAACGGCTGGGGCGGTTTGCCGGGCCGGTGGATGGCATGGAGGCCGCTTCCTGGCATGCTTCCGAGGTGGTTCGGGTGTTTGAGTACAGCTACCCCGAAACGGCCTGATCGGGCCTCTTCGCGGGCAAGCCCGCTCCCACAGGTACACCACCATTCTTAAGTGTGGTGGAGATCCTGTGGGAGCGGGCTTGCCCGCGAAGAGGCCGGAACAGTCAACATATCCCTGTGAATGAATCCACAGGCCCTGCCTTCAGCATCCACTACCTCCAACGCATCCAGATGCTGATGCCGCCCAAACAGCTCCAGCAGCTGCCCAATGGTGGCATTCAAACGCACAGACGGATGCTCGGCCGGCGGCATACTCATCAGCGCCGGTAACGCACGCACCCCCAGTTCCTGAGGCCGCCCCAACAAGTACCCCTGCACCAGGTCCACCCCCATCTCCCTCAGCACCGCCAGTTCCTCCGCAAGCTCGATCCCTTCGGCAATCACCTGCGCCTTCGACGCCCGGGCAATCTGCAGGATCGAGCCAACGAACTCGCGCTTGAGCGGGTCGCGGTGGATGCCGTCGATGAAGTGCCGGTCGATCTTCACGTATTCAGGGCGCAGCTCCGACCACAGCCGCAGGCTGGAATAGCCCGCCCCCAGGTCGTCGATGGCTATCGAAAAGCCCATGTCACGGTAGTGGTGCAAGGCATTGGACAAGAGCTGGAAGTCGTCGGTGGGGGTGTGCTCGGTCAGCTCGATCACTACCCGGCTGGGCGGCAGGCCGACCTGCTCCAGCAGTTTCAGGGTCAGGCCGGACGGGTAGTGTGGCTCCAGCAGCGATTCTGGCGAGATGTTGAGAAACAGCTTGCCCTGCAATTGCTGCTCGCTGAAGCGACGGCAGGCGCTTTCCCGGCAGACGGCTTCCAGTTCGGTCAGGCGGCCAGCCTGGCGGGCGATGGTAAACAGGTTCAACGGCGCGTGCAGCGGGCTGTTGGACGGGCCGCGGCTCAGCGCTTCATGGCCGAACACCCGCTGTTCGCTCAGGCACATGATCGGCTGGAACAGGCTGTGAATACTGCGTTGAGCCAGGATGGCACTCAAGGCACTGAGCTGTTCGGCAACGGTCATGACGTATTCCTGAAAATGAAAGGGCCGGGCATCTGCATGCCCGGCCCTCGTATTTCACGACAGCGCGATGACTGTTTGATGACAGGTCACATTATTCTGCCATCATCGTTGCAGCGCCTTACTTCTTGGCCACCTTGGTGCTGGCACTGAGGTAGTCGATCAGGATGCGACCGGTTTCCGACAGGTAGGCATCGTCTTCCGGCTTGGTGTTTTCATCCTCGGTCGGCAGCGCGTCCTCGTCTTCTTTCTTCAACTCTTTGAGCGGCTCTTCACCCTTGGCCTTGCGGCGGATGTTTTCCAGTGCCAGCTGCTTGGCCTCGATGTCATCGTGGCGCGCACGGCGCTCCTGCTCGTTGAGGCTGACGGTTTTTTCGTTCATCAGCTTCTGGGTCAGGGCCAGGCGGTCGCGGATGTAGGTGAACTCG
>JADHEF010001343.1_pt1 | contig 15835 bp, 11 predicted proteins | sample 8952391 | NCBI WGS metagenome assembly JADHEF01 (sample SAMN16124439, study PRJNA663245) | bioreactor sludge metagenome | isolation source: sludge (nitrite) | place: India:Bengaluru | collected 2019-02-28
AACTTTACGATGTCGATCAATCCGTTTTCGATGTCCCCTGATCCGCCGCGATTGGCGAAAGAGAACTCCGTGCAGGGCGGGCTACCGATAACGATCTGGATTCCACCCGGGAGGTGGTTGAGGTTCAGTTTACGAATGTCCGTCTGGATGACCTTGGACCCGATGTTTCTCTCGTGGGTCTTGACCGCATCGTCCCACCATTCGTAAGACTGGATGATTTCGAGCCCGGCCATCCGGAAACCCAAGGCCCAACCGCCGATCCCTGCGTAGAAGTCCATGACCTTCACCGGTTGTCACTTCTCCTCGCTGGACACATATAGAATAAATGGGGACGGATGATTAACCGGATTGCCCACCGAAATACAAACCCCGATTCATTCCAAAATCTGAACGGGGGTCGGCGGAAGTCAACATCGGTTTGCGGTCACATGGTTAGTCAGTAGCGGGCGGCCCCTCTTTCCCTGAGGCTTCGGCGGGCAAGTGCGGCAGGCGGATCGGGGTTTGACAGGGGGGATTTGGGGGCGGAGTTCGGCGGGCGAATCCATACCGCGAACAAGGAACCCGATCCCATGAAACGATTTGCCGCGTTGCTGTTTCCCCTTTCCCTGGCGCTCGCGCTGGCGGTGCCCGTTGCCGGCGCGACGGGCGCGGCCGTGGCGGTGACGACGGACACGCTGGCGGCATCGGAGCCGCCGGCCGGGGCGGTGTGGCTGGACACGCTGGACCTGGGGCATGCGGTGGACGGGTGGGGGGAAACGCGGGCGCGGATTTCGACGGAGGCGACGTCGCTGACGCTGGGCGGGCGCAGGTATCCGCGGGGCATCGGGACGCACGCCAACGGGGAGATCCGCGTGGACCTGAAGCGGGCGGCGACGCGCTTTGCGGCGATGGTGGGTGTGGACGACGAGGTGGTGACGAAGGGGACGGTGCGCTTCGAGGTGTGGGCCGACGGCAGGCGGCTGGCGCAGACGCCGGTGCTGCGCGGCGGCGGCGCGCCGGTGCTGTTGGACGTGGCGCTGGAGGGGGCGCGGGAGCTGCGCCTGCTGTGCCTGGGCGAGCCGACCATCCACTACGCCCACTCGGACTGGGCGGGGGCGATGCTGTTCCTGCGCCCGGGCGCCCAGGCCGCGCCCGCGACGGTGAAGATCCCGGTGACGTTCCCCGACATCGCGCCGCCGGAGGCCTCGGCCGCGCCGAAGATCCACGGCCCGCGCATCGTGGGCACGACGCCGGGCAAGCCGTTCCTGTTCCGGGTGCCGGCGACGGGGCGCGGGCCGCTGACGTTCCGCGCGGAGGGGCTGCCCAAGGGGCTGGCGCTGGACGCGGCGACGGGCATCGTGCGCGGGGCGGTGGAGACGACGGGGACGACGCGCGTGACGCTGCGGGTGACGGGACCGGCGGGGCGGGCGGAGCGCACGCTGTTGGTGGACGCGCGGGGCCTGCTGGCGCTGACGCCTCCCATGGGGTGGAACTCGTGGAACTGCTGGGGCCCGCACATCGACGCGGCCTCGATCCGCACGGCGGCGGAGATGATGGTGAAGAGCGGGCTGGCGGCCCACGGCTACCAGTACGTGGTGATGGACGACGGCTGGGTGAACGGGCGCACGCCCGAGGGGACGATGCGGCCGACGGAGAAATTCGGCGACATGAAGGCGCTGTGCGACGAGGTGCACGGGATGGGGCTGAAGATCGGCACGTACTCGTCGCCGGGGCCCAGGACCTGCGCGGGGCTGGAGGGCAGCTACCAGAACGAGGTGCGGGACGCGGCTATGTTCGCGGCGTGGGGCATGGATTACCTGAAGTATGACTGGTGCTCGTACGGCAACATCGCGCCGAAGCCCGACCTGGCGGCGATGAAGAAACCCTACGCGGTCATGCGGGGCGCGCTGCGCGGGTCGGGACGCGACATCGTGTACAGCCTGTGCCAGTACGGCATGGGGAGCGTGTGGGAGTGGGGCGGCGAGGTGGACGGCAACCTGTGGCGCACGACGGGCGACATCTACGACGGGTGGGACTCGGTGGACTCGATCGGGTTCTCGCAGGACGCGTGCGCGCCGTGGGCGGCGCCCGGCCGGTGGAACGACCCGGACATGCTGGTGGTGGGCAAGCTGGGGTGGTCGAAGAACCTGCACGACACGAACCTGACGCCGGACGAGCAGGTGTTGCACATCACGCTGTGGAGCATGCTGGCGGCACCGCTGATGATCGGCTGCGACCTGTCGCAGCTGGACCGGTTCACGCTGGCGGTGCTGTGCAACGACGAGGTGCTGGAGGTGGACCAGGACCCGCTGGGCCGCGCGGCGCGGCCGGTGCGGCGCGAGGGGAAGGTGGAGGTGTGGGCGCGGCCGCTGTGGGACGGCACGACGGCGGTGGCGGTGTTCAACCGCGGCGACGGGCCGGTGCAGGCGCGGGTGGAGTGGGCGGAACTGGGGATGGCCGGCACGCAGCCGGTGCGCGACCTGTGGCGGCGGCGCGACCTGGGCGCGCGGAGCGGCGGCGTGAGCGTGCGGGTGGCGAAGCACGGGTCGCAGATGCTGAAGGTGGGCCGGGCGACGCGGACGGAGTTCCTGCCGTAGCGGGGGGCGGGCGTGTTGGGCTTGACATGGCCCCGCACCGTGGGCGGATTCGGATGCAGTAATCCCAATTTAACAGGAGACCCTTCTCATGGCGTTGGTACCAATGCGCGTGCTGCTCGACCACGCAGCCGAAAACGGCTACGGCGTGGCCGCGCTGAACGTGAACAACATGGAGCAGATCCAGGCGATCATGGAGGCGGCCGCGGAGACGAACTCGCCCGTCATCATCCAGGCTTCGCGCGGCGCGCGCAGCTACAGCCAGGACGCCTACCTGCGGCACCTGATGCTCGCCGCGGCGGAACTTTACCCCCAGATTCCCGTGTCGATGCACCTCGACCACGGCAACAGCCCCAAGACCTGCTTCAGCGCCATCCAGCAGGGCTTCACGTCGGTCATGATGGACGGCTCGCTGAAGGAAGACGGCAAGACCTGCGCCGACTACGACTACAACGTGAAGGTCACGAAGGACGTCGTCACCGTGGCGCACGCGCTGGGCGTGAGCGTGGAGGGTGAGATCGGCGCGCTGGGCGGCATCGAGGACGGCCACGGGGCCGGCCTGTCGGCCGAGGAGGCCATGAAACACCTGACCGACCCGAGCCAGGCCGAGCAGTTCGTGAAGGACACGGGCCTCGACGCGCTGGCCGTCGCCATCGGCACGAGCCACGGCGCCTACAAGTTCACCAAGCCCCCCACGGGCGACGTGCTGAAGATGGACCTGATCGAGGACATCCACCGCCGCCTGCCCAACACGCACCTGGTGATGCACGGCTCGTCGAGCGTGCCGCAGGAACTGAAGGAACTCGTCAACAAGTACGGCGGCAACCTCAAGCCGTCGTGGGGCGTGCCGGTGGAGCAGATCCAGCGCGGCATCAAGCACGGCGTGCGCAAGATCAACGTGGACACCGACAACCGCCTCGCCATCACGGGCGCGATCCGCAGGGTCTTCGCCGAGACGCCCGAGAAGTTCGACCCGCGCGACTACCTCAAGCCCGCGCGCGAGGAGATGAAGAAGGTCTGCATCGCCCGCATGCAGGCCTTCGGCCAGGCCGGCAACGCCGACAAGGTGAAGCAGGTCTCCCTCGCCCAGATGGTGTCGTACTACACCAAGTAAGCCCGCCAGACAGGCGGCGAGTCACCCGCCGGCCCGCGGCCGCCCCCCACGAGGGGACGCCGCGGGCCGGCACTTTTGTTTGCGGGCGGCGCGGGGGTCAGGGCGCCGGGCGGGCCACCACCGACAGGATGATTGCGCCCCAGCGGCCGCCGAGGGCGATCACCTCGCATTCGGCCACGCCGCGTTCGCCGGGCCGCAGCGACAGCGACCATGCGTGCCACCGGGCGCCCTTCTTCAGCGCGGGGACCTCGCGGTGGGTCAGCCGGCCGTCCACCCAGATGCCGGCCGCCGTGTCGACGCCGAACTGGTCGTTGGACGCCAGGAACGCGTCGAGGCGCGCGGGGCGGTCGAGGTCGTTTCGCACGGGAAGGCGCACGCGGTAGCGCACGGGGTAGTTGCCGCCGAAGAACGGGTGGGACCAGCCGGTGAGGGGATCGCGGACAACCAGCTCGTCCCGCACGAACGTCGGCTGGACGGCCTTGTATTCGCACAGGTCCGTGACGGGACCTCCCGGGGAGTAGCCGAACGCCAGGCTGCTTACCTGTCCCCGAAATGCGGAAAGCGGGATGTCTCCGGCGGCGTCCCGGCGTTCGGGAAGCAGGGCCACCGTGCCGGTGAACCACGGGGCCGTGCCCCGCGTGAACGAGGCCAGCAGCCAGGGCTGCCAAGCCAGGTCGGGCATCAGGGCCGCGCCGGAACCCGGGTCGCGTTCGCCCGCGAAGCAGTAGTCCACCACGGTCAGTTCGCCCGACGTGCGACCGAACACCACGGCGCTCCACGGCAGGTCGCCCCGCAGCGGCCCGGTCTGCCACAGCGTGTGCTCGGCGCCCGGCTCGAGGCGCACCGTGGTTTTCCCCTCCCCGCGCAGCGCCGCGGCCCACGCGCGCCCGTGCTCCCAGCCCTCCACGGTCCCGGAACCCTCCAGGTCCACCACCAGGGGCGAGGTCGTGTCGTTGCGCATCGCCAGGCGGTAGCGCGGCGCGCGGCCGATGTGGGCGATCTCGTCGCGCCCGACATAGTGGTAGGGGAACAGCTCGAAGCGGTGCCCCGCGCCGATGCGGTCGCGCGCCATCACCACGGGCGACGTGGAATCGGCCAGGAACAGGTCTCCCGTTTTCTGGAAGAAGACATGCTCGATGTCGCTCACCCACACCGTCTCGCTGGTGCCGCGGGCAAAGCGCGCGTCGCGCGGCTCGGCGAGGTATCGCTCGGGCAGGCCCGTGAGCGGGAACGAGGTGAGCGCATCCGGGCCGGGAACGGTCAGTTCGGCGGCCGGGCCGACACGGGCAAGAAGCATCATCAGGGCCGCCGCAGCCAGGGCCGCGCGGCAGGCGAAGAACGGGTGGGTGAACATGTCGCCTACAGGACTCCCCCACCCCGCGCATGCAACCACGAAACGGCGCCGCGGTTGCCGTTTGGCAGCCCGGGGTTTCCGGGGCGTCGGGGCAAAGGCATTCAACGCAAAAGGGCCAAAAGGCAAAAGGGCGAAAGACGGATTTCGGATCCGACGCAGGTTCCGGAGTCTTGCCTCCGATCTTGCCGACGGTGTCCACCGTGGCGAATTGGGGTCTTGGATTATTAGCCTTTCAGATTCTTGGTTCTTCGGGCTTTTGCCTTCGTGGCGCTTTGGCATCTTGGCCTTTTGGCGTTCCCGCTTTTCGTTTCTGCCTCGACTCCCTGTTGGCGGAAAAAGCGTGATATCGGCATTCCGGTGCGGCGTTCCCGCATTTCGTTTTGGCCTTCCCCGCCGCCCGCCCGCATCAAAACATCTTGAAGCGCGGCGCGCAAAACCCCACACCAGCCCAAAGCCACCGCATCGCCACCACGCCACGGAAGGAACCCCACCCACTTGAAAGCCATCGTCCCGGTCGCAGGAATCGGCACCCGCCTCCGCCCCCACACCCACACCGCGCCCAAGGTGCTGCTGCCCGTCGCCGGCAAGCCCATCGTGGCCCACATCCTCGACGAGCTCGTGGCCCTGGGCCTCGACGAGGTCACCTTCATCATCGGCTACAAGGGCGAGATGATCCGCGACTTCGTTTCGCGCACTTACAAGTTCAAGGCCAACTTCGTGGAACAGCCCGAGATGCTCGGCCTGGGCCACGCCATCTCCCTGGCCAAACCCTTCCATTACGACGACGAACCGGTGCTAATCATCCTGGGCGACACCGTGTTCAGCGCCGACCTCAAATCCGTCTTCGAGAAGGGCGAGACGGCCCTCGGCGTCAAGAAGGTCGACGACGCGCGGCGCTTCGGCATCGTGGAACTCGACGGCCGCGGCGCCGTCAAGCGCCTGATCGAAAAGCCCGACGTGCCCCCCACCAACCTCGCCATCGTCGGCATCTACTACATGACCCGCCCCCGGCGGCTCTTCGACAGCCTCGACGCCATCATCGCCGAGGGCAAGACCACCAAGGGCGAGTTCCAGCTGACCGACGCCCTGCAGCGCATGCTGGAGCAGGGCGACCCGATGCGCGTCTTCATGGTGGACGGCTGGCACGACTGCGGCAAACCCGAAACCATGCTGGAGACGAACCACGACCTCCTGGACGCCAAGCAGGACTTTGAGGAATACGCCCGCGTGGCCGACCGCTTCCCCGGCTCGGTCATCAACATGCCCGTCGCCATCGCCCCCACCGCGCGCATCGACGGCTGCATCGTGGGCCCGTACGTCTCCGTCTCCGACGGCACCACCCTCAAGAGCTGCATCGTCCACAACAGCATCATCGGCGCGAACGCCGAGGTTTCGAACATCATCCTCGACAGCTCCATCATCAGCGACAACGCGAAGGTGTGCGGCAACCAGTTCCGCCTGAACGTGGGCGACGCCTCGGAGATCCTTCTGGGTTGATCCCGGACGGGTGCGGCGCGGGCAAATAAAGCCCCCCGCCGCGCATACTCCACCCACGCGGCACCCACAGGGGCTGGTGTAGCTCAGCTGGCAGAGCAGCTGACTTGTAATCAGCAGGTCGTCGGTTCGAATCCGACCACCAGCTCCATGTTTTTCGGGCCCGATCCATTGGTCCGTGTGTCCGGCCGCTTGCCGGGCGCGGAGGACGAACGCTAGCCGGCCAGCCTCTCCTGACGCCAGGCGAGCGCGTCCAAGCGGGGGAAAAACAGTTTGGCGCGCGGGAAAAGGATCCTCGCGGTGTCCAGTTTGCACAAGTCGCGGTAATCGGGAATGCGCCGCTCGATGAGAGGGGAGATGTGCCAGCGGAGATCGGTGCCGGGGGCGAGGGTAGGGACAAAACAAGATCCGGCAACCGTCCCCAGCGGTCTATTTGGTCGTTCATCCCCGAATTTGGCAATTCCGACCATGCGAATCATCGGATCGGTATCATCCCGATCGTGACCATGTTGCCGCGCACTAGGTTGCTCACCGACAATACTCCGGTTTGTTGCGCCATCGCTCCCGTCCATTGTTAAGGGAGAATCGCGATCTCCATGCCCGGACCATCCTTGATCCGTTTTGGGTCGGTAACGCGCGACCGGAGGAGGACAAAGTACTCGACGTCCCGACCCTTCTGCGGGTGCTTGGCGTTGGCGATGAGACGGTCGAGACACCACTTCCGCTCGCGCAGGACCTGCTGAAGAAGGTGCTCACGAATAACGCGCCGATCGCCGAAAGGTTCAAGCAGGGTTTCCCGCGCGCTTGCGTTTCGGTCCGATGATGGAAACTCCGCCTCCACGCGGTCCGTGACCTGGAAACGCAGGTTGTAACCAGTAACGGCGAGGAGCTGGTCTGGGGCCGGGTAGTCTTCGTCCTTGGCATCCTCCCAGAGGAGTTTTCTGGACCGCACGGGATGAAGCGCCACCGCCCGTTCGGTCTGGATCACGGATTCCACCAAATCCCCCAACCTAACGAGAGGATCGACTTCACCCCGGCTGGGTTGCGCGTTGGCAGGCGTCGCGCGCTTCTGTTCTTTCTCGTCGCCACCATACGGCGACGCCACCCCGGAAACCGGCGCGTCAGGGGCCTGCAAACTCGCGCCGGCCGGGTCGAGTCCGTGGCGTGATTCAGCCACCACACGGGCAAATGGCAGGATGCGCGCGCAGGTCACCATGCTCAAGCCGCGACCGGACCAGAAGAAGCAGTTGCCGGGGATGGGCTCACTGGCCAAGGAGTTGATGGTATCCTCCGAGTAGTGCAGGTTGGATCTTCTTAAGGCTTCAAGATCCACGCCACTCAGCAGATGGAAGACGAAGAAGTTGTCGCACTGGGAAACCATTTCGGGGCCGATGGCCCCCGGTTGCTGGGTGATGATCACGCTGCCCAACTGGTACTTGCGCCCCTCCTTGAACCACCGGACGAACGGCGAGTCCTCGCGATGAGACCTTCCACCGAGGTAATACTGCGCCTCCTCCATTACGGCCAAGGTCGGCAATAGGCGCGGCTTCTCCTGGTGCCCCTCACCCGCCTCGCGGGCCGCCGTGTAGTGCATCTGGTTGTTCGAGAAGATCTCGTTGAGCATCCATGCGGACAAGCGCTCGGCATCCGTTCCCGAAAGCATCGACACATCGAGGATCACGATACCTCCCTGCCGAAGGTGCTCAAAGGCGCGCCTGCGCAACGGCGAACCGGCGGCGTGGAGGCGCTGGATCACGGGGACCAGATTGTTCACGATGGCAGCGCAAATCACGTCCTCGTTCTCCGCACCGCCACGGGTGCGTCGGCCTATGATGTTGGCCACCTCCACGGGATTTGCCCGGTACCTTTGCTTCACAAGAAGATCCAACAAACGGGACCACGAACCACGATCCAGCCCGCGCAGGGTATTCGCGAACACCAGTTCCTGTTTGTCGGGCGGGATTGCGTTCGCCACCACGTCACGCGGCGACAACTCGTTGAAATCCACGCGGCAGGGCCCCGCGATGTCCTCCCGGTAGCGCGGGTCCACCTCGGAGCGGTCGGTGAACAGCATCACCCGGCCGGCCAGCGACGGCACGTCGAGCAGTCCCGGCTCGGAAGCGTTCGCCATGGCGTACTCGCCCTCGGGGTCGATCACGATGGTGCCGACCTTTTGCGAGGGGTCCTGGTAGAGGCGGGTGAGCAGCACCTTAACGAAATTCGATTTGCCCATACCGGCGCGGGCGAACACCGCGGAGCGGCGTCCCACCAAAGAGTCCATGCGGAAACGCACGGGGAAATCGCGCCCGTGCACACGCGGTGTTCCATCGAACGCCAGGTCACCGATGGCGAGGTGGCCGATGTGCGCGCCCGCATCCGCGGACGTCCTGCACGCACCGGAGGCGATCAGTCGCAGCACGTCGTCGGTCGGGAGGCCAACCGGGGCGCCCACGTGCGGGGTCATGCGGAATGAGGGCGAGAAGTCGATGCCTCCATCCGCGGACTCGGAGACCTGTCCCACGAGCCGCAGGCTGACCCGGTAGCGCAGGCGCGACGTGCGGACCGCCTCGGGAATGTCCTGTTCAAGGCGCATGAGGTCCACGAGGTAATCTTCGCCCGCGCCGCCGAGCAGGTCACCGATGGGATACGCGCGCACCACACGCCCTAAGACCCCGGCGGGGCGACCATCGAAGTCCTCGACACCGACCACCAGGTAACCGCCCTGCAGCGGCATATGCTTGCGCTCCCGGTACGGGATCAGAACCTCGCTGACCACCTCGTAACGCGACTCACCGTAGCCGCGGAATATGCCGAGTCGTTCCCTGAAAAGTCCCATGCCCCGGAATTGCCTCCTGTCAGTCTCGCCCGATGCGGCCGGCTTTCGGCCACTTGCCGTTCTGGAACGCCCAGAAGCGCAACATTCTCTCCAACTCGGCGCCCTGCATGTGCTCACCCAGAGCCTTCACCAGCATGTCGCGCACGATCTTGGAGTCGAAATCGGAAAGGCGCGACGCCTCGTGTGCGGACTCCAACGGGGCCGGGTAGCCGGGAAGGGGGAACGTGACCCGCGAAGCTTCCAGAACGGCGCCAAGCACGGTTTCGGTACCGGCCCGATCCTCCAGTATCCACGGGGGCAGGTCGACCGGGAGCAACTGCCCCAGTTCGTCTCCGCGGGTCTTGACGAGCACCATCTGCCCAAACCCCAAGCGTTTGCCGGAAGGATGCCGAGTGAGCGCGGCTTCCACCTCCGGCGGGATGACAATGTAGCAGTGCTCCGCTCCCCGCACGCGACTATCAAGCGACAAGGGAAGCGCCAGTCGCTGCCAGACCACTGAGGATTTGCCCACGCCGACAATGACCACGCGGTGACGCTGCCAGGCGATGTCGCGCCACCAGGAGGGAAGACGGGTATGGATGATCTCGTTGCGCAGGGTGATCGAACGCAACATGCCGTCGTGCATCACCAGGCGACGGATGGCTCCGCCGTCGCCAACTTGGCCCGGCAAAGAAGGCGGATCGGTAAGTGCCGTGCAATCCTCACAGGCCAGTTCCATCGCCACGGCCCACTCCGCCACCTCGCGAAGCGTGTCCGCGACCAGCCGCACATCACGGGGCATGGGGGGTTGGGCGCGAGCGGTGGATTCCCACAAGTCCGACAGATCGTCCCACTGGCATCCGAGCCGGTCGGCGAAGCGCGCCATCACTTCGTTTCCCTCGAAGATCGCCTGCAGGTCCTGCGACAGCGTGGTGAGGGGGAAGAATTCCGTCAGGTGCACCCGGCCGCGGTGGTCTGCGACATGCAGCAGTTCCAGGTGAAATGGAGCCAGCATCACGGAAATCTGCCCGGCATCGGCGGCGGCCACCCCGCATGTTTCCACCCCCCTCTGCCCAGGCAGCAGCGGCACCACCTCCAGCCGGCTCACGTCCATGCCCAGCGCAGACAGGTTTCTAATCTGGTTCCCGGCCGCGGTCCGTGCCGACCGTTCGATCTGCTCGATGCTTACGCTCGCAATACCCATGGGGGCGCTCCTGTGCTTCGACCGAGATGAAAAGATGCGGGTGACAAGGCAAGTGGACCAGGAACCACACTCCCGCAAGCGGGATTCCGGCTCCGCCTGCATCCGGGGCCCCATCCGCCTCCGTGCAACCGGGGTTGTCAGGTGGGGGCATCGTCAGCAACCGTATTTCCGCTCCACGAAATCCTCGCACTCGCGGGCGGCGGCTTCGAGGGCTTTCTGGAAGCGGTTCCTGTGGCCGGACAGGGTGATCACCAGGGTGTCGATGGCGCGAGTGAGGGGCATCATCATCCAGTAGGCCGCGTCGAGGTGCAGGGCCTGCGGGTCGGGCGCCAGGCCGGTTTCTTTCTCCGCCTCGCCAGCCTGTAGTTGCGCTTTTTCCACCTGGCGGTCGTAGAACTGGTCGAGGTCCAGCAGGATGCACACCCACCCCTCGAGGCCCCGGCAAGACGTGTAGGGGACGATGCGCAACATCTCGGGGGACTGCGGGACCGTGTCGCGCAGGCGCTCGTCGGTGCCGTCCCAGACGGGGTGTCCCCACTTCGATAAAAGCGGCGCGTCCGCGGCACCCAGGTAATTGTGCCCGGCCCCCTTGCGCACACGCGAAGACGGTACGCACAACAGCATATCGAGCGGCTGGTTGCCAGCGTGGCGATTGGCGGCGCACACGTCGTCGTGCAGGTCGCGCGAGGCGAAGTAGTTGCCGTCGACCAGGATCACGCGCCCGCCATCCTGCCCGCCGTTGGGCGTCACCTCCCACTTGAGCCCGAGGTGGCTGGCCACCAGGTTGCAGAAGCGCGCCAGATTGGGCTTCATGCGCAGACACCGCTCCAGCTGCACGACCTCGTACCCGCCCTCCTCCAGGTCGCCCTCCCAACTGCATCGTCTGCCGCCACGCACGCGCTGGTCGATGCCGTCGGCCACCACCGTGCGCGTTGCCGGGAAGAACGCGCGCAGGATCCGGAACGTTTTCACCGGTATGTCCTGCCCCTCGTCCACGAACAGGTGATCGTGCTCGAGAAGCCACGCGTCCTGCCGGTCGAGTTGCGTCAGGAGGGACCGCGGATCGGCGCCGTTTCCCCGAACCGTGTCCAACCGGCGCAGGAGTTCGTCCTCGCACGCTGCTTTGCGGGCATTGAAATCGCCCTGCACCCCAGGGTTGTCCCACAGGCCGGTCGCGCGGAACAGGGCCATAAGGTAGCGGTCACATGTCAGCACGCGCACGGAACCGAGGAAACCGGGCTGCTCCGCCTCGAGGAGGATCAGCAGCCGGTGGAGGTTGGTGGCCAGCACGCGGTTGAACGTCAGCACCAGCACCGACGCATCGCGCGCGGCAACCAGATGGCGGGCCAGGTGGAGGAGCATGATGGTCTTGCCGGTGCCGGCGCGCCCGCGCAGGCGCAGCTGCCGCCGACCGATGGCGGCGAGCCAGGAGGGGTTCATCAGGTCGCCGGCGATGCGGTTCATCTGGCGCATGTCCAGGTGGGTTCCCCGCGCGATCTTGGTCAGCGAGTCGGCCAGCGGGGGGAAGTCCGAAGCAAGGTTCCTGCCCACCGCGTTGACCACGTGGCGCCCTCCCGTGGGAACCGGGAGGATGTGGCGGAAGACCAGCCCCAACATCTCCGTCCAGCCGAGATCGCCGGTCAGGATGCTGTCCTGCGGTGTTTCGCCCAGGTCCGCCTTCGCGGCCGTGCGCAGCCAGATGAGGTTCGCCACGCGCGGCGGCCTGAGGCCGTGGCGCTCGAAGTAGTCGCGCAGGGTCACCTGCTGCTCATGGCTCTGCTCGGTGGCGCTGGTCCATGCGCCATCGTACTCCACCTCGAGGATGTCGCCGCGCAGGCGCCACTTCTCGCGGGGAGGATCCTTCACCTCGATGGTAAGGCACAGCGACATGACGGCCAAGGGTTCACCCGCATCCACATCACCGTTGTGGAGGTTCTTCAGACCGGCCGGCGCCGCCACCACCGCCCGCGCGCCAAAGCGCCCCAGCAGCACGATGTCGATGTCCCGGCACTGGGGGCGGTATCCCTTGAAGCCGCCCACGATGCGCAGGTCGGTGTCGGGGTCATCCTGTACCCACGGCCACGCCGCCTCGATGACGCCCAGCAATTCCGCCGCGGCCCGCCCCGACGACGTGGTCGCGTCCGCAATCACGGTCACCTTCATGCAATCGCCCCTCGATTTTCTCCCGGATGCTTTTCGCCCCCCGGAATTGAACCCGAAGAGACATGATTCGGGGGGGCTGCGGCAACGGTCATTTTCGGGGGGAAAATGGGGGTCCTGGACGGCCGGAAACCACGCTCCCGCGGCCTCCCTCGGCGGTACTGTTTCATAGGAAAAAACCGCACCCCGGAAAGGAAGGACCCCACCGATGAGCCGGCGCGAAAACCGCACCCTTGAGAAGTTGGCCACCCACCTGAACCGCAAGAATATCCGCTTCTTTCGGGCGGAAGGCGCCCCCGTCCTGATGTTCGTGATGGAGAGCGATCACGGCCACCCCGTCCCGGTCTTCCTGTCGGTCCTCGGCGACGGGACGGGCTTCAGTGTCACCACGACATTTCCGATCTGCGTTCCGGAGCCGAAACGCAACGCCATGGCGTTGGCAACCACGCGGGCAAACAACAGCATGATCCTCGGCGGCTTCCAGTTCGACCTGGACAGCGGCGACCTGCGCTATGTGGCCGCGCAGGGCTGCGGCCCCAAGGGCCCCGGCGACCCGGAAATCGCGAGGACGGTGGGGGTTTGCGTCGCGATGGTGGACCACTATATGGAGCCATTCGTCCGCGTCATCTACGCCAACGCCGATCCCGCCGAGGCGGTCGCCAAGGCCGACGATCAGGAGGGCCGCGAGGAAACCGGCGATCCCGGGGAGGAACCGGACCCGGCACTGGAGGAGGAGGAAAAGTTCGTCAACAACACGAACCTGGGTCCTCCCGGCGACGCCGATCAGCGGGCGAGGAACTTCTGGGGCGAGATGGTGGACCATACCCGGGAAAAGGATCCGGCCGAGGACCGCGGTAGCGAATCCGAATCAGGCACGGAATGACCCGAGGGGAAGGGCGGCGTGCGGACCGGGCGACTGACCCGCGCCAAACGCTACCCGTCGTCCCCGTCGAAACCGCCTTCTTCCCGCCGGTTTGGGCGACGGCGGCCACGGGAGGCGGATTCGTCCCCGTGTTCGCGCCCGGGCGGTCCCATCTGCGCGTGCAGGAGCGCTGCCTGTTCCAGTGCCACATCGCGAAGGGTGCGGTCGCTGGCGCCGAAATGGGCTATCAGGACGGAGAGCATCAGTTCCTTGAGGTAGGCGTACGAGAATGCGTCGGTCGCCGCGGCCAGCTCGCGGATGTCGTCATCGGCCAGGCGCACACCCCGCTCGCGCTGGCGGTTCCACATCTGCATGTAGGCCACGCGCTCGGCGGGGCCGGGCAGGTCGAAGTGGTACTTGCGGTCGAAGCGGCTGGGACGCTGCACGATCGCGGGGTCGATGCGGTCGGCGTGGTTCGTGGTCGCGAGCACCAGCACGCCGTGGTTTTCCGCGAAGCCGTCCATCTCGTTCAGGAAGTAGGAGCGGTTCGCGTCGTCAATCATGCTGTCGAGGTCCTCCAGCACCAGCACGCACGGCGCGGCGTTGCGGGCGCGGTGGAAGATGGAGCGCAGGCTTTCCTGCGAGGGCCCCTGGTCGCCCTGCTCCAGGGTCTTCACGTAAACGGTGGGTTTGCGCAGACGGTTGATGAGCGCCTTCAGCGCGTGCGTCTTGCCGTTGCCCGGCGGACCGTAAAGCAGCGCCCCACGTTTCCACGGCACGCCGTGGCCCTCGTACAGTTCGCGCGAACCGAAGAACCCCTCCATGTCCTGCCGGATGCTTTCCGCCAGGCCCGCCCGCAGCACCAGGTTGTCGAACGACGCCGACTCGATGCTCTTCACCAGGTCGCGGTCCTTGCGGAAACGGCCGCAGTCGTACACGAGGATCTCGCCGCGCAGGGTTGACGTGTGGACGAGGACGGCATCGATGAACGCCTCGCCCGTTTCCAGTTCGGGCACCACCGCGAAGAAGCGGGTGGAGGATCCGCAATCCCCGCTCACCGTCAGCACCAGCACGACGATCTGGTGGCCCTGCCACTCCACCTCCATCAGGGCGTTGACCACATGCCTGCGGAAACCTTTTTTCGGGCCGATCCAGTCATGCAGCGTATGCGCGAACACGCCGGGGTGGTACGTGACCCTGCAATGCCCGGCCTCGGCAAACTCGGGCACGTTGAACGCCGGCCCCTCGGCCCCCTCGATCACCACCTTGCCCGGAAACGCGCGCACAAGCCGCTGCTGCAGCGAGTAACCCATCAGGTCGCCGGGCAACGACAGCGAACCCTCCACAAGGTTGCGGAAACGACTTTCGGTCACGCCTTCCGTGTCATGTAAAAATCCCATTTGGCCCATGTCGCCACACTACCGGCAAGACCTCCGCGGGAGGCGCGGGTTTTCTCGGAAAATACGCCCCGCCTTTCGCGGCAACCGGTTACGGAAGCGAGGGAGCGGTTGGCTCGCACGGTGACCCGGCGATATCGACCGGGCGTTTGGCCAGACGCCGTTTCCGGAAGCCCGGGCCATCGCCCGCTCTTTGGGCCGCAACGCCAGCACGGTGGTTCGCGAATTGAGGCGCAACGGCAGCCCGGGCAGCCACTACGAGGCGCCTGCGGCGCAGCGCCGGCCCCGCGGCGCCAATCGCGGGCGCATCGTGGGGCGCGTGGGGATCGAGCATCGGCCGGCAGACGTGGCCATGCGCCAGCAGGCCGGCCACTGGGAGGGCGACACGGTGGTCGGACGTCCGGGCGAGGCGGTCCTGGTCACCTATGTCGAGCGAAAATCGCGGTTCGTCGTGGCCTTCAAACTGCCCAGCCGCCACGCCGTGCCTTTGCGACAGGCCACGGTGCGCCACCTGGGGCGAAAAATCCCCGCCCACCTGCGCTCCACCCTCACGTTCGACAATGGCAAGGAGTTTGCCGATTTCAAAAGCATGGAGCGAGGGTTGGGTGCGTCTGCCTATTTCGCCGATCCGCACAGTCCCTGGCAACGCGGCAGCAACGAAAACACCAACGGGCTGATCCGTCACTTCCTGCCCAAATCGACGAACTTGACTCACGTGAGCCGTCGTGAGATCAACCGCATTGTCGGCTGGCTAAACAACCGACCTCGTAAGTGTCTCGACTGGAGAACTCCCGCCGAGGTGATGGCACTAGAGCATTTTTGATTTAATCCTTTACATTCCTCCGTGCAGTCGGGCTATTTG
>JADHEF010001335.1_pt1 | contig 15829 bp, 14 predicted proteins | sample 8952391 | NCBI WGS metagenome assembly JADHEF01 (sample SAMN16124439, study PRJNA663245) | bioreactor sludge metagenome | isolation source: sludge (nitrite) | place: India:Bengaluru | collected 2019-02-28
ACCCGTTTTCCGGTAAATCGCAATGCGGCTCCGCTTAAGTGAACAGCATTGCGGCGAATGCCGGCTCTTTTTTTTGGCTGAATATGCTGGCTTGATGTTTTCTGGTGGTGGCAATGGGAGGTGGTTTTTAACAGAGTGGGTGTTGTTGCTGCTTTTCACTGTGCTAGCGGTTCAAACAACCAAAAGAGTTCGCCGCCCGGGCCTCCCATCGGGCTGCCCGGGCGGCGTCAGAGCCTTGCCGCGCCGATCCCGGTCAATGCCGGCCAGAGGGGGCGCAGGCATTGACCGGGAGTGTCTCTTCCAAGCCGGTGCCCCTGATGATGGGCGGACCGGGGGATAGCGGTCAGGCCAGCGCCCGTGCCAGCAGGTGCACCGGGTGTTCGCAGCGAAACGCCGTGCTCATCTCGATCTGCCACTTGCAGGTCTCGCAGTCGGTGATGACCAGATCGGGTTTGAGCCGGTTTATCTGATCAAACAGCCCCTGACCGATGGCCTGGCTGGTGTCGTAGTTTTCCGACTTGAAGCCGTAGGTGCCGGCGATGCCGCAGCACTGGGAGTCCAGCACCGTCACCTTGACGCCGGGGATGGCCCGCAGCAGCTCGAGGGTGTAGATGACGCCCCCCATCTTCTCCAGGTGGCAGGGGGTGTGGTAGGCGATGTGCAGATTGAGGGGCTTCATGGCCGGTTTGTTGCCCCGATCGAACTCGTTCCACAGGAAGCGGGTCACCAGGGAGATGCGATCGCGCACCTTGTGGTTGTCCTGCTCCAGCAGGTGGGGATATTCGTCCCGCAGGGTGAAGCCGCAGGTGGAGGAGGTGGCCAAGAGCGGCATCTCGTTGCCGAGCAGGGTGTTCTCCAGCTGCTGGATGTTGAAAGCCGCCTGCTGCCTGGCCTTGTCCATGAAGCCGTTGGCAATCAGCGGCACGCCGCAGCACTTCTCCCGCGCAAGCAGCTGGACACCGATGTTCATGGCGTTGAGCACCTGCACCAGCTCCTTGCCGAGCTGGGGGTGGTTGTAGTTCACATAACAGCCGTGGAAGTAGGCGATCTGGCGCGCAAAGCGGGCCTGAGTCGTTTTCTGCTTCTTGTACCAGCCGCGGAAGGTGCCTTGTGAGTATTTGGGCAAGTCCCGGTGGGAGGAGACCCCCAGCGCCTTGTCCAGCACCTGCTTCATCGGCTTGAGGCCGGTGGTGAAGTTGACCACCGGGGCCATCAGGGTGGACATGCTGCCCATTAGATCCGTGTGGGAGAGCACGAACTCGCGGATCCCCGGTTTGAAGCCGCTGTACTGGTGCTTGGCCTTGGCGATGATGTCGCCGATGCGCACCCCGCTCGGGCAAGCCACTTCGCAGCGCTTGCAGTTGGTGCAGTACTTGAGGGCGCTGTCAAAGAGCTCGGGGCTCTTGATGCGCAGCCGCTCCCCATCCGGGCCCGCCTGCTTGGGGCCGGGGTAGGCCGGGTTGGCCTTGGCCACCGGGCAGTAGGCGGTACAGACGGTGCATTTGATGCACTGATCGAAAGTCTGGTTGGCATGATCCAGTAGCATGTCAGTTCTCCTCCCGTTGGGTGTGAAGGCACGGGATATGGGGCGAAATCATCATTGGGCTGAACTCAAAATGTGACCGGCGGCCTGCCAGCCGGTGGCGACCGCGACACCTGAGCCAGAGCCCTCCATGGATTGGGCATCGTCGTGGGCCAGCACGCTGTGTCGTTGGAGTGGGAATATGTGATTCATCTCAGCCCTCCGCCAGAATATGGCCAGCGGCTTGCCAGCCGGTGGCAACGGCCACGCCGGAGCCGGAACCTTCTTTAATGGGGTCATAGTGCGCCAGCACGCTGCCGGCGCCGTAGAGGTTGGTGAGGGGCCTGCCGCCGCGCAGCACCCGCAGCCGCTCGTCGGTCTTGACCCCGAAGCCCATGAAGGGGTGGTGGTCGAACAGGCGGCGGCCGGCCCAGGCGTCGCGCTCGGCAAGGCTCAGTACGTCGGCATCGAAGATGGGTTCACGAATGCCCCCGAGGCGCGACTCCAGCCCGCGGCTGAAGAAGCTGCCGGAGGCGAGCACGAAGTGGTCCGCCTCGAACAGCTGATCCTCCCCGTGCTGGCTGTGCACCCCGATCACCTTGTCGCCGTCATAGCGGGCGCCCAGCACCCGCTCGCTGGTGAGGAAGGTGCCGCCAAGGGTCATGACGCGGCGCTTGAGGGCCTCCTGCATTCGCATGCCGATGAGGGACGGCGGCATGGTGGCCACCTCCTTGATGGTGCAGCCGGTGCGCCGTTCCAGCTCGCTCAGACGCGGGCCGACCAGCCCCAGCGACAGGCAAGCGGGCAGCACGATATGGCGACAGCCGGGCACGCCGCATCCCTGCACCATGCGGCTGATCTCGCGGGCCAGATCCGCCAGCAGGTCCTGCTGGCCAGGCCCCTGCTTGTCGAACAGGCGGGCGATGTCGGCGGAGCGAAACTCGTGGGGATTGCGGCTGAACTGGGCGAGCTGGGGCAGGCGAATTTCCCCGGTCAGGATGCGGCTGTGGGCAAAACGGGCGTGGGTCGCGAGATTCGCCGCCGCGAGCGCCGGGTGAAAATCGCGAAACCCTTCCAGGGTGGCGAGCAGGATGACGTCCGGGGCGGGGGCATCGGTCATGCAGGCGCAAGTGTCGGGGGAGAGCCAGGTGGATTTCAGGGTGCCGATGGGGGTCAGCCGCTGGTGGTTGTGCTCCTGGCGCATCAAGGGTAGCCCCTCTTCTGCGCAGTGGCGTTGCAGGTCGGCCAGACTCCCCTCGATATTCTGCATCCCCACCTTGCTGTAAGGGTGATCCGGATGGGCCGCCATGAAGGCGGGCAGGGCGGCGCGGGGATCCCCGTCGCTCTCCAGCAGATCCACCGAGCCGGAGGAGAAGTGCAGGGCGCTCTGGCCGGAGGCCATCAGCAGGGTCTTCTGGCCCGCCTCGGCGAGGCGCAGGGCTGCGGAGAGGCCCGCCATGCCGCCGCCGATCACGATGCTGTCAAATTTCATGGCTGCGCTCCTTGGTGGAATTGGCGGTGCTGGCATCGAGCGGGAAGGGGGGCTCGCTCACCAGGTGGGGGGCCGTCCACTCGCCAAGGCCGAACAGCCCTTCGTAGATCCAGTAGGTAAATTCCGCTTCCCGCAGGGCATCGCCCCACAGCACCGGCCGGGTGCCCTTGTAGCGCTCCTCCAGGAACTGGCGCAGCATGACGCAGGCCTGACGACCGTCCGCCTTGCCGTACTCCTGCATCAGACCGGCGGCGCGATAGGCGCACAGCTCCCCCTGACAGGGGCCCATGCCGAGGCGGGTGCGGCGGCGCAAGTCCACCAGGTTGTCCACGTCGAGCTCCCGCAGGGCGTATTCAATCTCGCCCGCGGTCACCATCTCGCACTCGCAGATGAGGGCGTTGGCCTTGGGGTTGTCGCGGAAAAAGGCGATGACCCGCTCGCCGTGGCGGTACTGGGCCGAGCCTTCGGCGGGTACCGAGAGACCGGGGGCGGAGACCTTCTCCGGATCCCGCGAGCCGGGCAGGCTCAGCTCGGCGGTGCGGCAGGGCTTGCTGTTGCCAAGCTTTTTGGCAAGCAAGTCGGTGGCCCATTCGGCCATCAGCCGGTAGGTCATCAGCTTGCCGCCTGTGATGGTGTTGAAACCCTGGAGGCCATCTCGTTCGGCGTGATCCAGCAGCACGATGCCACGGCTGATGTTGCGGCCGGACTCGTCGCCATCCACTGCCACCAGAGGGCGAACGCCGGCGTAGGCGCGCAGCAATCGGGTGCGGGCCATGATGGGGGCCAGTTTTATCCCCTCGCGCAGCAGCACCTCCACCTCTTCGGGCTCGACGGTGAGCTGGTCAATCTTGTGGTAATCGATGCGACTCGACGTGGTGCCGATGAGGGAGATGGTATCGCCCGGCACCAGAATGTCCGCGTCCGCCGGTTTGCGGCAGCGGTTGAGCACCAGCTGGTTGAGGCGGTAATCCATGATGAGCAATGAGCCCTTGGCGGGGAACATGCGGATGCCGAGGTCGGCATACTCGCAGATCTGCTGGCCCCAGATGCCGGCGGCGTTGATCACCTCCTGGCACTCCACCTCGAACGCTTCGCCGGTGCGGGTGTTGATGGCCTTGACCCCGTGCACCCTATCCTGGGTGCGCAGCAGCCCCAGCACCTTGCTGTGAGTGAAGATGCGGGCGCCGTGCTCCTTGGCGTCCAGCACGTTGGCGGCAGCCAGACGGAAGGGGTCGACCGTGCCGTCCGGCACCTGGATGGCACCGATCAGCGCCGGGTTGACGTTGGGTTCAAGGCGCAGCGCCTCGGCGGGATCCAGCTGGCGGGCGTCGATGCCTGCCAGGGCGCAGGCGTCCATGAAGGTATTTTGAAAATGGATGTCATCTTCCGGCAGGGTGATGAAGAGGCCGCCGGTGTCCTCGACGCAGTGGCTGGCGATCCGCTTGAGGATGCGGTTCTCCTGAATGCATTCGCGGGCGGACTCCTGATCCGTCACCGCGTAGCGGGCGCCGGAGTGGAGCAGGCCATGGTTGCGGCCCGTGGTGCCGGCGGCGATGTCGTCCCGCTCAAGTAGGATGCAGTCGATGCCGCGCAGCGCGCAATCGCGCATGATGCCGGCGCCGGTGGCGCCCCCCCCTATGATGACGACTTGTGTGGTGATTCTTTTCATTCGTGCCCGTCTCATCTCTTCCAGATGAGGCCAGTGTGGCGCCTCCACGACGTAAAATGTTTGATATGGGCCAAATTAATGTTCGTAAACGCTCATTAAGTGTGAGGTGATGAGCGAAATGTGATGAACCTCACGTCACCGTCGAGGCAGGCAGGGGAAAGCATGACGGGAGGGGAGAAGGCCAGCCCGGGGGCTGGCCAGAGGGCGGCGTGGGGGAAACCTCAGCCGCAGCACTTCTTGAACTTCTTGCCGCTGCCACAGGGGCAGGGGTCGTTTCGCCCGACCCGCAGCGGCGCCGGATCCTGCTCGCCGTCGGTGTAGACCCAGCGCCCCTGATGGCGCACGAAGCGGGAGCGCTCATGAAGGCAGTGACGTTCGTCCCCCTCCAGGAACCAGGCCTTGAATTCCACCATGCCGAGGATGTCATCGGGGCCGCCCTGGCTGGCGAGGATCTCGAGGCCATCCCAGCGGGTGTCGGTCGATGAGAGGTCGGCCGCGGTCAGCCCGTTCAGATAGTCCGGGTGCCAGCTGTGTACCAGATATTCTCCCAATCCCAGCACGAAGGCGCTGTAGCGGGATCGCATCAGCTGCTCCGGGGTGGCGGCGGGCTGACCTGCGTGGAGTACACCGCAGCACTTGGCAAGAAAAAGAGAGGAACCGCAAGGACATAGGTTCATGAGTCAGCTCATCTGGTCGATAATTAAAGGTGGCGGGATTGTAGCGAACGCACTTCCCTTTCGGCCAGCTTCCCATGCCGTTTAGGCAGACATCATGCAGCAATGAACACAGCACAAAGGGTGACACCATGACACTTAAGCAGAAGATCCTGTTACTGGGGGCCATCCCCGTGCTGCTGATGGCCCTGGTGGTCAATCTCAGCAACTATCTGGTGGCCAGGAGCGATCTGGAGTCGGATCTGGTGGTGACGCGGGAGAGGGCAATCAAGGAGCGCAAGGCGCTGCTCAGCAGTTATCTGATGCTGGCCAAGACGGCCATCGAGGGCAGCTACGGCAAGCCTGACAGTCCCGAAGTGCGCCAGCAGGTGAAGAAGATATTGCGGCCGCTGCGCTATGGCAGCGACGGCTACTTCTTCGTCTATGACTATCAGGGCAATACCGTGCTGCTGCCGACCCGGCCCGAGATGGAGGGGAAGAACCGCTGGCAGGACAAGGATACCAAGGGTGCCTTCCTCATTCAGGGGATCATCAAGTCGGCGCGGGAAGGAGATGGTTTCTCGGAGTACTGGACCAACAAGCCCTCTGTCGGGCGGGATGCCCCCAAGCTCTCCTTCAACCTGGTGCTCGACAAATATCAGTGGGTCGTGGGCACGGGCTTCTACATCGACGACATCGACAATGAGCTGGCCACCCTGCGCAGCGAGCGGGAGGAGACCATGTATGGCTCCCTGAAAACCGGGGTGCTGTTCATCCTGGTGATCTTGGGGGTGACCCTGGCGGCCACGGTGGTGATCGGCAACCGGGTCACCCGCCCGCTGGCGGATGCGGTCGCCGCACTCAACGACATCGCCGACGGGGACGGGGATCTGACCCAGCGCCTCAAGGTGCAGAGCAAGGACGAGGTGGGGCAGCTGGCCGCCGCCTTCAACCGCTTCGTCGAGCGGATCCAGTCGGTGGTGAGCCAGGTGGGGGAGACCAGTCACCAGTTGCTGGGGGCCGTGGATCGGCTGCATAGCCTGAGCGAACATGCGGACAGACAGATGCAGGGCCACGGCAAGGAGACGGATCAGGTGGTGACAGCGGTGACCGAGATGAGCTCCACCGCCCAGGAGGTGGCGGCGAGCGCTTCCAACGCCGCCAGCGCCACCAGCGATGCGGCCCGCGAGTCCGATGCGGCCCGCGGCGTGGTGAACAGCGCCATCGGCAGCATCAACCGGCTGGTGGGCGAAGTGCATGTGGCGGCCGGGGTCATCGAGCAGCTCGCCCACGAGACCGGCAAGATAGGCTCCGTGGTGGAGGTCATTCGCGGCATCGCCGATCAGACCAACCTGCTGGCCCTCAACGCCGCCATCGAGGCGGCCCGGGCGGGCGAGCAGGGGCGCGGCTTTGCGGTGGTGGCGGACGAGGTGCGATCCCTCGCGGGCCGTACCCAGCAGAGCACCAAGGAGATCAACGAGATGCTCCAGCGCCTGCAGGGCGGAGTGAAACAGGCGGTGGAGGTGATGCAGGCCAGCGAGGCACGCAGCCAGGAGACGGTGCAGGAGGCGAGCCACATCGCCAGCTCCCTGGACAGCATGTTGGCGGCGGTCGGCACCATCAACGACATGAACATCCAGATCGCCACGGCCGCCGAGGAGCAGCACGCGGTCTCCGAGGAGATCAACAAGAACCTGGTGGCCATCCAGCAGATCGTCAGCGAGCTGACCGAGGCGTCCGGGGAGTCCAGCTCCACCACCCGCGCCCTGGCAGGCACGGGTGACAAATTGCGCCAACTCGTCTCCCGCTTCCGTTACTAATCACATTTTTGCCGTCTGGACAGGATTTCCAGACGGCAAATTTGGGGATCGGCGCAGAATGTGTGAAAATCGCGCCATTCGTTCCTTTCGTTAGCCCCAACCCTATGAATGAGATCGTGAAAGGCAGTATCGATTTGATCCGTCAGCTCAACTACGGCCTGGTCTATGCCAGCCTGGAGGAGCACAAGGAGCTGTCCCGTACCGATCTGTCCCGTCTGACCGGCCTGTCGCCGGCCAGCATCACCAAGATCACCCGCGAGCTGCTGGACGGCGGCCTGGTGGTCACCTGCGGCGAGAGCTCGGTGGGGCGTGGTCGTCGCCAGACCCTGCTGCGCATCAACGAGCGCCGCTTCCAGTTTCTCTCCATGCGCCTGGGGCGCGGCTATGTGGACATGGCCCTGTTCGATCTCGCGGGTCACTCCCTGGCACGCCATCGCCATGTTTTCAACGAGGCGGAGCGTGCCGAGCTGCTGGCCAGCCTGGTGCGGGCCATCGAGGGCTTTTTGCCCAAGAAGGCGCTGCGTCTGGCCTGCATCGCCCTCTGCCTGCCCGGCCAGGTGGAGCGCCACTCCGGCATGGTCAAGCATTTTCCCTATTACGATCTGCGCAACTGGCCCCTCGGTCCCACCCTGCAGGAAGCCTTCTCGGTACCCGTGCTGGTGAGCGGCGACGTGCGCACCTGGATCCAGGCCGAGCGGGAGTGGGGCGCCGCCAGGAACTGCTCGGATGCGGTGCTGGTGTTCGTGCACAACGACATCGGGGTCGGCATGGTGGTCAATGGCCAGCTCATCGAGAGCGAGTCGGCTCTGCTCGGGGATCTCAGCCACCTGCAGCTCGAACCCTATGGCCAGCGCTGCTACTGCGGTGGCTTCGGCTGCGCCTGCACCCTCGTGACCAATCAGGCGCTGGAGGCGCAATATCGGGAGCTGCGCGAACGGATGCAGGAGTTCGATCTGCCCGAAAGCGTCACCATACGCGAGCTGTGCGAGCTGGCGCTGGCCGGCAACAGCCTGTGTCAGGACATCCTGCACCAGGCAGCAGGCCGCCTCTCCCGGGTCCTGGCGAACCTCATCTGCCTGCTCAATCCGGGCAAGCTGCTGCTCGGGGGGGAGATCACCCGGGCCGATCGACTGCTCTTCCCCATGTTGCACCAGTCCCTGGCAAGCCAGTTGCCCGCCGAGTACCTGGTGCGCCTGCAGATTGAATCCACCCACTTCTACGAAGATCCCACCAAACCCACCTCGGTGCAGGTGCACAAGGCCCTGCGCGATGGCAGTCTGCTGCTCGACTTGTTGCGAGGCGACAAGGAGGCATGAGGCTCGGGTTGCAAGGACGCTTCCTGCTCATTCTCTGTCTGGTCAGTCTGCTGCAACTGGTGTTGCTGAGCGGGGCCAGCTACTACTATGTCGCCGAGCAGCGCTACCGTGAGGTGGGGGATCAGGCCCTGGATGTGGCACGGCTGGTGGCGCGGGAGTCCGGCGTCATCGCCGGGGTGAAGCGGGCGGATACGGTCCGCCTCAATGCCCTGGTGGAGCGGATCCGCGCCGAGGTCGGGGCCAGCTACATCGTCATCGGGGACAGGCAGGCACGCCGCCTGGCGCACCCCAATGCGGACCGGATTGGCAAACCCATGGTGGGTGATGATCCCGAGCGTGCCCTGCAGGGGGAGGCCTATATCTCCAGGGCCCAGGGGTCCCTCGGGGTCTCGGTGCGCGGCAAGGGGCCCATCCGTGACGAGATGGGCAAGATCATCGGGGTGGTGTCGGTCGGCTATCTGGTGCGGGACATCGATGCGGATCTGCAGGACTATTTGCGCTTCGGCCTGGCCATGACCTTGCTCATCGTGCTGCTCAACAGTGTCGCCGCCGCCTGGCTGGCCCGGCGCTACAAGAAGGCGATTTTCGGCTTTGAACCCGAGCAGATGGGGCGTCTCTATGCGGAGCTAGACTGTACCCTGCGCACGGTGCGCGAGGGGATCCTCACCATCGACGAGCAAGGGCGCCTCACCTCTCTGAACCCCAACGGCATCAAGCTGCTGCGCCTGGACGACACCACTGCCCGGGCCGCCATTGGACAGCCCATCGGTCACCTGCTGCCGGGCAGTCGCATGCTCTCCATCCTGCAAGAGCAGACCCCCCAGTTTGACGAGGAGATCGTGCTCAACGGCCAGTCCCTCATCGTCAACCGGTTGCCGCTGGTGCGCGAGGGCAAGCTGATCGGCGCCGTGTCGAGTTTTCGGCGCAAGGACGAGCTGGCGGAACTCAGTGCCCAGCTCTCCCAGGTGCAGGCCTACAGCGATCTGCTGCGGGTGCAGACCCACGAGCACAACAACCAGCTCGGGACCATCGCCGGCCTCATTGAGCTCGGTGCCACCCGGGAGGCGCTCGCCTTCATCGGGCGGGAGGCGGCCACCGAGCAGACCCTGCTCGGCTTCCTGATGGGGGCCATCGCCAAACCCAAGGTGGCGGGGTTGCTGCTCGGCAAATACCACAGGGCACACGAGCTCGGTCTTGAGCTCGTGATCGATCCCGATGCCCGTCTGCACGACATTCCTGCCCGTGTCAGCGGTTCCCAGCTGGTAACGGTGCTGGGCAACCTCATCGACAACGCCTTCGAGGCGACCCGCCGCCACGGTGCGCCCTATCAGCCCATCCGGGTTTCCCTGAGCGATCTGGGGCAGGATCTGGTGCTGGAGGTGGAAGACGGGGCTGGCGGCATCGACCCGCAGTTGGCGGACAGGTTGTTCGAACAGGGGGTCAGTAGCAAGCCCGAGCCAGGACACGGTATCGGGCTCTCCCTGGTGCGCAAGACCCTGGATGCCCTGCAGGGGGAGATCACCATCGAAGCCACGACGCAGGGAAGTTGCGTCGTCTGTTACATTCCCAAGGAGGTGTGAGTGATCAAGATCCTGATCGTCGAGGATGATCCCGCCATTGCCGAGATCCACCGCCGCTTCGTGCAGCGCCTCGCCGGTTTCGAGGTGCTGGGGGTGGCGTTGACCCTGTTCGATGCCAGGGAGCAGATAGGGATCCTCCGGCCCGATCTGGTGCTGCTGGATGTCTGGTTGCCCGATGGAGAGGGGTTCTCGCTATTGAGAGAGCTGCGCCAGTCGGGGGCGAGTCTGGATGTGATCCTGCTCACCGCGGCGCGGGAAGCTGCAGCCCTGCAGGAGGCGATGCGCCTCGGGGTGGTGGATTTCATCTTGAAGCCCGTGGTGTTCGAGCGGCTGCGCGACACCCTGGAGAAGTACCGTCAGAGCATCGCCGCCCTGGCGGCGTTGGCCGACATCGACCAGCAGGCGGTGGATACCCTGTTCGGTACGCCGTTGCAGCAGGTGGCGGCAGAAGGACTGCCCAAGGGCATCGATGCTCTCACCCTGCAGCGGGTGCTGGCGGCCCTGACTCCGGTGGCCGCCAGTGCCGAGGAGATAGGCTGCCGGATAGGGGTGAGCCGGACCACGGCGCGCCGCTATCTGGAATTTCTGGTGGGGCAGCAACTGGCGAGCCCAGAGCTCGAATATGGCACCGTCGGGCGGCCGGAGCGGCGTTACCGCAAGCCGTGATCCGGTCGCCCGGAACCTGTCGTCCAGACAAGAAAAGAGCGCCTTTCGGCGCTCTTTTTGTCAGGGTTTGCTTCCCATGGGCATCAAGGTCTCTGCGCGTTATGGGCAGGGTTCAGAGGTGGCAGAGGCTCATCGATTCAGTGGTTGGTGGCAGGCTCCCCCTTGGGGGCCCGGCGAGCCTGCCACCACTGCCAGACGGGCAGCAGCAACATGGTCAGGGTGATCACCGTGAAGGCGAGGGTGATGGGGCGCTCCCACAGGAAGCTCAGGCTGCCGTCGTTGATCACCAGGGCCCGGCGCAGGTTGTCCTCCAGCATGCCCCCCAGGATGAAACCGAGCAGCATGGGGGCCATGGGGAAGGTGAGCAGGCGCAGGCCGATGGCGATCAGTGCAACGATGGCCATCACATGGATGTCCATGGTGTTGAAGGAGACCAGATAGACCCCGGTCAGGGAGAACAGCAGCACCATGGGGATGAGCACGGGGCGCGGCACCGCCAGTACCCGGGCCAGGTAGGGGATGAGGGGGAGGTTCAGGATCAACAGCACCACGTTGCCCAGATACATGGAGATGATCACCGACCAGAAGACGTCCGGATGCTCCATGAACAGACGTGGGCCCGGCTGGATGCCGTAGGCCACCAGGGCGCCCAGGATGAGGGCCGTGGTGCCGGAGCCCGGGATCCCCAGGGTCAGCAGGGGCACGAAGGAGCCGGTGGAGGCGGCGTTGTTGGCCGCTTCCGGGGCGGCCAGACCGCGCAGGCTGCCCTTGCCGAACTGCTCCTGGCGCTGTTTGCCGGCGATGTTGCGCTCGGCCCCATAGGCCATGAAGGCGGCGATGGTGGCGCCGGCTCCCGGCAGCACGCCGATGAGAAAGCCCAGCACCGAGGAGCGGGCGATGGGAGGCGCGATTTCCCTGACCTCTTCCTTGCTCAGCTTGAGGCTGCCGAGCTGCTGCATCTGCCTTGCCTCTTCCTCGCTGTTGTCCTTGCCGGGGCGCAGCACCGCCATCAGGATCTCCGCGAGGGCAAAGGTGGCCATGGCCAGCAGCAGGAAGGAGAAGCCGTCACGCAGATCCGGCAGCCCGAAGGTGAACCTGTCCACCCCGACGCTGCGGTCGATGCCGATGGTGGAGATCATGATGCCGAACAGCGCCATGATCAGCGCCTTGAGCACCTGCCCCTTGCCGGCAAAGGCTGCCACGGCGGAGAGGCCCAGCACCATGAGGGCGAAGTAGTCCGCCGACTGGAAGGAGAGGGAGACCTTGGCGAGCAGGGGCGCCGCCACCATCAGCATGATGGCGGAGAGGGTGCCGCCGGTGAAGGAGGCGTAGGCGGCGATGGCCAGCGCCTTGCCCGCCTGTCCCTTGCAGGCCAGGGGATAGCCGTCGAAGGCGGTGACCACGGTGGCGGAGCAGCCGGGGGCGTTGATCAGGATGGAGGAGGTGGAGCCCCCGAAGATGGCGCCGTAATAGACCCCCGCCATCAAGATGATGCCGGAGGCCGGATCCAGGCCATAGGTGATGGGGATCATCAGGGCGATGGCGGTGACCGGGCCAAGGCCCGGCAACATGCCGATAAAGGTGCCGATGAAGCAGCCAAGCACCACCATCATCAGGTTGACCGGCAGCAGTGCGGTGCCGAGTCCTTGCAAGATTCCGTCTAACATGGTGACTCCTTAGAAACCGAGCAGGGTGAACAGGCGACCCGGCTCCAGATAGACGTTGAGCCCCTTGGTGAGCAGGGCCCAGAAGCCGATGGAGAAGGGGACGCTGATCATCAGGCCGTAGCGCAGGCTGGGTTCACCGAGCACCCGGATGCCCACGCTCAGGAAGGCGATGGTCGAGAGCACGAAGCCAAACCAGGTGAGCCCCAGTCCGTAGATGACCATGAGCCCGAGCAGGATGAAGACCCGGCGCCAGTCCCCCTCTTCCCGGCGCAGGGGCTCGCCCCCGGGGAAGAGCACCAGCAGCAGGGAGAGCAGCGCCCCGATCCCGGCCAGGGCATAGGGCAGGGTGCTGGCGGTGAAGGGTTCGTATTCGTCGCCGGGGTAGCCCGGTATCTCGGTGGCGTAGTAGCCATAGGCGAGGGAGAGCAGCAGAAACAGCAGGCCCCCCAGTCGCTCCTTGGTAATGTTCATCTTTTGACTCCAACATGAGCGGCGGGCCTGCGCCCGCCTGCGATGGGACAGCGAGGGTTATTTGATGAAGCCGAGCTCGCGCATCAGGCCGCCGATCTGCTGCTCCTGGCCGTCAAGGAAGGCGGTGAACTCGGGACCTGACTGGTAGAGGTTGGTCCAGCTATTGCGGCTGCGGACCACTTCCCATTCCGGCTTGTCGTACATCTGCTTGAGCAGGGCGGCAAACTCGGCGGATTTCTTCGGGCTGATGGTGGGCGAGGCGAAGTAACCGCGCCAGTTGGCGAAGATGGTGGGGTTGTTCTGCTCGCTGAAGGTGGGGATCTGCTCCGCCCCCGGCAGGCGTGGTGGGGTTGTTCTGCTCGCTGAAGGTGGGGATCTGCTCCGCCCCCGGCAGGCGTTTGTCGGAAGTGACCCCGAGGATCCGCATCTGGCCCGACTTGACCGCTTCCATTGCCTCGCCAAAGCCGGTGGAGATGGCCTGGGTCTCTCCGGCCAGCACGGCGGCCATGGCGCTGCCACCGGCATCGTAGGCGACGTAGCGCAGCTTGCTGGCGTCGGCCCCGGCGTTCTTGAAGGTCAGGGCGGCGACCAGGTGATCCAGGCTGCCACGGGCGGAACCCCCGGCAATCTTCACCTTGGCCGGGTTCTCCTCGTAGGCGGCCAGCAGCTGGGCCCAGTTCTGATAGGGGGAGTCAGCCTTCACCGCCAGCGCCTGGTAGTCGGCGATGATGGCGGCCACCGGCGTCAGATCACGGAAGGACTGGGGCAGCTCCTTGGAGAGGGATTTGACGATGATGGGGGTGGAGTTGACCATCAGAGTCTTGTCGGACTGGGCCGAGGTCTCGATGAGGTGGGCGATGGCCTTGGCGCCGCCACCGGCGGACATGTTCTGGTAGGAGACGGTCTTGACCAGACCGGACTTGGCCAGCACTTCACCGGTGCCGCGGGCCGTGGTATCCCAGCCGCCGCCAGCGCCGCCCGGGATCAGGAAGTGGACTTCGTTGATCTGGGCGTGGGCGCCGACGCTCAGTGCGAGCAGACTACCGATCAGGGTACGCTTGAAGGTTCCTTGCAACATGGTGCTCTCCTTGTGATTGTTGCAAGAAGGTTAATTAATCATGTCTGACTGGAAAACAATCTGACCGTAATGGCTATTAAGGCTGTTGTGGCCATTGTGTTCATTCTGGTCATGGGCCGAAGAGGGGGGCGCGTATAGAAACGAGGCGCCCGTGAGCGCCTCGTCCGGCAAGGATCACTGGGTCGGTTTCGCCGCCGATGTGCTGATGTTCTCCTTCGCCTCCTGTTTCAGGGCATCGCTCGCCTGCTGGCGCAGAGCCACCTGCTCCATCACCAGCTTGTAGGCGATGTAGTACTTGTAGATGTTGCCCACATAGGTGACCGTCTCGGGGCCGATTTTCTCTGCCGCCACGTACTCGACATTGTGGAACCAGACGTTGGGATCCAGCCCCCGTTTCCTGGCCTCGGCACGGAGCCTGGCTACCCGGGCGGGGCCGGCATTGTAGGAGGCGAACGAGAAGAGGGCCTTGTCGAGGGCGGTCATGGGCTCGTCCGCATAGTAGTGATCGATCATCCAGCGCATGTATTTGACGCCCCCGTGAATATTGGGCTCGAGCTGGCGGATGTCGCCGACCTTCAGCCCCTTGCCGGTGGCGGGCATGATCTGCATGATGCCGATGGCGCCCACATGGCTACGGGCATGATGGTTGAGGGCGGACTCCTGGTAGCCCTGGGCCGCCATCAGCAGCCAGTCCATGTCATAGCGTTCGCCATATTCACGGAACAGCTCGACCACCTGCAGGAATTTCTTGCGCTCCGCCTCGGCGGCGGCGCTTTTGACGAACTTGTTCTGCTTGAGATAACGGGCCAGGATCTCATCCCCCGTCGCCTTGCCGCGCAGCGCCTTGATCTGCTCGTTGAGCATGGCGAGCAACTGGGGGCTCTCCTTGCGCACCGCCCAGGCGATGACGCCCCCTTCCCGGAACACGGGGGCGTCGTGAATGGTGATCCCGGGGAAAATCTTTTGCCAGAAGCGGGCCTTGTGCTCGTCCATGACGATGAAGGGGAGCAGGCCTGCGTTCACCATCTCCACCAGATCTTCATCTTCGAGTACCTCCGAGGCGGGTTGGAGGTCGATGAGGGGCTCTCCCGCCGACTTGCGGGCCTGGTTGTAGGCCATGAGGCTCTCGTAGTAGCTGGAGGAGGGGCGCACGAAGACGCGCTGGCCCCCGAGATCGGCGGCGCTTTCCACCTTGGGGGAGAGGGGGCCGGAGACGAGCAGCTCCCGCACGTTTTCAAGCAGGGGATCGGTGAAGGCGATACCCTGCTTCTTGCGCTTGTCCGTGATGGTGAGATTGGCGGCGGCGATGTCGCCTTTGCCCTCGATGAGGGAGCTCAGCAGCGCTTCCCGGGCCACGGGAATGAAGACGAAGTGCACCTTGAGGTGGCGCTTGATCGCCTTTTGCTTGCGCAACTGTTCGTTGAGACGCTTTTCCACCTGCATGAAGGCATCGTAGGTGACGCCCCGCTGCACGCCCTTGGTGATGAAGAACCCCGTCTTGTTGTAGGTGGTGAGCACTCGGATGGTGCGCTGCTCCAGCATGACGTCGAGATCTCCCAGCCTGGGTCTGGCAAGCTCGTCCCCCTCAAAGCTCAGGGCGCTTTTCTCCGTCTCTGCCTCGGGGGCCACCTGCTTGCCGGATTCGGCCCCCCAGGCTGGCGTCAGGGAGCAGAACCACCAGATCACGACCATCCATGCGCGTTTCATCACTTACACCTCGCTCGTTTTATTGAGTGTAAGTGGCGCCTTGTGGGTGATTTAGCTTATTGGGTTTGATAGAGATGGCCCCATAGCACGATTTCCACTATTCCATCCAGGAGTGCCCGCCCATGAAAAAAGGAGCCCCGAGGCTCCTCTTTTTCTGCGTGTTGCGGGCCCGTTTGGCTAGAACCAGA
>JADHEF010001345.1_pt1 | contig 15820 bp, 17 predicted proteins | sample 8952391 | NCBI WGS metagenome assembly JADHEF01 (sample SAMN16124439, study PRJNA663245) | bioreactor sludge metagenome | isolation source: sludge (nitrite) | place: India:Bengaluru | collected 2019-02-28
CCCGTCGCTTAAATGCCTCGACGCATCTGGCGGCAGGGTGCTCTGGGAGATGGATACTGACGGCGAGATACTTGGTTCGCCTGTAATCGCAGGCAGATGGATAATCTTCGGCACAGACGAGAACTATCTGTATGTCCTTGAAGAGCTGTTCTGACTTAAGGGCGCGGGAGCAAGGCTCCCTGGGCAGAAAGCCTTGATGAAGCGATGTCTCTCTGCAAAAAACAGCTTGATAATGGGCCCTTATTGATTTAATCTACATCAATGAAACAGAAAATTGTGCTTCTTGAGGAAAGATATGAGAATCATGACCCTGAAAAGGAAGTTTTCAGGGCACTGGATTGCGATATAGTTGAAGTCCCTGCCGCCGCCTCCCGTCCTGAAATTGCCCTGATATGCAGAAACGCGGACGCCATCCTTGTCAATCTCTGCAAAATCGACAGGGACTTTATTTCAGGGCTTGAAAAGTGCAGGGTAATCGGCCGCTACGGCATAGGATATGACAATGTTGATGTAAAGGCGGCTGCCGAAAAAGGGATCAGGGTTGTGAATGTCCCTGACTACTGCAGCGAAGAGGTATCCGAGCATATTATAGCGCTTCTTTTCAGTTGTGTGAGAAATATCACGGTAAAGGATTCGTGTGTCAGGGAAGGAAAATGGAACATAAGGGGAGCAGTCCCTGTCCACAGGATATCGGGTAAAAAGTTCGGAATAATAGGCTACGGCAAGACAGGACAAGCCCTTCACAGAAAGATTACATCACTCGGGTTTTCCGAAATAGCGGTTTTTGACCATCATCCTGACGAAAGGAAAAAAAAGGCTCTTGAGGCAGTTTCAGGCGCCGGGACAAAAGCATCTTTCAGCACTTTTGATGACATCCTTTCGGAATGTGATTTCATAAGCCTTAATGTTCCGCTTACAGGACAGACCCGCCATATGATCGGAAGCAGGGAATTAGGCATAATGAAAAAATCAGCCATAATCATAAACACGTCAAGGGGTGCTGTAATTGATACCCCGTCTCTTGTGGAGGCGCTTAACGCCAAAAGGATAGCTGGCGCAGGTATTGATGTCCATGAGTCAGAACCGCTGCCCCGGCAGTCGCCCCTTTTCGGCATAGACAATACCGTGCTTACAGACCATGCCGCATGGTATTCTGTCGAGTCCCAGGCTGACCTTCAGCGGAAGTGCGCCAGCGCCGTGCTTGCCGTGCTTACCGGAAAGCCATGCTCCTCAGTTGTCAACTGAAGAGACGATGAGTATTTTTGCGTCCTCGTTTTCATGGATCATTCCGGTGACTGTTACCTTTCCGGAAAGTGCTGTATCAAGATTGACAAGGGTGCTTCTGAGCGGGAAGATAATCTTTCCGCTGCTGTCTGCAAGGACATGGCCGCAGCCGGAGATTGGCGGTGAAACCTTTTTGATGAACCCTTCCTCTATCCTCATCCTGTGCATGGCTGAAAGGGGAAAAACCGAATAGGCTTTAAGCCCTTTGCCGCTTTTCCTTTCCACAAGAATTTCTGATTCAGCCTCTCCCTGTTTTACAGTAAAAAAGGTTTTCAGGACTGAGCTGTCGTGGGGAAGGTATCCTGTCTCGACGCCCCTCTTTTCATAATCGGCAAGGATTATGAGTCCGTTTTTGTATTGCAGGTAAAGGTAACCGCTTTTAATGTCAATCGCAGTGATGTCAATCCCTGTCAGTCCTGACTTGCTGTTCGCATCTGATCTCAGGCTGATAAACGCGTCGGCAGAGCCTTTATGACTGAACCTGTATATCCCTTTATCCCCGGGAGAATAGAGGTATATATGCTTCTCATCCGCTGCCATTGCCGTGAAAGGCTTTTTCCCTTCTCCCGCAGTGAATAAGTGTCTGGTTTCCCATTTCCCTTCACTGATCTTTACGCTTTTATATACAGTTCCCTTTGTGTCCGCGTATACCACTGCTTCCTTTCCTGTGCAGCTGAATCCCGATGGGTCTGACATCCCTCCATGTACTGGTACAGTTTCAACAGCGCCTGATGCGGTTTTCTGGATTTCCCATGTGTTTCCCATGATATAGCTGGTATCTGAGTACGCGTCGTATGCCATCATGCTGCTCCCTTCCCGTGTTGAGCGGAACGTGATTATGTCACTGTAATAAATCGGGAGTACCATATCAGGCATCTTTCCTGTCTCAAGTGTATAATGCCTGAGGGCCAGGGTATCCTTCTTTTCGCTGGATGAGGCACCTTTGGATGATGCGCAGGATGAAAGCAGCGAAACTGAAAAGATAACTGCTGCCGAAAACAGTAAAAGTGAAGGCAGTTTTGAATATTCATAAATAGGTTTCATTGAGTTGCGGTGTTTGTCTGCGTCTGTTTTTGTTTTCATGGTATGAAAATTATAAAAGGATTTCCGCGATAAGTCTAATTTTTTATGAAATTAACTGCTGTTATCCTCCTGCATTCAGGTTATACTGAAAACAGGCCATGGAGGAAGAAGAATGTATCTGCTTTTATGCGCAATGAAGGATGAGGTTTCAGAGATATCACGGATGGTAAAGGTTTCAGAGAAACATACCTTTTTCAATATGGAGTATTTCAGGGGAGAGCTCGGCGGCAGGGAAGTTGTTACAGGCATGACTGGGGTCGGGAAGGTCATGGCAGCAGCTGTAACCCAGAAACTTGCCGATACCTTCAACCCCGAAGGGATAATCTTTGCAGGCATAGCAGGCGCCGTAAATCCTTCGCTTGATATAGGCGATATTGTGGTTTCAGCAGACTGCATGCAGCATGATATGGATGCCTCTGCGCTGGGGTTCATGATCGGGGAAGTGCCGTATACAGGATTGCGGATAATCAGGGCGGACCAGAGGCTCCTTGACGCGGCGAAATCTTTCAGGGCCGAGGGGTGCCGCCTTTTCGCAGGAAGGGTACTTACCGGAGACCAGTTCATAAGCACAGCTTCTGCCGAAAAGAGGAAATTCCTCTCGGAAGAGCTGGGCGGCGACGCGGTAGAGATGGAAGGTGCTGCTGCCGCATTTGTCGCAGGGATGAACAATATTCCTTTTGTCCTTGTAAGGATAATATCTGACAGGGCTGACGGCAACGCTCCTGCCGAGTTCAGGAAATTCCTGAAAAAAAGCTCTTCACTACTTGCCGGCATGGTCTTTCATATACTGAAGAACATCTGAATTTTCCATTTTTTCAGAAAGGAATTTGTTCCTTTTCTTTCCCCTGATGCCCTGCCTTGCCTCATTTTCACACCGTAAACCAGATGGAACAGCCTTTATTCCTTTTTGCCCCTGGTGCCTCCCTCCCTGGTCAATTGACTTTTTGACAGCCACTCTGTATATTAATCCCAGAAAAAATAAGGAGTTGATATGTCTAAAGCACACAGGGGCAGCGGGCTTAGGGAACAGGTAAGAAGCGGCAGAGGCACATGCCCTGTTTGTAAAAGGGACGGTATAAAGGCCGTATACGAGTACGAATCCGAAGGTAAGAAACTTAAAATCTGCAAAACCTGCAAAGCAGCAATTGCCAACGGCAAAATGAAAGAAGCTCTTGCAGCATTATAAAACCATATCCCCCGGTACCCGGGGGGTCGTTTAATGAATATTCTGGTTATTTATCTTGTCTTTTTTTCAGCAGAACTTTTTATTGAATCATTTCTAGAGGTCCTTAACCTCAGGAGGGCAGCCTCAACTCATGAAGTGCCGCCCTATTTCAGGAACCAGCTCCCGGAAGATGATTTTAAAAAATCAATAAAATATACAATCCGGAAAGGCAAATTCCACCTCTTTTCTTTGTATTATGAGGCATCAGCACTGCTGCTCTTAGTATTTTCGGGACTTTTTGGAAAAACTGAGGCGCTGCTTTCAGGATATGCCCTTCATCCCTTTATTTACGGGATTTTTTTCATTTATGTAGTCATGTTTATTCTCTCCCTTCTCACAATGCCGCTTAAAATCTATTCTGAGTTTGTGATTGAAAAGGAATTCGGCTTCAGCAGAATGACGTTAAAGCTGTTTGTCTCTGATCTCATAAAGGGGACACTTATAGGACTCCTTCTTTCATTCCCCCTGCTCTGCGCTATTTTCTGGTTTATGGACAGCGCAGGGAGCCTCTGGTGGGTCTATGCGTTTGTTTTTACCGCTGTTTTTGAGATAGCGCTTAATATCCTTTATCCAGTGCTTATAGCGCCGCTTTTCAATAAATTCGTAAAGCTTGATGACGGAACACTCAGGGAAAGGCTCCTGCTGCTTGCCGAAAGGACAGGATTCAGCCTGAGCGGTATCTTTAAAATGGATGGCAGCAAAAGGTCCCGCCATTCAAACGCCTATTTTACCGGATTTGGAAAGATTAAAAGGATCGTGCTCTTTGATACACTGCTTAATCTGCTTGAAGAGGATGAGATTGAGGCTGTGCTTGCCCACGAGATAGGGCATTACAAAAAACATCACCTTGTAAAGGGGATAATCCTTTCTCTTTTTATCCTTCTCGCGGGTTTTTTCATCATAAGCCTGCTTGCCGGGTTTGATCCTTTATTCAGGGCCTTTGGTTTTACCCATGCAAGCAGTTACGGGATAATTGTCCTTTTAATGCTTTATGCAGGCCCTTTTACATTTCTCCTCACACCGTTTCTCAATTATTTTTCCAGAAGGCATGAATATGAAGCTGACAGCTTTGCCGTAAACGCGGTAGAGAAAAGTGAAAGCCTGAAAAACGCCCTGCTGAAGCTTGGCAGGGAAAACCTCTCAAACCTGGTTCCCCACAGGCTTTACAGTTTCTATCACTATTCGCATCCTGCCCTGTATGAAAGGCTCAGCGCAATGGATAATCCCCGGCACAGGCGTTAACAGCCGTTACAGGATAAAAAGTTATTTGCCGCCATATCATCTTCCCCCTGCCTGTGAATAACGTTAATGGAACACGATGTACTGAAAAAGGGCGGCACCTTTCCCTGTTTTACACTGGTTTTCCATCTTAAAACGCGAATAATTCCCTCAAATACACGGTTTGGTGCCGTAAACTATTTAAAGAAACATGTTTTCTATTGCCAAAACACCTGCCTTTTTACTATTATTTCTTTATGAACAGTTTCATGCTGCCTCAGCCTCTGATCGGGAGGAAAATATTCTTTGTTGGCATAAAGGGAACAGGTATGGCAGCTCTCGCTGAACTGTTTCATAAAATGGGAGCAATCATAACCGGCTCGGATACAGAAGAGGTATTCTATACAGACTCGGTGCTGCGGCAGCTTGGGATAAAATACAGGGAAGGTTTTTCAGCCTCAAACCTTGATGAGGATTATGATCTTGTAATTCACTCATCGGCATATAACAGCGAGACAAATCCGGACCTTGCTGAGGCATTGAGGCGGAATATCCCTGTCCTTGAGTATACCCAGGCGCTTGGGGCGTATTCCAGATCAACCAGCTCCTGCGGAATTTCCGGGGTGCACGGAAAGACAACCACAACCGGGATTACAGGGACAATACTCAAGGAAATGAGGCTGCCTGTATCAGTACTGGCAGGTTCTGCAATATCCAATTTTGACGGCAAATCAACATTTGTCTCAGGCACAAACTACTTTGTTGCAGAAACATGTGAATATAAAAGGCACTTTCTCTCTTTTTCGCCTGACATACTTGTAGTCACAAGCATTGAGCCTGACCATCTTGATTATTTCAGGGATTATAACGATATTTTCTCGGCATTTTCATCCTACGCTGAAAAAGTCCCGCCGGGGGGAATTCTGATTTATTGCCAGGATGATCCGGGGGCAGCATCGCTTGGCAAGCTGATGAGTGAGCGCGGGAATGATATAAAGCTTGTTCCGTACGGATTCAGGGCTGACGGGATGTTCAGGATAGGAAGCCTCAAGCAGCTTGACGGGAAGACACTTTTTTCACTTGACGGTTTTAACGAAGAGTTTGAAATAAAAATTCCCGGAAAGCACAATGTTCTCAACAGCGCCGCCGCGCTTGCCGCCTCTGCCTTTATCGCGTCAAGGCTGTCAGGAAAAAGCCTTGAAGATGTTGTCAGGGCAGAAGGGCGCGTTATGGCAGATGGAATAAGGAGCTTCAGGGGGAGCAAGAGAAGAAGCGAGCTTTTGGGCACAGCGGACGGGATTGTCTTCATGGATGATTACGCGCACCACCCGACCGCAATCGCAACAACCCTGGCAGGCCTGCGATCATTTTACCCGGGCAAGAGGATAATCGTTGATTTCATGTCCCATACCTATTCGAGAACAAAGTCTCTGATGAACGAGTTTTCCTCGGCCTTTGGAGACGCTGATATTGTAATCCTGAACAGGATTTATGCATCAGCAAGGGAAAAGGCAGATGCGGCAGGCACTGCCGGCCTCGACGATGAATTTTTCAGGAAAACAAGGGAAAAACACGGGAATGTGCTATACTACCGGGAACCTGCCGAAGCAGCCAGTTACCTGAAAAAAGAGCTTAAGGAAGGCGATCTTTTCATAACAATGGGAGCGGGGGACAACTGGAAACTCGGAGCTGAGCTTTACAGTTACTACAGACAGACGGATCGGAGAAGATAATGAAAAGCATGACAGGCTACGGATACAGTGAATTCCAGAATGAAAAAATAGATATTGTAGTTGAGTTAAAATCATACAACAATAAATACCTTGAGCTTAATCTCAATCTTCCCTCATTCATTTCCTCCCTTGAACCAGCCATTAGGGCATTTGTCACAGCCCGGATTGAGAGGGGAAAGGTGGAGCTTGCAATAAGGGTCAAGGAGATTGAGGAAGATTCAACAATAAGCATAGACAGGGGAGTAGCCCTTGCCGGAATAGAGGCCATGCGCCAGCTTGCGGAGCTTGCCGGAACTGGTGAAACAGTAAACCTTTCCCATCTTCTGAGGATGGAAGGGATTATCAAGAAAACCAGGAACAGGGACAGCGATTATTTCTGGAAGATACTCGAGCCTGTGCTTGAGGAGACATACAGGCAGTTTGATGAAAGCAGGACTGCTGAAGCCAAAAAAACCGGGGATGATATACTCAGGCAGATTGAAATAATCCTGAAAACAGTTGATATTATTGAACGTTCAGCTTCTTCCATGGAAGATGAGATAAAAAAGAACCTAAGGGAGCGCTTTGAACAGCTCCTTGGCGATAAAGTGGACGAGACAAGGATCTATTCAGAAACAGCAATGATGCTTGTCAGGTTCAGCATCAATGAGGAGATTGTGAGGCTCAGGGCGCATATTTCCGCGTTTGTGAATGAAATAAAATCGGTTTCCACCCAGATTGGTAAAAAGCTGGATTTTATCTGCCAGGAAATGAACAGGGAAATAAACACGATAGGTTCAAAGAGTTTCAGGGTGGAAGTAAATCAGGCAGTTATCGACGCGAGGGATGCCCTGGAAAAAATTCGTGAACAGGTGAGGAACATAGCATAAAATGAAAATAGCCATATCGGGCAAAAGCGGCTGCGGAAACACGACTGTAAGCAGGACTGTCGCAGCAGCGCTGGGGCTTAAATTTATAAACTACACATTCAGGAGCATGGCCCAGGAGAAGGGGATAGAGTTTGAGGAACTCTGCCATCTTGCGGAAAATGACAGCAGTTTTGATTTTTTTCTTGATAAAAGGCAGAAAGAGCTTGCTTCCGAAGGGAACTGTGTTGTGGGTTCAAGGCTTGCTATATGGATAATAGATGACGCTGACATAAAGATCTTTCTTGATGCCCCGACTGAGGTGCGGGCCGGGAGGATACACCTGCGCGAAGGTGGAAGGTATGAGGATGTGCTTCAGAAAACAATAGCCAGGGACAAAAGGGACACGCAGCGTTACAGAAACCTTTATGATATTGACAATAACAATTTTTCCCATGCTGATCTGATAATAGACACGAATAACCACACCGCTGATGAGGTTTCCGCGATTATTGTCAAAAAGGTCAGCGAGTTCAGGAAAAAATGAGATTACCGCAGGGCATCGTCCCCGGGAACTCCGGGTAATTTTCCTCTTTACTTTTAAGTAAATATTCTGTATATATAGCTATACACAAGTTTTAATTTGATCCGGTCGCGATAGGAGCAATAATTAATGATTATACCTCTCGATAAACTGTTACAGAAAAGCAGAAATATCTATGAATTGACCAATGCTGTAATAAAAAGGGCATCACAGCTTACAATAACGGGAGCAAAAGAGATTGATGAAGAAGGGAACAAGATTGTATCAATCGGCATGAAACAGGTACTGACCGGGAAGGTCGAATTCCGGCGGGAGGACTAGAACATCCCGTGCAGGACGGAAAAATACCTGTAATAATCGTTTTTGGTCCCACAGCTGTCGGAAAGACAGCTTTTCTTCTAAATTTCGCAGCAATTTCAGAAATAATAAGCATTGATTCGCTCCAGGTTTACAAATACATGGACATAGGCACAGCAAAGCCGGGGGCGGAAATCACAAGCCGTATAAAACATCATCTTGTTGACTGTATTAAGCCAGACATGGAATTCTCCACAGGAGATTTTGTTTCTCAGGCAGGAAAGCTTTGCCGGGAGATATACTCAAGGGGTAAGGTCCCCCTGATATCAGGCGGGAATGCTTTTTTTCTCCGGAATTTCATATACGGAATGCCTGCAACGCCTAAATCCGATCCTGAAATCAGGGAAAAGATGATAAAACGGCTTGAAAGCGAGGGGCTTGATTCCCTTGCTTCAGAGCTGGAAAGGATTGATCCCGTGTACTATGCGAAAATCGGAAAAAAGGATTCATACAGGATAACCAGGGCGCTTGAGGTCTATTACGGATCGGGAAGGCCCCTGTCGTCCTACGCTGAAAGAAGTGAACCTGATGATTCGTATGATTTCCTGCTCGCGGGACTTACAAGGGAGAGGGCGGAATTATATGAAAGGATAAACTCACGGGTTGATCAGATGTTTGCTGAAGGATTGTCGGAAGAGTTTAAAAAACTAAGGGAAATGGGTTACGGCGCAGAGGATCCCGGGATGAGCGGTATAGGCTACAGGGAATTTTTCAGTCTTGAGGAGGACACTTCCCTCACAATTGATGATATAAGGGAAATGATAAAGCTAAATACAAGACACTATGCCAAGCGTCAGATAACTTTTTTTAAAAAAATCGGGAATGTTATATGGGAAAACCCATCCAGTCCTGACAGGATACTTGAAAAAGTATCCATTTTTCTCAGCAGGTATGGTAAAAGCCTTTGAATTATCCTTTAAAATATTTTACATTTATATATATGAAGAAGTACTTTATATTGTCGATCATTATCTTTTTGACTCTTTCCGCCGCGCTTTACAGCCAGAGCGCTCCTTCCTGCATCATTATCCATGCGGAGGGTGATGGTTTTACCCATGTGCGGGGTGAGGATGACAAATATTATGATCTGTTTGAAACCGATGTATTGGGAATGGTTTTCAGACAGGGCGATATACTGATTACCGAGCCAGGTACAGTCCTGGAGCTTCAGGTCGCGGGTTCCAACAATATTGTCAAGATTTCAGAAAACTCAAGTTTCCGGCTTGATTCATTTGAGGAGAAGGGCGGCGGGCTTTTCTCTCTCAGCTATGGAAGAATCAGGGCAAAAGTAGAAAAAATCACCGGAAACCAGTCTTTCAGGATAGATGGAAAAAGCGCTGTTTGCGGTGTCAGGGGGACAGATTTCGGATATGATATCCTTTCAGACCCTTCCGGCCTTAAGGAAGACCTTATGACCAGGATCTACTGCTTCACAGGTTCGGTAGAGGTGCAGAAAAAGCCTGAGGCTGCCCCTGAGAGCATTGAGGGACTGCCTGATCCTGCGGTTGTACCAGATGCCTCTCCTGCTGCTTCCCTAAATGAGGCGATAATTATTTCAGCAAACGAGATGGTCGCGATCAAGACAAGCGAACCTGAAAAAAAACTGGTTAGCGAAACACTTTCGGAAGATGTAATAGCTTTCTGGGATATAAACAATTTCAAAAGCGAACCGCTGTCTGTAATCACAATGCAGGATATAAGGTTTTCTCTTGACAAGAAGGAATACAGGGAAGAATACAAACTATTCTGGGGAAGCATGGGGCTTGTCTTTACAGGAATAGCCCTGGAAATGGTTACCTTTTTTGCCGGACAGCTTGGAGGGGAAAACACTTTCTCGTCCGGTTCTTCGTATTTTCCTGTTGCTGTCTCGGGCGGAATCCTTATCGGTTCCGGCATCGCAGGGCTTACTGCCGCCGGTATCAGGTATTAAGCGTTTTTTATTGCCTCTTCCCTTTCCCCGAAAACAATGGCTGTATAGGTAAAAATCTCGGTATCCGGCTCTTTCCACGCGGTTTTCTCAAGCCCGGCCTTCTGGCAGGCGAAACCGATAAATTCGTCCCTGTCCCATCCCTGTTCTGCCGCAACCTGCGGGAGAAGTGTTCCCGAGCGAAGATCTTTCCTGATGTAAACCCCATGAAGCCCTGTTTTTATTTCCTCAACAGATTTGATTTTAGTCATTGGAGAAAGAACAGATATTTCAATATCAATGTCTGAAAGTTCACTTTTTTCGAGAGGCGGAAATCTGGGGTCGTCAAAAGCGCTTGCAAGCGCCATTTCCCTTATTGTAACATAGAGGGGCCTTATCCCTACAAGATGCCCGATACAGCCGCGCAGTTCTCCCTTTTTATGGAGTGTCACAAACGCGCCGAATTTTTTCTCAAGTGTTTCCGAATGAGGCTTATAGACAGGTTTACGGCCCGCGAGCCTGGCTGTTATTGCCTCCCGTGCTGTTTCAAGCAGTAATTTTCTTTCAATCTGTGTAAGGTTAAAATCCATTATTTCCCCTGATTAATGCCGGCATTAACCGGCTTTTTCTACGGTGATTGCTGCGTAACAGACTATATTGTCGTTTTCACACCCGTATTTTGATGAGTCTTTTTTTCTCAGTACTTTAACACTAGACCCACTGCCGGCCAGGGAAAGAAGTATTGCGACACATCCAAGTTCTTTCATATTATTATTACCGCTTTTAATTTCCTTATATAAACTGCCAAGGTCACCTTCTTCCACAATTTTTACCATTTTTTCGCAGAATTCCCTTGCTTCCTTAGCGGGAAGATAACTTGACATATTCGCTGAAACTACAAATAAAGTCCTGCCAAATTCATTCCCAAAAACTGATTCAAGCGATCCTGAAACTGTTTTTATGAGATCTACGTTATTCGAACCCAGAAGAATAGGCACAATGTTTGCTTCAGGGAAAAGAAAGCGGATAAAGGGAAGCTGAACTTCTATGCTGTGTTCCTCCAGGTGTGGAAGATCATTTATCTGAAAACACGGGTCAGATTTCCTGAGTTTTTCTATAATGGTCCTGTTTACTTTCATGTTTCCGGTAGGTATTGTAAAAGATTCTGACTCTGTCAGAAATACTGCGTCCTGTTCTTCCCTGTGAACTGTGGCAATTATTACTACATTCTCTACTTTTCTTTCAGCAGCTGCCTTGAAAGCTACTGCTGCAAGTGAACCGGAAAATGGCAGTGCTGCATGCGGGACAATTATTCCGAATGACTGGCCGGGAGGGTCATCCACTTCTTCAAGCAGAAACCTGATCTCTTCCTTGAGGAGCCTGTCATCATCAGGGTAAAAAATGCCATCCACGATCGGGCCCCTGATTTTATCTTTTACATGAAACAAATCTGAAAATTCTGCTGCCATATATATATTATTGCTTATTGTATATTATTTATCAACATTATGGTCTTATTTATTAAAATAATAAAGAGCCCTGACTGCTCTTATCAAGGAGTTTTCTCAATATTTTATCATTTAAGGTCACAGAGATGTTTTTCTCATGTGTCGGCAGCACAGTTCCTGTTTTTGCGTTTTTGGCACGCCGCAGGTATTTTACCTGTGTGTAGTAGACCTCTCCCTTTCCTGAATTCTTTCCCTTGCTGAAATGTATCGCAAGGTTTGCTGCCTCAATCAGCGTTTCAAGCGGAACAGACTTGCCGTTTTCATATTTTATAAAAATATATCCCCCCGGATAATCACGGGCATGCAGCCAGTAATCGTTTCCCCTTACATGCTTTCTTAAAAGCTCGTCATTCTCTGCCGCTGTCCGCCCTACAAGTATCCTGAAGCTGCCTGAGAAAAACTCAAGCCCTGGCGCAGTTTCCCTTGTTTTCTTTTCCTTTTTGAGTTCGCTTCCTGAAAGAATCCTTTTCAGCACCCCGGTATCGTCTGTGGATTCAAGGGCTGTGAGCGACTGACTGAGCTCTTTTATCCTGTTTTCGAGACTGTTTTTTTCCTCAGAGAGGTTTATTGCCGATGCTTTGGCTTTTTTATACTTCCGGAAATAGTTTTCAGCGTTCTGTTCCGGGGTAAGCGTTGCATCAAGCTCTATTGAAACAGCCATTCCCCCGTCCAGGTAATTATCTGTTTTAAACCATTTATCGCCGGGGTTGATCTGGTATTTTCCCGAAAGAATCAGCTGCCCGTACTGCATGAGCTTTTCATGGCTGCCTGTGTTTGCGAGTTCTTCTGTCACCCTGCCCAGGCTCCCTTTGAGCAGGGAGATTTTTTTTATTATCCTGGCAGATATCTTTTCTCGGAGATGTTCCTTCTCCGCTTCCTGATCATGACCGGTATAGCAGTTGTCAATGAAATAGTTAAACGGTGCATCCTGATATTCTATGGAGTCACCCTCAGCTCCTGACGGGAGGCTGAAATCTCTTACAGAATAACCTTTCCCTGCTTCCGGCCGGCTGTCTGCGGCGCCTGATTTTACATGCTCAGGAAGGGAAAGGATCTCTCCCGTGGTTTCCTTCCTGGCAGGCCGGCGGTAGAAAAGATCGAGGATTACCATGTTTTCGTCTGTCGCGATTATATTGGCGCTTGCGCTCCAGAGCCTTGTCCAGAGCAATGTTGTCTCATCGCTGTTTTTTATTTCTATTCTTATTATCCTGTCTTTTCCGGGCTGGGATATTCCATTTATTCTCCCGCCCGTGATGCGCGCTTTCAGAAACTGCGCAAATCTCTGCTGTTTTTCAGGTTTTCCGAATGTTTTACCTGTAATGTTCAGTCTGGTCTCACCCTGGGCGAGTGATATCAGGAGGTCCATTTTTCTGCCAGGTTTGTAGAGGGTTATAATCAGCGATTTGAAATCCGGCTGAATAATCTTCTGTATCTGGCTTCCTTCAAGGTCTAGTTCCGAAATTATGAGATCAATTTCAGCAGAATTGAGAGACATAAAACTCCTTAATCGTCATCAACCGTATTAATAAAAATATCCGCATCTTTGCTGTCGAGAAACACAAAATAAACTATCTCGGGGTATCTGCTGCTGTCTATGAAGTTTTTCACAGACCGGTAGGCTGTAAGCGCTGCCCTTTCTTTGGGATAGCCGTAAACCCCTGTTGAAATCGCGGGAAAGGCCAGTTTGGAGATTTTGAGGCTTGCTGCGAGCTGAAGGCATGAAAGATACGCCTTTTCAAGTACAGCTTCCTCTCCCATCTTCCCCCCCTGCCATACCGGGCCGACAGTGTGTATTACCTTTCTTGCGGGAAGATAACCGCCTGTTGTAATTACAGCATTGCCTGCCGGCATTCCCTCAGGCGAGGGGTACTGGCTTTTTCTTATCTTTTTGCATTCCTCAAGAATCTCAGGGCCTCCTGCCCTGTGAATTGCCCCATCGACACCGCCGCCGCCGTAAAGCTGTGAGTTGGCAGCGTTGACTATGGCATCAACGTCGAGTGTTGTAATATCTCCCTTTATGACAGCAATCCTGTCACTGTGCAGATATTCCACAATAACCTCCTTTAAGATTTTTTATGATTTCGCCTGCCATATAAAATGACCCTGTTACCACGACGAGCCCGTCCGTTCCGGCGTTTTTCAAAGCCTTTGAAAAAGCCTTTGCAGGCTCAAGCTCCAGTGATACCGCCTGGATCTGTTTTGCGGCAGGTTTTAAATAATTATATATCATTTCCGGATTGCTTTTCTTGAAACTTCCGGGAGTTGATACAATGATTTCTGAAAAACCGCCTGTAAGCAGCACATCAATCATCTTTTTGTAGTCTTTTCCCTCTACTGAACCGAAAAGAAGAACCTTTTTCCCTTTTCTGTCAAAAGCATTTATTGTATCGACAAGCTTCTGCACTGAGACTGGGGTGTGCGAGGAATCGATTATGACAGCCGGCCTTTCTCCTGAAGCTTCAGGTCCGGCGAAAGAGGGCGGAAAATATTCAATCCGTCCCGGGATTGAGGCGCCTGCGACCCCATTTAACACACTTTCCGCGAATTCACTATCTCCGGGGAAGAGGGCGCATTTTTCAAGTGCCTTGCGCACCGCGATAACTGCGAGGGACGCGTTTTCCGCCTGGAATGAGCCGGGAAGAGATGTCACAAGGCTGTATCCGGTTTTTGCAGGAAGAGGGCTGTCCTTCCCTCCTGAAAAATCATTGATTTCCAGCCTGAATGAGGTACCTTTCTCTGAAAGTGATATATCCTTTATCAGGGCACAGTCTTTAAGGCATGTAAAATCAGAGGATACTGATTCCGCCTTTTTTTTAAGGACATCAAGTACTGCTTCCCTCTGGTCAGCTGAAACAGACGGGATTCCGTTTTTTATGATTCCTCCCTTTTCGGATGCTATCTCCTCAATTGTCATGCCGAGTATGTCCTGGTGCTCAAACTCTATCGGCGTGATTACCGAGCAGAAAGGGGTAATAATGTTTGTAGCGTCAAGCCTTCCGCCGATTCCTGTTTCTATCACAGCCCAACTGCACCTTTCAGACCTGAATGTAATGAACGCAAGGAGTGTAAGCAGCTCAAATGTTGTAGGGGGAGAGTCAAAAGGGATCTCTGTTTTTTCAAGAAAGTCACGTATCTTTTCGATATTTTCCGCATAGGCTTCATCCGGGAAAAATTCCCCGGAAAGGGTTATCCTCTCCCTGTATGTCAGGAGGTGAGGGGATGCGTATACCCCTGTCCTGAAACCCGCGCATGAAAGAATGGAGGCCGCGAAAGCGGCTGTTGAGCCCTTTCCCTTTGAGCCTGCGACATGTATCAGGTTTATCCCCCTGTGCGGGCTGCCGAATTTTTCAAAGAGGAATTTTACCCTGTCGAGCCGGTATTCCCTTTCAAAGAGTGATGTCTTTTTTTCAAGGTTTGTAAACGACTCAAGATATCTGAAACCATTTTCCGCGGAGTCTATACCCATATTTATGCTATTTTTTGTCCCTCATCCTGAGCGCGCCGGCATGTGTATTAAAGCCTTCATAATCAGCAAGGGCTATTACATGGGGCGTAACTGCTGCAAGCCCCTCCCTGTCCGCGCGGATCAAAGAGGATGATTTCATGAAATCCCTTACAGACACTGATGAATAGGTTTTTGCCATTCCACCTGTCGGAAGCACTGCGTTAGGCCCTGTTGTATAGTTTGCTATTGAGAATGGGGTATCCTGTCCCAGAAGTATTTCTCCCGCGTTTCTTATCATTTTCGATGTGGCGGCAGGGTCTTCTGCCGCTATCTGAAGGTGTTCAGGTGCGTAAAGGTTTACAATTTCCGCAGCTTCTTGCATGTCTTTCGTGACTATTATGCCGCCGTATCCTGTAAAAACGTCTGAGAGAAATGTTTTTCTCGGTTCCGGCACATTCCCGATTATTGATATGAGATAATCCCTGACCTTTCCGGCAAGTTCAACTGAGTCAGTAATAAGGAGCGCTGATGAGTCTGAGCCGTGTTCAGCCTCGATAAGAAGATCAAGCGCGGCCCTGTACGGGTCAGCCTTTGAATCAGCAAGGACTATTGATTCGGAAGGGCCGGCAGGCAGGCCTACATCAATCTTTCCGTAGAGAAGCCTTTTCGCTG
>JADHEF010001344.1_pt1 | contig 15813 bp, 13 predicted proteins | sample 8952391 | NCBI WGS metagenome assembly JADHEF01 (sample SAMN16124439, study PRJNA663245) | bioreactor sludge metagenome | isolation source: sludge (nitrite) | place: India:Bengaluru | collected 2019-02-28
CGCCGATGCTGGCGTAACCGGGCAGCACGCCGACCTGGAAGGTCGACAGTCCCATGTTCAGGATCGTGATCACCAGCGTGGTCTTGCGGCCGATGCGGTCGCCGAGGCTGCCGAACACCGCCGCGCCGAACGGCCGCACGAAGAAGCCGGCGGCAAACGCCAGCAGGGCGAAGATGAAGGCGGTGGTTTCGTTGACGCCGCTGAAGAACTGCTTGGCGATGATGGCCGCCAGCGAGCCGTACAGGAAGAAGTCGTACCACTCGAAGACGGTGCCGAGGCTGGACGCGAGAATGACGCGCTTGTGCCCTTGCGTGAGCGCGCCGGTCTGGCCGGGCGGGTTGACGGTGATCGTGGACATGGGAGCTTCCCCTCCGAAGCGTGATGCCGGCGATGTGCTGGCGTGGATCAGGTGGTCATGGGTGTGTGACGTGGGTTGTGGTCGGAGTGCTGCAATGGCGCGGACGTCCCTGTCCGCGTCGCTTCATCCCTGCAGTCGGGGCTGCCGGCAGGCTCAGAACGTGTACTGCGCGCTCACGCTGACCTGGTTGCCGCTGACCGTGTCGGTGGTGGCACCCTTGTCGACGGTGCGATCCAGGCTGTCGTGCATCGCTTCCAGGCCGAACTTGTACGGGCCGTTGGCGTAGATCAGGTTCAGCGCCGTCTGGCGGTTGCGCAGCAAGGTGCCGCCCCAGGTCAGCACGTCCTGCTTGTCCGGCTTGTCCATCGCGTAGATGGCGTTGACGCTCCAGTTCTTGGTGAAGCTGTAGCCCACCTGCGCATAGCCGCCGGTTTCGGAAATGTCGCCGAACTGCGACAGCGCGCCGAAGTTCTGGCCCAGGGCCTTGCCGGTGTAGGCATAGCCCTTCAGCGTCCACGGGCCGGGCTTGTAGGTGCCGCCCAGCGCGAAGGCATTGCTCTGCAGGCTGGACTTGATCGGCGTGGCGGTGGTGCCTTCCACGCCGCTGAGGTCGATGGAGGCGTAATGGGCCACCGCATAGGCCACCCAGTTCTTGCCGGTCAGGTTGAGGCGGGCTTCCAGCTGCGGGCGGAAGTCGGCATTGCCGCCGGTCATGTAGTTGGTGGTGCTGCCCGGGCCGGACCAGTTGCCGCTGAACGCGCCCACGTCCAGACGCCACTTGTTGCCGCTGCTGCCCTTGTTGAGGTCCTGCATCACCACCACGCCCGGATAGCGCCAGCCGATCATGCCGGTGCCGTAGCCGAGCGGGAAGGCGACGTGGGTCACCGAGTCGGTCACGCTGTCGATCGGGAACAGCAGGTTGAACTGCTGGCCGATGCGCACCTTGGTGCCGCTGTTGGCATTGGCCAGGTCAAGATAGGCCGAGCGCAGGCGCGGGATGGGCTGCTGGCCGCTGTACGCGCCGGTGCCGTTGTTGCCGCCGAAGAAGTCGAACTCGAGGTGGCCGCCGCCGGTCCAGTTCTCGCCCATCTTGGCGCCGGTCATGTCGAACCAGAACCGCGTGTTGCGGATGTCCACGCCGCTCAGGCTGCCCTTGGAGCCGGGCGTCGGCCATTCGGCGTTCTGGCCGTTGCCGAAATTGAACGGCCGCGATTGCGAGAACGCGGTGGCATTGACGAAACCGTGAAACGCCACCGACACGCCCGGCGCGGTGGTGAAGGCCGCCGGTTTTGCAGCCGCGGCAGCGGCCGTGGTCTTGACCTCGTCGAGCTGGGTCTTGGTATCGGCCACCTGGGTCCGGGTCTGCTCGACCTGGGTCTGGGCCTGGGTGATCTGGCTCTGCTGCTGCTGCTGCGTGGACAGCAGCAACTGCACCTGGCGTTCGAGCTCGGCCACGCGCGATTCCAGCGCCTTCTCCTTGGCGGTTTCGGCAAAGGCCATGCCCGGTGCGAGCAAGGCCAGCAGCATGGCGGTGGCCAGCGGCTTGCGCAGCGTGGTGACGTGTCTGTTCATGGTTCCCCTCGGTTCTGCGGATGGACGGACGACATGTGCCATCGCGGCACGGTTGCGGCGAAGCCTGCTTGCCGCTTCGTCGGTGCGCCTATTCGCCATTGGTCGAAGGAAATGCGGGAATGCGGAAAACCACTTGAAAAAAGCGGTTTTCGTGAGGGGCGCCCACGGCATTGCGGGGAGTCTCGCGCGGTTTTAAGACCATCGTCTAAGCGGGTTGCTGCGATGCCGCACGGGTGCATGCGGCAAACTCGGCACAACGGAGACGGGCGGGATTGCAAAGCATCCATCGCCCGGCGACCGCTCACCATCCGCATGTCACGTGTCTGTAGGGAGGGCCCCATGACCGCCGATCTGTACCCCGTCAATGCCGATTTCGCCGCTTCCGCGCGTGTCACTCGCGAGGACTACCAGCGCCTGTACCGCGAATCGGTCGAGCATCCAGATGCCTTCTGGGGCAAGGTGTCCGAGCGCCTGGACTGGTACGTCAAGCCGACGAAAATCAAGAACGTCAGCTACAAGCTCGACGACTTCCGCATCAAGTGGTTCGAGGATGGCGAGCTCAACGTCTCGGTCAATTGCCTGGACCGGCAGCTGGCCACGCGCGGCGACAAGACCGCGCTGCTGTTCGAGCCGGACAGCCCGGATGCGCCGGCCGTGCACGTCACCTACCGCGAGCTGCACGAACGCGTGTGCAAGCTCGGCAACGCCCTGCGCAGCCTCGGCGTGAAGAAGGGCGACCGCATCACCATCTATCTGCCGATGATCGTCGACGCCGCCGTGGCGATGCTGGCCTGCGCGCGCATCGGCGCGATCCACTCGGTGGTGTTCGGCGGCTTCGCGCCCAATTCCATCGCCGACCGCGTGATCGACTGCGGCAGCAAGCTGATCATCACCGCCGATGAAGGCCTGCGCGGCGGCAAGAAGGTGCCGCTGAAAGCCAACGTCGATGCCGCGCTGAAGATCCCCGGCACGCAGACCGTGGAGACCGTGCTGGTGGTGCGCCACACCGGCGGCGCGGTGGACATGCAGGCCCCGCGCGACCGCTGGTTCCACGACGTGGTCGATGCGCAGCCGGCCCGGTGCGAGCCCGAGCGCATGAACGCCGAGGACCCGCTGTTCATCCTCTACACCAGCGGCAGCACCGGCAAGCCCAAGGGCGTGTTGCACACCACCGCCGGCTATTTGCTGTATGCCAGCTACACCCACGAGCTGGTGTTCGACCTGCGCGAGGACGACGTCTACTGGTGCACGGCGGATGTGGGCTGGGTCACCGGCCACAGCTACATCGTCTACGGGCCGCTGGCCAACGGCGCCACTTCGCTGATGTTCGAGGGCGTGCCGAACTACCCGGACGTGTCGCGCTTCTGGCAGGTGATCGACAAGCACAAGGTGACGATCTTCTACACCGCGCCCACCGCGATCCGCGCGCTGATGCGCGACGGCGAGGCGCCGGTGAAGAAGACCTCGCGCGCCTCGCTGCGCCTGCTGGGCAGCGTCGGCGAGCCGATCAATCCGGAAGCCTGGCGCTGGTACTTCGATGTGGTCGGCGACGGCCGCTGCCCGATCGTGGACACGTGGTGGCAGACCGAAACCGGCGGCATCCTGATCTCGCCGCTGCCCGGCGCCACCGACCTCAAGCCCGGCTCGGCCACGCTGCCGTTCTTCGGCGTGCAGCCGGCGCTGGTGAATGCAGACGGCGAGAAGCTGCAAGGCGCCACCGAGGGCAACCTGGTCATCCTCGATTCGTGGCCGGGGCAGATGCGCAGCGTGTACGGCGACCACCAGCGCTTCATCGACACCTACTTCCGCACCTATCCGGGGACCTACTTCACCGGCGACGGCTGCCGCCGCGACGAGGACGGCTACTACTGGATCACCGGGCGCGTGGACGACGTGATCAACGTCTCCGGCCACCGCATCGGCACCGCCGAGGTGGAAAGCGCGCTGGTGGCCCACCCGAAGGTGGCCGAGGCGGCGGTGGTGGGCTTCCCGCACGACGTGAAAGGCCAGGGCATCTATGCCTATGTCACCCTGGTGGCCGGCGAGGCGCAGAGCGATGAGCTGCTCAAGGAGCTGGTGGCGTGGGTGCGCAAGGAGATCGGCCCGATCGCCACGCCCGACCACCTGCAATGGGCGCCCGGTCTGCCCAAGACGCGTTCGGGCAAGATCATGCGGCGCATCCTGCGCAAGATCGCCGAGAACGCGCCGGACCAGCTCGGCGATACCTCCACCCTTGCCGACCCGACCGTGGTCGATTCGCTGGTCAGCGAACGCAAGGTGAAATGACCGATCATGTCGCCTGGCGACATACGATGATGGTGCCGTCCGGGCGGGAGAGGGCCGGACGGCTACCATTGCAAGGACGATGAAGGTTCCCCCATGCCCACTCTGCTGATTGCCGACGACCACCCCCTGTTCCGCGAAGCGCTGCGCGGTGCCGTGCAGCGCGTGCTGCCCGGCGTGCAATTGCACGAAGCCGACAGCGTCGATGCGCTGTACGCGCTGGCCGATGCCAACCCCGATGCCGACCTGCTGCTGATGGACCTCAACATGCCCGGCGCGCAGGGCTTCAGCGCACTGGTGCACGTGCGTGCCTTGCACCCGCAATTGCCGGTAGTGGTGGTGTCCGCGCGCGAAGAGCCTACGGTGATGCGCCGCGCGCTGGACCACGGCGCGCTCGGTTTCATCCCCAAGTCCGCCGATTCGGACGTGATCGGCGCGGCCATCGGCGCCGTGCTCGATGGCGAGCGCTGGGTGCCGCCGGAGGCGCAGAACGTGGCCGCCACCAGCCACGAGGAGCGCGAGGTGGCGCGCCGCCTGCGCGAGCTGACGCCGCAGCAGTTCAAGGTGCTGCAGATGCTCGGGGCCGGCCGCCTCAACAAGCAGATCGCCTACGACCTGGGCGTCTCCGAGGCCACCATCAAGGCCCACGTCACCGCCATCCTGCGCAAGCTGGGCGTCACCAACCGCACCCAGGCGGTGCTGATGGCCGGGCGTCTGGCCATCGACCCGGACGGCATCGTGCTGCCGCCGGAAGACCAGGACTGACCCGGCCTGCGCGAGGCGGTGCAGGCAGCGTGCTGGTCGGCTTTCGGCAGGCAAAAAAAACGCGGCGTTTTAGGCCGCGTTGGAGAGAGTAGCCCTGACGGAGAGAGACAGGGGTTGGATCGACTACGGGGCCCATTCTCCACGGCCTCCGTTAAGCCGGTCTTTCAGCTCCGTGAAGTTCCCGTTGCATGGCTTGCTATTGCCTGAATTCGCGCAATGCGGCCACCGGCGCGGTGCCCGGCGTGGCCCGCCACGGGTTGATGTCCAGGCCGCCGCGGCGGGTGTAGCGCGCTTCCACCGACAACTGCGCCGGCGCACAGCGAGCCATCACGTCGGCGAAGATCCGCTCCACGCACTGCTCGTGGAATTCGGCATGGTCGCGGAAGCTGACCAGGTAGCGCAGCAGCCCGGCGCGGTCGATGCGCGGGCCCTCGTAGCGGATTTCCACGCTGGCCCAGTCCGGCTGGCCGGTGACCGGGCAGTTGGATTTCAGCAGGTCCGAGTACAGCGTCTCGGCAACGCGGGTGCCGGCCTCGGCGGAGAGATAACCGGCATCGGGCGGGCCGTAGCAGTCGATGTCCAGCTCCAGCGCATCGAGCGAGGCTCCCACTGCGCCGCCTGTGCGCATCGGCGGCAGGTCGAAGGCGACGGCCACCTCGGCGCCGGCCGCGGCCGACAGGTCGCGCACGAGGATGGCGCGCACGCGCTCGGCATCGTCGAAACGGTGCGCATTGAGCGAGTTGAGGTAGAGCTTGAGCGATTTGGACTCGATCAGCGACGGCGAGGTGCAGGGCACGCTGAAAGTGGCCACGGCCACCTGCGGCTTGCCGCGCTGGTCCAGCCAGCTCAGCTCGTAGGCCTGCCAGCGGTCGTGACCGACGAAGGGCAGGGCGTGGGTGTCGATGCCGATCTGCCCGCGCGCAGCAGCGCGCGGGATCGGGAACAGCAGGGCGGGGTCGTAATGGCTCGGGTAGGCGACGTCGCGGCCGAGGCTGGAATCCTGGGGCGTGTTCATGCCGCCATTCTAGCGGCGGGCGGATCGCTGCCTGCCGAAACGGCGAAGGCGCGGCCGTGACCGCGCCTTCGGATGAAGCCGGGACGGGAGCTTGCTTGACCGTGAGGGTTTGCGTGGTGCCGGACGGCTGGCCGCTCATGGTCACGTCCACGGTGTAATTGCCGGCCGGCCACGGAGGCGCCGTGGTGAAAGCGATGTCGGTGGTGCCGGCGTCTTCGGTCTTGATCTGCGCCGACTATTCGCCGGCCTTCCGGCCGTCCCGGCAGGTGGGTTTGGCGGCCACGATGGCATGGGTCGGCATGCCGGCATCGGTCCTGATCTAAAACGATGATCTTCTCGCCCGGGGCGAACTCGGCCGTGGCGGGCCTGCGGTTTGCGTTGTCGCGGAACGGCGAGCGGCATCGGTCGTCGCGACATGCCGGTGACGGCAGGGGCAATCCCGACGCCGATGCGGCAGATGGCAGACGGCCGCGCGGCTTGCGGTGGGAGAGGCAGGCTTCGTGCCGATGGCTGGCGGGTATACCGGTACGAAGATGCCGGCGAACTGGCGCCGGCAAGGTCATGGCACGGCGTGTCCAGGCGCGGGTGCCAGGCATGTGCCGGTTGTGCCCGCGCGCCAAGCGGCAACGCGCGGGCCGTACGGGTTCCCGCGCGGCCGCTTGCTGCCGTTCGGGGTCAGCGGTTGACGTGTCCCATCATCGAGGCCGGGTAGCGCAGACCGGCCGCCGCGCCGGGCGGGAACACCGCGTCGATGCGCGCTTTTTCGTCCGCGCCCAGCGTCACGTCGAGCGCGCCGAGGTTGTCGTCCAGGTTGCCGATGCGGCGGGTGCCGGGGATCGGCACCAGATCCTCGCCTTGCGCCAGAACCCAGGCCAGCGCGAGCTGGCTGGCGGTGATGCCCTTGGCTGCGGCGATGGCCTGGACCTGCTCGACCAGAGCGAGGTTGCGGGCGAAGTTTTCGCCCTGGAAACGCGGCGAATGACGGCGGTAGTCGTCGGCGTCGAAGTCTTCCGGGCTGCGGATCGCCCCGCTGAGAAAACCGCGGCCCAGCGGCGAATACGGCACGAAGCCGATGCCCAGCTCGCGCACCGTGGCCAGCACGCCGTTTTCTTCCGGGTCGCGCGTCCACAGCGAGTATTCGGTCTGCAACGCGGTGATCGGGTGCACCGCGTGCGCGCGGCGCAACGTGGCGGCGGACACTTCGGACAGGCCGATCGCGCGGATCTTGCCCGCACGCACCAGGTCGGCCAGCGCACCGACGGTGTCTTCGATGGGTACCGTCGGGTCCACGCGGTGCTGGTAGTACAGGTCGATGTGGTCCACGCCCAGCCGTTTGAGGCTGGCTTCGCACGCGGCCTGCACGTACTCGGGGCGGCCATCGACGCCACGCGCCGACGGGTCGGCCGGATCGAGCCGGATGCCGAACTTGGTGGCCAGGAACGCCTGCCCGCGCCGGCCGGCGATGGCCTTGCCCACCAGCACCTCGTTGGTGTGCGGGCCGTACATGTCGGCGGTGTCCAGCAGGGTGAGGCCGCGCTCGAGCGCATGGTGGATGACCGCGATGGATGCATCGTCGTCGCGGTGCGCGGAACCGTAGAACGCGCTCATGCCCATGCAGCCCAAGCCGAGGGCGGAAACGGTGGGGCCGTTGCGGCCAAGTGTGCGGGTTTTCATCGAGAGATCTCCTGATGGAAGGAAGCCAATGCCGGTGGCGGCCATCATCGAACGGGCGGTGTTGCGATGGAGTCGGGGCCCGGCGATGAGTGGCCGCGGTGGCGTGGCGCAGTGGCTGCGGTGTCGTTGCGGGAGCGGTTTTGGCCGCGAGGCGCTTTCGCGGGCAAGCGGCTTTCCGGTTGATGGCCCATGGCTACCCGAAAGCCGCTCCGGCGAGCGCTGGATCAGCGCGGCTGCACGCGGGTGCCGCCGAAGATCAACTGCTGCGGGATCGGGCCGCGCATGAAGTCGTGCGGGAAGCCCATCGCCACCGCGCTGGCGGCGTCCAGCTGTCGCAGCCGGGCTTCATCCAGCCGCACGTCCAGCGCGCCGAGGTTGTCCTGCAGCTGCTCGGGCGTGCGTGCGCCGACGATCGGGATCGGTGCGCCGGGGCGCTGCAGAAGCCAGGCCAGAGCCACCTGTGCCGGCGAGTGGCCGGATTCGGCGGCGATGGCCTTGACCACCTCGCCGATGCCGATCGAGCGTTCGTCCAGCATGTCGTGCGAATACGCCACCGCGCCGCGGCCGCCTTCGCCCGGCGCGGTGCCTGCGCCCTGCGCACGGGCGCGTTGCAGGTCCGCGCGGGTGTACTTGCCGGTGAGGATGCCCATCGCCAGTGGCGACCACGCCAGCACCGACAAGGCCAGCGCGTCGGCCATCGGCAGCAGCTCGCGCTCCACCGTGCGCTGGGCCAGCGAGTATTCGATCTGCAGCGCCACCAGAGGCGCCCAGCCGCGCAGCTCGGCCAGGGTCTGCATGCGCGCCACCTGCCAGGCGGGGGTATCGGAGATGCCGGCATAGACGATCTTGCCGGCGCGCACCAGGTCGTCGAAGCCGCGCATCACCTCGTCCACCGGCGTGCTGCCGTCCCAGATGTGCAGATACAGCAGGTCCAGGTAGTCCGTACCCAGCCGCTTGAGGCTGGCCTCGACCGACTGCATCAGGTTCTTGCGGTGGTTGCCGCCGCCGTTGGGGTCGCCGGGAAAGGGGTTGAGCGTGTACTTGCTGGCGATCACCAGCCGGTCGCGGCGGCCGGCGGCGAACTTGCCCAGCAACGTTTCCGAGCTGCCGTTGGTGTAGATGTTGGCGGTGTCCAGGAAGTTGCCGCCGGCGTCCACGTACAGGTCGAACTGGCGGCGCGCGGCGGCTTCGTCCGCGCCCCAGCCCCAGTCGGCGCCGAAGGTCATGGTGCCCAGGCACAACGGGCTGACGCGCAGGCCGGAGCGGCCGAGCAGGCGGTAATGATCGAGGGACATGAGTGGGGCCTTGCCGTGGGGGGGGAGTGGCAGTCTGGAACTGGCGCAACGGCCGATAAACCGGGATGATCAGGACCATCCTTGAAGCAAGGCTTCACAATGAGCGCCCCTTCCCTGCCTGCCGTGGCGGCCTTCGCCTGCGTGGCCCGGCATGGCAGCTTCACCCGCGCCGCGGCCGAGCTGGGCGTGTCCACCTCGGCCTTGTCGCAGAGCGTGCGCGCGCTGGAAGCGCAGCTGGGCGTGCGCCTGCTCAACCGCACCACGCGGCGGGTGGGCCTGACCGAGCACGGCGGGCGCTTCCTGCAACGCGTCGCGCCGGGCCTGCAGCAGATCGATGCGGCCTTCGCCGACCTGGACTTCCTGCGCGACCGCCCGGCCGGCACCTTGCGGATCAATCTGGCGGCGGTGGCGGCCGAGCAGCTGGTCTGCCCGCACCTGCCGGATTTCCTCGCCCGCTACCCGGAAGTGACGGTGGAGCTGTACGCCGACCGCCGGCTGGCGGACATCGTCGAGGGGCAGTTCGATGCCGGCATCCGCCTGGGCGAATGCCTGCAACGCGACATGGTGGCCTTGCCGCTGGGGCCGATGCAGCGGCAGGCCATCGTGGCCACGCCGGCCTATCTCGCCCGGCGCGGCGTGCCGGCCACGCCGGACGCGCTGACCGGGCACGACTGCATCCGCTGGCGGCGCAGCGACGGACGCATCCAGCCGTGGGAGTTCACCCGCGACGGACGCGATTTCGAGGTCGAGGTGGATGGCCGGCTGGTGGTCAACGACACCGTGATGGGCCTGGATGCCCTGCGCCGCGGCACGGGCCTGGGGCAGGTGTTCGCCTGGCAGGTGCGCGAGGACGTCGCCGCTGGCCGGCTGCAATCGGTGCTGGAGGACTGGCAGGCGCCGTTCCCGGGCTGGTTCGTCTACTACCCGGCGCGCGAGCACATGGCGCCCAAGCTGCGGGTGTTCATCGACTTCATGCGCGAGCGGCTGGACGCGGCCGGGCGCTGATGCAGCAGCGTCAGGCCCTCATCTGCGGTGCGGTGCTGGCGCGTCGCCGTGTCGGCAGGAGGCGCCGGATGGATGGAGGCTGCCGCAGCGGCGTCGGAGGGCTGCTTCCGTGCCGCGGCCGCATGCCGCTGGCGCGGCACGGTTTCAGGCGGCCGGTGCCAGTGCTTCCACCAGGTAGTCGATGAAGCTGCGCACTTTGGGGGCCAGGTGGCTGCGGCTGGCATAGACGGCGTGGATGCCGATGGGTGGCACGCTCCATCCGGGCAGCACGGGTACCAGCCGGCCGGCGGCGATGTCCTCGCCGACCACGAAATCCGGTTGCAGCACGATGCCCATGCCGGCCAGCGCCGCCTCGCGCAGCACGTCGCCGTTGTTGGCGCGCAGGCAGCCGCCGATGTGCACGGTGGTTTCCCGGCCGGGGCCTTGCAGCGTCCATTCGTCGCCGCCGGCCCAATAGCTGTAGGCCAGACAGGCGTGCTGCGAAAGTGCGTCGGGCGTGGCGGGCGTGCCGGCGCGGGCGAGGTAGTCCGGCGAGGCGCACAGCAGGATCCGCGCATCGGCCAGCTTGCGCGCGATCAGGTTGGGCGCCGGCTGGCGGGTGATGCGGATGGCCACGTCGAAGCCTTCTTCCACCATGTCCACGAGGCGGTCGTTGAGCGAGAGGTCCAGCTTCACCTGCGGATAGCGGACGCGGTAGCCGGCCAGCAGCGGCCCCAGCCGGGCGATGCCGAAGCTGACCGGCGCGTTGATCCGCAGCAGACCCGACGGTGCCAGCGCCTGCGCGCCGACCGCCGCTTCGATGTCGTCCAGCTCGGCCAGCAGTTGCACCGCGCGCTGGTAGTAGGCCGCGCCGGCGCTGGTCAGGCTGACCCGGCGGGTGGTGCGGTTGAGCAGGCGCGTGCCCAGGCGCTTTTGGTTGGCGCTGTTCAGCCGCTCCAGCGCTTTTTCCAGCGCGGCCACCTGGCGGGTGACGCTGGTGGTGGACAGGTCCAGCGCATCGGCGGCGGCGCTGAAGCCGCTGCGGTCGACCACGGCCGCGAACACGCGCATCGCTTCCAGAGTGTCCATTAATTGCATTCCCCGCAACAAACAATGGATGAAGTGAATATTTATCCCTGAATCGAGCGGAATAGTCTATCGCCATCCTTTCAATCGCCCCGGAGTTTGCAGATGGACGCCGTTTCGTCTCCGCGTCTTACCGCCTGTGGTGCCGCGCTGCTGCGCGTGCTGCTCGGCGTGCTGTTCCTCGTCCACTTCCTGACCAAGCTGCTGGTGTTCACCCCGGCCGGCACGGTGGCTTACTTCCAGTCGCTCGGCCTGCCCGGCGGACTGGCCTGCGTCACCATGGCCATCGAACTGGCCCTCGGCGTGGCCCTGGTGCTGGGCGTGTGGTCGCGCTGGATCGGCCTGATCGGCGTGCCGCTGCTGCTGGGCACCATCGTCAGCGTGCACGGTGCCAACGGTTTCGGCTTCGCCAATGCCGGCGGCGGCTGGGAATATCCGGCCGTGTGGGCCGTGCTGCTGGTGGTGCATGCGCTGCTGGGCGAGGGTGCCTTCGCGCTGAAACCGGGCGCGAAGTAAACCGGTCGCAGCGCAGGCCCGTCGCGGCGTCCGCTTCGGCGGGTGCCGCCCCCATTTCCGGGTGAACCCGGATCGAATTTCTTCGGAGACCGTCATGTCCCGTCTTCCCGCCCTTTTCATTTCCCACGGCTCGCCGATGACCGCGCTGGAGCCGGGCCCGGTCGGCCCGCGTCTGGCCGAACTGGCCGCGTCGATGCCCAGGCCGAAAGCCATCGTCGTCGCCTCGGCGCATTTCCTGGGCCGCAAGCCGATCGTCGGCGGCCACCCGAAGCCGGAGACCGTGCACGATTTCGGCGGCTTCCCGCAGGCGTTGTACGAGCTGCAATATCCGGCGGCGGGCGATGCCGCGTTGTCCGAGCGCGTATACGGGCTGGTCGCACAGGCCGGGCTCGAACCGTACATGGACCCGCGCCGCGGCCTCGACCACGGCGTGTGGGTGCCGCTGCGCTTCCTGTATCCGCAGGCCGACATCCCGGTGGTGCCGCTGTCGATCCAGCCCGAGTCGGGCCCGGCGCACCAGTTCGCACTCGGCCGCGCGCTGGCGCCGTTGCGCGATGAAGGCGTGCTGCTGATCGGTTCGGGCAGCATCACCCACAACCTGCGCGACTGGCGCGGTGGCTGGTCGGCCGGCCGCGAAGCGCCGTACGTGCGGCCCTTCATCGAGTGGTTCGAACAGAAGCTGGTGGCCGACGACGTGGCCGCCCTGCTCGACTATCGCCGGCAGGCGCCGTTCGCCGAGCGCGCCCACCCGAGCGACGAGCACCTGCTGCCGCTGTATTTCGCGATGGGCGCGGCCGGGGGCGGCGCGCTGGGCGCGCAGCGCATCGACGCCGGCGTGGACATGGGTTTCCTCGCCATGGACATCTACCGCTTCGACGGCAGGCAAGACCTGGAGAAAGCCGCATGAACACCGAGACCCTGAGCTGCATCGAGCGTCCGGCCGACGGTGTGCCACGCGGCCTGCTGGTGCTGCTGCACGGCGTGGGCGCCAACGAGCGCAGCCTGGCCGACCTGGCCCTGCGGCAGGACCCGCGCCTGCACGTGGTGCTTGCGCGCGCGCCGCTGGCGTTCGGCCCTGGCATGTACGGCTGGTTCCAGGTGCAGTTCACGCCCGATGGCCCGGTGATCCGGCCAGAACAGGCCGAGGCCAGCCGGCGTCTGCTGATCGACTTCATCGCCGCGCAGCAGGCGCGGCTCGGCATCGCGCCGGAGCGGACGGTGGTCGCCGGTTTCAGCCAGGGCGGCATCATGAGTGCCAGCGTCGGCCTGACCGCGTCGGCCAGCGTGGCCGGGTTTGCCATCCTGTCCGGGCGCATCCTGCCGGAGATCGAACCGCTGGTGCCGGCCGACGTCGGCGCGCACGGGCTGCGCGCGCTGGTCGTGCACGGCCGCCGCGACGGCAAGCTGCCGTATGCGCTGGCCGAACGCTCGGACGAACGGTTGACGCATTTCGGCGTGAGCCACGAGTTGCGCGGCCACGACGCCGACCACGAGCTGACGCCGGCGATGGCCGATGATTTCGCCACGTGGCTCGGCCGGAGCTTGCCGGTTGAATGAGGCCGCAGGCGGCCCGCGTGCAGCAGGGCAGGCCCGTGCTGCCGGATGCGCGACGCAAGCGGGCCCGTGCGGTGCAGGTATCGGAAGACGACGCATGTGACCGGGCCATGTCCGCTGCCGGCATCATGCGGATTGATCGCGGATTCAGCCCGCCGGGGGCACGCACGCGGAAGCGTGTGATAGGTTTCGGGGCATTCTGATGCCGTCGCCGTGATGCCCGGCATCGCGCCTGCGGAATCCGAATGCACACGATCGAAGTCGTCCTGGCCATGCTGGTGGCGGTCGCCATCAGCGGCTACCTCGTCAGGGTCATCCCGTTCTCGCTGCCCTTGCCGCTGGTGCAGATCGGCCTCGGTGCGGTCATCGCCGGCGCGTTCAACCGCGGCCATGCGCTCGACCCCGAATTGTTCTTCCTGCTGTTCCTGCCGCCGCTGCTGTTCCTGGACGGCTGGCGCATCCCCAAGCAGGGCCTGTTCCGCGACAAGGGCGCGATTCTCGAACTCGCCTTCGGCCTGGTGATCTTCACCGTGCTCGGTGCCGGGTTCCTGATCCATCTGATGATTCCGACGATGCCGCTGGCGGTGGCTTTCGCGCTGGCCGCGATCGTCTCGCCGACCGATCCGGTGGCCGTCGGTGCCATCACGGCGAAGGCGTCGATTCCCAAGCGCCTGATGCACATCCTGGAGGGCGAATCGCTGCTCAACGATGCCTCGGGTCTGGTGTGCTTCCGCTTCGCGGTGGCGGCAGTGATAACCGGCACCTTCTCGCTGGCCTCGGCCTCGTTGTCGTTCCTGTGGGTGGCGCTGGCCGGTCTGGCGGTGGGCGTGGCGGCGACGATGGGCGTGTCGGTGCTGCAACGGCTGCTGTGGCGGCGCTTCGGCGAGGAGCCGGGCGCGGCGCTGCTGGTCAACCTGCTGATCCCGTTCGCGGCCTACCTGCTGGCCGAAGAGATCAATGCCTCCGGCATCCTCGCCGCGGTGGCCGCCGGCATCACGATGAGCTACGTCGAGCTGTCCGGGCGTACCAGCGGCAGCATGCGCGTGCAGCGCACGGCGGTGTGGAACACGCTGCAGTTCAGCTTCAACGGCATCATGTTCGTGCTGCTGGGCGAGCAGTTGCCGGGCATCGTCGAGCGCGCGGTGGATTTCATGCACGCGGCCGGGCACAGCTACTGGTGGCTGGCGGTGTACGCGCTGGCGATCAACGTCGGGCTGGTGCTGCTGCGGCTGCTGTGGGTGTGGTTGTCGCTGCGTTGGAACGTGCTGCGGGTGAAGCTGATCGGTGGCGGCGACACGCGCCAGGCCATCCCGTCCGGACGCGTGATCCTGGCCGCTTCCGTGGCCGGCGTGCGCGGCGCCATCACCTTGGCCGGCGTGCTGACGCTGCCGCTGCTGCTGCCTTCGGGCGAGGCGTTCCCGGCGCGTCCGCTGGTGATCTTCCTCGCCGCGGCGGTGATCCTGGTGTCGCTGCTCAGTGCCAGCCTGCTGTTGCCGCGCCTGCTCAAGGGCATGGTCTTCCCGGCCGACCCGGAAGAGGAAAAGGAAGAGGACCTGGCGCGCAAGCGTTCGGCCAAGGCGGCGCTGTCGGCGGTGGAGCAGGTGCGGCAGAAGCTGGTGCAGAACCAGGCCACCGAGAACGTGCAGCTCTACAACGATGCCGCCGCGCGGGTGAGCCTGCTGTACCAGCGCAAGCTCGAACGCGGCGAAGGCCCGGACGACAACCCGGCCAAGATCCGGCGCATGGAGCAGGCCTACCGGCAGCTGCGTTCGGCCGGGCTGACCGCCGAGCGCGAGGAAGTGTTCCGGCTGGCGCGCAGGGGACGGATTTCCGACGAGCTTTCGCGCAGGCTGGTGCGCAATCTCGACTTGATCGAGTCGCGGCAGAGATAGCCGCCCGTACCCGCCGGGAACCGCCATGGCCTGCATCGCCTCCACACCATCGCCGCGGCTCGCCGTACCCGGGCCAGGCAGGGGCCGTCGATGAAGCGCCTGCCCGCCGGCATCTGGGCGCTGGGGCTGGTGTCCCTGCTGATGGACGTGTCCTCGGAGATGATCCATGCGCTGCTGCCGGTGTATCTGGTCACCGCGCTGGGAGCCTCGACCCTGGCGGTGGGGGTGATCGAGGGCATCGCCGAGGCCACCGCGGCCATCGGCAAAGTGTTTTCCGGGGCGCTGTCGGACTGGCTGGGCCGGCGCAAGTTCCTTGTCGCGCTCGGTTACGGGTTGGCCGCGCTGACCAAGCCGATGTTCCCGCTGGCCACCTCGCTGGGCGGGGTGGTGGCGGCACGCTTCATCGACCGCATCGGCAAGGGCATCCGCGGCGCGCCGCGCGATGCGCTGATCGCCGACATGACGCCGCAGGCACAGCGCGGCGCCGCGTTCGGCCTGCGCCAGTCGCTGGACACCGCAGGCGCCTTCATCGGCCCGGCGTTGGCCATCGCCCTGATGTGGCTGACCGCCGACGACATCCGCGCGGTGTTCTGGATGGCCGTGCTGCCGGCCTTCGCCGCTTTCGCGCTGGTGCTGCTGGCGGTGCGCGACGTGCCCGGCACGCGCAAGCCGGCGCGCCTGCCGCTGGTCAGGGCCGAGCTGGCCCGCCTGCCGCCGTTGTACTGGGCGGTGGTGGCGGTGTCGGCGGTGTTCACGCTGGCCCGTTTCAGCGAGGCCTTCCTGGTGCTGCGCGCGCAGGAGGTCGGGCTCGGCCTGGGG
>JADHEF010001327.1_pt1 | contig 15800 bp, 13 predicted proteins | sample 8952391 | NCBI WGS metagenome assembly JADHEF01 (sample SAMN16124439, study PRJNA663245) | bioreactor sludge metagenome | isolation source: sludge (nitrite) | place: India:Bengaluru | collected 2019-02-28
CTCGTCGGCGGCGACGACGCCGGGGTGCCTGATGAGGCGCAGGATGGACCGTCCGGTCATCGACTTGCCCGATCCCGATTCGCCGACGATGCCGACCCGCTCTCCGCGCTTGACGGAGAGGTCCAGGCCGCGGACGGCCCGGACTATGCCGGTGCTGGTGTGGAAGTCCACGCGGAGGTTCTTGATGGATAGGAGCTCGTTCACGGTCTACCTCCCGCTCTTGGGGTCGAGCACGTCCCGGAGGCCGTCCCCCAGGAAGTTGAAGCCCAGGGACACGACGCAGATGGCGATGCCGGGCATGGTGGCGACCCACCACTGGTCCAGCACGAATTTGCGGCCCGCGGCGACCATGGCGCCCCACTCGGGGCTCGGCGGCTGGGCCCCGAGGCCGAGGAAGCCCAGGCCCGCGGCGGTGAGTATGATGCCCGCCATGTCCAGGGTGACCCGGACGATGACGGAGGACATGCAGAGGGGGACGATGTGCTTCCAGACGATGCGCGCCGGGGAGGCTCCCTGGAGCCGGGCCGCGGCGATGAAGTCGCTGTTCCGGATGGTGATGGTCTCCGCCCGGGCGATGCGCGCGTAGGGCGGCCAGGTGGTGAAGGCGATGGCGATCACCGCGTTTTCTATGCCCGGCCCGAGGGCGGCGACCAGCGCGAGGGCCAGGATGAGCCGCGGGAAGGCCAGGAAGATGTCGGTGATCCGCATGAGGACGATGTCGACGACGCCCCCGGCGTACCCGGAGATCGTGCCGATGGCGAGCCCCACCGGCGCCACGACGACGGCGACCATCACGACGATGGTGAGGCTGATCCGGGTGCCGTAGAGGATGCGGGAGAGCAGGTCCCGGCCGAGCTCGTCGGCGCCGAGGATGAAGCCGTTCTGTCCCGGCGCCGAGAGGCGCAGGTCCAGGTTCTGGGCGAAGGGGTCCGCCGGCGAGAGGGCGGGACCGAAGGCGGCGAGGAAGACCAGGACCAGGATGATGGCTAGGCCGGTCATGGCGAGCGGGTTCTTGCGGAAGAGGAGCCAGCCTCTCCATACTCCGCCGCACCAGGCCTGCCAGGAGGAGGCGGGCGCTTCGGCCAAGAGCCAGTCGGCGAGTTTTGCGCGTTGGGTGTTCATTCAGCGAGCCCTCGGGTCGAATTTTCTGTAGAGCAGGTCGGAGACGAAGTTGAGGGTTATGAATACGCAGCCGACGACGATGGTTCCGCCGAGGACCGCGTTCATGTCCGCGTTGAGGAGCGAATTCTTGATGTAGTTGCCGAGCCCCGGCCAGGAGAAGACCACCTCCGTGAGTATGGATCCCTCAAGGAGCGTGCCGTAGCTCAGGGCGATGACCGTGACCAGGGGGACCCAGGCGTTGCCCAGGGCGTGGCGCCAGACGACCTTCGCCTCGGACAGCCCCTTGATCCGGGCCGTGGTGACGTACTCCTGCTGGAGCTGCTCCAGCATGAAGCTCCGGGTCATGCGGCTGATGTAGGCCATGCTGAAGTAGGCCAGGATGGAGGCGGGGAGGATGACGTGGGAGAAGGCGTCCTTGAAGACGTCCCACTCCCCGGCGATCGCCGCGTCGACGAGGATCACCCCGGTGACGGGATTCACCAGTCCTTCGTAGAGTACGTCGATGCGTCCCGGGCCGGCGACGAGGTCCAGCTTGGCGTAGAAGACCAGGAGCCCCATGAGGCCCAGCCAGAATACGGGTATCGAGTAGCCGAGGAGACCCAGAAGGCGGATCGCCTGGTCCGCCCAGGTTCCCTTCTTGACCGCCGCGACCACCCCCGCGGGTATGCCGAAGAGCATCCCGAGGAGCGTCGCGATGGTGGCCAGCTCGAAGGTCGCCGGGAAGACGCGCTTGATGTCCTCCATCACCGTGTTGGACGTGAGCACCGAAGTGCCGAAGTCGCCCCGGACAGCCTTGGATACGTAGATGGCGAACTGATGGTAGAGAGGCTTGTTGAGCCCCATCTCCTCTTTGGCTTGTTCGTAGGTCTCGGTGCTCGCCCGATCGCCGACGACCGCCAGGACCGGGTCGATGGGAACGACCCGGCCGATGAAGAAGGTGACCGCGAGGAGGCCTAGAAAGGTGACCGCGACGCTGAGCAGATGCTTGCCGATCCACTCGAACTTACTGATGATGCCGATTGCTGAAACCTTCATAGGCGCTCCGCCGATCCTCCTCCCTATTCCGTTACTTTACCTTGATGTTGCGGTAGTAGACGTAGTCAGAGCTCGGGCCGACCTCGAAGCCGGTGACCCCCGAGCGCTCGGCGATGACCCAGATATCCTGGTACATGAGGACGAAGGGAGAGGTCTTCTGGTGCTCCAGCTGCATCTCTTCGTAGATCTTCTTGCGCTTGGCGGTGTCGCCCTCGGTGAGCGCCGCTTCGGCTTTCTTGGTCAGCTCGGGGATGTCCCAGGAGTTGCGCCAAGACAGGAGCTTGGCGGTGCTGCTGTCCGAGTTGTCCGGATTCCACGCGAAGCCCTGGGTGTTGGAGTGGGGATCCGCGTAGTCCGGGGACCAGCGGCCGATGTAGATGTCGTGGGCCCGGGCGCGGTACTTGGTCAGGGTCTGCTTGTTGTCCCCGGGGATGATCTCCAGCTCGATGCCCGCCTTGGCCCAGTCGGCCTGGATGGCCTGGGCGATCACGTTGGCCGGGAAAGTGTTCGTCACGTCCATGGTGACCTTGAATCCGTTCGGCAGGCCCGCCTTGGCCAGGAGCGCCTTAGCCTTCTCCAGGTTGAAGGAGTAGGGGTTGGAGACGATCGCGCCGAGGACCCCTTCGGGGAGGAAGGTCTGATGGACGACCTTGGTCCCCTTGAGGATGTTCTTCTCCATGCCGCTGTAGTCGATGAGCCACTTCAGGGCTTCCCGGACTTCGCTCTTGGCGAGGTTGGGGTTCTTCTGGCTGAGGCCGAGGTAGGTGATGGCGCCCTGGGCGACGTTCCGGATCTTGATGTCCTTCTTGCCCTGGAGCGCGGCGATGTCGTCCGGCCCTAGGTTGCGCGCTACGTCGGCGTCGCCCTTCTCCAGCATGAGCCGCTGGGTTGCGGGTTCGGGAACGTGGCGCAGGGCGACGCGCTTAATCGTGGGGGCGCCCTTCCAATAGGCGGGGTACGCGTCCAGCATGACCAGCTCGTTGGGCTTCCACATGGTGAGCTTGAAGGGGCCCGAGCCGGCGTCGTTCTTCTTGAGCCAGGCGTTGCCGAAGTCGCCGGAGACTTCGTTCTTGGCCACCAGCTTCTTGTCTACGACGGATCCGACGCCGGAGCCGATGCAGTTGATGACGAAGCTCTGGGCGAGCTTCTTGGTCACCTTGAGGACGAAGGTGTTCGCGTCGGGAGCCGTGGCCAGGGAGTCGACGTTCTCGGGGGTGAGTCCGAGCTCGCCGATGATGAAGGCCGGACCCTTGTTCAGCTTGATCGCCCGCTGGAAGGACCAGGCGACGTCCTCGGCGGTGACCGGGTTCCCGGAGTGGAATTTCGCGCCTTTGCGGATCTTGAAGGTGAAGGTCATCCCGTCGGGGGAGACGGTCCAGCTTTCGGCGAGTCCGGGCTGGGCGTTGCCGATGTTGTCGGAGGGGAAGTAGACGAGCCGGTCGTAGACGTTCGCCATCAGCTCCATGCCCGCCAGCTCGTACACCTCGGCGGGATCCATCGTGATCAGCTCGTCCAGCTGCCAGACCATGACGACCATGTCCTTGGCCGCCGCGCCGAAGCCGGCGAACGCGATCATCGCCGCAGCGAGGATCATCCTGAAGGTCCGCTTCCCTCGGGAAACCCGAGCCGATTCAACCATGCCCATAGTTTTTCTCCTTATGCAAAGTTTATGCAAAAAACCAACCTTCAACCATGCCCATAGTTTTTCTCCTTATGCAAAGTTTATGCAAAAAACCAACCGAACTGTGCATGAATATACATGTCGATGAATACTGATGCAAGGGACCGACAGAATTTGCGGGAAAAAACGGAGGTATTGCGAATTCTTACAAAAATGTGGGGATGGATTACCGAAAGCGGCGGTTTACCCGCCTCCGGCCTACGCGCCGGAAGCGGGCAGATGGGGTGGGAGCGGCGTCGGCTCCTAGGCGGGTACGGACGCTTCGGTCTGCCGGGCGGCGCAGGCGCCGATGGATGCGACCCAGCCTCGCTTGTTCCAGAGCGCGCAGCCGCCCTTGGTCTCGGTCAGCTCGCCGTGGCGTTCCCGGATCGCCTTCATGAGCGGCGATTCGAGAGCCTCGGCGAGGGAGGTCCGGGCGGCGTTGGCGTCGGAGAAGGGCGCGAAGGGGCAGGCCTCCAGGGAGCCGTCGTCGGAAAGGTGGATGAAGCCCCGGCCCGCGGCCAGGCAGCCGCCGAAGGCTTCTTCGTCGCCGGGAAGGGAGACGGTCATGAATCGATACGAGTCGAAGCGCTTCGGCCGGGAGAGGTCCGCCTTCTGCGCGTCGGTCAGCACGAGCCCTTCGCTGCCGCTCTCCACGGGGACGAACTCGATCAGGAAGAGGACCGACGCGCCGATCTTCTCCACTTCCCGGAGGAAGCGGTCCGAGAGGACCGAGTCGGCGTTCCCTGACGTGAGGGTCACCGAAAAGCCGAAGACCGCGCCGCGCTTCTTGAGCTCCGCCGCGTGGCGGAGGACGTTCTCGTGGATGCCGTCGCCCCGGCGTCCGGCGGTGAAGGCCGCGTCCCCCTCGACGCTGAAGATCGGCACCACCCGGCCCGAGGAGAAGAGGTCCAGGTAGGGGGCGTCGACGAGGGACCCGTTCGTGAAGACCGGGACGACGATGCCGGGGATGCGCGCCGCGCCTTCCAGGAGAGACCGCCGCATCAAGGGTTCCCCGCCGGCGATCATGAGGGTCCCGACGCCGAGGTCGGCCGCCTCCCGGAAGAGCTCCAGGAAGCGCTCGTCCGACAGCTCTCCCGAAGCGTCGGGTCTGAGGGTCTTGGAGTAGCAGCCCGCGCAGTTGAGGTTGCACCGCCGAGTGACCGAGGCGATGAGTATCCCGGGCACGGTCCGGCCCCGCAAGGCCGCGGCCGAGCGCTTCCGCGCCTGATCGCCCTGGAATTTAGCCAGGGCGGCGTAGCGCGCCGCCGCGGCTATCCCCGCGGCCGGATTTCCCGAGGCCAGGGCCGCCCCGAAGGCGACCCGCGCGGCGCGGTTGAAGAACTCGCGGTTCCTCTCGCTGAAAATGATCCCCGCATCCATGAAAAAGCTCCTTCCGGCGATAGCTCCCCAGTCCCGCGTTCGCGCGAACCGGTCACTGCACGCCTAGCGAGTATTTGTTGAGCCTCTTCCCGCCTTCGCGGCGAAGGGCTCCAGAATCCTATCCACCAAGAAATCGAACACCGCGTCCCGCTGTTTTCTGTCACCTATATCCGATCCGGTCCATTCGTCGAACCATCGGTGCCGCAGCAGCAGGGTCTGCAGGGGCGTCACGATGAAGAAGCAGGCCATGCGCAGTTCCCGCTCGTCGGTGCCGGGCGGCAGTATGGCGCGGAGCACCGGGGCCAGGAACTTCGTCGTGGTCAGGTCGCCCTCCATGAGCTCCCTCCGCACGGTGAACTCGCTGCCTCCGGCGGTCAGCGTCGCGGCGGCCGCGATGTCCTTGAGGAGGGCCTTCAATTCCTCAGTTCCCGCCCGGAACGCCGCGCCGACGGCGCCGGCCTCGTCCGCTCCGGTCTCCCGGGCCGCGCTCCCCGCCTTTTCCGCGGCGGCGGCCACCCGGTCCCAGCGCGGCGCGAAATCGGCGAAGATCCGGTCCGCCGCCGCCGCGATGAGGGCGTCCTTGGACCCGAAGTGGTAGTTCACCAGGCCCACGCTCGCGCCTGCCTCGGCGGCTATCTCCCGGGACGTCAGGTCGTCCGCGTTCCGTCCGGCCCGCATGAGGCGCTCGGCGGCGAGTATCAATTTTTCGGCTACAGCGGCGGCCATCGGTTTCCCTCTTGTAATTGAACGTGTTCAATACTTGTATAATACTCGTTCAATAATTTGTCAACACCTTCGGCGGGACCGGGGCGCCGAAGGTCCTCCCGCGCTATACTTGTCCGCAAGGAGCCACTAGTGAACCGAAAGACGCGCCTCTTCGCCATCGCCGTCGGGATCTTCGCGGTCCTCTTCCTCCTCCGCTTCGCCTACGAGCTGAGTCTCGGCAACGATTCGGGCGGGGGCTACTATCCGCCCCCGCCCCGTTTCGAGGAATTCCAGTCCGCTGACGCCCCGGCGCCCTCGGCGTCTCGCAAGAACTACGCCAGCGCCAAGATCGTCATCGAGCAGTCCCAGGCTCCCCAGACGGTGGAACAGAAGTACGAGCGGGTCTCCACGATAGATGCGGAGACCGACGACTGGGACGCCGACCTCGCCGCGCTCCGGGCCGCCATAGCGGCGACCGAAGCCTTGGTCCAGCGGGAGAACGCGTCGGGGCTCCCCGGCTCCCGCTACCTGTCCCTTTCCCTCGGCGTCGTGCCCGGCGCCTTCGACGGGGCGGTGGAGAAGCTCAAGGCCGTCGGTGAACTCGTCTCCATCAACACGGTCAAGACCGACCGGACCGCCGACTTCCGGGCCCTGGAGGCCAAGCATCAACACGGTCAAGACCGACCGGACCGCCGACTTCCGGGCCCTGGAGGCCAAGCGCCTCTCCCTGGAGAAAACCCGGGACGGACTGGCCGCCCTGCGCAGCGCCGGCGCCGCCCTCTCCGACCGCATCGCCCTGGAGTCCCGGATCCTGGAGATCGAAGGCCAGATCCAGGAACTCGGCGTGAGCCTGGGCGACTTCAGCGAGCTCAACTCGTTCTGCACCGTGGACATCACCCTGCGGGAGATCGAGAAGGCCGATCCGTTCGCCCGGGTCGCCGCGGCGCTATTCTCCGCCCTTTCCTGGACCGTGCCGGTTTACCTGGGCCTCGGCTTCGCCTTCCTTTTCGTCGCGGCGGGCCTCCACTTCGGCCTGAAGGTCTACGACCGCTTCAAGGGGTGAACGAAACGATTGGGGACAACCGCTCCTAAACCGGAAAGACGACCCGGACTTGGAGTCCGCCGCCGCTGCGGAGCTCCAGGCGGCCGCGCAGCTGGCCGGTCAGGCTCTCCACCAGGGTCATGCCTATCCCCCGCTTTTCCGCGCCGGGGTCCTCGGCCGGGAGTCCGACCCCGTCGTCCCGCACCGTCAGGGCGACCGAACCGTCGGATTCTCGGGCGAGGCCTATCGCGATCGTCCCGGAGCGGTCGACGGGGAAGGCGTGCTTCAACGCGTTGGCGATGAGTTCGTTGATGATGAGGCCGCAGGGGATCGCCTTGTCTATCGGAATCGGAATCTGTTCCAGGGTCAGTTCCAGCCGGACCCGCGGCGCCGCGGCTTCGTAGGCTTGGAGCAGATAGTCCGAAAGCTGGCGCACGTAGGCGGCGAAGTCAATGGCGGCGAATTCGTCGGACTGGTAGAGCAGCTCGTGCACGAAGGCCATCGACCTGACCCGGGTCTCCATATCCTGCAGGCCGCTCTCGTCCGTACAGGCGTCTCCGGTCTTCCCGATCTGCAGGTTGATGAGGCTGCAGATGATCTGGAGATTGTTCTTCACCCGGTGGTGTATCTCGCTGAGGAGCAGCTCCTTTTCACGGAGCGACGACCTGAGCGCCTCCGAGGCTTGCCGCTGCTCGGTGACGTCCCGCATGATGTCGCCGATCAGGAGATCGCCCTGGCGGAGTATCGGATAGAGGGCGTGCTCGATGATTCGCTCCACGCCGGAGTCCTCCCGCAACGCCGACTCCAAGTGCTGGACGGGCGCGTCGGCTCCGGCGCCGACCCTCCATCGGTCCGCCATCGTCCCGACCCCTTCCGCGGACCTGAGGGGAGCGGGCATCAGCGAGGGGGCCGGATCCCACACCTTGCCTCCGACGATCCGTCCCTTGTCCGCGCCGGCCAAGGCTTCGAACACCGGATTGCAGTCCAGTACGGTCCCCGAGTCGTCCAGCAGGAGTATCCCGTCGGAGGACTGCTCCACGAGGCCCCGATACTTCGCCTCGCTCTCCTCCAGCGCCCGCTCGGCGGCCTTCCGGCCCGAGAGGTCCACCATGGACACCAGCACCCTGCCCCAGGTCTCCTCGTAGCCGGGAACTATGTTCAGCTTGAGCTGCAGGAACACCTGCGTTCCCCTGGCGGTCCGCAGCATCGACTCGCACTCGAAGCTGGGTTTGCCGGAAACGAGGGCGAGGAACTCGGCGCGGAACACGTCCACCGAATGCTCGTCCATGCAGTCAGGAAGGGCCTTGAAGACGCCCTCCTTGTCGTCGCATTCCAGCAGCTTGACCGTAGCCCGGTTCACGTCAAGGATCTTCAGGAGCGACGCGAGCTCGACCACCCGCTCCCGGGGGGCCAGATAGGCTGCCCAGTCCCGGACTCCCGCCAGCCGCGCCTCGTCCAGCCGCTTCCTGATGCCGGAGAAGTCCTCTTCCCAGATCGGGATCGGCGAATCCTCGAAGATGCTCCGCAGCCGCTTCTCGTTCTTCTGGAGCGCCGCTTCGGCCTGCCTGCGGTCGTTGATGTCCTTGCGGATGCCGATGATGCGGGACACCCTCCCGTCCGGATCCCGCTCCACGATGAAGCCGGTGACCCGCTGCCACCGGTACTCGCCGGCGGCGTTCCGGATCCGCGCCTCGTACTCGTAGGAATCGGACTCTCCGTCCGTGACGGCCCGCACCTTCCGCAGGACCATGGACCGGTCCTCCGGATGCGTCCGCTCGATCCATTCGCTCCGGTCCGCTGGGCCGGGTTTCGGCTCGTACCCCAGCATCGTGTAGTACGTCGGAGATACGGTGAGGACGTTGTTCTTGACGTCCCATTCCCAGGAGCCGATGCGCGCCGTGAGCAGCGCGAGGTGGAAGTGGCTCCGCGCGTTCTCCAGCTCCCGCTCCACCGAGTCGAGCCGCTTGAGCTTCCTTCGCTGGACGGCGATGACGATTCCCGCCGGGAAGAGGAGGGCGATCAGGATCAGCACGGCGACGACGCTCAATGCGGGATCTCCTACGGAACACGGCTGAACGGAAATTGCCTACCAGATGGTGGATATTCGGAAAAAACCACCGTACGGTGGTTCCTTCCCGATCCCCAGCCTTGATCTCCATTATAGCATAATCTCTCCAATTTCATGCCTAAGTGCTTAGTTCAGATCGAGATAGTTGGTTTTCAGAAAAAATCAATACTGTCATTTCCGTGTTTGGCACGCTTATAGCTTTATAGATCGCAACATCCTCCAGAGGAGCGAAGCGATGCGGAAGGTAGCGATTTACGGAAAGGGCGGGATCGGGAAGTCGACGACGACCCAGAATACTGTCGCCGGCTTGGCCGAGGCGGGCAACAAGATCATGGTCGTCGGCTGCGACCCGAAGGCGGACTCCACCCGCCTCCTGTTGGGAGGTCTCTCCCAGAACACGGTGCTGGATACCCTGCGCCTGGAAGGCGAGGACCTGGAGCTCGAGGACATCGTCAAGATCGGCTTCAAGAACACGACCTGTGTGGAGTCCGGCGGCCCCGAGCCGGGAGTCGGCTGCGCGGGGCGCGGCATCATCACGTCCATCAACATGCTGGAGCAGCTCGGCGCGTACGCCGAATCCCAGGCCCTGGACTACGTCTTCTACGACGTCCTCGGCGACGTCGTCTGCGGCGGCTTCGCCATGCCCATCCGGGAAGGCAAGGCCGAGGAGATCTACATCGTCGTCTCCGGCGAGATGATGGCCATGTACGCGGCGAACAACATCTGCAAGGGCATCGTGAAGTTCGCCGAGGCCGGCGCGGTCCGCCTGGGCGGCCTCATCTGCAACAGCCGAAAGGTGGACAACGAGGAGGCCATGATCCAGGCCCTCGCCGCCAAGCTCGGCACCCAGATGATCCACTTCGTCCCCCGGGACAACATGGTCCAGCGGGCGGAGATCAACCGCAAGACGGTCATCGAGTTCGATCCGTCCCACAACCAGGCCAACGAATACCGGGCCCTGGCGCAGAAGATCAACGACAACAAGATGTTCGTCATCCCCAAGCCCCTGACCACCGAGGAGCTCGAGAGCCTCCTCATGGAATACGGGATCGCGAATTGATCGCGTCATCCCGGTTGGATGACGCGATCAATTTCCGCGGTTTCCTGCGGAAACCGCAAGCACAGTCGGGAATCGAAACCTGAAGTTTTCGATTCCGCCCCGGCCTCGCCGGGGCGCAGATGGATAAGCGGAGGACGAAAGTGGTTATGGTCAGGGCGGTCGTGAGACCGGAGAAGGTGGACGCGGTGATGGAGGCGCTGATGGAGGCGGGGTTCCCGGCGGTGACGAAGGTCAACGTCGTCGGCCGCGGCAAGCAGCGGGGCATCAAGATCGGAGAGATCACCTACGACGAACTCCCCAAGGAGCTCCTCATCACGGTGGTGAAGGCGAAGGACAAGGACTACGTCGTCAAGACGATCATGGCCGCGGCGCGCACCGGCGACAAGGGCAGCTACGGCGACGGGAAGATCTTCGTGAGCCCGGTGGAGGAGGTCTACACCGTCTCCAGCGGAATCAAGGAAGAGGCCGACGAGCCGGCCGCGGTCGCCGTGGAGGCCTAGGGATGAAAGAGGTCATGGCGATCATCCGCATGAACATGATCAACAAAACCAAGCAAGCCCTCTGCGACGCCGGGATCCCGAGCTTCATGGCCCGGGAGTGCCTAGGCCGAGGGAAGGGCTTGGTCGATTTCCGGGTTCTCCAGGGAGCGGAGAAGGGGTACGAGGAGGCGATCGCCCAGCTCGGCCAGTCGCAGCGGCTCATCCCCAAGCGCTGGCTGACGATCGTGGTCCCCGACAAGCTCGTGAAGAAAACCGTGGATACGGTCATCGCGGTGAACAGGACGGGAAAGGCGGGGGACGGAAAGATCTTCGTGCTCCCCGTCTCCGAGGCCCACCGGATTCGGACCGGCGAGTCCGGCGACCGGGTCCTTGATGAAGTGTAGGAGACTGCTATGAGCGATACAAGTTCGGCGACGCTGGAGCTGTCCCAGTTGGGGGCGGTCGGCGAGCCGGTGATGAGCGAGGGCGAAGCGGGGGAGCTCAAGAAGGAGCTCCTGGCGGCGTACCCGGCCAAGCTCGCGCGGAAGCGCGAGAAGCAGATGATCGTCAACAAGAAGGGCGAGGACGGGAACTACCCGGAGATCCAGGCGAACACCCGGACCATCCCCGGCGTCATCACCCAGCGTGGCTGCACCTACGCGGGCTGCAAGGGCGTCGTCGTCGGGCCGACCCGGGACATCCTCCAGATCACCCACGGCCCGATCGGCTGCGGGTTCTACAGCTGGCTGACCCGGCGCAACCAGACCCGCACCGAGGGCTCGGAAGAGCAGAACTTCATGCCCTACTCGCTGTCCACGGACCTCCAGGACAACGACATCGTGTTCGGCGGCGAGAAGAAGCTGCGCGTCGCCGTGAAGGAGGCCTTCGAGACCTTCCATCCCAAGGCGATCGCCATCTTCTCCACCTGTCCGGTCGGCCTCATCGGCGACGACGTCCACGCCGTCGCCCGGGACATGACCGAGGAGCTGGGGATCACGGTCTTCGGCATGAGCTGCGAGGGCTACAAGGGCGTCTCCCAGTCCGCGGGGCACCACATCGCCAACAACGCGGTGTTCACCCACGTGGTCGGCAAGAATCCCGCGGAGCCCGAGGGCGAATTCAAGATCAACATGCTCGGGGAGTACAACATCGGCGGCGACGCCTTCGAGATCGAACGCATCCTCGGGAACCTCGGGGTGACCCTGGTGACGACCTTTTCGGGCAACTCCACCTTCGTGTCCATGGGCCAGGCGCCCTTCGCGGACGTGAACCTGGTCATGTGCCACCGGTCCATCAACTACATGGCGGAGATGATGGAGACCAAGTACGGGATCCCCTGGTTCAAGGTCAACTTCATCGGCGCGGGACCCACGGCCAAGAGCCTCAGGCACCTGGCCGAGTACTTCGGCGATCCGGGCCTCAGCGCGCGGACCGAAGCGCTCATCGAAGCCGAGCTGGCTGAGACGCGGAAGGTCCTGGCGGAGGTCAGGCCGCGTCTGGAGGGCAAGAGCGTCCTCATGTACGTCGGCGGCAGCCGGGCCCACCACTACCAGGACCTCTTCAAGGAGCTGGGGATGAAGGTGGTCTCCGCGGGCTACGAGTTCGCCCACCGGGACGACTACGAGGGCCGCAAGGTGCTCCCCACCATCAAGGTGGACGCGGACAGCCGCAACATCGAGGAGCTCCACGTGGAGAAGGACCCGTCCCGGTACGCGCCGCGCCGTACCGAGGCGGACATCGAGGAGCTCAAGGCGAAGGGCCTCCCGATGAACGACTACGAGGGCATGATGGCCGAGATGGCCGACGGGAGCCTGGTCATCGACGACGTGAGCCACTACGAGACGGAGAAGCTCATCGAACTGGTGAAGCCCGACCTCCTCTGCGCGGGCATCAAGGAGAAGTACGTCGTGCAGAAGCACGGGATCCCCCTCAAGCAGCTGCACAGCTACGACTACGGCGGGCCCTACGCGGGCTTCCGCGGGGCGGTCAATTTCTACCGGGAGATCGATCGGCTCGTGAACGGGTCGGTCTGGGGCAAGCTCAAGGCTCCCTGGGACGTCGCGCCCCAGCTTTCCGGCTCCTACGGATGGAGGGATTAGCATGGCTACCGAACTGTACCTGAAGCACACCGAAAGCGAGTCGCCGCCCCGGGAGGCGCTCACGGTCAACCCGGCCAAGACCTGCCAGCCCATCGGCGCGATGTACGCGGCCCTCGGAGTCCACAAGTGCCTGCCCCACAGCCACGGGTCCCAGGGTTGCTGCTCTTACCATCGGAGTACCCTGACCCGGCACTACAAGGAGCCGGTCATGGCCGCCACCTCCTCCTTCACGGAGGGCGCGTCGGTCTTCGGCGGACAGGCCAATCTGCTCCAGGCCTTCAACACGATCTTCAGCCTCTACGACCCGCAGATCATCGCGGTCCACACGACCTGCCTTTCGGAAACGATCGGCGACGACATCCCGCAGATCATCGGGAAGGCGACGGCCGAAGGGAAGATTCCTGCGGGGCGCTTCGTGCTCCACGCGAACACCCCCAGCTACATCGGCAGCCACGTCACGGGCTTCGCGTCCATGACCCGTGCCTTCGTCGACTACTTCGCCGAGAAGACCGGAAAGGGCACCGGCAAGCTCGCGGTTTTCCCCGGCTGGGTGGAGCCCGCGGACATGGCGGAGATCAAGCGCATCCTGGAGGCGATGGAGCTTCCCTACACCCTCCTCCCCGACACCTCGGGGGTCCTGGATACGCCGATGACCGGCCGCTTCGAGATGTACCCCGAAGGCGGCACCAAGCTGGACGACATCCGTCTGATGGGCGACGCCAAGGCGGCCATCGGCCTGGGCCACTTCTGCTCGGGCCCCGCGGCCAAGCTCCTGGACACCAAGTGCCGGGTGCCTTGCGACATCCTCGATCTCCCGATCGGCCTGGCCGCGATGGACCGCTTCATCGACACCCTCCGCAGGACGGGCGGCGTCGCGGTCAGCGAGCGGATCGTGCAGGAGCGGGGCCGCCTCCTGGACATGATGGCGGACATGCACCAGTACACCTACGGCAAGACCGTCGCCCTGGCCGGCGACCCCGACCAGCTCTGCTCCCTGTCCGAGTTCCTCAAGGACTTGGACATGAAGGTGAAGTACGTCGTCACCGGCACGCCCGGCAAGGCCTTCGAGTCCCGTCTTTCCGAGCTCATCGGCGAACCGGGCGACGGCGACTGGCGCGGCGCCCCGGGGGACCTGTTCTCCCTGCACCAGAAGATGAAGCAGGACCCGGTGGATCTCCTCGTGGCCAACACCTACGGGAAGTACATCGCCCGGGACGAGGACGTGCCCTTCGTGCGCTTCGGCTTCCCCATCCTGGACCGGGTCGGCCACGCGGACTTCCCCACCGTGGGATACCGCGGCGCCATGCGGATCCTGGAGAAGATCCTAACCGTCCTGATGGACAGGCAAGATAGGGATAGTCCGAACGAGAGTTTTGAATTGGTGATGTGATGACGAGCGAAAATATTCGCGTATGAACGGGGTCCTGCCTGTAAAAAACCGCCCCTCACTGGTCCTCGCCGGTAGGCTGCGGAATCGTTCGGGCCGGTTTTTTACAGGCACCCCTGCCGTTGATGCGCATGCTTCAGCTCAAAAACGCTGTTCGAAGCGCTCCCTAACTCAGCGGCAAGGGAATCGGGTGGCGGAAGGATTTTGGTATGCATGAACAGGCGATGGTTCTTGAAGGCAGGCGGGGGCAGGTCGCGGCGGCGGGGGAGGGATCTCCCGAGCTCGTCTGCGGCAAGCCGAGCCTCGCGGGGAGCGTGAGCCAGCGGGCCTGCGTCTTCTGCGGGTCCCGGGTCGTGCTCTACCCCATCGCCGACGCGGTCCACCTGGTCCACGGGCCGGTAGGCTGCGCGGCCTACACCTGGGACATCCGGGGCGCCGTCTCCACGGGGCCCCAGCTCCACCGCCTCTCCTTCTCCACGGACCTCCGGGAGACCGACGTGGTCTTCGGCGGAGAGAAGCGGCTCTACGCCGCTCTCTCCGCCCTCATCGCCGAGCATGCGCCCCGGGCGGCCTTCGTGTACTCCACCTGCATCGTCGGCCTCATAGGCGACGACGTCGCGGCGGTGTGCCGGAAGGTTTCGGCCGAACGGGGCATCCCGGTAGTGCCGGTGCACTCCGAGGGCTTCAAGGGCACCAAGAAGGACGGCTACCGCGCCGCCTGCGACGCCCTGTTCGGCCTCGTCGGCAGCGCCGAGCCCGACCCCGCCGCCTACCGCGGCGACAGCGCGGTCGCCGACAGCCCCTACGCGATCAACATCCTGGGCGAGTTCAACCTGGCCGGGGAAGCCTGGATCATCCGGCGCTACTACGAGCGCATCGGCATCCGGGTCCTCTCGGTCATGACCGGCGACGGCCGTGTGGACGAGATCCGCGCCGCCCACCAGGCCAGGCTCAACGTCGTCCAGTGCTCGGGATCGATGAACTACCTCGCCAAGCGGATGGAGGAGAAGTGGGGCATCCCCTCCGTGCAGGTTTCCTATTTCGGCATCGACGACATGGCCGAGGCGCTCTACTCGGTAGCTTCGGCCTTCCCCGAGGAGTCCCTCATCGCCCGCCGGGCGGAGGAGCTCGTCGCGGAGGAACTCGGGAAGACGCTTCCCGCCCTGGCCTCCTTCAAGAAGGACCTCCTGGGCAAGCGGGCGGCGGTCTACGTGGGCGGCGCCTTCAAGGCCCGGTCCCTCGTGAAGGCCCTGCGCCTCATCGGCGTGGAAACGGTGCTCGTCGGTTCCCAGACGGGCAACAAGGACGACTACGCGGACCTCTCGGCGCTCTGCGACCCGGGAACCGTCATCGTGGACGATTCCAACCCCGCGGAGCTGTCGCGCTTCCTCCAGCTCAAGGATGCCCAGGTCTTCATCGGCGGCGTCAAGGAGCGGCCCATCGCCTTCAAGCTGGGCATTGGGTTCTGCGACCACAACCACGAACGCAAGATCCCGCTCGCCGGGTTCGAGGGCATGGTCAACTTCGCCCGGGAGGTCCACGCGTCGGCGACCAGCCCGATATTGAAGCTCGTCGCCGCCGAGCGGGAAAAGGGAGGATCGATATGAACGGGATCGATGCGAGACCTGTCCTCCAAGCGGCGGCCGCCGAAGCCGCGGCTCCAGCTTCAGCCGACGGGGCCGAGCGCTGGGAGGTCACCCGCAATTCCTGCGTCGTCTGCTCCCCCCTCGGCGCGACCGTCGCCTTCGCGGGGGTGGAGC
>JADHEF010001347.1_pt1 | contig 15791 bp, 13 predicted proteins | sample 8952391 | NCBI WGS metagenome assembly JADHEF01 (sample SAMN16124439, study PRJNA663245) | bioreactor sludge metagenome | isolation source: sludge (nitrite) | place: India:Bengaluru | collected 2019-02-28
AACCTTGCCAAGGTTGGGGTCGGGAGTTCGAGTCTCCTTTCCCGCTCCAGATTCAAAAAGCCCTCATCGAAAGATGGGGGCTTTTTTCTTGTTGATTATTAATAATATTTTTTCTAAAACCTATATGTTCCAGCTTTGGAAGAAGCTCTAAAAATTTTAGAAAAAGTATTGTATAAGCTCGCTGCGTGACCAAAAGTGCCCTAAACGTGCCTTCCCTTTATCATATACGAATCAATTCATTCGCTATTCTGGTATTTTTTTAATCAATTTCAGTATAGATAATCAGAACACCTTCCCCATACACTTGACTTCCCTTTTTTCCATCTATTTTAGTATTTTTTTATTTGCTTTATTTTGATGGTGACCAAATTTGGTCACCAAAAATACATAGTTAAAACATTTACTTATGATCAAAAAACTCAATTTTAATCAATCATTCTGCTCTTCATTTTTCTTAAATTTTAATAAATCACCCACTTCAACATTAAGTAATACACACAATTTTTCTAAGGTCTCAAAATCTATTCGAGTCGATTGACCATTATATAACTTATGCAATGTTGTCTTACTCATTCCAGTCGCTCGAACTACATCCGCAACTTTCATTCTTCGCTCTGCCAAAAGCACTGGCAAGTTACAAACTATCATTAATTACCACCATTGTGTAATAAAGTACTTGCATAGTGTCTTAAATGCATTTATTATCGCATTGTGGTCTTAAATAACACCATTGTGATACTTTATAAAAGGATACAAACATGAATCTTACTTATATTACTACAAAAGAATTGGCGGAACGAATCCATTATAACGAACGTACTATCCGTAATCAGTTAAAAGATAGCGTTTTGATCGAAGGCATTCATTACATTCGCCCTTTTGGTGGTCGCAAAATTTTATATGTATGGGAGCGTATTGAAGAAGATATGACTAAAACAACTTTAGGCTCGCTACACAGCCTACAACTTCTGTAAGGAGAACATAATTATGGCTGCTATTCGTACTAGATACGGTAAGTTATGTGTCGATTTTCGATACTTAAGTATCCGTTGCCGTGAAACCACCGCTCTTGAAGACAATGCTCAAAATCGAAAAAAGCTTGAAAAAGCGATTGAACGAATGGAGGCAGAAATCTTATTGGGTATTTTTGACTATGCTAAATACTTTCCAAAAAGTTCTCGTTTGAAAGAAATCAAAAATGCAGAAAACAGAGTAAATGAAATCAGCTCAAAAACACCTCTATTTTCTAAGTTCTGTGAAATCTGGTTCACTGATAAAGAAATAGAATGGCGTACAAGCTACAAGGAAAAAATTCAAATTGTGATCAGAAAGTACTTAATTCCTTTTTTTGGCACAATTCCGGTTATTAATATCAAAAAGTCAGACATTCTTGGATTCCGTTCATCCCTCGCCAAAGTGACTCACGGGAAAAACCAAGAATGCCTTTCACCATCAAGAATCAACCAGATTATGATAGCACTTCGTATGATACTCGATAGTGCTGCCGAACGATATGACTTTGACAGTCCTTATAAGAATATCAAGAACTTAAAGCAAGGGAAAATTGAAGTCACGCCTTTTTCATTAAAGGAAGTACATGCAATCTTGGCCACAGTTCGTGATGATTTTAAGCCTTATTACACTGTTCGGTTTTTCACAGGTATGCGCACCAGTGAAATTGATGGGTTGCAATGGAAAAATGTGGACTTGCAACGTCGGGAAATCCATATTCGTGAAGCCTTGGTGAATGGGGAACTGGGTGGAACCAAAACCTATGGTTCTGACCGCACAATCCAGATGAGTGACCGCGTTTACCAAGCCTTTCTGCAACAGAAAAGCTTAAATAATGGTAAATCAGAGTTTGTTTTCTGCAATCGTGATGGTGGACCTCTCGATTACCGTTTGGTGAATAAACGTGTCTGGCATCCGATCTTGCGCTTTCTAGGATTAAAGCCTAGAAGAGCCTACCAAACACGTCATACAGCAGCAACGCTCTGGCTGTCGGCAGGAGAGAATCCGGAATGGATCGCACGTCAATTGGGACATTCAACGACTGAAATGCTATTCCGGGTCTATAGCCGTTACATCCCCAATGTTACCCGTCGTGATGGCAGTGCATTTGAAGCCATGCTGGAAAAACTAAATACAGAGGAGCTTGCACATGAATAGTAAAGCTTTCTTTGGTGGTGTGGTCGTCAGTCCTGAAGCGGATACGGTCGCTCGTGAATTAATCCATGAGCTACACATTCCCAAACTGCACAATCTGGCGTTTTTGCTGGAGATCAACAAATGCTTCGATGATCACCAGGCGTTAAGACTGTGGCTACAGCGACTGCTGGATGATGGACAAGCCCATTACGATGACCTAGCCCAACAGGCTCGCCTCCGGTTAATGAGCTTAGCTCCCTGATCAAATAAATATACAAGGTCATCTGATTGATGACCTTAGCCCTCTATACCTATAAAAAAGGTGAACACATGCATAAACATATTTCAATTTGGATGCCACTCTATATTGGCGACCTACAGGCGAAATTTGCACGAATGACAGCAGAACAAATTGGTGCGGCACTGCTGTTAATGATGGATTTCTGGAAAAACGGTGCTATTCCTCATGACCTAGCTACGGTATGTAGCATCACAAAATTATCGCAACATACCAAGGCTAAAACTTTGTTGAATACGCTAATAGCCCTGGAATTGTTTGAAATCGAATCTGAGCAAATTCATTCAAGTTTTTTAACCAGTTTAAAAAGCCAGGCATTGCAAAATCAGCAAATGAAATCTGATAAAGCTAAAAATGCAGCTCAAGCACGTTGGGGAAAATCCGCAACTAATGCTCAAGCATCAGCCAAGCAACGAAAAGTAAATGCTCAAGCAGCTCCTGAGAAGAGCCCGAGTATTACTCAAGTCATGCTTGAACCATGCCCTTCATCTTCATCTTCATCTTCATCTTCATCTTCAAATTTTGAAGAAAAAAATGAGAGTTTTTTAGAAAATTCAAAATGGATTTAGGAGAACAATCATGAATACCATGCTTAAAACGCTCCAGTTTCGCGCAGAAACAACAGAAGCACTCTGCCCTACCCATCATATACCCCTGATGGAAATCGCCGGTCACAGGCTTTGCAAATTGTGTGCAAAAGAAATGGTCCATCGCTCACATGCAGCCTATGCAGATGAGCTGCAACAACGGTTGCTGCAACAGAAAATCAAAAACTCAGGGCTCAATAAACGCTACCTGGACCGTGGCTTCAAGAATTATGTAGTTGCATGTCCTGCTCAAGACAATGCCATAAAACTATGTCAGGCTTTTGCACAGCAAATTATTTCTGACCATTATCCAAACCTGCTGCTCATTGGTACACCAGGTACAGGAAAGACTCATCTGAGTGCGTCAATCATTCGCAACATTCTGCATAACAGTACAAAATCTGCACGCTACTATACCAGTGCAGAAATTGCTCAAAAAATGATGGACACCTGGTCAGATGCTTCACGCTCTGAAAAGGAAGTTATCGAGCATTTCTCCAGTTTTGATTTATTGGTGATAGATGAATATGGCCTGCATGACCGACATGAAAAACGCCTGGAGATGGTGCATAAGGTTTTATATAGTCGTTATGACAATATGAAATCTACACTGCTGATTTCCAATTTCACAATCCAAAATATGCAGCGGGATTTAGGTGCCCGATTATGGTCACGGTTACATGAGAACAATTTGATTGTAGTGCCATGTTATTGGGATGATCTAAGATTTAATCAGTAAAATAATTTAGATTTAGAATCTATATAAGTGTAAAACCTATAAGTATTGGTTTTACACTTAATATCAAGATAATTAGAAGTAGTAAGAATTCTCTCCATCCAAATTCAATACCATCTAATTTTCAAATATAACAAAATTAATTTAACAATATCAAAAATTGCTTTTTTAAGAGTTAAATCTATACTACCTTTTATGAAAATTGGTTCATATTTTTTCATCAAATTGAGAAAATAAAAATCGAAAATAACCCTTATCAATTTCAGTTAAATTTTTAAAATCATGTTAAAAAATTACATATTTTTTGTTATTTTCAACATAACTTATAGTATAATTATAATATATAAAACAGCATCTTGTGATAGGAAAATGAAAAAATGAAGCTCACATCTAATAAATTTTTAATTCCCTTTACTCTTATCATTTTAATCAGCAGTTTTTTAATTATTCTCTACCGTATTACTATCAGCTAATACAGAAATTTTTCATATAATGATATGAAAAGAATTTAAAAAATTTAGATCAAATGAAAACCGACATAATTTAGATATATTCAAATTATGTCATTATTGTTTCATCGTACTCATTCGCTATGAAATAAAATAAGCCAAATGAAATATTTTTACCAAGGCAAAAAGATCAACTTCGGCATCTGGACAGGTAAGACTTGATCAAAATATAAAGTACCCAAAAATGTTTATCCTATTTAAATGTGTTAAATCAAAAAACAATGACCATCCAACAACTTAAAATATTATATCTGCCTATAACTTTATTTGACAAAAGGTGGCAAAGTGCTTGCTACTTTAAAATTAGTGGCATTCCACCTGTATCGAAAGATCATAATTTCTTAAATGTTGTTGAATAGGCCTAAAAAGAGTTAACTTTAAGTTAAGCATTTACTTTATAACGCTTAACAAAAAGTGCTGCGCATTATGTGGCTTTTCATTTTCTATGCATGAGTTACGCTTCCAACTACCATCACTTTGTAATAGCCATGCTTGTTGATTATCCATTAAATAATTTTCTAACCCTTGCTGATAAATTCTTTTTTTGAGTCTAGTATTTTCAATAGGAAAGCACACTTCAACACGTTTAAATAAATTACGCTCCATCCAGTCAGCACTAGAACAATACACACGTGTATCACCATTATTGTAAAAATAATAGACACGAGTATGCTCAAGAAAACGCCCTACAATTGAGCGAACACGAATATTTTCTGATAAGCCAATTAGGCCTGGACGTAAACAACAAATAGAACGAATGATTAATTCTATTTGCACACCAGCTTGAGAAGCTTCGTATAATTTATTAATCAATTGAACTTCGGTTAGTGCATTGACCTTAATGATAATTTTTGCCGGTTTCCCTGCTTTCGCAAGCACAATCTCGTTTTCAATAAAATTCATCAACTGACTATGCAAAGTAAATGGTGCATGTAGAAGTTTCTTTAACTTCACCATTTTGCCCATACCGGTTAATTCTTGAAAAATACGATGTACATCTTCACACAAATCTTGATTGGTCGTTAATAAACCGTAATCAGTGTAAATTTTGGCATTGCCAGCATGATAATTTCCTGTACCTAAATGTGCGTAGCGCACCAGTTTTTGATTTTCTCGGCGTACCACCAAAATCATTTTGGCATGAGTTTTATAGCCGACAATGCCATATACCACCACGGCACCCGCTTCCTGTAAAACATTGGCAACAGCGATATTGGACTCTTCATCAAACCGTGCCCGTAATTCAATCACTGCGGTGACTTCTTTACCATTTCTTGCCGCCTCAGCCAAAATTTGCACAATTTCTGAATTTGCACCGCTACGGTACAAGGTCTGTTTAATGGCCAAAACATGCGGATCTTGCGCGGCTTCACGTAATAATCGAATTACAGGGGAAAATGATTCAAAAGGATGATGCAATAAAATATCTTGTTTCTGCATCGCACTGAAAATATTTGCAGATTTTTTCAGTATTTTTGGAATCACAGGAGTATGTGGCTCATAGCGTAAATATGGGCGTTTAAAATCCGAGACCAATCGAGCCAAATTAACAGGCCCGTCGACACGATACAATTGATGCGTATCCAAATCGAATTCTTTGAGTAAGTATTCATAAATATGTGTTGGACAATTTTTATTGACCTCCAAACGTACTGCCCGACCAAAACGGCGTGAACTGAGTTCGTCTTTTAAGGCTTCCGCTAAGTCTTCAACATCTTCAGTTAACGTTAAATCTGCATTTCGGGTTACTCTAAATTGATAGCAACCCGTTGCCGTCATTCCCGGAAATAAATCAGACACATGAGTATGAATAATTGAAGAGAGCATCACATGATGCTCTTTGCCTTCGGTCAACTCATCTGGCAAACGCACCACACGTGGCAATGAACGTGGTGCAGGAACCACTGCCAAATCGATCTGACGGCCAAAGGCATCCTTACCTTCCAAAGTCACAATGAAATTAAGTGATTTGTTGACCAAGCGTGGAAAGGGATGCGCAGGATCTAAACTTATTGGTGTTAAGGCTGGTGCAACCTGTTCCTGAAAATATTTTTTGACCCAATTAGATTGTGCTTGAGTTAACTCTCCACGTCTTAAAAAGCTGATGCCTTCTTCTCTTAACTGCGGAAAAATTTGCTCATTTAAAATTTGATATTGGCGTTCAATCGCAGCATGTGCTGTCTCCGAAATTTGATGTAAAATTTCTTGTGGGGATAAACCATCAGCCGTTTGTATGTCTCGCTCTTGAACAAAATGTTCCAACATAGTTGCAACACGAATTTCAAAAAACTCATCTAAATTTCTAGAAAAAATTAATAAAAAATTCAATTTTTCTAAGAGTGGATTTAAAGGATCGACCGCTTGTTCTAAGACACGTAAATTAAAATCTAAAATTGACAACTCGCGATTAATATATCGCTCAACTTGACCATATACCGGGGGGGAGGCTTGTGTAACTACGGAATTCATATACTACCCATATTTCTTAAAAGCAATGCCATTTTTAGTTGGCTAAAAATAAATAGAATTACAAAACAAAAACTTAAATATCATTCTAAAATATTGAAAATAAATCCTAAATTTACTGAATAACCATCCAAAGTACCGCCATTAAAATCGCCATATGCAGCATTTGTGCGGGGGCAAAATATAGAAAATATTTCCCGCCACCAGTTAAAAATGCATTGATGCTTTTAGAAAATGCATGTGCAGCCAAACCAATCATCATAGCGTAGACCAACGTCATCTGCTGTGGTGTTCCTTGCATCACCACCGTTGCCATGGCGGCATGCACTTCAAATAAAGAAGCGAAGAATGCCCCAATAATCAAACCGCTATCACCCAACACTACATTCAAGCCATATACCGCTGCTTGAATCACTGTCAGTGTTACCACAATGATCAAGGCTTCCTTAATGCTGAACATCCGACTGTCCATATGCGTAATATCATTTTGTGGTGTAGCCTGTTGACCCATCGTCGCTTTGGATGAATGAATTAACATCAAGGCAATGATCAAAAGCACTGCAATGCCAATACTGCAAGGCAACAATAAAACCTTAAACCAAGCAAAATTAATCCCTGCGACAATAATCAGCAGCTGTAACAGGGTCGCAATACAGGAAATTAAGCCTGCACCAGCATTAGATTTGGCTTCTGCTTTGCCTGAACGGACTTCCATGCCCAAACTGGCAATAGTTGCGGTGCTAGAAACAAAACCGGATGCCAAAGATGACAACATCAAGGCTTTATTGTTTGGCAAGAGACGTTTAGCAATATGTGCCAAGGACTGTACGCCTAAAATCATGATCAGCAGTTTTAGAATCACATATGGATTGAGTACTGTGCCCCACATTGCCTGATCCGGCATCAGTGGCAAGGCAATTAAAATCAGTGCCAGTAAAAACAAACCGTCACGCAGTTCAAAATGCTGAATCCAATTGCCAGCAAAATAATGCAATGACTGCTTGCCCATTAAAATCAGACACAACACTACCGCTAACCCTGCAGCAAGCGGCACATTAAACACACATAATGCACCAATCAAATAGGTCATCAAAAATGCCAGTTCAGTGGTCGCACCAATATCCTGTTTTTGTTTAATCAGGCTATAAACACAAAAAGTCGTGACTGAAAATGCACCTAAGATACCTACTGCAAGATGTAGTAAAAAACATACTGCCCCAAGCAAGGCGCAAATGGTAAATGAACGCAGTCCGGCAAAACTGGGTTCACTTTCTTTACGATTATGCCTTTCCCGTTCTAAACCGATTAATAAACCGCAGCCTAATGCAGATACCATGACTCTCAATAATTCTTGAAAGGACAAATCTAGTAATACAGTATTCAATTTCTTAGCCTCAACACAGCTGGATAAAAAATGCGATGAACCACATTCATCAAGACTCCTCTAAAAGACGCTCATACATCACGTTAGAGAAACGATAGCTATGTGCAATTAAGCGATCCATCCAACGCTGTGCAGCTAATAATTCCACCCCTTTGGATGCGCTTAATTGATTTACTTCGGTATATTCCATGACTTTTTTACGCGTTTCGGCACGATGGCTACTGGTCCATTTTTTTAACTGATTTAAATCGGCTCTAAGATTTTCAATGACTGACCGATCTGCTAACTGTTCTATATGTGAAAAGTAACTTTCTAAAATATTGCAATAATCTAGTGCTAACTGAAAAATTGCCGGCTGTGTTCGTAGCAATATGGCATTATCTAAACGCTCTAAATCATTATGTAAGACACGTACATAGACCATTACTCGCAGTAATGATAAGAATTTTTGTTTGAGTGCAGGATGCTCAGGAATCGCTATTTTTTCTAAATACTGCTCAATATGCTGAATAATCTCATTCAGCGTATTCAACTGTTGATGTCTAGGTAATGTACCGGTCTGAAAAACCATTTGTAGAATTTTAAAAATCTCAAATATGCTGAAATATACCGCCTTTTCCGCGGCCTGTACTGCAATGGCAGGTACTTGCAAACTTGCATCATCCAGACTGTCTAAAATGGCAGGATTATTACTTGGCAACCATTGGATAATTTTCTGTTCTAAAAATTTCAGACTTGGCATAAACATACATGCCCCCAACACACTGAATGCTGTATGAAACATCGCGAGCATAATCACTTGATCAATGCTGCTGAAAAATGCACTGTGTTTAATCAACCAAAGAAAAAACGGTGCTAACAGGAAAAATGCAGCAATCGCACTCACGAGATTAAAAATCACGTTCACAGCAACTGTTCGTTTGGCATTGATCGAAGCGCCAATCACCGAAATCACGGTAATGCTGACTGCACCAATATTTTGCCCAATCACCATATATAGCGCCTGCGGCAAGTCAATCGCACCACTGACTAAGGCAGCCATAGTCGCTGTAATAGATGCACTAGAGGACTGCAGCAGCATTGCCATAATGATGCCGATCAGCACCAAAACCAATTGTGACCACAAGCTGTCATAACCAAAAAAGGATAAATCTGAGTGTACAGCAAACCCCGCCATGGCTTTTTGCAAAACATCGATGCCAAAGAAAATCAGACCAAAGCCTGCAATCACAAGGCCCAATAAGGCCATTTGGCCTTTAGCGATGAGTTTAAGCAGAGCGCCTAAAGCAATCATCGGTAATGCCAACATGGAAATGGAAAATTTCATGCCCAAAAATGCCACAATCCAACCAGTACTGGTTGTGCCGATATTGGCACCAATCACCACACTCATGGCTTGCGTGAAACTGAGTACCCCTGCTCCGACAAAACCAATGGCGGCGACAATTGTTGCTGTAGATGAATGCACCAGCAATGTCATACCCAAACCTGACAGCATGGCTTTAAACGGCGTTGCCGTAAACCTTGTCAGTAACTCCTTCAAGGTCTGACCTGCAATTTCTTTAAGGCTATCAGTCAGTAACGTCATACCAATTAAAAATAGACCGACACCGCCACATAGTTCAGAGAGAATTTGAAGCACTACATTCCCCTATAAATTTCAAAAAAATTATGCTATTCAATGACATTTATTTAAATCTTGCGCCATTGAATTATTATCAAAGAATAAAAAAAAAGCAGGCAGACTATTCGGGGAGTCATCTGCCTGCAAAAGGGAAACCCTTTACGCCATGGTATGAATCGTGTCTTTAAAGCGCTTCCAAGACACATAAAAAAACACTGACGCAATACCTAACAACCATACAAATGATGGCCACACCACATCGAATCCTGCATTACGGTATAAAATGGCCTGAGCCAAAGAGACGAAGTGTGTAGTTGGGGCAATCATCATGACCTGCTGCACAATTTCCGGCATGCTTTCGCGTGGAGTAGATCCGCCTGACAGCATTTGCATTGGAATTAGTACCAGCATCATTAACAAACCAAACTGCGGCATAGATTTTGAAACGGTTGCCATATAAATACCCATCGAAGTGGTTGCAAACAGTGTGAGTAAGGCGCCAAAGAAAAAGAGCGGCAAACTACCATCAATCGGGACATGCAATACACCCTGAATCACGACTTTTAAGCCAACAAATACTGCGATCAATACCACAAGACTCATTGACCAGACTTTGGACATCATGATTTCAAATACCGTTACTGGCATCACCATCAAATGTTCAATGGTGCCATGCTCACGTTCACGAATCAGCGCTGCACCAGTCAGAATAATTGAAAGCATTGCCACGTTATTAATAATCCGCATGACACTCATAAACCATTGATTTTCCAGTGTTGGATTAAAACGGGAGCGTATCGCCAAATCTATAGGCAGATTAGTAACTTCACGGTTACGCAGCACATATTCATTCACTTCAGACTGAATCATCTGCTGAATATAGCCTGCGCCCGACATGGCTTGAATCATACTAGTCGCATCAACATTCACTTGAATCTCTGCACTTTCGCCAGACAATACATCTTGCTGAAAATTGGGTGGAATATTTACTGCAAAAGTAAACTCACCTGCATCCATACCCGCATCCATCGTGCTAAGCGTTGTGGTTTTACTGGTAAAATTCGGAGGATAAAATGTTGAAGAAATCCGTTCCGACAAAGTTGAATGATCCTCATCAATAATCGCAATCGGCGCCATATTCAATGTTTCTTTTACAGCAGTTGATGATGTGTAAACTGATACAGTAAAGGTGTAAATAATTAACACCAACATGATTGGATCGCGCCAGAGACTCCAAAGCTCTTTACAGCCGAGCTGGTAGATATTCTGTAATTTTGTGAACATCTTATTGCTCCTGTTTCTTCAGCAAGGCAATAGCAGCAAACATTACTACCGGAACAGCCATGGCCATGATCCAAATGGCCTGTTTCAAATCATCAAAGCCCAAACCTTTATTAAAAATTCCACGACTGATATTGACCATATGCGTTGCCGGATAAATTTCCCCAAACCAGCGTCCAAACCCATCCAAAGACGATACAGGATTGATAATTCCAGCAAACTGCATAACTGGTATCAAAGTCCCAATCATGACTAAAAACATTGAAGCAATCTGGCTTTTGGTAATAGTAGATGCCAATAGGCCCATACCTGTGGCAAAAATTACAAACAAAAAAGAAGCTAAGGTCAGAGCAAAGAAGCTACCTTTTACAGGTACATCAAATAAAGTAACCATGACCAAACACATAAGGAAATAGTTCAACATTGCCAACAAGATATATGGAATCTGTTTACCAATTAAAAATTCTGTCCGCGTCACTGGTGTGACATACAAATTCACAATCGAACCTAATTCTTTTTCTCGCACCACAGATAAAGCAGTCAACATGGCAGGAATCAACAGTAATAATAAAGGCAATACTGCGGGGGTCATCGCAGGTAAACTTTTAATATCTGGGTTATAGCGGTAACGAGTTTCAACACTCACAGTACTAGATGTTTTATAACCACTTTGTTCCAATGCTTTTTGCATCAGCCAATACGTGTGAATCCCCTGCACATAACCTTGCACAGTTTCTGCACGCTGTGGCATCGCACCATCAATCCACGCAGCGACTTGCACCTGTTCACCACGAGCAACATCACGAGCAAAATTTGGCGGAATTTCTATCGCCAAGGAAATATCCCCACTACGCATACGCTGATCAATATCATCATAGCTTTGCAGCGCTGGCTGTTCGATAAAATAACGCGACCCTGCAATACTCATGCTGTAGTTTTGACTTAAGCTCGTTTGGTCACGATCCAACACAGCGAATTTGAGGTCTTCAACATCCATGGTGATGCCGTAGCCCATGACCAGCAGTAAAATTAATGACCCCATTAAAGCCATGGTGGCGCGAATCGGATCACGCGCCAACTCCAAAGATTCACGCCAGGCAACACTCAATAACCGGCGCAAACTGAATTTTTTTGGCTTGGCATTCAGTTCTTTACTGCCATTTGTTTCAGCAATACTTTTCGCCAAATCATTGGGCTGATCTTTAGTGCCTGCACCAGCATCAATCAAATAACCGATAAAAGCTTCTTCAAGTGTTTCAGCATGGCGGTTTTTTATCAGCTGTGCTGGTGACGCACTGTCAAGCACTCGTCCAGCGTGCATCATTGACATTCGGTCACAGCGCAACGCTTCGTTCATAAAATGAGTTGAAATAAAGATCGTGACCCCATCATTACGCGACAAATTGATTAAATAGCGCCAGAAATTATCACGCGCAATCGGGTCAACCCCAGATGTTGGTTCATCCAGAATTAAAATTTCAGGATTATGCACCAGTGCCACTGCGAGTGATAAACGCTGACGCACGCCCAAAGGCAAATCATCGGGCAGTTTTTCTTTGACTTCTTCCAGGTCAAAACGCTCCAGCATGAGCTGTACACGTGGCTCAATCTGTTCTTTTGGTACATGAAATAATTTGGCATGTAAGACCAAATTCTGCACAATGGTCAGCTCGCTGTATAGGGAAAATGCCTGCGACATATAGCCGACACGGCGACGAGTTTCAATATTGTTGCCCTCTACAGGCTCACCAAACAGCCACGCCTGACCTTCTGAGGCTTCTAAAAGTCCCGTCAGCACTTTCATGGTGGTGGATTTACCACAACCATTCGAGCCTAAGAAACCAAATATTTCACCACGCTTAATTTTAAAATTAACATGATCTACCGCAGTAAAATCACCAAATTTCACTGTTAAATCTTGCGCTTCAAGAGCATAGCTTTCTGAACCGTAGTCAGGTAAAGGCGGAATCACCACAGGCTCATAGCCGAGCTTTTTTTCTTCTGGCAATAGTTGAATAAAAGCATCTTCTAAACTGTTACATTGCGTTTCAGTCAATAATTCTTGTGGTGTGCCAGTTTTTAAAATCTGCCCATCATCCATCATCGCCAGCCAGTCAAAGCCTTGTGCTTCATCCATATAAGCAGTAGCAACAATAACACTCATCTGTGGACGAACTTTGCGAATGCGGTTAATCAGTTCCCAAAATTGCGCCCGTGCCAAAGGGTCAACCCCTGTGGTCGGCTCATCTAAAATCAGAAAATCGGGATCATGAATCAAAGAACAGCACAGACTTAATTTCTGCTTCATCCCACCCGATAATTTACCCGCAGGACGGTCGAGAAAATTGTACAAGCCTGTGCTTTTGGTCAGATCATCAATCCGTTTGCGTCGCTCGGCAGCATCATGCCCAAACAGACGTGCCACAAACTGTAAATTCTCTTCAACCGATAAAGTTTTATATAGGTTTTTCCCTAAACCCTGCGGCATATAGGCAATATGTGGGCAAACACGGGTACGGTGTTGTTTATCGGCAATATCACCGCCCAACACCTTTAAGCGACCTTGCTGTACAATTTTCGCCCCTGACAGCAAAGCCAATAGACTGGATTTCCCCACCCCATCTGGACCGATTAAACCGATCATGCAGCCTGCTGGTAAGGATAGCGACACTTGATTCAGTGCAACCGTTTTTCCATATTTCAGACTAACATTTTCAATTTCTGCAACAACCGATCCTTTTTCAGATTGTTGTGTCATCATTTAACTGTGTTCTCTAAAAATGTCGGCCAAGCTGCCTGATCATCAATTTTGATATATGCCACACCTGGCAAACCTGTTTTGACTTGTTCGATATATTTGTTCAATAAAGTTGGATCAATTTTCGCTTTAACACGGAACATCAGTTTTTGACGTTCGCTTTCCGTTTCCACCGATTTTGGTGTGAACTGTGCAGTATCGGCAACAAAAGACACTGTAGCTGGAATCACCACATTTTTCGCAGCATCCAATACAATACGTACTTCTGTTCCAATAGCAATTTTACCTGCAACGGTTTCAGGCAAAAAGAACGTCATATACACATCAGATAAATCAATCAGATTGAGCACACGCCCGCCCGCTGCCACCAACTCACCCGGCTGCGCGACACGGAACTGAACACGTGCTTTTAATGGTGCACGTAACTGTGCATCATCCATATCAAATTTAATCCGTTCCACCGAGGCTTTGATGGCATCGACTTGAGAATGTGCGGCTGACACTTGGCTTTTAGACGCAACAATTGCCCCTTGGGCACTTTGTACCTGTGCTTTGGCTGCGCTTAATACCGCAATGGCTTGCTGTGCTGCGGCACGTTCATCATCCAGTTGTTGCTTGGACGATGCGCCTTCTTTGGCTAAAACTTCGGTACGCGCTAAACGATTTTTAGCCGCCATCAGTTCTGTTTCACGCTGTTGTACCATGGCTTCAGCGGCGGCTTTTTCGCTGATCCGCATCGCCACTTGTGCTTCCGCTGTCGCAATCGCATCCTGGGCTTGACGCTGTTGTGCTTCCAATTCACGTAACTGGGCTTCTAAAGTCGAAATTTTAACCCGCGCCAAGATTTGACCAGGCTCGACAAAGTCACCTTCTTTAACCAAAATTTCTTCTAACTGGCCAGATAGCTTACTAGATACGTTAATTTCAGTGGCTTCAATACGTCCATTGCCACTGACTAAGGCATCAGTGTCTGGCTTATTCATATTTTTCCAGATCAGATAAGCGACCAACCCTAAAACAACGATGAACCCAGCAATGGTTATTTTCTTAAAATTCATGTTTAATTACCCAATATTTTAAATTTTTTTTGCAAATGCGGTGTCACCACCCAAGGCAAAATAAAGACTGACATAGGACTGCATTAAGCTACTTTGCGTTTCAATCAATTGCTGTTCTGCACTAAGTAAATTGCGCTGTGCATCCAAAACGTCTAAATATCCCACAGCACCGTTGTCATAACGCAGTTGTGCCAGCCGTGCAGTTTCCTGGAAAGCACTGAGTCCTTGTTTCTGAATCCGTAATTGTTGATCTAAATATTTCTGTTGAACCAGTGCATCAGAGACTTCACGGAATGCGTTCTGTACCGTCTTTTCATACTCTGCCACTGCAATCTCTTTACGCACTTCTGCTAAGGTCAAATTATTTTTTAGACGACCCGCAGTAAAAATAGGCACACTGATACTAGGAGCAAACGACCAAACACTGCTGCCAGATTTAAATAAATCGTCTAAATCTGCACTGGCTGTTCCAAAACTGCCCGTCAGTGCGATACGTGGAAAAAATGCTGCGCGTGCCGCATAGATATTGGCATGCTTAGATTTAAGCATTGCTTCCGCAGCATGAATATCAGGACGGTTCAACAATAAGTCTGAAGGCAAACCCGTTTGTAGCATACTTGTTTTAAAAGTCACTTGATCTAAATCTGTTTTAGGCAAAGAAATCGGCTGTCCCACCAATTGCACTAAATAGTTTGCAGTCAGTGCACGGGATTTCTGTAATTCAGCCACTAAAGCTTGACCATTACTGAGCATTGTTTTTGCTTGCATGTATTCCACTTTAGAGCCTGCACCCACCTCAAAACGGCGCTTAAAAATTCGTACTGATTTTTCATAATTCTGTACAGAGCGCTGAGCAAAATGGATGCGTTTATCCAGTTCAGATAACGTTAAATAACTTTGAACAGTTTGCTGCATAATACTATTGCGTGCTGCACGCACATT
>JADHEF010001349.1_pt1 | contig 15751 bp, 15 predicted proteins | sample 8952391 | NCBI WGS metagenome assembly JADHEF01 (sample SAMN16124439, study PRJNA663245) | bioreactor sludge metagenome | isolation source: sludge (nitrite) | place: India:Bengaluru | collected 2019-02-28
TTAAACCACATGCTCCACCGCTTGTGCGGGCCCCCGTCAATTCCTTTGAGTTTCACCCTTGCGGGCATACTCCCCAGGCGGTGCACTTATCACGTTAGCTTCGGCACTGAACCGCTCGGCCCAACACCTAGTGCACATAGTTTACGGTGCGGACTACCAGGGTATCTAATCCTGTTTGCTCCCCGCACTTTCGTACCTCAGCGTCAGTCATTGGCCAGGAGTTCGCCTTCGCCACCGGTATTCTTCCAGATATCTACAGATTTCACCCCTACACCTGGAATTCTAACTCCCCCTCTTAAACTCTAGCATATCAGTTCTCAGCGCGCCTTTCCGGTTGAGCCGGAAGATTTCACACCAAGCTTGATACGCCGCCTACACGCCCTTTACGCCCAATGAATCCGAACAACGCTCGCCACTTACGTGTTACCGCGGCTGCTGGCACGTAATTAGCCGTGGCTTATTCCCTGTCTAACGTCATCAATATAGCATTCCCTCTATATCTTATTCTTCAACAGGAAAAGAACTTTACAACATCTCTGCCTTCTTCATTCACGCGGCGTCGCTCCGTCAGGCTTTCGCCCATTGCGGAAGATTCTTAGCTGCTGCCTCCCGTAGGAGTCTGGGCCGTGTCTCAGTCCCAATGTGGCCGTTCACCCTCTCAGGCCGGCTACCCATCGTCGCCTTGGTGGGCCTTTACCTCACCAACTAGCTAATGGGCCGCAAGCTCATCCCAGGGCAGAGCCGTAGCTCTTTTCATAACATCATCTTTAAATATTGTTACGTTATCCGGTATTACCACATGTTTCCATGTGCTATCCCCATCCCCAGGGCAGATCACTTACGTGTTACTCACCCGTTCGCCACTCTCATAGTATTGCTACTACTACCGTCCGACTTGCATGCTTAAAACGCGCCGCCAGCGTTCGTTCTGAGCCAGGATCAAACTCTCCATTATTTATTCCATCGTTCCGAAGAACGATAGTTTACTCTAATTTCTTTTTCTTTCCCAGCTTCACTCATCAATTATGAAACTGTCAAAAAAATTAACTTCTTGACCCGCTTCAGGTCCCTTCTCTTCTCTTTTTTCAAAGAACAAAATACCCGCAAACCATAAAGTTACGAGTAATTATTGTAATGCAGATTGTTAAAAAACCATACTGTATTGATCGCAAAAACAGCAAAACTGCTTCTGAGCGAAAATAAGTATAGTTACAAAACCGCAAGTTGTCAATAGATTTCTGTCTTTTAAAGACTTTATTACAAAACCTAACTGACTGCGAGATGAACATTATATATTTTCCTGTTTTTAGTCAACCGGGTATTAGATATTTTTTTCACAAAGGTATATTATTATTTTAATGACAGATTTACTGACAGGCAAAAACGGGAAAGCATCATACTCACGGTGCATAAACTGCGGCAAATACATAGAAACTTATATAAAAGGTAAATCTCTTTACTGCAGCAGCCCATGCACAGAATATTTTGGAAAATGTGATATATGCGGTAAATATTACTCAAATACTGTCATGCATTATGACTCAGTCAAATGCATGGTAAAATTTGATATAAACAAAAAGGGAAATCCTTTTATCAGGCAGACACTTTTAAAAATTTTTCTGACAGGGAGCCCCCTTTTAAATACAGAACTATTAACAGAGCGGCTTTCACTTGTCCTGAAACTGCCGGTATTCATGAGCGAACAATTCAGAATAGATGATTTATTATCTTCATCCGAGATACAGACAAGAGTCAATCAAAAAATCAAAGCGGAAAACATATCTGAACATTTTATTTTTCTTGGCAATACTCACAATATAGATTTCCTTGAAGACTTATTTAAGAGCTTTGCATTCGACAAATTTGTAATCTTCAGAAAAAGTGAACAGCCTGATATAACTTCAAATCAGTATACGGAAAGCACGAAAAACCAAATCTGTACGCAATGTGGAAATGTAAACTGCTTCTCACAGTCCGACTATGAAGGAAAGACTGAATGCCTTGTATGTGGGAATGAGTATTTCAGAACAACTGAAGGGGAATCAGCAATACACCAGAAAATCAAAAACTACCGGGACTGCGAAGATTACATATCCTCATCATTCCCGGAAAAGTGTATTTTTGTAAATTTCACAACCATTCATGATACTGTAAATGAAATAGTTAAATACCTTATCTATACGTGATATTCACCATCAATCAAGCAAGATTGTAAATCCGATCCACCAGCTTATTGCTCTTGTGGTAAAAACAGGTTTCGGGAACAATTCCAGCGCCGGGGCAACTGTTGCAAAGAATTCAAGAAAGCCGTCAAGAATTGCGACCTCTCCTGTTATTGGAATATTCAGTCCGCCGATAAAATCATTATCATCATCGTCATCTTCCCCGAAGGATATCTTGCCGAATAAACCTACACCAAGCGAACCGCTGAAATACTCATTTATGGGCCGTGAATTGATGACAATATATGAACCGTTCAGGAAAAAGTACTCCTCTCCCTCAGTAAAATCATAACCCACTTTCACATCATAGGGGCCAGTCTCAAAAACAAGGACAGTATTAGGCATACCGAAACCAAAACCAAGCCGTGTTTCCCCCAGCGACTCGGCAAAAACCGAATATCCGCAGGTCAGGAAGGAAACAGACAGCATTATGGCAAATATGAGAAATTTTTTATTCATTAATCCAACTCCTGAAAAACCAGAATCTAATTATGATTACCCTTTATTAATCGTCTAAAAGCTTGCCTTTTTGAAGTAATTTATGAATTACATCTTTTTTGGCAAGCTCAGGAGTATCCAGAAGATTACGTGCTTTCCCTTTATCCGAAAAACCGGAAGAAATTGCTTTCTCAAGGTATACCATTCCACTTTCAACATCTTCAATGGCAACCAGAAAAATAACAGCCATATCAAAAAGTAAATCCTTATTGTCAGGATCAAATTCAAGGATTTGTTCACCTGCCCTGACAGCTGAGGAAAAATAGCGTGTCTTTACGCAGGAATCGAAAAGCATATTCAGGTTTTTTATGTTTTCAGGTTCTTTTTCCTTAACATAATCAAGATATTTTATTGCTTCTTCAAACTGATCTGTCTTGTAGTATATCTCACCGAATGCGTAATTTATTCGGATCAGAAGTTTTTCATCTTCAATCTTTCTGCTTCTCAGTTTTGTCAGCATTTCAAGTGCTTCGCTGTTATTGCCCTGTTCTGACTTTATTACCGCGCTGTTATATAGTGCTTCCGCGTTGGCGGGATCAATTTCAATAACCTTTTCATAAAGTTCATAAGCTTTTTCAAAATTCCCGAACCGGAAAATACAGAACGCCTTGGCGGAAAGAATAATAACATTTGCTGGGTCTTCTTCAAGCATGCTGTCAAGAATAGTTATGGCATCGCTGTATTTCTCGGCATCCATGTATGCTTTTGCGAGATTGAACGATGCGATTTTCATTTTTCTGTCATATTCGAGAGCCTTGAGGTATGATTCAGAGGCTTTATCGCTTTTCCCGATCTCAAGATACGCATTACCCAGATTATAATACAGCCTGGCAGCTTCCCTTCTGGAAAGCCCTCCTGCGCAGCCTGAAAAGAAAACAATGAGCAGATGGATTACAATCAACCGGAGCAGTTGTTGTTTTTTCATTTAAAGGCCTGCTGATAAGACAGTTTCCTCAATTTTTCGTATCTGGGCCCGATACAGCTCAGAAATATCTGAACCGTAATCAGCAATCAGCTGGATTATGTTACGCGGATGATCAGGTTCATCAGCCCCGTTCAGCCTGTCGCCCGCGTCACCGAGTCCAGGCAGGATATACGCAGACTCATTCATGACAGGGTCCATCCATAGTGTATAGACTGTCACATTGTCCAGGGCCCTTACAATCCTTAAAGTCCCCTTGAGGGAAGAGATTACATTGAAAAACTTGATTGAACGGGGCTTTATCCCCTGCCCCATCAGGTATTTAATTATGGTTACAAAGCTTCCGCCTGTTGCATTCATGGGATCAGCGAAAATCAGGTCTTTTCCGTTCATGGAATCAAGATCAAAATAGGATTTTTCCAGATCAAGTATGTACTCCATATTGTGCTCTTTTTTTGTATCATCCCTTTTAATCCTGAACAGGGCAAACGGGGTAATATAATTATCCGATGAGTACTCCTGGATCTCTTTCGACATGATAATTGATGGTAAAAGCGCGCCACGTAACATCACGCACATGACGCTGTCTTTAAGTTCTTCGTCAATATATGGGATTTTATGGACAGCATAGTTCTGAACCGGAGTGCTGACAGGGGTTTTTACAATAAGGTGATGCCTTTTTTTCTGATCGCCTCCGTAAAGGGAAAGGTTAAAGAGGAGTTCGTACGCCCGCTGGGTATAGTATAGAAATTCACGGTGCTTGGTTTTCACATCCCTGAGTTTCGCGATAAGTCTGGATGCTTCTCCGTGAATGGAAACCGGTGTTTCAAAAGAATATACCCTTATCCTGGATTCCCTTGAAACTATTTCTTTCATATATTCGCCCATTTTACTGAAGACTTCTATAAGCTTTTTTCTGTCATTATCATCCGGTGTTTCTGAATTTTTATTCTGGATGTTTTTAAAAGTTTCAATTGCATCCGAATAATAGGAATTCATCTGCTTTAAATAATCTTTGTCATTTTCCCCAAGATATCCGTCAAGATCAGTTGATTTAAGAATTACCTTATTCCCCATTACGGTCACTCCTGTCGCGTTTAGTAATAATAGCAGGTTTATATGTTTTTGTGAAAATAAAAATGCATAAAAATGGGGGCTGCCCGATATGTATGGACAGCCCCCAAATTAAACATCTCCTAGGGGAGTCGGACCCCTGTTGGCGGGATGAAAACCCGCTGTCCTAACCACTAGACGAAGGAGACTTAAAAGCAGTACTTGTCATTATTCAGGTAAAAATATTCAAGTATCAAGTACTGTCTGAGCCGCAATGGATTCGAACCATTGACCCACGCCTTAAAAGGGCGTTGCTCTACCAACTGAGCTAGCGGCCCAATTTTTTTGGACGTTGGCAATTTAACAGTATTCACTGGATTTGTCAATCATTAAACGCTTTTTTTTTAACCTTCAGCAATATTTATACCATTGTTATATTCAGTTGATTTTTTGCCCTGAAATAAACCGGGCGCTGAAACTGTTTCCTTCATTTATGCGGTGTTTTTCGATTACGGCTTTTACAACAAATCCGGTATAATCACGGTCTTCTGGAACATCTGAAACAATCAGTTTAAGATAATTATCAGTTATTCCGCTCCAGTCATTTCCTTCTTTTTCAGCCCTTCCCTCAATTACTGCTTCAATTTCCACGCCTTCCCACGCAGATGCGTACTTTTTAAAAAGCTCACCTGAGAGGTTTCTTAAAATTTCAGCCCTCTCCCGTGAAATTCTTTCCGGTACAGGGTTTTTCATTTTCCACGCTGCTGTACCTGGTCTTGGAGAAAAGGGGAACACATGAAGATAGGAAAAAGAGGAATCTGTTACAAGATCGCATGTTGCCTTAAAATCTTGATCATTCTCTCCGGGAAATCCTGTTATGATGTCCGCGGAAATCAGGGGATCATTGCCTGGTGTCCTGAGCAGTTTTACTATTTCAGTAATTTTCGAGGCGTTGTATTTTCTGCCCATGGCAGAAAGAACAGCATCGGAGCCTGACTGTACAGGAAGGTGATAGTGGCGGCAGATTCTTTCCCTGCCGATTATTCTTAGATAACTGCTGTCAATACAGTCTGGTTCGAGCGAAGAAAGCCTCAGCCTGAAATCCTTGCTGCTGTCAAGGATCTTTTCAACAAGCGATACAAGATTAAACCCGCCTGACTTGTAAGAGGAAATATTGACACCGGTTAAAACAAGTTCACGGTATCCTGCCTTTTCAATCTCAGAAACATTCGAGAGTACTGACTGAGGATCAAGGCTCCGGGACCTGCCCCTTGCAAGCGGAACCCTGCAGTACCTGCAGAAATTGTCGCAGCCGTCCTGGATTTTCAGAAATGCCCTGGAGTGAAAGAGATACCCTTTTTTAACAGAATAGAAACTCTCTTCCCTGGTGCTGTCGTTTTCAATCAAATTCTTTAGGCCTGATGCCGCATCCTCAAAGCTTAAGTGAATACCGGCAAGAAAAGGGACAGCCTTCAGAAGCAGCTGTTTCTTGTCCTGGGGAATTATTACAAGATTATCTGCTATTTTATCAATCGCTTCTGATTCAAGCTGAGCATAACAGCCTGTTACAATGATAATTGAGCCTGGGAAATCCCTGGATACTTTTCTTATTACTCGTCTTGCTTTCTGCTCGCTTTTGGATGTGACAGTACAGGTATTAATCATGTAAATGTCAGCACTGTCTGAAAAAGGAACAATACTGACACCTGCTGACATAAATGCATCTGCCATTACTTCACTCTCGAACTGGTTCAGCTTGCAGCCGAGCGTATAAAAGGCAATACGTATCCCCTGATTATCCATTAGTGATTTGTATGCGCATCAGCCTGCCAGCTTCATCTGCACCCTGTTTTTTCCCCTGATTGCTTCAGGATATGATGGATTGAGCTTAAGCGCCTTGTCATATGCGTCAAGAGACCACTTATAATCCTCTGCCATTTCCCTGGCATAGCCAAGTCTGCCCCACCATCTTGCAACATTGGGTGAATGATAAAGCGCTGTTGTAAGAGCGATATCAGCGTGGTGATATTCGCCGATCTGTATATATATTTCGCCCATATAATAATAGGCGACATCTATTCTCCCTTCACTCTGCACAAGCGAGGCGTATTCCTCAAAGTATTTAAGAGCTTCGAGGTTGTTGCCAAGGTAATAATGCGCTTCCCCGCAATTCTCTATGAGCCTGCTGTCATAGCGTGATATTTTCAATGCCGCAAGGCTGTAATCAAGCGCTTCCTGATATCTTTTCAGCTTTACGAGACTCCATCCGAGCACTGTGTACGAATCCATGTTCCGCGGCATTTCCTCAATCTCTTTGAGGCATATTCTTACCGCTTCCTCATACGCGCCGTTTTTGTATTCCTGAAGTGCATCAGGCCTCTCCTGCGCAGCAGCCGAAAAAAGAATGCCTGCTGACAGTATTATTAAAAAGAGAATCCTTTTATTCATGACAAAAATCCTCATTATTTTGCGTTCATCGAGCAGATGCCGTTAAATATACAGCCGTTTTCCATTAAAACAGCAGGGCTTGTTATATCGCCTGTAATTTTTGAAGTGGAAAAAAGCTCCACCCTTGTGCTTGAGTTTATGTTCCCCTCTATTCTGCCTTTGACTGAAACAAGATTGGCATCGATCTGGGCTGTTATGGCAGCATCTTTTCCGATATAAAGATCGCTTGATGCCTTTATCACTCCCCTGAATTTGCCCTTGATCATAAGCGGTTTTTTAAATGACATCTCGCCGTTAAAATCAATATCTTCGGACAATATAGTGTCAATCTCTGATTCTTCAACATTTTTAATACTGATTTCTGCCATAATCGCTCCTGTGATTATTATACAGCTTGTCCAGGCCGCGGTAAACTGATTTTACTGATAAAACCGCCTATTGTTAAAACCCGGATTAACACACGGCCTTGTTTCAGGTAATTCCGTGACGAAGGTATCGTACTTAACCTTACACAGGCTGTCAAGAAGCATGTTATTCACCAATGCCTATATTCATTAAAACATTTTTTTTATGCAATTTTGTATGATATGTTTGATTAAAACATTGAAATTTCACGGGAAATAGGTAATAGTAAAAGTGTATAAACAAACTTTTTTACATAAAAAATCAAAAGCAAATTCAAGGAGATGATATGGGGTTCATAGACAGGATGAAAGAAGAAGCCAGGTCAAAAATGCTCAAACTGGTTCTTCCGGAAGGAAAAGATTCAAGAATTATAAGTGCGGCTAAAATACTGATTGATGAGAAACTTGTTTCGCAGGTTTCACTTGTAGGCGACAAGGATCTTATCAAAAAAACAGCCGATTCAATCGGTGTGAAACTTAGTGACAAGATTGTTCTGATCAATCCCGCAGAATCAGGTAAACTTGATGACTATGCAAAAGAATACTTCGAATTGAGGAAAAGCAAGGGAATAACTGAAGCACAGGCAAGGGAAGAGATCAAGGATGTTCTTCACTGGGGTGCAATGATGGTAAGAAAAGGCGACGCAAACGCAATGGTTGCGGGCTCTGAGCATTCAACAGGAGCTGTTGCCTCGGCATCTCTTAAAATTATCAAGACAGCGCCCGGCGTTAAAAACGCTTCATCCTGCTTTGTCATGGACAAACCAGGCTCTGAATGGGGATACAACGGAAGCATGATTTTCTCAGACTGCGGTTTTATTATTGATCCCACAGCTGAACAGCTTGCTGATATTGTAGTCGCGGCTGCTGATTCCTGCAGATGCTTTCTCCTTACTGAACCAAAAATAGCAATGCTTTCTTTCTCCACAAAGGGATCAGCATCGCATGAAACAGTCGACAGGGTTACAAAAGCGCTTGAGATTATAAAATCAACACATCCAGAGCTTGAAATTGACGGAGAACTCCAGCTTGATGCAGCAGTTGTCGCTGAAGTAGGCCAGAGAAAAGCACCAGGCTCAAAAGTAGCAGGTTACGCAAACACACTTATTTTCCCCAACCTGAACGCGGGAAACATAGGATATAAACTTACTCAGAGGTTCGGCGGATTTGACGCATACGGCCCGATATTCCAGGGTTTTGCAAAACCAGTCAGCGACCTTTCAAGAGGCTGCAACATAAACGATGTAGTCAATATTGCGCTCGCTACAATAAACAAAAAATAGATTCTGATACCCGGCTTTCGGGAAAACGTTACCGGAAGCATTATCCAAAATCCGCTCCAATATATGGAGCGGATTTTTTTTTAAGGGGTTGACAACTTCTGTTATATTTTAAAATATTCCTTCATGAAAGCATTACTTGTAGGATACGGGAGTATGGGAAAAGAGATAGAAAAAATCCTGATCTCCCGGGGGCATACCCTTGCAGGAATAGTGGATCCTGTTACTGAGGGTAAACACAAGGAAGTCACGCCAGACCTTCTCGGCAAGGCTGATGTTGTAATAGACTTTTCGTCTCCAAAAGCTGTTGAGAATAACTGCAAAGTTTATGTCAAAGGGAAAACACCGGTAGTCATGGGAACAACCGGCTGGGAAGAGATACGGCAGCAGATAGGAGAAATGGTGAAAAAAGCTGGCATAGGATTTGTATGGGGATCAAACTACTCAATAGGGGCCCACATCTTCTTCAGCCTGATCGAAAAGGCAACATCACTTGTAAACCCCTTTCCCGAATATGATATCCTTCTCCATGAATTTCACCATAAACGGAAAAAGGATTCTCCTTCAGGAACAGCTATTAATGCTGCGGAAAGAATTGTTGAAAAATCAGACAGAAAAGATACAATAATTACTCAAACACTTGACAGGCAGATAATGGGGAATGAATTGCATGTCTCTTCTACAAGAGGCGGTGAAATTCCGGGAACCCATATTGCCCTTTTTGATTCTCTTGCTGATACTATTGAAATAACACACCGGGCAAGAAACAGAAGCGGTTTGGCTCTTGGTGCTGTAGCTGCTGCCGAATGGGTAAGAGACAAAAAAGGGTTTATTACTGTTGAGGATTTTATAAAGGAATTATTCAATTAAGGAGTTAATATGAGATTAAAAGGTGTTTATACAGCGCTGGTCACCCCATTCAACAAGGACGGGTCTATAGACTGGGAAGCTATGAAAAGCCTTATAGAGTTCCAGATAAAAGAAAAGATAAGCGGCCTCGCCCCAATGGGAACGACAGGAGAGAGCCCGACACTGAGTCATGAGGACCATATCAAGGTAATAGAAATGGTTGTCAGGCAGGTCGCTGGAAGAGTTCCGGTTATCGCAGGTACAGGCTCCAACTGCACAGATGAGGCAATCAGGATGACAAAGCTTGCAAAAGAGTGCGGCGCTGATGTATCTCTTCAGGTTGCGCCGTATTACAACAAACCGAGCCAGGAAGGTTTTTACAGGCATTTCATGACAATCGCAGATGCCGTAAATATACCGATGATGATCTATAACATTCCAGGCAGGTGCGGGAAAAACATTGAGAACAGCACAATGCTGAAACTCGCCAGACATCCCAACATCTGCGCCGTAAAAGAGGCCAGCGGAAACATAGGACAGGTTATGGAGCTTGCCGCTGACAAACCTGCTGATTTTGATATTCTTTCAGGTGATGACAACCTTGGGCTTCCTATAATCGCACTCGGGGGATCAGGGATTATTTCTGTAGCAAGCAATCTCATACCATCACAGATGGAGGAGCTGGCAAAAGCAGCTCTTGACGGCGACATGTTCAGGGCAAGAGAGCTTCATTATAAGCTTCTCCCCTTCTTCAAGGCCGAATTCATCGATACCAACCCGATTCCAATTAAATACATGCTGTCCCTGAAAGGGATGATAAAGGAAGTATACAGGCTTCCTCTCTGCGAAATGAACGATAATGATAAAAAACAGGTAAAGTTTGTTCTCGGTAAAATGGGAATAATATAGTTTTCAGACCCCAGGGCTGGCAGGGCTTTCTGCCGGCCTTGATGTATTCAAGACATAGCCCAACAACAGTATTTCAGATATTTTCTTTAACTACTTCCCTGTCTGTTTTCCCGATATTTCAGTCTCACAACTTAATTCATTGAACTGATTCTGGCGAAGAGTGAAACAATCTGCCCTGTATCAAGGGTATCGGCACGCAATTCAGGCTTCAGGCACTCTCCTGTTATTGCTTCCTCTGCCTTTTCCTTTCCGAGAGCTTTCAGGTTATTAAATAAAGTTTTTCGCCTCGAGTTAAAAATCACCCTCAGAAACCTTGAAAAGGATTTTACATCAGCAATGTTATTATAAAGGTAATGGGGAGTCATTGAAACAATGGATGAGGTAACATCGGGCACCGGGTAGAAGGCCCCTCCCTTTATTTCCCCTTCGATTTTTACGTTGCACGCAAACTGGCAGATTACTGAAAAGGATGAATAATCACCGCTGTACGGCCTGGCCGCCATTCTCTGGGCAACCTCTTTCTGCACTGTAAAAACCATTTTCTCAGGTACCGAGTTTTCCTCAATAAGAGATGCAATCATTGCTGATGCCGCATTATAGGGAAGATTACCGAAAATCCGGTCAGGCATTCCGCCTGATTCCCGGTGGCCTTTCCAGGTTTTTATCATGTCGCCTTCAACAATATCTATCCTGTCCCCATAAACATCACGGAGCAGCCCGGCGAATCCCCTGTCAATCTCAAAAACAGCAAGCCTGCCTGCCTCTCCAAGTTTTTCAAGCGCAAGGGATGTCATTGAGCCAAGCCCCGGGCCTATCTCCCATACATTAAAATCAGGTTTTATATCAACAATAGATATAATCTGTTCCCTGACGTTCTTTGATATAAGAAAATTCTGGCCGAATCTTTTCCTCGGGGAAAGCCCTCTTTCAGAGAGTATATCCAGAATGTCCCTGGGGGAATTGTAATTCATTTATACCTCTTTAAAATACGGGGATGAATAAGGTTTGTTAAAGGCAGCATGACACAGAATATAGCAAAAAGGTTGAGAATAATTAATAGAGAGAGTGAAAACAAACCTGTTTTAAATGAGGGGATAAGAGCAAAAAAGGATGCTGCGCGATGAATAAGAGAAGATATTATTCCCATGAGATTGTTTACAAGGCCCAAAGATATACCGGATGCAATAACAAGTATCATGTATGGGAAGGCAACAAGCATATAGATGGTAACAAGAGGGGTCAAAACAAGAGAGGCGGCAATCCCTGAAAAATAAATCTCATTAAACACAGCAGCGGAAAGGACCCAGGAAGGCAGCTGGGCAGCGATTGTACAGGCAAAAGGCGCAGAGAGAGAAGGCGGGACAAAGGGGAGAATTGTCCGGTAAATATGGTCAGTAAAGAATATTATCCCTGCCACTGCCATAAAAGAATACTGGAAAGAAAGCTCTCCTGCCTCGTCAGGGGATACAAGAATTGTTATCACAAAGCAAAGGACCAGCATCCTGCCCATACTTCCGCTTCTTCCCGCCAGCTTTGCGAGAGATGATACGGCAAAGAAAACAAACGCACGGAGGAGCGATGCAGACATCCCTGCCATAAAAGCAAACAAAAAACTGAAGATTAATGCCGCAACTATTGAAAACCTTATTCCCGCACTCTTTCTGAAGACAAAATAGATAAAAAGAGTAAGAATGCCGAGATGCATTCCCGACAGCGCGAGAATATGGGCGCAGCCTGACTTTTTGATGTTTTCCGCAAGGAGAGGATCAAGATTGTTCCGGTTTCCTGTAAGCAGGGCTGCGGCAAGACCGTCTCCGGTATCAAAACTGCTGATTGCCAGATTGACCTGTTCGAGAACTTTCTTTCTGAACACAACGCTTTCAGGTTCTCCTGTTGCAACTGTATTACCTGCATATATGACAGGAGGAGAATGGAAATAAATGGACTTTGAAGTATCGTATCTAAGGAACTTTGGATTTTCCGTTTTTACGAAAGACCCCCTGTAGATGAAATCACCTTTGGAAATTATCTTTATCAATCCGCGTGCGCTGGCAGATATGCCGGTTTCTGAAGTTACAGAGCTTATCCTGAGCGGATACAAAAACCTGCCGCCGCGCAAAGGTTTGGCATCTCCCGCAAGATCACCTTCAAGACATGAAACATCATCAATACGGAAAGGCAGTTCAGGCAAAGGCGATCTGAGCATCGGGAGCATAAGCACAGCGAAAACAACAGTTAAAAGAAAGATGAAAAGCTCATATCTGTATTTTTTAATCAGATACTCATCTGGCCCTGAGAAGAGAGAGGGATTTCTCTGCCTCCCTGATAACCTGATGCGGATAATTGTTTCTTTTAACGTTTGAGAGGTTTTCAAATGCAGCGACATCCCCGATTTTGCCAAGATTTTTTATGACTGCCAGAATTATTTCCTTGTCATAATCCTGCCCGTTCTCAACAAGCCCATTGATTACACCCAGATACATGCTTAGTCTCATGGCTGCTTCATTTGTCATCATGTTCCCAAGACAGTTTACAGTTTCAATTATCTGCGGGCTTACCAGTTTTATGTTTTTATACCCGATCAGCTCGTTAAAATATGCAATAACAAGAGGGGTTGCCTCGCTCCATCTGTATTCTGAAAATCTTTTTATGCAGAGGGTGCGGATATTATTGAGAAGTGATTGTTCCCTGTGGTCAACTGCCCGGTATTCAAAAGAATGCCTCATTGCCTCTTCATAAATCCTGCCCTTGCCTGCAATGGCAATTCTTTTGTCAGTGTATAATGACTCAAGGACCTCATGGATATCGTTTAATGGATTATTGAGAACAACTGAAAGCGTATTTGAAAAAGCAGAACCTTTATAGTTTTTAACCGCATCTTCCGCAGCTGATGGAAGCTCTGCTGCCTGCTGCGATTTCATGGATTTGAGCCTGTAAACAGATGGATAAGCCTTTGCATAGCCATATTCAGAGAGAAAGCTGAGAGATGCCTTTAAATCCTCAATCCGGTAGTATTTCAGTACTGAAGGCTGCGCTATGATATTTGCAAGCACTTCACCTGAAACCTCAGCATAGATTTCAAGTGAATCAGGGATGTTCCCATATAACTTTTCAATAAACAAAAGCTCATAGGCATTTCTGAAAAAAGGTTCATTTTCTTCTTCTGCTGCTTTCCGGATAACTATTTCAAGCCTTTTCTCAGATCCTGCATTTTTAAATTCCTCAAAATCGCTATCAGAAAAATCATTCTGAAGTGAGCTGTCCTTGCCAGTGTTATTATTGTCTGAGGGGAGACCCTGCTGTGAATACAGACTTCCGGTTGCAAATACTATAAAAACAGATAAAAAAATTGCCGCTGCTCTGCTTTTATGCAAAGATATGGTATTTTTGTTCATTAAATCCATTTTATCATTTATCAGGGAAAAGGCCATAGACAAAACCAAGAACCTTGTTCTTCATGTTAAAGCTGAGAGGCAAGGCTTTGAGATGAAGTACCGACTGGTTCTTGTTCTGGTTAAAATTAACACCCCTGACAACACCGCACATGGCAATATCTTCGCCTGAGAGTTTTGTCTGTATCTTTACAGTCAGCCCTGCCCTTGCCTTTCCGCCTATGAGTATCGCTGCACCATCTTCCGAAATATCAAGAATCATGCATCTTATGCCTGGTGACTTTTCAATGTTTTCATTTGCCGATTCACCGCTTTTGATTGAATAAAGGTATGCATTTTTGTTTACATCAGCCCGTACAGAACCTCTTTTCTGGCTCCTTACAAGTGAATCGGAATGCGCGACATGCATGATCGGAACCTTGCTGTCAGTGAAATCATTCAGTATTTTTGTCTCAAAGACATAGCCTGCGTCGTCAGGTCTCCAGAAATATATATTGATCTTCTGCCCTGACCACGAGACTCCCATGGGAAGCGTCGGACCTACAGGATACGATATTGCGAAATATTTTTTCAGGTTTTCAACAACATTTGAGGTATAATTGCCAACACCCGGCAATGTGATCTTTATTACCTGCCGCACAGAGATTTTCCTGCTTGTGGTTATTCCGATTTTGTATTTGGGCTGATCGAATTCAACCTTTTTTCTGAAATCAAAAAGCTTGGAAATAAGCTCCTGATTTATCCCGTGGGCAGCGTTTCCGCGGAATTTGAGAATCATGCTTCTCAGGCACCTGTCAAGCTGCTTAACAGACCAGAACAGAGATACAGGGTTCTGTATGCTGTTTTCAACAGCAACCTTTCTGAGAAGATTAATTTCAGGGAAAGCAAACCCGCTTTCCCTTCCTCTCGTGTAGAACTGTATCCACGGAAAGTTATCACTTGCAAATATCTTGAGGAGAACAAGCGCCGCAGCAATTAATAATATTGTAAAAAATAAAAATACTATCATACTTATATACTTAATATCGAATAAACTTTTTATTGTGTTAATTATATCTTTAAAATATGTTTTTTGATAGCAAAAAATATTACATATATTTGTTTTAGTGTATAGATTAAAACCATGAAAATAAAAACAGTTTTACCGGTTTTTGAACCACTATTACTGTACTTTGTCCTCTTTATGCCTTCAATACTCCGGTATGGAAGCGATGATGAGTTTTTTTTCTTTACTTCTCTTCCGTCAATTTGTTCATACATTATAATGGCATCAGTACAGATTATTTTCATTATCTATTTTATCAGCCTCAAAAATGAAAATCCGGTATCCGGAAATTTCACATTAAGCATAATCCCGTTATCTCTCATTTACGCAGTTGTTTTGCTGATTACTGCAAGTGCCGCAGGAGCCCTGCTTGTCATGACAAACATCACGGCAGTTCCTGCCAAAATCAATGCGGTACGCAGGCTGCTGCCGTTATACCTCGCAGTATCAATTCTCACAGGATACCGGGAGGAACTTTTTTTCAGGCACTACCTGATTACGGAACTTGGAAAAAATATCAAAAACTTTTACCCGGTAATTATTTCTTCATTGATGTTCGCAGCCTGCCATATTTACCAGGGCACGGCCGGAATAATCATCTCTTTTCTCACCAGCATTATGCTTTCAGTTATATTCTTGCGGCACAAGAATATACATATCAACGCTCTTTCACATACAGCGTTTAACTTCTGCATCCTGGCATCCGCCGTATTTTCATCATAAAGGATT